>Ga0207702_10001170_pt1 | contig 26792 bp, 22 predicted proteins | sample KBSCornC62_FD_184302 | JGI IMG/M metagenome (GOLD analysis project Ga0207702, IMG submission 184302) | Corn rhizosphere microbial communities from Kellogg Biological Station, Michigan, USA - KBS Corn C6-2 (SPAdes) (version 2) | ecosystem: Host-associated > Plants > Roots > Rhizosphere > Soil ...
CGCGAGGACGGCCGCGAGCGCCGGGTGACCGCGGCCGAGGCGTTCATCCTGCAGCTGACCCGCAAGGGGCTGCAGGGCGACAGCGCATCGGCCCGGGCCTCACTGGCTGCGATCGAGACCGCACGCGCCAGCCGAACCTCGCTCCACGAGAATGAGGTCCTGCGGGTGATCATGATCTCGTACGGGGTCGGGGTCGTGCTCAGGAGACTTGGCATGGGGATCAAGCGCGATCGGCTCAGCCAGGAGCGCGTTCGCTGGGAGCTGCAGCCGTGGATCGTTCAGGCGGCTCTGGATCGGCTCGGTGCCCGCGTGCTCAGCCCTGACGAACAGCGCGAGGTGTGGAACGTCACCCGCCAGCGCGACAGGATCCGGTGGCCGGAGTGGTGGACCGAGCGCGGATAGGTCGGGATGGGTCCTGAACGTCGGTGTGCGGAATGCAGAACTATGTCGGTTTTGTGGGACGATCCGGAATGTCTCCTCCGGATCGCAAAAGGCGGTAAGCTGCCGTTCAGACCGAGGGGCGCCGCCGCACGCCGCCTGCGCGGTAGTAGAGCGCCGCGTTGGTGAGCGGCGCCGGATCGCGGGCAGTGCTACGTACTCGGGGACAGGGGCGTCACGGGCGAGACAGGACCGGGACAGTGATGTCAGGCCGCACCCGCTTCGTCGGACACCTCAGAGGTGTCATCCCCCAAGGTGATGTTGGTTCGCGAAATATAAGGTTGGAAGTCTGGCAGTAGCGACATGATGCTTCCATCCGGTTGAAGGAACTCGTGGCCCGCGCCAGGAATGAGGTCAGGATCGAGCGGGACCCGCGCATGGGGATTGTGCAGAACTACGGCGCCCTCCACCCAGCTTTCGGCATATGCCGGGTCGCAAACGTCCTGATGGAAGATCGTCGGGCGCGGGTCATTCTCGTTCCCTTCGCCGCGTGCGATGCCGCTTCGGATCATCCTGACGTCGCGGTTGCCAAAACCCGCAACGTAGCCAAGCCGGTTGAACTTGGTGATCGTGCCTTGCGGGTTCAGGAATACGGCGCTGACATTCTCGGATTCGGGCAGCTCGAAGAAGTTCGATGGCTCACGAGCATTGCCATAAACGTGCTCGGTCAGCCGCTCGATCTGGCGCTTCCCCTCGACCACCGAATGACGCACGCCGAAAACATATTCGATGGCCAGGGGGTAATCCGGGTCATCGCTGCGGGCGCGTGAAAATCCTGCAGGGCGATCACGAACGGCGCACCATCGACCCCAGGCGCATTCCAGTAGCGCTGCTTGTGATAGAGTTTGCGCGTAAGAGCCCGGGCAAGTTTAATCTGCACATAATTTTCGAGATAGGCGCGGATCTCGTCGTCAGACTTCGGCTGCGGCACGGCTCCTACCTGCGGTGGGTTGGCGGTTGTGGCCTCAATCGCGATGCGACCGCGCGGTCCTGCGAGGAGAAGGTCCGGGACTGCCACACCCTCTTCATGTGCATAGCCGAGCTCAGTGCACGTCGCGAAGAGATAGAGCTCCCATAGCCGCGGATCGAAGCCGGTGGTTTGGAACTGTTCGACGAAGTTGCCGTCAGCATCCTCGAAAAAAGGCATCATTGCCGTGATCAGCTCGCGCGCAGGGGAGAAACGTTTCTGCTCGATCAGTACCTTGAAGATCGGATGAAATTTCGCCTCGGCCACGATCGGCGTGAAGAAATCAATCTGCGCTCCTTCCTCATCGCCCTGGTAATAGCTCTCGTCCGGCAAGGCCGCGTGCTTCTCAATTGCTGCAGCGAGATGATCCTTCGCCTCGGCGAAGGTCGGGTACGAGACATTCTGATCAATGGCGCGGAAGCGCCCACATCGGTCCCGACCCAGAACGATCCATCCGTAATCACGGTCGAACCGGTCCCACGTGAGGAGGCCCAGCAGCCGTTCGTCGGCAGTTGCGAACCATGCCGCTTCCTGGATGATCAGCACAATCGCCGGCAAACGGGTATACCCGGCCAATGCGTCGAACCGTTGTCGGCTAATCGGGGTCATCGCGTCCGCCCGTGGCAGCCGATGCCGCGTGCCACCGATTCAGGGGCTGCAAAGTCCCGCGCTTCCATCAGCAGACGATCTCGATCTCATCCGCGTCGAACCAGTTGCGTGCGATAAGACCATTGCGAATGGCTACGGGATCACTCGAGTAATAGACGATCGCGAGGCTCTGTTCGGCACGGCTGCAGGTCACGTAGAACAGCCGCCGGGTGCGATCGATGGAGGTTTCCTTGCCCGCCACTTCATTGTCATGGTCAGCCTTGGTCTTCTCCCTGATGCCCATCAGCTTACCATAGTTGAACATGAACCCGCGGGCTTCCTCGTCGCTAATCACCACCATCACCCGCGGGAATTCTAGACCCTTCACACCCTGATGGGTATCGAACCGCGACACACCCCGAACATAGCGATCATACTTCGAGATCTGCTCGAACGGGGCATCAAGCGCGAGGCGCCAGGCGCCCGTTTCGCTCTTTGCATCTTCAATATCTTCAGCAGCTTGCGCGTCGGCCTCTTCCGGTGTCTGTTCTTCGGCGACAGGCTCGACCGGATCGTCGGGCTTTGCGAACGGTGCCAGAATGTCCGGGATTGTGAACAGCCCGGTTTCGGCAACGAGGCGCAAAACGTCCCGGAGGGTGGGGGAGCCGCCGCTGTGCAGCAGTTGATGCAGCCGATCGCAGGCCGATTTGGCTTCGATAAGCAGGTCTCGCTGGTTCAATCCCGCTTCGGCGAGCCGATCACGGTCGAGCAGCGGCGATGTCTTGCGGAGTGTCGTAGTGATCGCGAACTTATCGTTTCCGACCAGCGCCTGCGCCAGCGGAAGCAGTTCGCGAGTGAAGAAACCGATACCACGCGCGGAGCCATCTAGTAGGCCCGTTCGCATCCGTTCGTGATTGTAGAGTGGCTCGAAAAACGTCTCAAACCCGAAACGGCGCGCTGACATCAGATGCTCGAGCGCTAGCGTCTTGATCTCGGCATCGCCCGCCGACCAGAGCGCGTCGCCGGTGACGTCGGCCATGCGGGCCGCGGCGGCCGCCTCGATTTGCGACGGGTTGATGCTTGTCTCTGGCGCAAGGAAGATGCGAACGACGCCATCCGCCGCATCTTGGCGGGGACGCTGTTCCTGCCTATCGTCCTCGGCACGTATCTGATTGATCAGCCGAATCACGCGCTTCGGGCAGCGATGGTTCATGATCTTGCGAGGCCGCGCCCATTCCGGCGGGATAGCATCCGCCAGCTTCTCCATGCCTTCGGCATAAATGCGCTGCATCGTGTCGCCGAACAGCCCGAGACTGAAGCTGTGCTTGTGGGCGGTTTGTACGTCGAGCAGTGCCTCCATCAGGCGGCGGCTGGTATCCTGGCTCTCGTCGATCAGCAGGACCGGAAACCGCGCGATCAGCAGGCGTCGCAAGCCTGATTTGGTGCGAAGGAATTGTGCGGTCATGGCGATGACCTCGGCATGGTTCAGCGCGTCACGTGTGCGGTTGTCGCCGGTGGGGCTGTAGACGAAGCGGATGATCTCGTTGAGGCTCGCATGTCGCCGACGCTTGGACTCGATCGATCGTGCGCGATCCGATGCGGCCTTGGAGCCGGCCCGGCCCTTCGCCTGAGCGGCTTCCAGTTCGGCGATCTCCTCGAGCAGGTTGGCGGCGAGCCATTCGCGAATATCGGCATCGTATCCGCCGATCAGCGCCCAGGCGAACGCATGGATCGTTGAGACCTCGACGCGCGGATCGAATTCGAGACGTTGCCTGATTTCGTCGCAAGCGGCGTTGGTATAGGTGATAACGCCGATCTGCCGACCACTCAGCGACAGCTGGCGACCCTGCTTCTCGCATACCGTGCGGATGGCCTCTACCAGCGAACGCGTCTTGCCCGAACCTGCGCCGGCATAGAGGAAGAAGCTCTTCGGCGCGGCGAGATCCAGGCAGGCGAGGATGGTCGCGTCGGCCTCGGCATCGACCAGATCGTCGGATACCGCGCTGGTCATATGGTTGGCTCAGGTGCTGGGAGGATATCCACCTGCTTCTTCTTGAGCCGATCCTGAAGCCAGTCGAGCCCTTCCGCGATGTAGCGTGGCACGGTCAACGACTCAAAGCCATCGGCGAGGATGACATCCAGCGCGAACTCGGCTTTCTTACCGTTGCGCAGCGCGTCGTACATCGCCGCGCCGATCGTAGAAACACCGCCGCCGGCGTTGATCGCGTCACGGAACTTGCGGACCAGCCCGTGTCCGGAGAGTCCTGCGAAAAATTCCAAGTTCTCGAAAGCGAGCGCGTCCTCGAACGTATATGGGTAGGCAGTCTCCACCGCAGTCGCCCCTGGTACCGTCACCGGGAACGGCGTCTGATAGGCAACGCGCACAGCGAACAGAGCGTCGTCAGGCGGTTCGAGTGTCTTGGCCGCTGCGGTGGCCGCCATTAGCGCATCGACCTGGGCGAGGGACGGCACCCATGACTTGAGCGTGTCATTGTCGGTGATTTGGCCCGCGCCGAGCGCTGGCTGCGCGGATTTGTCGGTGGTCGCGTCGAGTGTGTCGATGTCCGTGACGATCAGAGTCAACAGGCCGAGATGATCGATTAACGAGCGTAGCCGATGCGCGTGGCTGCCGCCGATTTCCAGCAGCGAGATGTAGCTCTGGTTGAGCTTCTCATAGTTGGTGCGAATGAAATTCGGGAGCATCATCCGCTCGGCCGGACCCTCGACGAGGATGGCCGCATCGGCGAAGAACAGATCGGCATGCTGCGCGCGCAGATAGCGGGTCACGAACCGCTGAGTTGCGTCGCCACTGCCGAACACGTCGTGAAGATTGATGACGGTGGAAACCGGCACCCGGGCAACCATTCCTGCTGGCAAGCGGCGGAAATATCTCAGGCAGTCGAACGGCGTCTCGTGCGCGACGTGGCTGGAATGCGTGCTGACCACAAGTTGGGTCCGCAGCCGAGGTTTTTCACCCAGATCCTCATGCGCTCGCAGGACGTCATAGGCCTTCTTGATGAAAACCTGCTGGACCTGGGCGTGGAGATGCGCCTCCGGCTCTTCGATCAATACCAGATGGAGCGGTTCTGTATGGGTGGCGGCTATGCTCTTCGATGCCTTGCCGACGCGCATCCAGGCATCGCGAAAGCTCATCAACTTGAAAATCATCGAAATGAGGTTCTGATAGCCGAGGCCATTGTTGTTCTCGGGCAAGCGCAGCAGCGGCGTGACCTCGCCACTCTCGCTCGTCACATCGACCACGAACGTGACGGCCGCTGAATGATTGAGGCCGTCGATCGCCTTCAGGCGCGTCGATACCTTTGGCCGAGGATCGGTAACGCCCGGGTATCCCATTTCCTCGACTTCAAGGAACGCGGCCATGAAACTCTCGGTCAGCCGCTGATCGAACGCATCCTGTGCTGCCTCGATCGCCTGCAATGCGCCAAGGTCCTTCGGATCCGGACCCTTGGTCGGGTCGAGATGCTTGGAATAGTAACTCCGCAGCTGGTCCGAGAGTCGGCTGCCCGGCGATCCCGCGGGCGTGTCCTCGTCTTCCTCCATCGCCGCCTCTTCGCCAAATCCTCGCTGCGCCGGGATGTCATGCACGCGCACGAGGCCTTTCAGGGGGTCTCCGTCAATGGGCAACGACGCTGCGGGCAGGATTTGAGGGTGAGCCCACGACTTGACCGGTGACGCAAGCTGGTCGGGATCGAGCGTGAATGCCCTGATCGTGAAATGGGTCTTGAGCCGACGGCTGAGGAAGTCACACAGGCTGGACGGCCACAGCGTGAGCTTGGGCTGCGGCGCCGGAGGATCGACATTCTCATTGCGCTTTGCGTGGTCGGCCGTAGCTGCGGCCTGCAACTCCGCCGCCTCGGCGACAGTCCGCATGAAATCCTTGTACAGCTCCGACAGGTCGCCCGGCTCGTAGCGCAGCCGCACGCCCAGCCTGCCGCCCTCCCAGTCGAGCGTGGGGATCAGGTCGCGGACGTGATGCATCTCGCCTGATTCGACATGCAGCCACAGATCGAGCGTCGGGAGCACCCCAAGCCACGGCCCGAGATTTAGCTCGACCAATTCGTCGGCGGCGCGCGCGGCGATCCAGCTCTGCCCGATGGCGTCGATTACGGGCCAGTGGCATAGCGTGAAATCGTGGAGCTCGAACGGACAGCGGCGAGGTGACAGGAAACGCCGCAGGGCCAGCATCGCCGAGGTCTTGCCGCTGTTGTTCGCTCCGACGAACAGAGTCTTGCTTGGAGAAAAATCTATACGCGTCGCCAGCAACTTGCGGAAATTCGCAACCTCAACGAACTCGATATGCACTGTCATCCCCCTATATTCTCACGACGCATTAGCCTAACGCATCTGCGTCTTTCACGTCGGTAAGCACAGCTCCGCCGTTACCTGCCTATTCTGCATGCTGCTCGTCGCCGAGGCGAGCACATTCGCAGCCGACGAAGCAGCTATATACGCCATGACTTCGGCATGAATGCATCTCCTGATTCCAGACCTGATCTTCGCTGCTTCTTCTTCGTCGCGAGCGGGCTGGTTCACGCAAAGTCGCCGGCGACCACGCCGGCATCGGGCTGGCGCATCGCTTGGATCCAAGCTTGGACCTGAGCGCTGTTGGCAGCGGTGATCGGATAGGCGCGCGCGCTGACATCGCTTGCCGCGCCGGGACTGATATCGCTCGTCGTCACAATCATTCCTGTCGCGGCCTGCTCATGCAGCATGTCGGCGTATAAAGCTTTGACGACGACACGCTCGACTTTCCGCTCCTGGCGCTTGCACTGGACGATAATGGCCGGCGGGGCACCGGGATCTGCATTCGGGTTCCACATGCGGACATCGACGCTGCCGTCATTGCGACCGGGGCCAAGGTCCACAGTATAACCCGCACGCTGAAACCATTCTGCGGTCAGGCCCTCGAACTGCCGCCAGTGAATGTCCTGCAGGCGGTTCGGCTGGCTTCCCAGATAGTTGATGAAACGCTGGTCGAAAAAGGCATCCGCTCTGGTGGGGAGCCGTTCGCTGGCGAAAAGGTCATCGAGCGCGATCTGGCTGGTGGCATCGACAGTGCGGGTGAAGAAAGGCGACAATGCGAGGTGGAAGGTCATGGCTTCCTGAAGCGCGTCCCAGACCCCGGGTCTTCCGGCCACCATCGCCCGGAGTTCTTCAAGAAGTGCGGCTTGCCTGTGGTCGGTTTGGTTTCGCAGGCGCAGATAATGGTTGGCGACAGCCTCCAGCTCTAGCATCGTGTCGAGCGCGAACAGGTCACGCCAGTCGCGATCCAGCAACTGCATCAACCGCATCCCAAGTGTGGGCATTCCCGGCTGTTCGACCGCACCGACGGCATGAAGGAGGTCGCCTACGGTTTCGGCATAGTCTTCGGACGCCACGCGCATGACCGTGTCCGTTTCGAGACCCTCGCGAAGATGGTTCTCGGCGGGCAGATGGGCGAGCATGTTGGCTTCGGTGAGCGCGAAGCCGGAACGGACCCCAGCATCTTCGCTGAGCGCGGTGCGGAATGCGAAGGCGGGCATGATGATGTGGCCCATCGGGCAAAAAGTCCCTTATTGTCGGTGGAAGCCCAGCTTTCTCCGTCGCGAGAGCCTGACGCTCTCCGAGGCAGATCAGGCCGAAGGCGGCGTCTGATCAATGGCGGTCTTCGCCGCGCCTCGGGGTCACTTGTCGCCGTAAACGCAGGCGCGCAGCGCGAACTTCTCGGTGGAGCCATCGACGCGGTTCACCCAGAAGCATTTGGTCCCGAAATCGGCGGTTCGCACGCTGAAGGACTTGATCCCGCTGTCAATCTTGGTGGTGGATTCAGGGTGCAGGGCGAGTGCGTCACGCAGAATGGCGCTGTCCGCTGCGTTCACCCTGTCGCCGACGTCATAGCGGGCCAGGATGCCTTTAAGAAACGCATAGGCATCGCCTCGGCTGGGAAATTCGAGCGCGCCGATCATGAGGGGTTTGGAGGGCATGCAGTCACCTTTCTCGATCAGGAGTCACTTGGCGCGGTCTGGCCGTCAGCGTCGGGGTGGAGTCGTTCGAGAATCTCGCGGAGAATGATTGCTGGGATGTCCATGCCCGCAAACTGATCGATGCGGTCGGCCACCCACGCCAGACACTGGTCCTTGTCGAGGTCGTCCCTGGCGATCTTCTCGTATAGGGCGACGGCGCTCATGCGCGACAGGCCAAGCTCCATCAGCGACAGGAGAGTGCGCGAGGACACGCCAAACTCCAGCTGCGTCCCGATATCGAGCCCGTCTTCGACGAGATCGTCACGGCCGATCGCGCGCAGGTGGATATGGAGCACGTCCATATAAGCGGAGAAATATTTGGGCGCCTTGAACCGGGCGATCTGCTCGACATATTCCATCGTCTGCCGGATAAGCGTCGGAAGCTTGTAAGCCCTGTTGTTCCGGACATGATATTCGATGTTCCGCCGGATCATCATAGCAAGGGAAAAGCCCTTGAGCCACTGGACGACGATGCGGGCGTAGAGCGGTATCAGGCCCTCGGGCAAAAACGCTGGGAACATGTTCTGGTCGATGCGCCGCATGATCGTGACGAACCGATCATAGCTGTCTTCGCTGTCCACCGGCGCGGGTAGCAGGTTTTCAGGATCGCCCTCATAGCGGCGGAACGCGTCGAGCAGCCGCTGAAGCCCTAGCGCGCTGATGCCGGGATGGCGATTGGCGATCTCGGGACTGATCTCGACCTGCGCGGCAATGGCCGCAAGACTCGTGTCGAGCCGCTCGATTAGATCCTTGTCGTGGCGTTTCGCCAGACCGGCCTCGGCGATGGATCCGAGACGCAGGAAGGTCGTCAGCAGATAGGAGCCGACCTGCTCATACTGATCGGCTTCTTGCAGCTCCGAGAGGTCGGCCGAGACCCTGCGGTCGAGATAGTCGGCCAGGCCCGCGCCGGTCTCGATGACAGCGTCGCTTTCGCGCTTGATTGGATAGCGGGCCCGGGCGGGCACGCCGTGCGGCCAGGCCTGGGAGTTGCCGGGGTCGATGCAGATGATGTTGCCCTGGAACTCGTGGCCCCAGCGGCCGGCGCGGCCGGCCAAGTTCCAGAAGTCGTGCGGCTCCATCGGATTCCCGAGACCCTTGCGCGGCCCGCGCAGGACGATGGTCCGGCAGGACAAGTTCACCCCTTCGATCAGGGTCGAGGTGCAGACGAGAAAACGGATCTTGCCGGCCCGGAAGAGGCGTTCGATTTCGAGCCGGATCAGAGAGGGCATGTTGCCATAGTGGAAGGCGACGCCGCGCTCCACGAGCGGCGCCAGTCTGTATTGCGGGTGCACGCCCTTGCGCGTCAGATCGGCCAGCTCCAGCAGTTCCTTGTCCACAGCGGCGCTGGCGGGAATGAGCTGGCTGATGAGGTCGGCAATCTCTTCGGAGTCCGAGGCCCGGTTTGCATAGACAAGGGTTCCGCCCTGCTCGCCGGCGGCGGCGGCAATGAAAGCGAGCTTCTTGGTCGGGCCGGTCGGCGAACTCGCAAGCGTGAGCGTCCCGATCGACTGTTTGCCGCCGGCTTTCACGACGGAGAGGTCCCAGAGCTTGGGTTTGCGGGGCACCTGCTCGGCGACGATGACGTTCTGGAGGACGGTGGGCACGTCGCTGTCGACCGGCGACGTTGCCGTTCCCTCAGGGGCATCGGCCAGAAGCTCGTCGGGATTCTGCGTGGCCGGGCTGATGAAGACGAGCTTGAGGGCCGGATTGGCGCGGCTGACGCGCTCGATCGCATCCTGGAGAATGACGCCACGCTGGTTGTCGCCGATCTTGTGTGCTTCATCGACGATCAGAAGATCGATCGCGATGTCGTCGCCGACGAGATTGGCGAGCAGATGCAGACGCTCCTGCGTGAAGACGAGGATCAGGGGCGAGCCACCGGCGCGCGCGGTGTCGTATTTCTCGGTCAGCGGCAGCGAGGAGACCTGGATCGCCCCCGGCTTTCCGAGCAGCAATTCCAGATTGGTCTCGATCTCCGCGACCAGGGCCCGCGTCGGCGCGAGGTAGATGGCGACACGCTTACCGCCGTCGTGCATCTGATCGATCAGCCACTGCAGGACGAGGAAGGTCTTGCCGGAAGCTGTCGGCGCCGAGGCCGATATCCAGCCGTTGGTGGTAGCCTTCTCCCAAAAGCGCTGCTGGAAATCGTTGACCTGCAGCCAGCGCCCGCTCGATTCGACTAGGATCGCTTGGTCCATCTGCCGGCGTTGGGCTTCAATGCGCAGGCTCATCCCGAGTCGCCCATCCAGATCGTCGGCCAGAAGCGCGCGCTTGCCAGCCAAGGCGACCGCGCGAAAGTTTGAGAGCTTGCTGAGAAGGACCGCGCCTGCGTCGATGACGGCGGCGCTCCTGGACATCGTGACGGCGCTGGTCGCGATCCGCAGCGCAGCCTCCTGATGGAAGCGTGTGTCGGACCGGGCGAGGACGCTGGCGGCGAGGAGTAGCCGCTGCCAGTCGACGCGCGGGGCGACAGTGTCCGGCTCCGGCAACAGATTCCCGATTTCACCGCGCACGGTGTGGCGGGTCAGCTGGTCCAGCTCCTCCTCGATACCCTGTTCGACCAGCCAGCTCTGAAGATCGACGATGCTCATGCCGCCACCCCCATCGCCTTGAGAAAGGCCCTCCGAAAATCGTCCGCGGATGGAAGGGGGAGGCAGAAAAACTCGATTTCGAACTGATCGAGCTTTTCGGCCTGAAGGCGCTCGCCGATCGTCTTGCGCCACGTCTCCAGCGCCAGCCGGGCGGCCTCGGCCAGCTGATTGACGATAGCCTTGGCGCCGCCTCCGGGGTAGAATTCAGCGTCAAAGCCGACCAAAGCGACACCGCAATATTGAACGCGCCGGGACTGGATTGAATTCTTGTCGAAATAGCGTTTCAGGGCTTCGGTGAGCGCGGGATCACTCAGATCGGCCTTGTCGCTGAGCAGGATGAGGTCGCGTTCGCGTTCGGCGTCTTCATGTTCGGGCTCGACGAGGAACGGTGCGAGGGAGGAAAGGCATCCTTGATGGCGGACGCCACGTTCTTGTAGACTTTGGACTCGCCCCAATAGAGCTTTAGTATCCCGTCGGGCGTGACACCCGCATAGACGCCGTCGGAACCGTGGTAATGCATCCGGGTATCTGTCTTCAGATCCATTTTGCACAAGATCTGCGGGAGTTTGAGAAAGCGCTCCGCCAGCAGGAAGAGGAGCATTTCGCCGCCTTCGCCCGTTTTGGCTAGATCCGTGAACGAGCGTTTCGCCTGTTCCACCAGGGCGGTGACCGCCTCCGTGCTCTTGTATTTCTGGTCGCGCGCCTTGGCTTTCGCGAGTTGGGACCTCGGAATCGCGTAGTCAGCGACGGCATTGCGCATGAACTCAGCAAGTCGGTGCAGCTGGACGCGACCATTGCCGTCAACGGCCAGACAATGGCAGTGTATTTTGACCGCATGACCGTCGATCAGCACGTCTCGCTCGATCAGCGAGAGATGAACGTCAAGTGCCTCCGGATCTCCAGTCAGCGCAGCCGCAAGATCGACGTCAGTTATATTCGACAGAACGACCCTCCTGTCCGCCCAACTACCTCATTACGATGAGCTGTTAACTCCTAGCGCCGAGCTGAGGGTTCGTCCATCCGGGAGCCGCGATCAGAAGATGGGATGCGCACTGTTGGCGGCATGACTTCTGACCGATGAGTGCGCCGTACAATGTCGTCGATTTGATTTTCGGCAAGCGCCTTGAACATCGGTGACGCCTCGCCTCTCGACGCATTGAACGACTGGGATGGGGCGCGAAGCTGTCGTCTTTGAGGAACATGAATGGAAGGCAGGTATCGGGGATCGCAAACGAGACAGCGAACGGCGGCTCTGTTGGCGGTGCCGGTCCCCGCACGGGGCGGGGGCCAGCAGGCATTCAGATTTCCGTGCGCTCCGATAAGGTCAGTGCATCATCAATGTCGACGCCGAGGTATCTGACTGTGTTCTCGATGTTCGTGTGCCCCAACAAGATTTGGACGGCTCGCAGATTGCCTGTTGCTTTGTAGATCAACGACACCTTTGTGCGGCGGAGCGAGTGAGTTCCGAAGGCCTTGGGATCAAGGCCGATGGCGGACACCCATTCGTCAACCAGTCGGGCGTACTGTCGAGTGCTGAGGTGGCCCATGTAGTCAACACGACTTGGGAACGCGAAATCCCGAAAGGACCCTTCCCTCCTGACCAGCCAGGCATCGAGACTTTTTCTCGCCTCGGCCATGATCTCGAACTGGACCGGACGTCCGGTCTTCTGCTGAATTACCGTCGCCCGTTCACGCACACTGCCGTGGCTGACGAGGTCGCCCACGCGAAGTTTGACGAGGTCACATCCCCGCAACTTGCTGTCGATGGCAATATCAAAGAGGGCGCGGTCTCGAAGGCGTCGATGCTCATCCAAAAAGAATCGAATGGCCCAAATGTCTCGTGGGCGAAGGGGGCGCTTCGGGCCGACATTCTTCCCGGCGTTCCATGGCCGTCGCTCATGGACGGCAGGATCTAGATCTGAGTGTCCCATGGTCATTCTCCTGCGACCGAGAATGGTCGCGTGGAGGGAAGGCGATGGATGCGTTCGGGTTGCTGACCGGAATGGCCGCTGCGACGGCAAGCGGACGTGCCGCTAACGACAACATAGCGGACATCGCCTGTCACATTCGCGCCGATAGGGGTGGCGCGTGAATGCGACGAGGCTTCAAACGGTGGAAGCGATAATCTCTGCGAGCTCCGATTCCGAGAATGGCTTCGAAAGCCGAGGCACGTCGAGCACCTCATCGTCGGGGAGTTCGACGTAGCCAGAGATGACGATGGCTCGCTGATCCGATTTGAGTGCACGAGCTTTCTTGATCAGTGCGCTTCCGCTCAATCCTGGCATGGAGTAATCGGTAATCAGCAGATCGAACTGATTTGTCTCCAACAGCGCGAGCGCCTCCGTCGGAGAGGTGGTCTGATGCACGGTATGACCAAGGTCTTCCAGCATCATCACCGTGTTGAGCAGTACCAGCACATCATCGTCCACGGCGAGCACGTCCAGGCCGGTAGGAGCGCCTTCACGGTATGGCGCCGATGAACACGGCTCCGACGCTTCCACGACCACGCCCTCTGCGATAGGGATGATGATCTCCGCTGTGGTGCCCTCACCCGGGCGGCTGCTGATTTCGAGGCGGCCGCCGATTTGCTCAGCCATCCCTTTGACCATCGAGAGACCAAGGCCCGTGCCCCTGCCGACGCCCTTGGTGGTGAAGAAGGGTTCGACGGCCCGGCTGAGGGTTTCCGCATCCATGCCGTGCCCCTCGTCCCGGACGAACAGTCCTACGCTCGGCTCCGAAGCCTTCGCGTGCGGATGAGCGCCGATCACCACGCATCCGCCTTCCGGCATTGCGTCCCGCGCGTTCACTACCAGATTGAGGAGCCCAAGCTCGAGTTGCGCCTTGTCCGCACAGACCGGTGGCAAATAGTCTGGCAGATCAATCTGGATGGCGATGTCCTGACCGATGGTCCGCTTTAGCATGTCGGACATGTCTTCAACCACCGCGGCAATGTCGGTCGGTTCAAGAGTAAGCTCCTGTTTGCGCGCGAACGCCAGCATCCGCTGAGTCAATGTCGCGCCGCGCTCTGCGGCCTTCCGGGCGTTGGCAAGGAAGTCGCCGATGTTCTCTCCTCGCTCGAGCCGCCGTTCGGCAAGCGTCAAGCTGCCAAGAATGGCGGCGAGGATATTGTTGAAATCGTGCGCTACGCCCCCAGTCAGCTTGCCGATCGCTTCCAGCTTTTGGGACTGGAAGAACGCTTCCTGCGATCGCTCAAGTGCAAGTTGCGCTTCGCGCCGCTCGGTAAGATCTCGCGTGATCTTGGCGAACCCTAAAAGGCTGCCATTAGGGGCGTGGATCGAGTTAAGCACGGCGCTGGCCCAGAAGCGCTGGCCGTCCTTGCGCACACGCCAACCTTCGGCCGAATAGTGGCCGTCATCCAGTGCTCTTTGCAGGGCCGTGGTGGGTAAGCCAGCAGCGACGTCGTCTGGTGTATAGAATCGCGAGAAGTGCTGACCGACGATCTCGCTGGCGGTGTAGCCCTTCAGCCGCTCTGCTCCCGCATTCCAGCTGATGATCTGGCCGTGGGGGGCCAGCATATAGACCGCATAATCGGTGACCCCCTCCACCAACAGGCGGAAGCGCTCTTCGCTTCTGCGCAGTTCTTCCTCCGCGCGTCGCCGTTCGGTGGCATCTCGGGTGACTTTGGCGAAACCCACGACCGCTGCCGCATCGTCCCGAATGGCGTCGATTACAACGTGCGCCCAGAAATGGGTGCCGTCCTTGCGAACCCGCCAGCCCTCACCTTCGAACCGCCCCTCGCGTGCAGCAATGTCGAGCACGGTTCCGGGCAGGCCGACCGCCCGGTCCTCTTCCGTGTAAAACTGGGAAAAATGATGTCCGATGATCTCTTGGGCAGTGTAGCCCTTGAACCGCTCGGCGCCCGTGTTCCAGGTGGCAACGTAGCCCGCCGGGTCAAGCATGTAGATGGCGTAGTCGGAAATGCTCTGAACCAGAAGCTCGGCGCAGCTGCCCGGTCCAGAGGGAATGGGCAACGGCATACGATCGTGGTCCTCGAGGAAAGGTTGTGAACGAGCCCCGGCCGGACCTGTTCCCTGGCCAGCTGAATATTATGCGCGGCGGGTGTCTCTGCATTACGACGCAGAAGTGTATCGGTGGCCGAAAGGCCGTCCGTTCACCCCAGTGAAGCAGCCAAATCTGGCAATCCTGAGGCCAGCAAAACGGGCGCTGGAGGAACGAGTTGCGGTGAATTGAGTTGTTGCCGCGGGCTGTTGGTGCCAGACAGGGGCCATGAACACAGACGACCTCTACCGCATTTTGCGCACCGGCCATGCGCAGGCGCAGGGCGTCGTCGATACCATTGCCGATCCGCTGCTGATTCTCGATCAGGCGCTCTGCGTGCAAGCTGCCAGCCGCTCATTCTTTGAGACGTTCGGCGTTGACCGTTACGAAACCATCGGCAAGTCGATCTTTGAGCTTGGCAATGGGCAGTGGGATATTCCGGAACTGCGGCGCCTGCTCCTTGAGGTGGTCCCCAAGGCGGCCGCGATTGTCGATTTCGAGGTCACGCACGACTTTCCCGGGCTCGGCCCCCGAACCATGCTGCTGACGGCGCGGACATTGTACCAGCCAGATGGGGGTAGCCATTCGGTCCTGCTGGTCATCGCCGATGTAACCGAACAGCAGCTGCGAGACGCCGCCAAGGACCTCCTGTTCGGCGAACTGCGCCATCGCATGAAGAACCTGCTGGGGGTGATACAAGCCCTCGCGCAGCAGACCACAACCGAGGGCCGAAGCGCAGAACAGTACCGGGATGACTTCATTGGGCGACTGGGCGCGCTGATCGAGGCGGAAAACCATGCCTTCGATGAGCACCAGAGTACCGATCTGAAGCACTTGTGCGAACATCTCCTTGCGCCCTATTGCAGCGATCGACGGGCCGTGGTGGCTGAGGGATGCGCTGTCGAACTTACCCCGCGCCAGGTCATGTCGCTGTCGATGGTCTTGCACGAGATGGCCACGAATGCTGCCAAATACGGGGCCTTGTCCATTCGGGATGGCCGGGTGCGGATCGGCTGGCGTACCGATGAGGCAGGGACCAATTTGACCCTAACGTGGGCGGAGAGTGGTGGCCCGCCTGTTGCCGAGGCCACGGCAAAGGGTTTCGGAACCACGCTGATCCAGGCCACCGTGGAATACAGCCTGCGCGGACGGCTGGAACTGGACTACGGCGCAGATGGTTTGCACGCTGAGATCGTCATTCCGCTTGGGAGTGTCGCTCCGCGAGACTGAGATGTGCCTGCAAAGACGGTCCTGATTGTCGAGGACGAATTTCTCCTGGCAATGGGCTTGCAGATAGTGCTTGAGCAGGACGGATGGCGAGTGATCGGTCCGGCGGGGACGGTCGGTGACGCCTTGGTCCTGCTGCGGATGGAATTGCCTTCGGTGGCCCTCCTCGATGTCAATCTCGGAACGGAATATGTCACCCCGGTCGCCGTATTCCTCAAGGAACATGGCGTGCCGTTTGCCCTTGCCACTGCTTACCACAAGCCGGAGCAATACGCCGGAGAGATCCTTGCCGGGATTCCAAATGTCGGCAAACCTACGGATGATCGTCGCCTGTTGACCACGCTGCGCCAGCTCACTGCAGACGGCTAGAACGTCGGCTCAGGTGCTGTCAAAGCAACTGCACTGGTTGGTAATGAGGGGCTGGGTGGGGTAGTGCAGGCGCCATGCCTCGCCCTCGAAAGCCAGCCAATCCGTTCCGTTATTTCCACTCCTCACCCGAGGTTATCCGGCTGGTGGTGATGATGTATGTGCGGTTTCCGCTGAGCCTGCGGAACGTCGAGGACCTGCTGTTCGAACGCGGCATTGACCTGTGCCATGAGACGGTCCGGCTGTGGTGGAACAGGTTCGGGCCGGTGTTCGCCGCCGACATTCGGCGGCAGCGGGTGAGCCGGATGCGGGGTTTGCGCCATTGGCGGTGGCATCTCGACGAGATGTACGTCAAGCTCAACGGCGAGATGGTCTACCTGTGGCGCGCGGTCGATCACGAGGGCGAGATCCTCGAGAGCTTCATCACGAGGAAACGTGACAAATCTGCGGCTTTGGCCTTCATGAAGAAGGCGCTGAAGCGGCATGGGCAGCCGGGGCACTGTCAGACCTGTGTGGCAGGCGCGCTGCCACGCTGCTAGATCGCGCTGATGCCACGCAAATCCCGCGCAAAGCCGCCCAGTCCGTTCAAGGGCTTCAACTCGTCGCCGGAGGTGATCCGGCTGGTAGTCCTGATGTACGTGCGCTTCCCGCTGTCATTGCGGAATGTCGAAGATCTCCTGTTCGAGCGCGGGATCGACATCTGCCACGAGACGGTGCGGTTTTGGTGGAACCGGTTCGGCCCGCTGTTCGCCGCTGACATTCGTCGCCAGCGGGTCAGCCGCATGCGTGGGTTCCGGCACTGGAAGTGGCATCTTGACGAGATGTACGTCCGGCTGAACGGGGAGATGGTGTCCTGTGGCGAGCTGTCGACCACGAGGGCGAGGTGCTGGAAAGCTGCGTCACGAAGACCCGCGACAAGGCCGCAGCCCTGGCCTTCATGAAGAAAGGGTGCTGTCAGACCAAACGTACCTGCTGGCGATAAGGTCTGACGCGGAGTAGGGGCGGGGCTATGCCTCGTCCTCGAAAACCAGCCAGTCCATTTCGCTACTTCAACTCCTCGCCGGAAGTGATCCGCCTGGTCGTCATGATGTACGTCCGGTTTCCGCTGTCGCTGCGTAATGTCGAGGATCTGCTGTTCGAGCGGGGGATCGACATTTGCCATGAGACCGTGCGGCACTGGTGGAACCGGTTCGGACCGCTGTTTGCGGCCGACGTACGCCGGCAGCGTGTAAGTCGGATGCGAGCATTTCGCCACTGGCGCTGGCACCTCGACGAGATGTACGTGAAGCTCAATGGCGAGATGGTGTACCTGTGGCGCGCGGTCGACCAGGAAGGCGAGATTCTCGAGAGTTTCGTGACCAGGACCCGCGACAAGGCGGCGGCTCTGACGTTCATGAAGAAGGCGTTGAAGCGGCATGGTTCACCCGTGACGATCACTACTGACGGACTGCGTTCGTACGGTGCTGCGCTGAAGCAGCTTGGTTGCGAAGAGAAGCGCGAGGTCGGCCGCTGGGCGAACAACCGGGTCGAGAACAGCCACCTGTCATTCCGACGACGCGAGCGGGCGATGCTGCGGTTCAGGCGGATGAAGAGCCTGCAGAAGTTCGCTTCGGTCCATGCCAACGTCCACAACCACTTCGCTCTGGAACGCCATCTCGTCGACAGGACTACTTACAGGGAGCGCCGCTCCGCCGCCTTGGCGGAGTGGCAGATGCTTGCGGCCTGATCACGTCCAATTTTAAGCCGAGCTCTACCTAGTGGAGACGAGTTCGCATTGGACTGACAGCACCGCCACCGTGCATTGATTTTCCTTGATAAAATTCAAGCAAGGCCCTCGGTTCCCATAACCGCTCCCCGATAGCGGCTGCGCTTGAGGCGAGCGCCAGCGGCTGGCTTCGCTCAATCGGCGCGCACCTCAACATTTCTCAACAGGGGGCGGGCGAACGTCCGCAAGGCCATTCGGGCAGTCAACCCGGTGCCAGCCATGGAAGCTGGAAACCCCTACACACCGAACGCGACAAATCGCGGCCAGAAATGGCGGAATAGTGCGCTTTCGGGAGGTGGCAGCTTCTCCGTCAAAAATGACTTGCGACTTGGATTCGACCGAAAGTCCGGTTTTCTGGGGGTTTGCAGCAAATCAGGCTTGGGTCACTCATGCAAGCCAAGCGGCCCCATTCCCGCAGCGCCACATTGCCCTCTAGCAACGCTTGCCAAAGCAACGGACCCATAATATTTATGGGCTATGACTGAGCCGGTTCCCATGCGGATGAACGACGCAACGGCACTCAAAGTCCTTCGCGAGATTGCACAGGACAGTGCCCAAGTGATCTTCACGCACCATGCCCGGCAGCGAATGCGGCAGCGCAAGGTTTCCCCGGTGCAGGTTTTGACCTGCCTGCAACGCGGTTTCGTAAGCGAGCCGGTGGCGCTGGACGTGCACGGGAATTGGAAGCTGACTGTGACGCACCGCGTCGCGGGCAAGGATTTGGACGTGGCGGTGGCGATTGACGTTCCTAAGCGGGCAATCGTCATCACCGTTTTCTAGGAGGCGAGCATGTATCATTATCGGGAGTGCGGCCTTCGCAACGTCTGGCTGGCGAACGGCTTTGAGGAGCACGACACCCCCTATGGGCCGGGCGTCGCCATCCATGACGTGGAGGGCCTGCACCGCGCCATTGCGCACCGGATCGTCAATAAGGGAAGCAAGCTCACGGGCACCGAATTGCGCTTCCTGAGGCAGGAAATGGGCCTGAGCCAAGCCAAACTGGCCACCATGCTTGGCAATGAAGCTCAGACGGTCGCTCTATGGGAGAAGCGGGGCGGCCAGCCGAAAATCGCTGATCGCTTCATTCGTGCGATCTACCGGGAATTGAACGAGGGTAACGCCCATATCCGCGACATGATCGAGCGGCTGGTGGACTCCGACCTTGAGGAAAGCGACGCCCGTTTAACGCTTGAACAAGACAGCGGCGGCTGGAAGGTTGCAGCGTAACTCCCTAAGGTAGCCCCCTGCATAGCTTAGGGGGGCTGCCATGCAACTCGAATTGGCCACGATAAAGAACGCGGGCATTGCAGCGTATCGGTCGCTCTTTGCGGGGCGAATCGCCCGAACAACTTTTGCAATTCGGGTTGCCATCTTTGTCGCCGCAATTGGCATTGTATTTGCCCCCGTTGGCACGTTCCTGGCCCCGTCATCCAAGACTTTGAAAGACGCATACCTTGCGCTTTCGCTTGCCATGCTAGCCGTATGTGTCGTGGGCTTCGCGAGCGCATATGTGAAGCGTCTGCACGACATGGGATTGCGGGGCTATTGGGCAATTTTGTTCATTGTGGCGCTGCCCTTCCTGATAACCCAAGCGGCCTATGTCTATACCAATTACCGATACCTCCACGACAAGTCTGCGGATGCCTACGCAGTGCTCGACTTCTATTTCCCGTAATGGTCGCACTCCCGCTGCTAATCGCAATGTGGCGTGGCGAGAAAGGCGAAAATAGGTTCTGTCCCGTTCCTGATCCGGTTGAGCACGTGGGCGCGTCAAAGTTCAACATTGCCGCTGCGGTCGGTGCGGCAGCGATCCTGATACCGACAAGCATTTATGCCGGTCTTTTTCAATCAGGTGTGTGGGTTGGCCGGGGAGACATGGCACCTTCCATGCCACTAATGGAAAGCAACGTTCCGGGCACTCGCTTCATGAAGTGCTGGAACGTTAAAGGCGTTGGGGCAGGCAGCGGCGAAGGACCGGGAAGCGGTGTCTATCGCGACGGATACACGGGCAATATGTTCGACTTCCTTGTGACGCCGACCGGGCAAATCGACATTGCCATGGCCGGGGAAAGAGGTGGCAATTCCTTCGTCGCAGATGGATTCAGGATCGTCTCCTACGGCCTGAAACTGCCCGCTGACGGTTCGGGATACGTCAATGTCCGGGGCTTGGATCGGTTCATGCTGGTGGCAATCTTCGACCAAGGCGGACCGGGCGCGGCCATCAATTATACGACCTTCTCATTCGCCCGGAACAAGGACACATGGCCAGAGTATCACGTGGTCATGACCAGCGCCCTTAGCTCCTCAGCGAACGCGTCCGTCATGGCCAAATCTCCAGAGGCCAGAGGCAGGCTCATGATCGGCGATTGCGTGGCGGGCTAACAGCCACCAGCCGCGCAAACCCCATTAGGCATCAAGAGCACGGCTAAGCGCCCGGATCAGCGCCAGCGTCTCCCGCGTGCTGCCAGATCGCGCGCCGTGCTTCCATGCATTCCTATTGCCTTTGGGCGCGCCGCTTCCCTGCCCCCCGTGCATCCGACACCTGTTCCGCCCCTTGATCGCCGGGGATTGGCACGCCGTTCCCATGCGCGTCGTGGCCAAGCATCGCGGAGCCGCGTGGGCTTTGAGCATGGGGTTGATCGGCAGTTTGTCCATTTTCCCTGCCCCCGGCATGATGGTGGAATTGATCGGCAATGACGGCCTGCCCGCCCTCATTTACATGCACATGCCGCACCGTCTGTTCGCGAGGCTGGTGCAGCTTGGCCAGCGCCTCAAGTGTGGCGCGGGAATTGGCCTGAGCCTTGAGAGCCAGCCGGCTCTGTCAGAGCAAATGCACCGGTGCCGGAGCCGGCCTGATCGAGTAGCGTGCGGGCTATGCCCCGCCCTTCCAAACCGCCCAGCCCGTTCCGCTACTTCAACTCCTCGCCGGAGGTGATCCGCTTGGTGGTGATGATGTACGTGCGGTTTCCGCTGTCGCTGCGCAACGTTGAGGACCTGCTGTTCGAGCGCGGGATCGACATCTGCCATGAGATGGTGCGGCACTGGTGGAACCGCTTCGGCCCGCTGTTCGCTGCCGACGTACGGCGCCAGCGGGTGAGCCGCATGCGGTGTTTTCGCCACTGGCGCTGGCACCTCGATGAGATGTACGTGAAGCTCAACGGTGAGATGGTCTACCTGTGGCGCGCGGTCGACCAGGAAGGCGAGATCCTCGAGAGCTACATCACCAGGACCCGCGACAAAGCCGCAGCTCTGGCTTTCATGAAGAAAGCGCTGAAGCGCCATGGCTCCCCTGAGACAATCACCACCGACGGCCTGCGCTCCTACCGTGCGGCGATGAACGAGCTCGGCAATGCGCACAAGCAGGAGGTCGGCCGCTGGGCCAACAACCGGGTCGAGAACAGCCACCTGACGTTCCGACGACGGGAGCGGGCGATGCTGCGGTTCAGGCGGATGAAGACGCTCCAGAAGTTCGCTTCAGTCCACGCCAACGTCCACAACCACTTCGCACTGGAACGCCATCTCGTCGACAGGATCACCTACAAGGCTCGCCGCTCCGCCGCCCTGGCGGAGTGGCAGCTGCTTGCTGCCTGATCGTTGCTGATCATGACCCGAGCTCCGTCAATTGGAGACGAGTTCGCATTAGACTGACAGCACCCTACCCAGCGTTAGGGCGTCAGGCAATCCCGGGGCGGTTCAGCCGATGCCCCGAACACGCTCCGCGGAAGGGAGCGAATACGGCTTTGCTTTCCCGGGCTCGTATGCTTTCCTGCAATTCCGTCTTGCCTCGGGATGTGGTGCAGATGTCGATAACGGTCGTCGTAGTGGCACTTGTCGGGATTGCGCTGGCTCCGTTCCTGGGCTTGCTGCTGCTAGCCCGCTTCCTGCTTGGCGGAGATGAGGCCAACGACTCCCCGCCGCCCCAGCCGTCACCCTCACGGCTGCACTCAGGGCACCTGTGGAACCATCTGCGAAGATGGTTCAATGAACGACCTCGCCGGATCACCCAAGCGCGCAATTAATAGTCCAGCGTACGGAAGTAGGACAACGTCGTCCATCTCTGTTGCCTCCCCCCGGAAATCAATCCACTATGGACGTATACCGTTTCTGAGGTTGGGCCTGGCCAAGGGGCGCCTTCCCTGCCGCTCTTGTCTGGGGCGTTCATGAAGCTGCTGATCATTTTGCCGCGCGTGCCATTCCCGCTGGACAAGGGCGACAAGCTTCGGGCCTATCACCAAATCAAGCAGCTTTCCAAAGACCACGAAATCATTCTGTTCGCGCTCAGCGATTCAGGCGTGAGCGGTAGTTGTACAGAGCAATTGCGAGCGTTCTGCTCAAAGGTTGTACTGTACCACCTCGACCGCGGGAAAATTGCTGTAAATCTCCTTAGATCGTTTTTCGAAGGTATTCCGTTTCAGGTCGGCTATTTCTATCATCCCGGAGCGCAACGGCTGGTCGATGAATTGATCCGGGATCATCAACCAGACCATATCTACTGCCAGCTCATTCGCACGGCCCGGTATGCGGCGCGACATGTAAGCGTTCCCAATACGCTGGATTACATGGACGCCTTTTCGAAAGGGATCGAGCGCAGACTGCGCACCGACCCGTTCTACATGCGCCCGCTTCTGCAGATGGAGTACCGCCGGCTATTAGCTTTCGAACGGCGAGCCTTCGACATGTTCCAGAACAAGACGATCATTTCCGACCAGGACAGGGGCTTGATCCCCCATCCGGAGCGCAGCGCCATCACCGTCGTGCCGAATGGCATCGACACTGAGTGGTTCCGCCCGCAAGGCTGCGCCAAGACCTTCGACATCATTTTCCATGGCAATATGGGCTATCCGCCCAACGTGGAGAGCGTCGTATACCTTGTTCGGGATGTGATGCCGCTCGTATGGCGAACGCTGCCGGGCGCAAGACTGATCATCTCCGGCGCCAATCCGTGCAGCACGGTCCGGCGGCTTGCCTCCGAACGGGTGGAAGTCAGCGGCTGGGTTGACGACATTCGCGATAACTATGCACGTTCGCGCCTGATGGTCGCGCCGATGCAGATCAGCATCGGCCTGCAGAACAAGCTTCTGGAAGCCATGGCCATGGGCCTGCCCTGCGTCACATCTTCACTTGCCAACAATGCGCTTGGCGCTCGCCCGGACGAGCAGGTCCGGATCGCGGACTCGCCCCAGGAATATGCCGACCACATCGTCGAGCTGCTGACGGACGATGTGAAATCCCGGAGCCTGGGCTCCAAGGGCAGGGCCTATGTTCTGGAGAATTTCAGCTGGCCCATGACGACAGCGCTGCTTTCCGGCCTCATGGAAGGTGGGCACCTTCATCAACCGTCTGATGTGAGCGGATTTGTGGGAGCGGTGGCGGATTTGGCGTGATTACTGGCGTTTCGGGGGCCATATCGCCCCACTTTGCCGGTTTTCCCGTTTTCCGGTCGCACCTATCCCATTGCTTCTCGCCGCTCGTGGAAGATCAGCCGGTGCATGTTGTAGGCGAGGTTGGCGAGCACGATCTTGGCCTCGGCGCGCTTGATGCCGATGGTGCGGACGAACAGCCCCATCTTGTCCTTCTGATGGGCGAACACGTGCTCGACGCGGGCGCGGACCTTCGACTTGGCGGCGTTGGCCTTGGCCGTGCGCTCGGGCATCGGCTTGCCCCCGGGCTTCCTGCGATGGATGCGGCTGACCCGGCCTTGCCGCTTGAGCCAGCGCTCGTTGGCCTGGCTGCGATAGGCGGTGTCGGCCCAGACGTCCGAGGCGGTGTTGTCCTTGGTGACGACATCGCGAAGCATCTTGCCGTCGAACCGCGCGGCGTCGGTGACCTTGCCCTTGCGGATGAAGCCGAAGGTCCGGCAGATCGACACGCTGCTCTTGTAGCCGAAGCTCGGAATGGCGATGTCGATCCCCGGCCTCCCATCGGCCAAAGGCTTGGCCTTGGCGAACTTCAGCGTCCAGCGCGCGTCGTTGTCCTTCTGCGCCGCCTTGGCGGGCTGGTCAGGCCATACCTCGTCGGCCTTGGCTCCCGCCTTGATCGCATCCTTTTCAACCTGTGTATTGCGCTGCTTGGGCGCGGCAACCAGCGTCGCATCGACGATCTGCCCACCCATCGGCAGGTAGCCCCGCTCCTTGAGCTGCCGGTCGAAGTCGGCGAACAACGCGTCGAGAGCGCCCGCCTGGGTCAGCCGCTCGCGGAACAGCCGGATGGTGTTGGCGTCAGGCGTCGCCGCGCCGAGGTTGAGGCCCAAAAAGCGCAGTCAGCTCAGCCGGTCGCGGATCAGATACTCCATGCGAGCGTCGCTGACATTGTTCTGCGCCGCCAGAACCAGCACCTTGAGCATCGTCACCGGGTCATAGGGAGGGCGCCCGCCCTTAGCTCCGTCCGAGTAGCACAGCGCCGCATCGAGCACGGGCCGAAACGCCTCGAAACCGACCACCCGGCCGAGCACTTCTAACGGATCGCCATGCGCCGACAACCGCTTCAAATGATCCGATAACCCGAACAACCCGGCCTGCTTCATCGCCCGATCCCTTCCAGGGCGAATGAATCAGATCAGACCCGGATTTGCGAGGGGTTTTTGGAGGTGCCCAGGTGGGCAGGAACCGTTGCCGACCCGCACCGCGCCAGAGACCGAAGCGCGGTGCGGTGCGGCTCGATAACCGGGCAGGGGCACTTGACGTTAGGCGAGGATGAAATTGGCCGCGGTCAGATGGTCGGGGGAATCCACCTGGATTGCGAAGTCAGCCACCCGATCGCCATTGACGTCCCCCAGGACAAGGTGATGCCCCGGGCTGGTGTCCTGGACAATCAACTGCCCTCGGGCTCCCGTGAACTGTCCGCCATCCACGTAGGTGAAATGGTCCTGGCCGTTCCGATTGCCGCTGATCGCGTCGACCCGTGAAAGATCGATCCTGTCGCCGTCCAGAACGCTGAAATCGCGGATGCTGTCCATCGCCGCCGGGGTGCTGTCGGAGATGGCGGTGAACAAGAACACATCGGCGCCGGTTCCACCGTAGAGGACGTCCGCCCCGCCTTTGCCGATCACCACGTCTGCCCCCGCGCCGCCACAGATGGTGTTCGCGGCAGAGTTGCCCGTCAGGGTGTCTGCGAAACCTGACCCGGAGAGGTTCTCAAAGCCGGACAACGCATCCTTGCCAGCACCGACGGTGTACTGGGCCTTGGTCTGCTCCAGCGTGACGGTAACCCCAGCCGTGGCAGACGCATAGGAGACGGTGTCAATTCCGGCTCCGCCGTTCAGAACGTCGTTGCCAGCGCCACCATCGATGAAATCGTTACCGGAGCCGCCGGTCAGGCGGTCGTCGCCAGCGCCACCATAGATCGTCCAGGCCGCTCCGTTGGGTGCGGCGAAGGTATCGGCCCCGGCGGTCCCGTTGAACGTCGTATCGGCAACGTCAGTGACGGTCACCGACACGGCCTGATCGACAAACAACGAGCCGTCGCTTGCGCGCACGGTCACATCGTAGACGTTGTTGGAGCCGACATCGTGGGGCGCTTCGAAATCCGGCGCGGTCTTGAAAGCCAGCTGGCCGGTGCTCTGGTTGATTTGGAACAAGGCCGCGTCGGCGCCGCCGGCGATACTGTAGGCGATGACCACCGGACCGTCCGGATCGGTGGCCGCAACGTTGGTCACGAACGTCGTGTTCTCGGGCATGGACAGCGCGGCCGTGGCCCCGCCTCCATCGGACACGATGACCGGCGCGTGGTTGACCGGAACTGTCGTCACCAACTGACCGCCGCCCGATGTCCCGGAACCGGACGTGCTGGAGCCGCTCGTGGTCGAAGTGGTCGTGCTCGTCGTCGCGGCAGTGCTGGTCGAACCCGAGCTGCCGCTCAGGGCCAGCTGTTCGAAGGCTACCCCCACCGGGGTGAGCGTACCGTCCGTCGCATAGAGATTGGTGTGGCTGGGGCCGTCGAGCCCGTCGTAGGTACCGAACCAGGACTGTCGTTCGACATAGTCGAGATCGTCCATCATTTTGGTCGCCGCCGTCAGGAACGCGGCGTTGTCGGCGTAGGAAAAGCGGTCGAGGTTGGTCCAGTCGGCCAAGGCCCACTCAGTCACCCAGACCGGCTTGCCATAGGCGTTGTGAACGGAGTCGAGGAACGCCTTGAACGCGTTCACGTCCGGATTGTCCGTATAGTAGTGGACGGCGATGAAATCGACCCGGTAGCCCCGGTCGGCAGCGCCCTTCATGAAAGAGTCCAGCCAGCTTCCCGCACCGAGCGTCTGGTTCGTGCTCACAGCCGGAGAACCGAGGCGCTTGCCCGTTGCCATCAGCTGCGGCCACAGGTCGAGCGCCTGGGTAACCGTCATATTGGACTGGCCCCAATAGTCGGGCTCGTTGAAGCCGAGCAGCGTGTCGGTGTTGGCAAGGGTGGCCGGATCGCTGAGCGCGGCGACGTTCTGTGCGCCGAACACCATCGGTACGAATTGCGAGGACAGCGATGACGCCTGCTGCAAATGTTCGAATGTGCCGTTGGCGACCTGCTGCACGCTGTTGGAGACAAAGGAAACGTCATCCAGCGAAACGCCGTCCCCGGTGCTCCCCCAAGCGACAATGCGGGCGGTCTGAGTGCCGGTCGGCGCGGTCATTCCCGTAATCGAGATCTGGTGCTCCGCGCCAGAAATCCCGGCATAGTCCTTACGTATCAGCTGGCCCGCGCTATCGCGGAATTCGACGACCACGCCGCCGGTGCCGCCGTTGATGCCGGCACCGTTGAACTGAAGGGTGTAGGATGCGCCGACGGAAATCTGCACGTTCTGGAGCGCCCAGCCGGTTGTGGCG
>Ga0207702_10001181_pt1 | contig 26555 bp, 22 predicted proteins | sample KBSCornC62_FD_184302 | JGI IMG/M metagenome (GOLD analysis project Ga0207702, IMG submission 184302) | Corn rhizosphere microbial communities from Kellogg Biological Station, Michigan, USA - KBS Corn C6-2 (SPAdes) (version 2) | ecosystem: Host-associated > Plants > Roots > Rhizosphere > Soil ...
CCGTGGACGCGTTGTACCCCAGCCTGTTCGGCAAGTACGGCGGCGACGCGATCGGCGAACCTTCGTGGCGCAAGAAATCGGGCGGATGATGCTCAGGAACGTTTTTTCGTTCGATGCGTAGGCATCGCTGACCATGGATCATCCGGCCACGGATGTTTGGGATAACGCCCCTTCAATTCCTTTTTTACCTCGGGATAGGTGCGATCCCAGAAGCCGCGCAGGTCCTGGGTGACCTGGATCGGCCGACCGGCGGGCGAGAGCAGGTGCAGCATCAGCGGCACGCGACCATGCGCGATGCGCGGCGTTTCGGCCAGTCCGAACAATTCCTGCAGCTTGACGGCGAGCACGGGTGAGGCGATGGCGTCATCATTGTGCGCGGCAACGGTGTAATCGAGTTTGCGCGTCATTCCGCTCGGAACCGTGATCGCGTCGGGTGCGGCTTCGTCCAGAAACTTGCGCTGTGGCCAGTCGAGCAATCCCGCAAACGCGTTCGACAAACCCTCCGGCGACAACGCATCGAGTTTGCGTTTGCCGTCCATGACGGGCGCCAGCCAGGTTTCCAGCGAATCCAGCAGCGCCGCATCGGAAACATCCGGCAGCCCGGCATCGGGCATGGCGCGGCGTAACCAATCGACACGCGCGCGCAAGCGCGTTGCCGCATCGCTCCACGGCAGCGCGCCGATACCGCGTGCACGAACGGTCGCCAGCAACGCGGGTAGCGCGTCCGCCGCGTTGACTGCGACGGCGCGACGTTCCAGCACGATGGCGTCGAAACGTATCTCTTCGAAGGCTTCGACCACGTCGTTCGCATTCATCCGCACCACGCGTTCGCGATTGAACCGTTGCGGGTAATCGTGTTGCAGCAGCGCAGGATCGAACGGCGCGGCCGCAAGGATCAAACTGTCGCGCGTGTCGAAGCGCGCTTCGGTGACGACGAGCCAGGGTTCGCCGAACAATGCCGAGGCTTCGTGCAAACGCGTGCCGCGGCCGTTGGCGAGCTGATAGCGGCGCGGATCTTTCGCGTCCTGTTTGCCTACCCGGTCGGGGAACGCGTGCAGCAACAGATTGCCCACGCTCAGCGCATCGGGCGTTCCGGTGGCGCCGTGCCGGATGCCGAGGCGCTTGCGCCAGCCACTCACGGTCTGCTGGATCGCGGACAATGCGCCGGTGTCGGCATCGCGCACTGCACGCGCACCCCCGTCGCGGTACCGATGCAACGCAGCGACGCGCGTGCGCAAGTCGTCGTTGAACTCGCCACGCAGCGGAGAGCGCGCTTCGACCAGCGCCAACAGGTCGACGATCAGCGGGCGCTGCGCTTCCGGTGTGCGCAGCGCTGCTGCGGCCATGCGCGGATTGGCGCCCAGTTGCAGCATGTCGCGGCCCAATGCAGTGATGTGCAACGCGGCGTCGATTGCGCCGAGGCGTTGCAACAGGTCGCGCGCGGCGGACAACGCGCCTGTGGGCGGTGCATCCAGCCACCGCAGCGCCGATGCCGCATCGCCGCCGACACCCCATGCCGCGAGTTCCAGTGCGAACCCCGACAACTCGGCTTGGGTGATTTCCGGTGTGCGTGAGGGTTCCAGGCGCCGGCTTTCCGGCCACAGCCGGTACGCGGTGCCGGGCGCGACGCGGCCCGCGCGCCCGGCGCGCTGATCGGCCGATGCCTGCGAAATGTTGACGGTCGCGAGCCGCGTGAAGCCCGAGTTCGGATCGAAACGCGGCTCGCGCGCGAGTCCCGCATCGATCACCGCGCGCACGCCCGGTACCGTGATCGAGGATTCGGCAACGTTGGTGGCCAGGATCACCCGGCGCGTGCCTGTCGCAGCTGGAGCCAGCGCGGCATGCTGTTCTGCCAGCGACAGTTCGCCGTGCAGCGGCAGGAACTCCACCGCTCGGAGGGAGGGAACCTCTTCGAGCATCCGCTGCGCCTGCCCGATCTCGCGGCGGCCGGGAAGGAAAACCAGCACGTCGCCGTCCGTTTCCTCGAACGCCGTTTGCGCGGCCCGGCGAAGCTGGCCGAACTGATCCTCGCCGCGGCGTGCGGACGGGTATTCGATGCGAACGTGAAAAGCGCGGCCTTCGCTGCGCAAGACCGGGGCGGACAACCATTCCGCGATACGCGAACCTTCCAGTGTGGCCGACATCACCACGATGCGCAGGTCGGGCCGCAGGGCGGCCTGCACGTCGAGCGCCAGCGCCGTGCCGAGGTCGCCGGCCAAGTGCCTCTCGTGGAATTCGTCGAACACGATTGCGCCGACACCCGGCAGTGCCGGATCATCCTGCAGCATGCGCGTCAGGATGCTTTCGGTGACCACTTCGATTCGGGTTGCGTCGGACGCGCGTGATTCGAAGCGGATGCGATAGCCGATCGTTTGCCCCACCGACTCGCCGCGCTGCGTGGCCATGAATTCCGCGGCTGCGCGCGCCGCGATCCGGCGCGGTTCCAGCATCACGATCTTGCGATCCGCCAGCCACGCTTCGCCGAGCAATGTGGGTGGCACCTGCGTGGTTTTGCCCGCGCCCGGCGGCGCTTCCAGCACCAGCCGCGGATGGTCGTGCAACGACGCACGGATGCGCGGCAGCAACGGGGTGATCGGAAAGTCTGCGGCATACATCGCCATGATCTTAAAAGCGAAAGCACCCAGGGGGTTTCACCAGGGATGCTGCCCGTACAAAAAAGCCGCATGGGTGCGAGGCAAACCTGTCAGGACCGGCGACACGCGCGGCGAAGTCGATCCGGTCAAGGCCTGCGACGACAAGAACCGCGCGACGCTGATTGCGTGCCTCGCATCCAATCGCCTTGTCGTGGTCCGGGCCGAAGGCACGCACTGATCGCGCGCGCAGCGTTCCACACCTTGAGCCGGCCCTTGGGTCGGCCTTTTGGTGCCGTCGGAGCGCCCGCTTGCTACGCTTCGCGGAACACGTTTGGTGGAATATCCATGCAACTGATCGATATCGGTGCCAACCTCACCCACGAGTCCTTCCGCCGCGACTTCGATGCGGTGCTGGAGCGCGCGCGCAAGGCCGGCGTGGAACGAATGATCGTCACCGGTGCGTCGCGCGAGGGCAGCGCGCATGCGCTGGAACTTGCACGCGAACATTCCGGCGTCCTGCACGCGACGGCGGGCGTGCATCCGCATCATGCGGGCGGTTACGGTTCCGAAACGGATGCGCTTTTGCGCAACCTCGCGCGCGAACCGGAAGTGGCCGCGGTGGGCGAAACCGGTCTCGATTATTTTCGCGACCTGTCGCCGCGGCCGGCGCAGCGCGCGGCGTTCGAGAAGCAGCTCGCGATCGCGGTGGACCTGCACATGCCGCTGTTCCTGCACCAGCGCGATGCACACGACGACTTTCTTGCGATGCTGAAAGCCGCGCGCGACCGCGTGCCGGCGGTGGTGGTGCATTGCTTCACCGACGAACGCCGCGCGCTGTTCGATTATCTGGACCTCGACTGCCACATCGGCATCACCGGCTGGATTTGCGACGAACGCCGCGGCCTGCATCTGCGTGAGCTGGTGCGCGAAATTCCGGTGAACCGGCTGATGCTGGAAACCGACGCGCCGTATCTGTTGCCGCGCGACATTCGCCCGCAACCCTCCGACCGGCGCAACGAGCCGATGTACCTCGCGCATGTCTGCGGAGCAGTGGCGCGCGAGCGTGGCGAAGAAATCGAAGTGACGGCGACGAACACGACGGCGACGGCGCGCGCATTCTTCGGCATTGCATAGGGTGAGCGCGGCACCGCGCGTCTCTTCCAAAACAACCGTCGTCATTCCGGAGCCGGTCGAAGGCCGGAACCCGGGGTCCATATTGATCTCCGTGCCGGCGATACAAGATCAACATGGATTACTCGCGCCATCCATGGCGCTCGCCCTACGGGCCGCCTTCAGCTTCGCAGTCCTGCAAACGCTGTCCGGAGCACCGCTGCGCGGTGTCCGGAATGACGCCGAAGTTCACGCGAACATCAACAAGTGACGCGCCCTGCGCGAATGGCAAGCGTCCAGCGCACCGGCTGCGCGTGTGCCGGATCGGGCCACGCCGCGAACAACTCATCCGCGATCACGGCGATCGCGTCGTGGCCCGTCGCCTTGAGGTAGTGCTGTGCGGCCGACCATGAGGTGAGATAAGCGAGCAGTTGCCGGGCCGTCCAGTCGACACGCATTTCGAACGCCGGCGCCGCGACGGGTGCAAACGGAATGTCCAGCGAAGCGTAGCCTTCGTCCACCAGGTTGCGCTCGGGCGACCAGTAGGCGCCGAGAACGTCGTCGTACAGATGCGCGATCACCGCGTCCACGGCGGGCGTCACGCTGCAATTTGCATAGCACCATGCCGCGAACAGGGCACCCGGCTTTGCGACGCGGCGGACTTCGGTGACGAAGGCAGGCAGGTCGAACCAGTGCAGTGCTTGCGCGATCGTGACCGCATCGACCGAACAGGCGTCGATGCTCGTGTGATACCCGCTGCCATCCTTCGCGTGGAAATCCAGCGGTTCGTTGCGATACTCGACGCGCGGGTGCGCGACGGCGTTGCCGAGTTGCTGCGCACTAGGGTCGGTCGCGATCACGCGTTCGAAGCGTTGCGCCAGCGCCACGCTGGCCTGCCCGTTGCCGCAGCCCGCATCCCACGCGCAACCACGCGCGGGCGCTTCGGCCGTGACCCAGTCGAACAGCGCCCCGGGATAATGCGGCCGTGCCTTGGCGTACAAATCGGCATGGCGGGAGAAATGATCCTTGAAACTCATCGCGGGGCTCCCGTCGTCCTGCGCATCGTTTCCATTATGCGATGCGCGCCGGGCGCAAGATCACCAAGTGTGTGCTCGCCGACGCGGATGCGCACCAGGCGCAGCGTGGGCAGGCCCACCGCGGCAGTCATGCGACGGACCTGGCGGTTGCGGCCCTCGCGGATCGTCAGCTCGATCCACGCATCCGGCACGGTCTTGCGAAAGCGTACCGGCGGGGCGCGCGGCCACAACCATTCGGGCGCGCGAGCCAGCATGCGCGCTTCTGCCGGGAGTGTCGGGCCGTCGTTCAACGTCACGCCCTCACGCAGGCGTTGCAGGATCGCGTCAGTGGGCGTGCCTTCCACCTGCGCCAGGTAAGTCTTCGGCTGCTTGTGGCGCGGATCGGTGATGCGGTGCGCGAGCGCGCCGTCGTCCGTCAGCAGCAACAAGCCTTCGCTGTCGTGATCGAGCCGGCCCGCCGGATACACCTTCGGCGGCAAGCCGAACTCCGCGAGCGTGCGCCGCGGTGGCGTGCTGCGGTCGGTGAACTGGCACAGCACGTTGAAGGGTTTGTTGAACAGGACGAACATCGTGCGCGCGTTCAATGTGCCGAAGACGCGGGCGCCGGTGCGGCGCTCGCGGCTGAGGCGGGATCGTCGGCAAGCGCCGCATCCGGCGCGATCACCGTGTAGCCGCGTGCTTGCAACGCAGCGAGATAACCATTCGGGTCGAGCAGCTCGTGCATCGGCAACACGGCGAAGCTTTGCGCGCTGGATGCAAGCGCGGCGTCCGCGGCCGCCAGCCACGTGCCTTCCACGCGCATGGGCAGGTTGTCGATGCCGAGTGCCTTGGCGAATCCCGCGCCGGTGATCGCGGAGCGGCAGGTGTCGCGATACGCGCCCTCAGGCACCTTGCGCAGCGTGTCGATGTCGCCGGTCGCCCACGCGTTCGCGCGCGCGCGGAAGTTGGGCAGCTCGTGCTCGATCGCATCCAGTACCACGTCGAGGCAGGCGATGCCATCCAGGTTGGACGCCGCGAAAGCCTTGACCGCCTGGCGCGGTTCCTTGATTTCCAACGTGATCTCGGGCTTCACCACTTTCACGCCGTGCTGCTTGGCCATCGCTGTCACCGCGCCCGTGACTTCGCCATCATTGCGCAAACCGTTCGTCTTCATCGCCTGCTTCATCAATTTCCAGGCGGCAACGATCGGACGGTAGCGCTCGATCGAGTAATCATCGCCGAAGTAGCGTTGGCGGGCGTAGTACCAGCGCGCGTAGGTGGCGGGCGGCAGGACTTCGTGCAGGGTCTTGCCGTCGGGATTGCGCTGCGCGCGGTAAACCGTCGGCAGCAGGAACAGTTTGCCGAACCAGTTGGTGTCGACCTTCAACTTCACGCCGGGTGCTTCCAGCACCGTCTGCGATGCGGCGATGGTTTGCGCGACCTGGTTCGAGCGCCATTCGATGCCGGCCGGCAGCGTCGGCACCACGCCGAGGATCCACAACACGTGATCGCCGCGCGTGACCTTCCACAAGCCGGGCCCCGGCACCACGCCGGTGACGGTGACCGTTTGCAAGGTAGTGATTGAGGCTGCGAGGGCGGGCCGGGCGGCTGGCGCGGTTTGCGCCGCGGTTCGCGCGGACGCACTCGCGCAGAGGATCAGCAAGGCAAGCGTGACGGGGATGATGCGCATCCGGTAATGATCGCAGGACAAGGCTGCAAGTTCATTCAGCCCGCCGGCCGCTTGGCGGAGCGCACGCAACCCGCGACAATGGCGGTTTGCGCGTTGTGTCCACGGAGCCTTGCATGTCCAAGATCATCTACACCCTGACCGACGAAGCGCCCTTCCTGGCCACGGCCTCGCTGCTGCCCATCATCGAGGCCTTCACAGGGTCGGCGGGGGTCGAGCTGGAAACCCGCGATATTTCATTGGCCGCGCGCATCCTGTCACAGTTCCCGGACGTGCTGAAGCCCGGGCAGAAGGTGGCGGATGACCTGGCCGAGCTCGGCAAACTGGCGCTGGCGCCGGAAGCCAACATCATCAAGCTGCCCAACATCTCGGCCTCGCTACCGCAGATGAAAGCGGCCATCAAGGAATTGCAGGCCAAGGGTTACGCGCTGCCGGATTATCCGGACGAACCGCGCGGCGACGTCGAGAAGATCAATATCAAGGCGCGCTACGACAAGGTGAAAGGCAGCGCGGTGAACCCCGTGTTGCGCCAGGGCAATTCCGACCGGCGCGCGCCGCCGTCGGTAAAGGCTTACGCGCGCAAGCATCCGCACAAGATGGGAAAGTGGAGCGACGATTCCAAAACCCACGTTGCGCACATGGAATCGGGCGATTTCTACGGCACCGAAAAATCGGCGACGCTGGACAAAGCCGGAAGTCTGAAGATCGTGCTGGACGGCGCCGACGGCAAGCAGCACGTGTTGAAGGAAGGCATCAGGGTCCAGGCGGGCGAGATCGTCGATGCGGCGGTGATGTCGCGCCGCGCGCTGGCCGCGTTCATCGATGCGCAGATCGCCAATGCGCGCGCGTCGGGCGTGCTGTTCTCGGTGCACTTCAAGGCCACCATGATGAAGGTCTCGGACCCCATCATGTTCGGCGTGGTGGTGGAGGAATTCTTCCGCGACGTGCTGACCGCGCATGGCGACGCGTTGAAGCAGGCCGGCTTCAACCCCAACAACGGGTTGGGCGACCTGTACGCCTGCCTCGCGAAAATGCCCGAAGACCAGCAACAGGCCATCAAGGCCGACATTGCGGCGCAGTACGCCGCGCGGCCGCATCTGGCGATGGTCGATTCGGACAAGGGCATCACCAATCTGCACGTGCCTTCGGACGTGATCATCGACGCGTCGATGCCGGCGATGATCCGCGACTCCGGCAAGATGTGGGGCGCCGACGGCGAGCGCCAGGATTGCAAGGCCGTGATCCCCGACCGCTGCTACGCCGACATCTACGAGGTGATGATCGAGGACTGCAAGGCCCACGGCGCGTTCGACCCGGCCACGATGGGCAGCGTGCCCAACGTCGGCCTGATGGCCGACAAGGCCGAGGAATACGGCTCGCACGACAAGACCTTCCAAATGCCGGTCGACGGCGTCGTGCGCGCCACCGACCAGGATGGCAAGGTGATTTTCGAACACAAGGTCGAAGCCGGTGACATCTGGCGCATGTGCCAGACCAAGGACGCGCCGGTCGCGGATTGGGTGAAGCTGGCGGTGTCGCGTGCGCGGTTGTCGAACACGCCCGCGATGTTCTGGCTGGATGCGAAACGCGCGCACGACGCACAGGTGATCGCCAAGGTCGAGCGCTATCTGAAGGATCACGACACGGCGGGGCTGGACATCCGCATCCTCGCGCCGGAAGACGCGATGCGGCAGTCGCTGGCGCGCATCCGCGACGGCGAGGACACCATCTCGGTGACCGGCAACGTGCTGCGCGATTACCTCACGGATCTGTTTCCGATCATGGAACTCGGTACCAGCGCCAAGATGTTGTCTATCGTGCCGCTGATGGCGGGCGGCGGCCTGTTCGAAACCGGCGCGGGCGGCAGTGCGCCCAAGCACGTGCAGCAGTTCGTGGCCGAGGATTACCTGCGCTGGGATTCGCTGGGCGAATTCCTCGCGCTGGGCGCCTCGCTGGAACACCTCGCGCGTACGTTCGACAATGCGCGCGCGAACGTGCTGGCGGCGGCACTCGACAAGGCGATCGGGCTTTTCCTCGAAAACAACAAGTCGCCCGCACGCAAGGTCGGCGAGATCGACAACCGCGGCAGCCATTTCTATCTCGCGACGTACTGGGCGCGCGCGCTGGCCGAGCAGCGGGACGACGCCGAACTTGCGGCGGGCTTCGGCAAGCTGGCGGACAGGCTCGAGGCGGACGAGGACACCATCGTCGGTGAATTGAACCGTGTGCAAGGCAAGCCGGTCGAGCTCGGCGGCTACTACCGTCCCGACATGGCCAAGGTCGGCGCGGCGATGCGCCCCAGCGCCACGTTCAACGCGGCGTTGCAGGCGCTGTAACGCCAGCGCCTTGGCCCTGGATCAGGGCGAATCGCTGCGGGATCTGGTGCGCGGCTGCTTCCGGAGTCGCGCTTTCCAGTGTCAGTGAGAATGCGTGCGGGCCGAAGAGGCCTCATTCTTCGGCGGGGGCAGTGACGGTGGAGGCCGATCGACCGGGCTGCGCCGCCGTGCCCTGCACCAAGGTCGGGTCGTTCCGCCAAACGGAACCGTTTCTGGCGCACCGACCGCGTTGCACTCCATCCTGGATCCGCCGCTTGGCGTCGGTGCCGATCGTGTTCAGCGGGCCGACTCCCGGTTCGCAATCCGCTCGATCAGCGCGGTCGTGGATTTTTCCGGAACGAGCGGCACGAGCACGACACGCCCGCCGCCCGACTCCACGAGGTCACGCCCTACAACCTGTTCTGCCTTGTAGTCCTGGCCTTTCACGAGCACGTCCGGGCGAGTGGCCTGCAGCAGCGACAACGGCGTGTCTTCATCGAAGACGGTCACTGCATCCACGCAAGCGAGCGAGGCCAGCATGGCAGCACGCTCGCGTTCGGGAATCAGCGGACGCCCGGGTCCCTTGAGCCGTTGCACGGACGCGTCGCTGTTGACTGCAAGGACAAGCACGTCTCCGTACTGCGCGGCCTGGTGCAAAAGCGAAAGATGCCCCGCATGGAGCAGGTCGAAGCACCCGTTGGTAAGCACGATGCGCTTCCCGGCGGAGCGCCAGCGGCGTATCTGGGCCGCAAGTGCCTCGCGGCTCAGCACTTTGTGGGCGTTCCCGCCGCCCATGAATTCGACGATTTCGGCGGGTTCCACACTCACGGTTCCAACCCTGCCGACCGCGATGCCTGCGGCGGCATTGGCGAGGTGCGCGGCTTCGTCGAGCGTCGCTCCCGCCGCCAGAGTCGTTGCCAGCAATGCGACGACCGTATCGCCCGCGCCCGTGGCGTCGAACAATGTACGGCCGCGCGACGGAATGGACAGGCAAGATTCACGCGCAGGCGCCACCAGCATTCCACGTTGCCCGCGCGTGACCACGAGCGCTGCAGCACCCGCTTGCGCGGCAAGTGATTGCGCGGCCGCCGCAATGGCTGCGGTGTCTTCGGGATCGAATTGCATTCCTGCTGCCACTTCCAGCTCGTGCATGTTCGGCGTCATGACGCTTCCGCGCGGGTAGGCGCAGAGGTCGCGGCGCTTGGGGTCCACGACAATCCGGATGTCCGCTGGCGCGGCGGCTTCCGCAACGGCTTTCAGGAGCTCGTCCGTCAACATGCCTTTTGCATAGTCGCTCAGGATGATCACGTCGGGGGTGCGGCCCGAGCTCAGGCGCTCCAGCATCCAATGCGCATCCACGACGGGACAGGTTGTGGCGTCTTCCCAATCGAGCCGTACCAACTGCTGGTTCCTGGCAAGTGCCCGGAGCTTGCGTGAAGTCCGACGCTCTCCGAGTCGCCGCACGGCGCGCGTGTCGATTCCCGATGCGCCGCACAGCTCGAGGATTTGCTCACCTGCCGGGTCACCGCCAATCAACCCGGCCAGACTGACGTGGGCCCCCAGTATCGCGACCTGGCGGGCGACATTGGCGGCACCGCCGAGGCGTGATTCAAGACTCCCCACCCGAAGCACGGGAACGGGCGCCTCCGGAGAAATCCTGTCCACGCTGCCCACGGCATATTCATCGAGCATGATGTCGCCGACGACCCAAACCGCGAGTTCGCGCGCTCGATCGAGTATTTCCTTCGATGAGGGGCGGTCCAGCTTTCGAGTCTGATCGATCATGACCTGACCACCCCGCGTATCTGCTCTTCGAGTGCTTCGGCCAGCGCATGGATACAGACGTCGTGAACCTCCTGGATTCGGGCCACGACGCGAGAGGGCACCTGCAGCGGGACATCAACGAGCGGAGCAAGTTCGCCCCCATCCATTCCCGTCAGTGCGATGACGGTACAACCCACCAGGCGTGCCGCCTTGACAGCTTCCACTACGTTTGCCGAATTGCCGCTCGTACTGATTGCAACCAAAACGTCACCTCGCGTCCCGATGGCTTCGACTTGGCGCGCGAAAATTCGACCGTAGCCGTAATCATTCCCTATGGCGGTTAGGGTCATCGTGTCGGCGGTGAGCGCAACGGCTGCCAGTGCCCGGCGGTCGTCGCGAAAGCGGCACACCAGTTCGGCGACAAGATGCTGTGCCGAAGCCGCACTGCCGCCATTGCCACACGCCATGACCTTCCTGCCCGACGCCAGGCAATCCCGCAACACCGCCGCTGCCTGGTCGAGAGGTTGCGCGAGTAGCGCGGCGGCTTCGCGCATCACCGCGTCGTGTTCCGTGAAAATCGCCTGGACGGTCATGGGGTTACTTCAAACGCAAGCCGCGAATCCGCGAGGAATGCGGACGCGAAGTCATGCAGGTCGTCAAACACGGGCACTCCGAAGCGCGCGACGGTGGCTTCAGTCAGGCGGCCTTTGCCCGTGCGGACCAGCACGGGGGCAACACCGGCGGCCCGTGCGGCTTCCAGATCGCGCAGATCGTCACCCACCGCGACTGTCGCGCTCGCTGGTGTTCGGGCAGCCTCCATCGCACGCAGAAGCAGCCAAGGAGCCGGCTTTCGACAATCACATCCGCTGTCAGGAAAATGGGGACAGACGAACACGTGGTTGATGACGCCGCCCGAACGCGCCGCTTCAGCGATCATGCGCTCATGGATGGCATCCAGCTCGTCGCGCGTGATCAGTCCACGCCCCACGCAGGCCTGATTGGTGGCGACGGAGATTTGCACACCTGCGCCGCACAGCATCCCGAGGCCTTCGAGTGCCCCGGGGATCCATCGCCATTGCGACCAGTTTTCGATGTATCCGCCATCGCTCCGCTCGACATTCAGGACGCCGTCGCGATCGAGAATCACATGCCTCAATGAGGGCTGCATCGGGGATTCCTCAGCGATAGATATCGGGTTGCGACAGATGGCGTTGGACGTAGAGACGCACCCCTTCCTCGATCGGCTTGAAAGGCTGCGTGAATCCCGCTTCGCGCAAGCGGGCGATCCGCGCCTGGGTGAAATACTGGTATTGATTGCGTATCGCCTCCGGCATCTCTGTGTAGCGAATGCGTACCGGGCGAGCGAGTGCCGCAAAGAGCGAACCGATCAGGTCGGCGAAGCTGCGCGCTTCGCCGGTTCCCACGTTGAACAATCCGTTGATAGTCGGGTGATCGAGCAGCCAGAGGGCCACATCGACGCAGTCGCCGACAAAGACAAAGTCGCGCTTTTGTCCGCCGTCCGCAATGCCGGCCCGATACGACTTGAACAGTCCCACCTCCCCGCCCGCGACGGCCGCAGGGTAGGAATGGACGACCACGCTCTGCATGGCGCCCTTGTGGTACTCGTTCGGTCCGTACACGTTGAAGAACTTGAGGCCCGCCCACTGCGCGGGGAGCACCTCGTGTTCCGCCACGGCACGCGCGACGCGCCGATCGAACAGGTGTTTGCTCCAGCCGTACAAATTCAGGGGCCGCAATTTGGCCAAGGCTTCCGGAGAGCCGTCATCGTCATAACCCAGCTCACCGGCACCGTAGGTGGCCGCGGAAGATGCATACAGAAAACGCTTGCCATGCCGGGCGCACCATTGCCAGAGACTCCAGGAAAGTCCGAAGTTCGTGCGCAACACCAGATCGCCGTCGCTGGCGTCGGTTGCGGAAATGGCGCCCATGTGGATCACGGTCTCCAGCCGATCCACGTATCTTTCAAGCCACGCATCCAGTCGTTCCGGATGAACGATGTCGCACAGTTCGGCCTTGGCGAGGTTCCGCCATTTGCTTCCCTCTCCGAAGTAATCGCACACCGCGACCGGCACGCCGCGCCCGGAAAGCGCGGCAACGATATTGGAACCGATGAATCCGGCGCCGCCCGTAACGAGAATCATGCGTGTGGCCAAGTTGGTTGGCGGTCAACGAAGGCAGCGGCGGGGCCAGGGTTCGTGTCTGATTGATGCTCTTTGCGATCGCCTCGCGGAAACGGCTGTCTGGAACCTGAAAAAGTCGCGGTGTGCAAGCTTTCAATGTGTGCGCTTGCAAGTCGCGTGATCTCTTCCGGGGTTTTCCCGTTGGTAACGAGTGCGCAGCTTCCGCGTCCGCAAGGCTCGTATTTCGAAACATCGGTTACCGAGAACAGGCCGATGGTCGGCGTGCCGCTGGCGCTGGCCAGATGCATGACCCCGCAATCGGCGCTCACGAAGCACGTCATGTTGGAGATCAGGGCCGCGACCTTGCGGGGGCTGCGCGAACTGAAGGTCGGCAGATCCATGGACAGGCGCGGACGCCCATCGGGCGGCAAGACCTCCACGAGAGCGCAGTCGGGATGGCGGACTCGAACCTCGGCGATGAAGCGCTGCCACCAGCCGAGCGGATAACGCTTTTCGCCGGTAGCCTCGGCGAATAATCCGATGATCAGCCTGGGTTGCGGCCCGTCGCGGACGCGCAACAGGTTGTCGAGCACTTCTCGAGCCTGTTTCCGCTCATTCGCCGAAAGGCGGATGTCCAACTCCGGAAAATTGCGGTCGGAATCGGGCGGGCGACGCGTCGCTGCGCGGCGCAGCAGATAGACCGGCCACTGCGCCATGTGCCTTGGTGCGCGAAGCATCGCTGCACGTTCCCCTTGATTGACGAGTGAGCCGTCGCGCGGAAGGCCAATCACGTATCTCGCGTTGGCCAAAGTTACCAGCAGGCGGCTCGATTGCGAGGCCTCGCAAGGGTCGATGGCCAAATCGTAACCAGCGCGTCGAATCCGCAACGCAGTGCGCAAGAGTGTCACCGGATGCCGGATCATTCGGCGTGACAACGCATAGATGTGCCTGACATTGCAGAATGCGCCGAACAGCTCGGCGCCATCGTCGCCGGCCAGAACCATGTCGACTTCCGCGCCCGGGAATACCCGCTGCAATTCCATCACCAGGGGCGTGAGCAGGAGCAAATTGCCCAGCCGGTGATTCGGACGACAGATGAGGATGCGCCGAACCGCCGCTCCGGACAGGTCCATGGTTTGGCGTAGGCGCGTGTCGCTTGTCCGGAACAGTGGCAAGAGCGCATTGCGGATGATGCGCCGGCGCATTTCGTTGTAACGGTGGCGATTCGCTGTCATGTCGGCAATCGATCGGAAATTTCAGCCAATCCGGCGCACTGCCGCCGGATCCCCATGTCGCTTTCAGGCAGCCGGCCTGGTGATCAGAAGCGGTGGATGAACCCCACCTGGAAGCCGCCCGGCAGCCAGCCGAGGATCAAGGGCGAATCGCGGTGCGCGGCCCAGATGCCGACTGCGGTGCCGATGGCCCAGCCGGCCAGCACGTCGCTCTGCCAGTGGCCGCGCGTCTTGACCCGCGCGACGGCGTCGTAAAGCGGCAGCAGTTCCAGCGCGTACACCGCGGGGTGGTCGTGCCCGTACGCAACGACGAACGGCGTCACCGCACCGGTGATCGCGGTCACTTCGCCGCTGGGGAAACTCTCGTAACGCGTGCCCTTGAACCATTCGTTCGGGTCACTGGTTTGCGACGGCCGCTCGCGCTGGAAGGTCCACTTCGCGCCCTGTGCGATCACGGACGAGACCGCCATCGAATCCAGCGAACGCCAGAACGTATCGCCCAGCTTGTCCTGATCGCCGAGCGCGAGCGAGCCGCCCACGACGGTCAGGATGGTCGCGCCAATCAGCGCTTTCTGGTTGCTCCGCGCCCAGATGCCGCTGTTGTCATAGGCAATGCGGTGATCGATGCCGAGCGGGCCGCCTGCCAGCGCCATGCGCAGCGGCGCCAACGTGCAGATGCCGGCCAACAGCAGCGTCGTGAATCGTCGCGTGAGGGTGCCGGATTTCATGCCAGCCGTCGCATGGGTGCGGTACGGGACACTTTGCAACCGGACGCTTAGCGCCCGCTTCACCGCAGCTTTCGCCAACCTTGCAAAGCTGCCGGGCGGTTGCGCCGCCCTGGCAGCCGCGTGCGCCGGTCGATCAGGTGTCCGTCCCGGTCATTGCGGTTTCGACATGGCCCGCGCGCATGGACACGTGGTAGTGCGCGAGGCGTTTGCCGTGATCCTGGATGATGTCCACATCCACGCGGGCCTTGTCGCCGTGGCCCGCTGCGTTGGCTTCCAGCGCGGGTCCGTTGCCGGCGCGTTCGGCTTGCGCGATGGCTTCCCCAAATGTCAGCTTGCTGCCGTCGAGCGCATGCGCGCCGCGTGCGCCCTCGCCGCGTGCCGGACTGCTGCCGAGCACCTTTCCGGTTGTCGCGTCGATGCGCAGTTCCAGCCGGGCATTGCCGCGCAGCACGTCCACTTCGTACCAATGGCCGCGGTGCGCGGTTTCCATGCCGTACCCGTAGGCGTGGCCGCCGCCAGCCTCGGCGATCTTCACGGCTTGGGTCGGTGTGACGGGCGAATGGAGCACGGCCGCCATTTCGATACGGTCGCCGGATTCGATGCTGCCGGCCGTGGCGGCGATCGTGGTGGCCAGGATAAGCGCCGCAATGGTGGCGCGGGACAATACGGGTGTCATGGGAGAACCTCCGTGGGAAGGAGGTGGCCAGTCTGGGGCACCAGTCTTTGTTCGCACTTCGCAGGCGCTTAGCCCTTGCTTAGTGGTGGCTGCACGCGCGTGATGTTAGTTTTCCCGCATCGCATGACAGGTGCTGCAATGAAACTGCTGCTGGTCGAGGATTCCGAGCGCTTGCGTGACAATCTCGCCCGCGGCTTGCGCGCGGCCGGCTTCACGGTGGATGCTGCCAGGGACGGCGTGGAAGCGAGCGGCTACCTGGCCGCTTACGCATACGACTTCATGGTGCTGGACCTCGGGCTCCCGCGGCTGGACGGATTCGGTGTGCTGCGCGCGCTGCCCGCGGGCGGTGAACGTCCGCGCGTGCTGGTTCTGTCGGCGCGCGATCAGGTGGGCGACCGCGTGGATGCCTTGGACGCCGGCGCCGACGATTACCTGGTCAAACCATTCGCGTTCGAGGAAGTGGTCGCGCGACTGCGTGCGCTGGCGCGGCGTCCCTTGGAAACGCAGGCCGACGTACTGGAACATGCCGGTGTGCGGCTGGATGCACAGGCGCACCACGCCACGGCGAACGGCGTCGTGCTGCAACTCACGCCGCGCGAATTCGCATTGCTGGAATTGTTGCTTCGGCACCGCGGCCGGGTGTTCCCGCGCGCGGACATCCTGGAACGGATTGCCGGCAGCGAAAGCGAGGCTTCCGATCGCAGCATCGAGGTGGTCGTGTTCGGCGTGCGCCGCAAACTCGCCGACGCAGGTTGCGCGAGCCTGATTGAAAACCGGCGCGGCGCCGGGTACCTCATTCCATGAGCACGCGCGCAAAAATGTTCTCGCTGCGCGGGCGCCTGACGCTGCTGCTCGCGTTGGCGGTGCTGGTGGTATTCGGCGTGGCGGCGAAGATCGTGGATTGGCGCGCAGATACCGAGATGCAGCAGCGTTTCGATGCTTCGCTGCTCTCGCGCGCACAATCCCTGGCGGCGTTGACGCAGGTCGAGAACGGCCGTATCGCTGTCGCCGCCGACACGGCCGCGGCCAACGTGTTTCCCGGCAACGCGGACACAAGCTGGTACGAATTGCGCTGTGGCGACAGCGTCATCGCGCGCACGGCGGAAGTTCCGCCGCCCATGCGCGTGGGTGCGGAGCCGGAGTTCGCCGACGCGGAGCTTTCCGGCGGCCGCGCGTTGCGTGTCGTCGCGCTGCGCTTTGCGCCCACGGCCGAAGGTCATGGCGCGTCGAATCCTCCCGCGTCGACATGTCGGCTGCGCTACGCGCTCGACCGCGGACCGCTGGAAGACTTGCTCGGTACACTCGACATCATTCTCCTTGGCAGCCTGCTCGGTGCCTGCGTGCTGGTAATGCTGGCGACCCCGTGGCTGGTGCGGCGCGGCCTGCGTCCGCTGTCCGTGTTGGGTCGTGCAATGGCGGACATTGGCCCCGATGCGCCCGGCGGGCGCCTTCCCGCCAGCGGCACCACCGAACTCGTGCCGCTGGTCGCACGCATCAACGAGGTGCTGGCGCGGATGGACGAGGGGCTTGCGCGCGAACGGCAGTTCGCGGCGGGACTGGCGCACGAATTCCGCACGCGGCTCGCCGAATTGCACACGCTGGTGGATGTCGAGACGCGCTATCCGAGTGGCCGCGATGCGCACAGCCTGCTCGGTGAAGCCGGCAGCATCGGCAAGGAACTTGAAGCGACCGTGACCGCACTGTTGCAACTGACACGTATCCAGTCCGGGCTCGAACAATCGCAATCCGAAAGCATGCCGCTGCTGCCGGTGCTGGCGCGCGTGTATGCGCGCCACCACGACGCTGCACGTGCGCGCCGCGTGGGCATCGAATCCCATCCTGCGTGCGGACAGGATTTCGCCATCAAGACGGACCCCGCGCTGCTGGAAATCGTGCTGGACAACCTGCTCGGCAACGCGGTGGCGTACGTGCCGGTGGGCGGCATCGTCGGCCTGCGCGCCGGCGAGGCCGGCGTCGAAATATGCAATGCGGCGCCCGCGCTGCACGCAGAAGACCTTGCCAACTTCGGCAAGCGCTTCTGGCGCAAGGATGCGCAGGCGCAGGGCGCGGGTCACGCGGGACTCGGCCTCGCGCTGGCCGCCGCCGCCGCCAAGGCACTGCACATGACGCTGTCATTCGAGTTGAGCGAGGGCGTCTTGCACGCGACGTTGCGCTGGAGTGTGCAGGAGCACGCCTTGCGCGCGACCGGTGCGTACTGATTGGCTCGATCGCGTGCAAGGCGCGCTCCTACGATGCCTTGCCCCGCATCGCCAGCGAATACAGCACCGGCATCACCACCAGCACCAGCGGCACCGCCACGAACATGCCGGCGATGATCGCGATCGCCAGCGGTTGCTGCATCTGTGCGCCGCGGCCCAACGCGAGCGCCAGCGGCGACAACGTGAGGATCGCGGCGATCGTCGACATCAGGATCGCACGGGTACGGTTGCGGCCCGCCTGCAGCAGCGCTTCGCGAAAGCGCAGTGGTTGCTCGCTGCGCACGGACTCGGCCTGGATTTCCGCGAGTTCGGAGAAGTAGAAAATCGAGAGTTCGGTGACGATGCCGACGATCATCGTCATGCCCATCATCGAGGAAATGTCCAGCTCGGTACCGGTGACCCAGAGTCCGATGAACACCCCGCAGATCGCGAGCAGCGGCTGGATCATCACCACGATTGCGGCGCGGAAACTTTCATACAGGAACAACAGCAGCGTGAACACCAGCGCGATGGCCGTCAGCAGCACGATGGTGAGCCCGTGGAACGCAATCTGCTGCTGCTGATACAGGCCACCCAGTTCGTAGTACATCCCGGCGGGCAGTTCCCCGCGCGCGTCGAGCATTTTCTTCACGTCCCGCATCGTTGAGCCGAGATCGCGACCGCTGATGCGCGCGGTTACCGCCAACATGCGCTTCAGGTTCTCGTGGTCGATTTCGGGCTGGCCGTGTTGCGGAATCACGGTGGCAACCCGCGACAGCGGGAACACGTGGCCGCGGCCGTCGCTGATCGGAAGCGCCGTGAGCTGTTCGATCTCGGCGCGATCGTGCGGCGGCACCCACACGCGCACTGCCACCATTTTGGGGCCCTGCGGGAGTTCGGCGGCGACAGTGCCGGAGACCGCGGCCGAGACCTGATCGGCGACGCTTTTCGGATCGAGTCCCAGCAGCGCGGCCTTGACCGGATCGACGTGCACCTCCAGCGCGTCGCCGGCGGGATTGATGCCATTGCGCACACCGACCACGCCCGGAATCTTCGCCAGTTGCGCGGCGACTTTCCTGGCGGTCGCATCGAGTTGCGTGACGTCATCGGAGAACAGCTTCACCTCGATCGGTTGCGGCACCTCGGTGAGATCGCCGATCAGGTCTTCCGTCAGTTGCGAAACATCCACGTCGAGCCCGGGCACCTTGCGCTCGATCTGCTCGCGGATGCGTTCCATCACGTCTGCGGTCGATGGCCGCGAACCGCTCTTCAGGCGCACGAAGAAATCGCCGGTGTTGGCTTCGGTGAGGCCGCCGCCGAGTTGCAGCCCGGTGCGGCGCGACCAGGTATCGACGTACGGATTGGCGCGCAGGATCGCGCCGACCTGTTCGAGAAGGCGGTTGGTTTCGGCCAGCGAGGTGCCTGGTTCGGCGATGTAATCGAGGGTGAAGCCGCCCTCGTCCATTTTCGGCATGAAGCCGGTGCCGACGGATTTGTAGGCGAAGAAGCCGACCACCACCAGTGGTATCAGGCCGGCAAGCAGCAGCGCCGGCCATTCCAGTACGCGCAGCAAAACGCCTTCATAGGAATGCATGAATCGTTGCCATGCACGGGTCGGCGGGCGTTCCCTGGCGTGACGTTCGTCGATCAATCGCTCCGCCAGCAGCGGCACCACGATGTAGGTGAGCAGGTACGAAATCACCAGCGCGCTCGCCATCGTCAGCGACAGTGCCTTGAAAAACGCGCCGGTGACGCCGGTGAGGAACGCCAGCGGCAGGAAAATCACGATGGTGGCCAGCGACGAGCCGGTCTGCGGCCGCGCAAATTCACGCGCGGCCTCGGCGATGCGCTGGCCGATCCTGGCAGGCGTGTCGTCGCCGCCGGCTCCGCGCAGCCGGCGCATGATGTGCTCCAGCATCACCACCACGTCGTCGATCAGCAAACCCACCGCGGCCGCCATGCCGCCCAGCGTCATCATGTTGAAGCTCATGCCGAGCAGCTCCAGCAGCAGCACGGTGATCGCGAGCGTCGCGGGCACCACTAGCAGCGCGATCAGGATCACCCGCGTGTTGCGCAGGAACACGAACAGCACCAGGCTCGCGAGAACGATGCCGATCAGGATCGCGTCGCGCACGCTGCCCGCCGCGCCCCTGACCAGTTGGGTCTGGTCGTACCATGTCGCGAGCTTGACGTCTTTCGGCATCTGTGGCGCGTACGCGGCAAGGCGCGCCTTGACTGCAGCGACCATCTGGATGCTGTTGGCGGCGGGTTGCTGGAACACCTGCAGCAACACCGCCGGCTTGCCGTCCGCCACCACGCGGATCCACTGCGGCATGGTGCTCCGCGTTACGGCAGCGACGTCGCCCACCCGCACCACACCGCCAGGCTCCGCGCGGACCACCACGTCGCGCAAAGCCTGCGCGCTGCCGGGCTGGTTGTTGGCCAGCAGCAAAAACAGTTTGTAGTGATCGGCCAGGCGACCGAGTGCCGAGATGTCCGCAGCACTGGAGACCGCGCGAACCACGTCGGCGATCGTCAGGCTTTGTGCGCGCAATTTCCGAAGGTCGATGTCGACATGGAGTTCACCTATCGCGCCGCCCTGCACGCCCACCTGCGCCACCCCTTGCACACCGTTCAACAGCGGGCGCAACTGGTATTGCGCGAGGTCGTACAACTGCGTTGGCGTCAGCGTCTTGCTGCGCAGGCTGTAGGCGAGGACCGGAAACGTGGTTGGGTCCATGCGCCGCGCGCTGATGCGGGTGTCCGCGGGCAAGTCGGGAAGCACTTGGCTCATTGCCGCGTTCACATCCAGAAAAGCGCGGCTCATGTCCGCGCCCCAATCGAAGGTGACGTTGATTTCGGCGCTGCCTCGACTGGTGGTGGAACGCACATCGCGCACCCCACGCACCCGCCGGATGGCTTCCTCCACCGGCGTCGTCACCGCCACCACCATCTGGGTGGCGGGACGATCGCCCGCGTCGATGTCCACGCGCACCCGCGGAAACGAAACGTCGGGAAACAACGCGACCGGCAGATTGAACACCGACGCCAGCCCGCCCAATGCAAGGATCAACACCAGGAACAGCAACGAACGGCGGTGCGCCTGGAACCACGTGGCGATGTTCATCGCGCGGCGGATCCCTGGGGCGCGCGGTTCGCCGGCGCTGATGCGCGTACCGGATCACCGTCGGAAACTTCATAGCTGCCAAGCGTGATCACCGGCGCCTGTGCATCCAGCGCCCCTTCGACGCCGACCGGGCTGCCATCTGGCGCGAGCACTTTCACGGCCACGCGTTTGGCCTTGCCATGTTCGATCTGCAGCACGAAATCACCCTGTTCGTTGTTCTGCAGGGCGTCGCGCGGAACTGCCCACGCCGCGACGGGCGTGGTCGCGATGCTTGCCGACAGCGCGGTGCCGGCAGGCATCGGTGTGTGCGCGTCGAGCGTGGCGACGACATCGATCAGGTGCGTTTGCGGATTCACCGCATTGCCGATCATCGCAACCGTGGCGTGCAGCGGCGGCTCGCCGCGCGCGGCGTACACGGGTTTCAATGTCACCGGCATGCCGACGTGGACGTCGGCAGCCGCGCCGGGATCGATGCCGAGTTGCGCGGCCAGCGCCGCGTCCGGCGTGAATTGCAACAACGCCGTGCCCGCGGCCACGCGCTGGCCGCGTTGCACGGCGAGCGCGGTGACCACGCCGTCGGCGGGCGCGCGCAAGATCGTGGCGGCTTGTTCGCCACCCAGCTTCGCCTGCGCATCCAGTGCGGCCTGCGCATCCGCCAATGCCTTGCGCGCGGCGTCCAGTTGCGCGTTGGTGGCCAGCTTTTCCGCCTGCAGGCGCGTGGTGCGCGCGAGGTCGTCGCGCGCAACGGTCACTGCGCTCTGCGCCTGCAGGTACGCGGCGCGCGTGGCGGGATCGGTCATGAGCTTCAGCAAAGCATCGCCGCGCTTCACGCGCTGCCCGGCAATTGCTTCGGTAGCGGCGACCTCACCCGCTTGCGGCAGGCTGAGCGACAAAGCGTTGCGGCTGTCGGCGGCGAGTTGTCCGAATGCGGCGACCTGCGCATGGAATGTCTGCCGTATCGGCATCACGGTGCTGACTTCGACCGCGGGTTGCGTGTCGCCCGCGTTGCCGCCGGCGCCGGAGCACGCGGCCAGCACCAGCAGGAAGGTTGCGGCACAGCCGCGCAACAAGATGTTCATGACGATTTTCCGGTGTGGGTGCTCGTCGCATCAGGCCAGTTGCCCACCAGTGCGTCCAGCGCGATCGCGGTTGCATGGGTGTCCTGCTCCAGCGTCAGCAACGCCGTATCGGCGGCCAGCGAACTGGCACGGATCGCGAGATAGGTGGGCCAGTCCAGGCGACCGGCGGTGTAGTTCGTCTCGGCGGCATCGCGCGCTTCGGCAAGTTGCGCGGCGTGCCCGGCCAGGGTCGCGTGCAGTGCGCGATCGCTTTGCAGGTCCTGCATCAACTGTTGCACGTCGTTGCGATCGGTCAACAACCGCGCCGAATATTCGTCGTGCAATTGTTGGCGGGTCGCGCGTTCGATCGCGATGTTGCCGCGGTTGCCGTCGAACAGCGGCAACGACAGCGAAATGGACAAGCCGTTGCTGGAGATGTTGCCGTTGTCGCGCGCTTTCACGAAACCCACGGTGATCGCCGGGAATTGCGCCAGGATCGCCGCGCGCAGTTTTTCATCCTGCGCGCGGTACCCGGCTTCCAGCGCCAGCAGGTCGGGGCGGCGCTTCGCCATGTCGGCCAGCGCGCGTTGTACTTCGTCCTCGTTCGGGTCGACCGCAAAGGGCGCGCCGGCAAGCTGCAGCGGCACGGCGGAATCGAGTCCCAGCAAATCGTGCAGGTCGCGTTCAGTCTGGTGCAGTTGCCGCTGCGCGTCGCCCAGCTGGTTGGCGGCGTCGGCCGCTGCGCTCAAGCCCGCACCCGCGACTTCGTAGGTAAGGTCGCCGGAACGCAGCGCGCGCGTGATCGCGGCCTGCAGCGGCGCGAGCGCCGTGCGTTCGTGTTCCAGCCGTTCGACGCGTTGGCGCAGGAAGTACACGCGGTCGAACAACGAGCGCGCCTCGGCGATGGTCTGCCATTCGCTCCACAGCAGGTTCAGGTCGACTTCCTGCGCGCCCGCGCGCGCCGATTTCACGCGCGCCGAGCGGGTGATCAAATTGCCGAGGTCGAACGTCAGCCCTGCGGTGTAAGCCGTGGTCGTGCCCTGCGGACTGCCGGCGGCCGGACGATCGTGCTCGTAATTCAACTGCGGATCGGGCAGCAACCCCGCGGCGTACGCCTGCGCGTGCGCCACGCCGGCCTTGTCACGTTCCACTTTCAGTCGCGGGTCGTTGGCGACCGCCAGCATCGCGATTTCGGTGACGTCAAGGCCGTTTGCCGGATCGAACGGGTACGCGCGCAACGCCGGTGTTGGCATCGAGGTGGCGGGCACGCTGATGTCCGCGACAGCGCGAGGACCTTGTTCATTGTCCAGAGGCAGCGGGTGGTACACAGCGCAACCCGCCAGCAGCGCAGTCGAGAAGCCGGCGAGCAGGCACGATGCATGGACCGGGTGTTTCGGCATCACGGCAGGATGCCAAGCAATGCTTAGCCGGTACTTAGGAATGCCCACGGCGGGTTTTATGTGTCAAGCGTGCTTGACAAAGCCGGAGGCGTGCATTAATTTCGGGCTGTCAAGCTAACTTGACACGAAGGGGGTCGTGATGGCGCGGGTATCCAAGGGCAAATACAACCTGCAGGTGGCGGCGATCATGGCGATCTACGTCGCGCTGATGTTGTTCGAATGGCCGCTGGTCGGAAAAACCCACGACCTCGCGTGGCGCGTGGTGCTGGCCTTGTTGCCCACCTTGCCGGTCGTGGCGGTGATCGCATTGGCCGCACGCCGGGTGATGCAGGGCGACGAGCTGGAACAGCGGATACAGTTGATCGCGCTGAGCGTCGCGGTGGGCGTGGTCAGTGTGGCCAGCCTGATCGGCGCCTTTCTCGCCATTGCGCACGTCTGGAAGGTCGGAGGCGACGTTCTGATCTGGGTGTTCCCGGCACTGTGCCTGATCTATGGCGTTATGCACGTGACGCTCGTGCGTAGAGTCACCGGGGCATGTGATTTTTGGGCCTGTTGATGAAGAACCGCGTGCGCGAACTGCGGGAGGCCCGCGGCTGGTCGCAGGGCGAGCTGGCTGAGCACCTGGATGTGTCGCGCCAGACCGTGAACGCGATCGAGAACGGCAAGTACGACCCCAGCCTGCCGTTGGCATTCAAGCTGGCGCGCTTGTTCAAGCAACGCATCGAATCGATGTTCGAACCGGATGAGGGACGCTGAATGAAGATGAATTCGCGCATGACCATGCGCATCGTCGCGGTCGTGGTCCTGGCGGCCGTGCTCGGCTGGCAGTGGTGGGGCAAGCATCACGCGCCGATCGCGGCCGATGCGCAGCACGCCGCGGCAACGAGCGCCGGGACAGACGCGGCTTCCGCGTCGTCGGCTGCGCGGCGGGTGAAGCCCGCGCAGCCGGCGACGATGAAGGTGGGCCAGTTGACCTTGACCGCGTGCGAGTTGAAGCCGCCGCACAGCAGCAAAGGCGTACCGGCGTTCTGCACGAAGTTTCCGGTGCCGGAAAATCGCGCCGATCCGCACTCGCGCAAGATCGACCTGAAAGTCACGATCGTCAAGAGCGATTCGACGCTGCCCGCCAGGGACATGGTGGTGTATCTCGCTGGTGGCCCCGGCCAGTCGGCGACCGAAACCTATCCGCAGATCGCGGCGGCGTTTGCGTTGCTGCAGAAGCACCACGACATCCTGGTGCTCGATCAGCGTGGAACCGGCGGCTCGCACGCGCTGTCGTGCCCAGAGGTCGAGAAGGCGCAGGAGGGCCAGCAGGACCTGCCGTTCGATGCCGCGCGCGCCACCGCCGAGATCAAGCAGTGCCTTGCCGAAGTCGAGAAGACCGCCGACCCGCGCTACTACACCACCACGGTCGCGGTCGCCGATCTGGAAGCAGTGCGGCAGGCACTCGGCGCGCCGAAGTTCGATCTCATCGGCATTTCCTACGGCACCCGCATGGCGCAGCAATATGCGACCGCGCATCCGGACGCGGTGCGCAGCATCGTGCTCGACAGCGTCGCGCCGAATTCCTTGATCCTCGGCGAGACCTTCGCGTCCGACCTCGAGCGCGCGCTGAAGCTGCAGGCCCAAGCGTGCCTGGCGACGCCGGCCTGCAACAAGGCCTTCGGCGACTGGCGCAAGACGCTGCTGGCGCTGCATGCGCGGTTGAATGCGAAGCCGGTCCCGGACGTGGCCTTCCGTGATCCGCGCACCAACGCGCCGGTCACGCGCACCGTCACCGGCGACACGCTGGCGGGACTGGTGCACCTGTTCGCCTACAACGCCGAGGCCTCCGCGTTGCTGCCGCTGGATGTGGCGCAGGCTGCGAAAGGCAATTTCGTGCCGCTGCTTGGACAGTCGCAACTCGGCCGCGGCGACCTCGATGGCGGCATGAACGCCGGCATGCAGCTTTCGGTGATGTGCACGGAAGATGCGCCGTTCCTGAAACCGCGCCCGCAGGATGCCGACACGCTGCTCGGGATGTTGCCGATCCAGCGCATCCAGACCGCATGCGCGATATGGCCGCGCGGCGAAATGCCGAAGGATTTCCACCAGCCGTTCAAGTCGTCGATCCCGACGCTGATCCTTTCAGGCGAACGCGATCCGGTGACGCCGCCACGCTTCGCCGAGGAAGTGCTGAAGGGCCTCTCGAATGGCCGCGTGTTGTCGCTCAAGGGCATGGGCCACGGCGAGCTGATGATCGGTTGCATGCCCAAGCTCGTGGACGAATTCGTCGACAAGCTGAATCCGAAACAGCTCGACGCCGCATGCCTGAAACGCATCGGGCCGGTTCCCGCGTTCGTGAATTTCAACGGTGCGGCGCCGTGACGACATCCCCCCGATGCTTCGCATCGACCCCCTTCCTGCGGAAGGGGGTGAAGCGCGCGCGGTGCCGCTTGCGTGCCTTCCCCCTTCGGAACGAAGGGGGATCGAGGGGGATGTGCTTTTGCTTTTTCCGCACCTCCAACAAAGAGGTCAATCTCGATGATTGAAGTCAAAAATCTGCACAAGGCCTTCGGCGAAGTGAAAGCCGTCGACGGCGTCACCTTCACCGCCCGCGACGGCGAAATCACCGGCCTGCTCGGGCCGAATGGCGCCGGCAAGACCACCACGTTGCGCATGCTCTACACCTTGATGAAGCCCGATTCCGGACAAGTGCTGGTAGACGGCATCGATGCGGCGGTGGATCCGATCGCGGTGCGGCGGTGTCTCGGCGTTCTGCCGGATGCGCGTGGCCTCTACAAACGCCTGACCGCGCGCGAGAACATCGATTACTTCGCGCGCCTGCACGGCATCGAAACCGCGCTGATGCACCAGCGGCGCGAAAAGCTGGTCGATGCGCTGGAGATGCGCGACATCCTCGATCGCCGTACCGAAGGCTTCTCGCAAGGCCAGCGCGTCAAGACCGCGATCGCGCGCGCGCTGGTGCACGATCCAAAAAACGTGATCCTGGATGAACCCACCAACGGCCTCGACGTGATGGCCACGCGCGGCCTGCGCGCCTTCATGCGAAATCTGAAAGCCGAAGGACGTTGCGTGCTGTTTTCCAGCCACATCATGCAGGAGGTGGCCATGCTGTGCGATCGCATCGTGGTGATCGCCAACGGGCGCGTGGTTGCCGACGAAACGCCCGACGCGCTGCGCGCGCAAACGGGCGAGGCCAACCTCGAGGATGCGTTCGTGAAATTGATCGGCAGTGAAGAAGGGCTCGCAGCATGAAATCCGCCATCACCGTCTTTTGGAAGGAAGTCCGCGAAAACCTGCGCGACAAGCGCACGGTGTTCAGCGCCCTGATCTACGGCCCCCTGATCGGTCCGGTCATGTTCGTGGTGCTGATGAATGTCGTCATCAGCCACGAGATGAGCAAAGCCGAAGGTCCGCTCAAGGTGCCGGTGATCGGCGCGGAGTACGCGCCCAACCTGATCGATGCATTGAAGCAGCAGGGGCTGGAGCCGCAGCCGCCGATCGCC
>Ga0207702_10001183_pt1 | contig 26511 bp, 25 predicted proteins | sample KBSCornC62_FD_184302 | JGI IMG/M metagenome (GOLD analysis project Ga0207702, IMG submission 184302) | Corn rhizosphere microbial communities from Kellogg Biological Station, Michigan, USA - KBS Corn C6-2 (SPAdes) (version 2) | ecosystem: Host-associated > Plants > Roots > Rhizosphere > Soil ...
CCGCCTTCTGGTCCTCTTGGTGGTATGAAACGAAGCACTTCCGTCTCATCGGTGCCCCTAGAACAGCTGCTCTTCGGTTCGACGCCCCTCGGCGCCCGCGCCGGTCCCGACGAACTCGGCGTTGAGGCCCCACTTCGGCGGATAGAAGAGCTCGAGGTCGCGTCGCTTCGGCACATAGCGGGCCTTGATCCGCGAGCGGGCGCTCTTTAGCTCCGGAAACGCCTCCCGCGAGTACTTGTCGACCTCGCAGAAGAGGTTCTGGCAATCGATCGCATGCAGCCGCCGGCCGAAGAGCGAGTCGAAGTTAATACTGAGGCGATCGAATTCAGACTCCTGGCGCTCGACCATGTAGTCGATCAGCTGTTGATGTGAGAGGCCACCAAAGTCCTCGAAGCACTTGCGCATGCCACGCAGGGCTCCGGGTCCAGGGACAGCGAACTCATCCTCGGAGAAATCGGTCAGCTCGGAGTAGTTGATGTCGATCGCGATCTGGTAGGCCATGAATGGACCAATAAGGGGGTAGGAGACGAGCGCCTCGTAGAGAGACTCGAGGCTGCCGGCGGCGGCAACTTGACGCGGCAGGCGGTTCTCGGCAAACATCTCCTCGAGCAGCGCCAGGTGGTTACGGTGCTTGCGCTCAAAGCCGTAGGCGCGGGTCGCGCAGAGAATGAAGGCGCTGGTGTATATGGAGCGACCCTCGCCGCGCAGTTCCTCAAGGCAGCCGTCGAGGGTCTCGACGTCGAAGTCCTCAAGGCTGAGCGGTCCGCTGCGCTCCTCGAGGGCCTCCCAAGTCTCGATCTTAGAAAAGAGGCGGAAGAAGACGATTCGCAGCAGCTCGTCCTCGCTCGAGAAGCGGCCGCGATTCCCGTAGATCACCTCGCCGATCAGGTACTGGGAGACGCGGTCTGAGGCGCGGTAGGCATTGCAGAACTTGAAGTTGGCGAGGATCTCATCGTCGGTCCACGGGGGCTCCTCGCCGCGGATCCGGGAGAAGAAGATGCGCTGGCGCTCGGCAGCGAGGCGCCAGTACTGGTCGAAGACGTGGGCGCGTGGAGCCGGGTTCACGGCCCGAGCCTCTCACAGCGAGGCAGGAGGGTGGAGACGGCGGGTCTCATACCTCGCTGCTGGGCAGCGAGGTCGGCTCGAGCCGCTCTCCCATCACCGTCGCCAGGGTGAGGCCGAAAAGCAAGGTGTCGGCGAGGCGGCGTTCGGCGATCTCGGCGCGGCGGGTCTCATCGCTTACCGCCGCAGCGAGCTTGGCGAGGTGAAAGGCGTAGTGGCGGAGCTGGTCGTACTTAGTCAGGCCGGCGACGTCCGGGTGGTAGTGGCGGTCGTGTTGAGCCTGCACGAGCTGCAGGTCAAGCCAGGTTGTCGCTTCCCGCGCCTTGGCTGGCCCGTTGAAGGCGCCGGGCAGCTCCCCGGCGAGACCACGCTGCTCAATCTGTGCCAAGCGCCCCGCGTAGAGCTCGACGAGGTCTTCGCCGATCGCCGCGGCGAGCTCGGCGGCGACCTGCCGCAGTGTTGCCCCTGCCTCGGTTACCCAGGAGGTCTCGGCGGCCTCGTTGTGCTCGACGCTGTCGCAGTAGTTGGCGACTTCGCCAGCGGCGCCAGCGAGCCGTCTGCTCGCCCGTAGATATGCGTCGTCGATCCCGCTCACGGGCCTAAGTTACAACGGCCAGTCGTGCAGCGGGTTCTCAAAGATCAGCGTCCGCCGCATGCGGCAGTAACTTGAAATTTGTGGTCGCGAAGAAGAAAAAGCCTGACTTCATGCCGCCGAATCCGCCTTGGAAGCGGCTGGCGCGAGCCGAGCCCGAAGAGGGATATCTCTCGATCTACTACAGCGATCCCTATGCGCGCTACCCGGTGCGCGACATCACTCGCATATATGACAACAAGAGCGATCCGAACATCGAGACCCTCACCTACGGCCTGTTCAGCACTTGCGAGGACAAAATGCGCCACGGGGTGGTCCGCGACGGGCGCCCCTGGCTCTTCTTCGTCACCCAGGTCAAGAACAAGGGGCGCTGCGTGGCGGGGATGTATGAGATCGGCTGGCATGCCGACGGGCCGCTGGCGCCGTCCGCCAAAGACGACGCCCTGGCTGCGGTCAGGTCGCGCTGGATCGATCCGATGCCGGCAAGCGAGATCACCGGCGAGCTCGGCAAAGAAATCAGGAAGCGCTTTCGCCCCTACAAGAAGCTCAGCGCCGCCCACACCGCCGAGTTGCGCAAGCTGATCGAAGACTGCCCTGACCGCAGCGAGGGCTACCTCGAGGAGATTCGTCGAATGGAGCGCTTTAACGCCGCGATTACGGGCTACACCTACCCGGTCTGGAAGCGCGAAGAGCCGTTCAGCGCAGATGAGGCTGAGACCTATTTGACCGCGCCCGAGGGGGGCTCGGAGGCCGCCAACAACACCTCACCAACCGGGAAGTGGCTGTGCACGAAGTGCAGGGCGGGTTGCGAAGGGGCGGCGAGATTGAAGTTGTGTCCGACATGCAAAGCACCCGGTACCCTGGTACCAGACGAAACGGAAATTTAAGATGGCCAAGCTAAGACATGTGTTTCTCTCCTTCCATCACGACGACGTGGGAAAAGTCAGAGGACTGAACCTGCTCTCCAAGGCGCCCAATGTCGACCTTAGATTCGCCGGGCGACACCTGATCAACCCAGTCAAAAGCGCGGACCGCGCCTACATTCTGGCCTCGATTCGCAAACAGATCACCGGCTCCTCGGTGACCGCGCTGGTCGTCGGCGATAAAACCGCTCAGAGCGACTGGATCGCCGAAGAGATTAGGCTCAGCAACGAAAAGGACCCGCCGAACGGGTTCGTCGTAATCAAGCTAACCCCCGACGCAGAGGTGCCTGACGGGGTTCCCGACTACGCCCAGGAAGTCGAGTGGAATGGGCCGCAGGACCTCGACGTGATCGGTGATGCGATCGAGAAAGCCGCCGCCGCTCGCGAGAAGGTGCCGGCCATGCAGGCAGCTACGCCAGGAGTCGGCAGCGACTGCGGGCGGGCAGCCTAGCTCCTTGGCCCTTTTAGGGCATCCTCGGCTCGCGATGCGCGTCCACCAATTGATTCGGACTTCCCACGGGCCGCTCGGCTACGTGGGGTCGAGCCGGGGCTCTGGCGGGACGATGCGCAGATGCTGAAGACCGTGGCGCTCGCTGCCGCGCCGCTGGTGAGTGTCTGGACGCTAGTGCTTGCCTTCAGCTGGTGCACGGACCCCGAGCGTCGCGGAGCGCTTCGCCGCCGCCGCCGCGGTCTGCGAGCGTCGCACCCGGGTCACGACTCCCACGAGGTGTTGGTTGACCTTTCCAGGCGCGCGGCTGCCTATGCGCTCGCGATTCGAGTCGGCGGCCTGGTCAGGGGCGCTTCCTATTTGCTGCTTTTGACTGCCGCGCTTTATCGCTCCAGCTTGATTCTTAGCCTGATCGGCCTCGCGCTCTCGATCTGGATCCTCAATCGCTGGGAGAAGCTTGCCACGCTGGCCTTCTTTGCGGTCGCTGACGACGTCCCGCTGGTCTTCAAACACGCGGCCTGGGCCTACCACTTTCCAGACCATCGGCGGGGGTTGCTCCACAACCTCCTCTACAGCGGTCCGGGAAGGACACTCTCCATCGTCGGAATCGCCTTCATCGGCCTTGCCGGCCTCCCGTTCGCATACGAGAGCGACGCCCTGGCCAGCCCGATCCCAGGCCTCTACGTCCAACACAGCCACCTGCCCCTCTGGCAGCTCGGTGCCGTGTTCTTCTCCGCCGGCGTGGCGATGGCCGGGGTTGGGTCGTGGCTGGAACGCCGTGCCCAGCGCAAGGCGATGCGCGAGGAGACCCGAATCGCCCCGCGACGCTTCGGCAAGGCGCCGGCTGCAGTCTTCTTGCGGCCGTTTGGCTCTGAGCACCTCACCGTCGCTTCGCATCCGGGGCCGCGACGATACGGTGGATTCGTCCAGCCGCTGCCGAGGCCGAAGGAGTTTCTCGAGAACGTCCTCACCTGGCTGCTCTGGGCCGATGGCGAAGTCCTTGCCGTCGCTCAGCCGGCCGGGCGGGCGACGAAGACGGTCGGTGCCGCTCACCATCCCCTGCGGCCCGGTGCCGACTGGCAGGACTCGGTGCGGAAGTTGCTGGAGAAGGCGGCGGCGATCGTCCTGGTCCCGGGTACGTCGTCAGGTGTCGCCTGGGAGACGCGCACCGTCCTCGGCGATCCCAACTACGCGCGTAAGGCGGTGGTCGTCAATCCCGAGCCTCGTCGCGACCCCGATCTCTTCCTGGCTACGGTCGGCGCACCAAAATCGCTGGCCGAAGAGCTTCGGCGCCGACAGCTGCGGGCACTCGCCGCTACCGCCACGCCGGATGGTCCAAGGATCTTCTGCAGCTCGTTGGCCGAGGACATCGACTTCGAAATGGCGGTCGAATGGTTCCTTCGCCACCAGTGCCCGCAGGACGCATCTTTTTGGCGTCACGCCCAGCGACTCGCGGAGCAGATGGGTTTGACTAGGTAAGGCTAGCGCAGATGAAGCAGTCTCCCCCTGTGCTCGTCTCCCCCACCTTCCAGCAGGCCGGCGAAAGAGCTCCTCGCCATGCGCGTCCGGATGTCGCGGAGGTGCCGGGCGTCGTCGAAGAGGTGGGTGTAGGTGTCGAGGGTGATCGTGATTCGAGCGTGGCCGAGGATGCGACTGACTTGTGCGACGTCGAGTCCGAGGTCGACGATCAGGTGACTGGCGAAGGTGTGGCGCAGATCGTGGAAGCGAAGCGGTGGCCAGCCGTCATCGTTCAGCTGGGCTGCGTCGGCTGCGCGGGTGAGTACGCGCCGGGCCACGTTGCGGTGGCCATAGGGGGTGCCGTGTGAGGTGGCGAAGACCCAGTCGCCGGGGGCTGCGAAGGGCGATGCCTGTTTGTGGGCGGTGAGCTGGTGTGAGAGCTGCTCAACTAGCGGCACCTCGCGCAGCGAAGCCGGCGTCTTCGGCGCGACCCGCCGGGCCGGCTCGCCGCAGTGGGCTCGGGAGAGCTGCGCCCGCACCCGGATCAGGCCTGCGGCGAAGTCGACGTCTTTCCAGATCAGCCCGAGCAGCTCGGAGATCCGCAGGCCGCTATAGAGGGCGGTGGTGACGAGGAGCCGTCCCGGCGGCGGGCAGGCATCTAGCAGGCGCTCAATCTCGGGCCGGCCCAGCACCCGCTGGCGCCGACGCGGGTGGCGCGGGCGCTCGTCGGGCTCGAGTAGCTCGACCGGATCGGTGAGGACCCAGCCCCGGCGACGGGCGAAGCGAAGGATGCCCTGCAGGGTCCCGAGCGCGTTGGCCGTGCTCTTTGCCGAGCGACCGTCGCTGCGCAGCTCGGTGATCAGCGCCGCCACGTCGTCGACGCCGAGGGCGGCGATCCGCCGCGAGGCAAGGCGCGGCAGCAAGTTGTGATCGAGGTGGTAGCGGTGGGCCTCGAGCGTGCGCGGGTGTCGATCGCCGGCCGCGACCTTCGCCTCGAAGCGCTCCAGCCACCAGTTGGCGACGGTGTCGAAGCGCAGCCGAGGCGAGGCCGGCAGTCGCCCGGCGGCGAGCGCCGTGAGCAACTCCGCTCGGGCGCGCCGCGCCGCCGGCAGGTCGCAGCCGACAGTGCGGAAATGAAGGCGGCCGGCGTGACGGGCGCAGACCGCGTAGTTGCCGTTGGGCTGGCGGTAGATGCCGCGCTCGACCCGGGTGCGGCGCGGGCTCTTGACTGGGGGCATGGGGGCCTGCTCCTTCTGGCGCCCTCCTGGCCGGAAGTTGACCTACGGTTGACTAACACCTCAGCTTCCTCGCCGCCAGCCAGCTCGTCAAGCGAAAAAGCGCCTTCCTGCAGGTGCTTTCGATGGAGCTAGCCGGACTCGAACCGGCGACCTCCTGGGTGCGATGGATTTTGTGCCGACCACCATTGTGGCCCGCTCCGCTCGAAGTGCGGGGATACGCGGGGATTAGCGGCGATTCGGGCACTTCCCGGCGAGAAGTGCCTCGTTTCGCGCACCGTTTCCAACCGCTTGTTATGGCTGGCCTGGCGCCGCCTGCCTGGACCGCAGCGTCGCGTAGATCCACCCCGCGACGAAAACGAACCCGGCCGAGATGCCGAAGACCCAGGTGAGATCACCGCAGACCTCGGCGATGCGCGAGGCCGGCTGGGCGAAGCTGCCCGTGAGGACGACCGCAAGGGCGGAGTTCTGAATCAGATCGGAGCCGGCGGCGAGCAAACCGAAGGCTGCGGCAAAGCGTGCGATCCGCGAGAGGCGCGCGGCCCCTACCGCGGCGAGCCTGAGGGCGGCGAAGGCGCAGCCTGCGCTGAGCAGCAGGCCGTAGCTGATGAGGAAGGGAAGCTCGAGTGCGAGAAACCACCAGGCGGCGCGGCGGCCGTCGTGGCCAAGTTCGTTGTAGGCCAGTTCGGCCTTGGCCGAGGTTCCGGCGAACTGGAAGTTGTCCACCGAGACACCGTGTTCGGTCATCGAGGTCGCAGCCGCTCCGATCGCCATCGAGGAAAGAAGCACGACGATGCCGAGGCCGATCGCGACGCCGACGTTGGTAAGCCAAGCCGGCGGCCAACGAACGGTCTCCACGGAGATAGGGGCATCGACGCTGGCGGACGGTACGACCATCGGCTGGTCCGATGCTATGGCGTTGCCCGGCGGTAGCCACTTGGCGGAACACGTCGGCCAAGCGGCTTTGGCCAGACGGCCATTGGCCCTGCGACAGCCAGCGTCGAGAATGCCGGCCATGAGCAACGACACCACAGTCCGAGACGCGGTTGCCGGCGATGCCGGTGGAATCTGCGCGATCTACAACGCCGCCCTCGCAGAACGCAGCTCGACCTTCGAGACCGAGCCACGCAGCGCCGTCGACTTCGAAGCGAGGATCGAGGACGCCCGCTTCCCGCTCCTCGTCAGCGACGACGATGGCGGTGGCGTCGTCGGCTGGGCCGGCCTCGCCCCCTACAGCGCCCGCGACTGCTACGCCGGTATCGGCGAGTGCAGCGTGTACGTGGCCGCTCCGGCGCGCGGGCGCGGCGTTGGAACCAAGTTGACCGACTCGCTCGCCGCTGTGGCTCAGGGCGTCGGCTTTCACAAGATGGTCGGCAAGCTCTTCCTGGACAACGTCGCCAGCGTCCGCCTGGTCGAGCGCTGCGGCTTTCAGCGTGTCGGGGTACATCGTCGCCACGGTCAGCTCGACGGCGCCTGGCTCGACGTCCTTGTCGTAGAGCTTCTGCTGAGTCGCGCAGCAAGCACCGGCTGAGTCCATCGGCGGCTCAATCTTCGGAAGCGATAGCGACCAGCGCCCAGGTAAGCGCCTCGGCGATCGCAGAGGTTCGCCGCCCCTCGGAGTCGACCCAGGTGCCGTCGCGCTCGCGGCGGACGCCTGCGCGCTCGATCAGCGCCTCGCCCAGCGAGCGAGTCACCGTGACGGGCACGTCCGGCACGGCCGCCGCGTGGGCCGTCGTGCGCCGCCCTGGCGCGCCCTGGACAAGCTCCTCGGGGTCAAGCTGCGGCGTGCCGAGCCAGGCCGCGACGGCGCGCTCCGAATCGGAGCCGGTGAGCCGGATGCGCCCCTCGCGGAAATCGAAGGTGCCTACGGCGAGAAGCGCGTCGCGGGGGACGATCCGCGTCGCCGTAGTCGCGTAACGCTCCAGCATCCGGCCGGCTGCGTGTGTGGCGCGATCGGCGAGCGTGCGCATGTTCTCCTGGCTGAAGATCGCACCCTCGAAGTAGACTTCGACCTCGGCCCCGGTCCGCGGTTCACCCACGATCGCCGCGCCGCGGGCGATGTCGGCGGTCGCGCTATAGCCACCGCTCGGCACGTAGAGGACGATCTCGCGCATCCCTCCCTACACCTCCCCGTTGACTTCGCGCGCCTCCGCGATCAGCTCATCCGCCACCGCCTGCCAGTCCTCGCGGGTGGCGGTGTTGAGGATCTCGGCGATGTAGGAGGGCAGGGTTTCGGCGACCACCGAGCGGTGAAGGTGCCCGACGACCACATACTCGAAGAGCAATTCGTTTACCGGGTCGGCGAGGGCGTCGTCCCCGAGCGTGCGCTTCAGGAAAGAGCGGAGCACGGCGACGTCGATCTGGTTGCCCTGCTCGGTCACTCGCTCCTCGCGCACAGCGGTCGGAGCCTGCGTTGGCCGGCGGTGGCGCGCTTGACGCCGCCTGCGGCAGCGCCGCACGGTCCTGCCGACGCTGGTGGTTCTCATCGTGGCCTCCTCTCGGGATCGACGGCTTCGCCGTCGGCGACTGGGAGCACCCAATCGCGGGTCGGATCGAGCCAGCCGGGCGCCCAGCGCATGAAGACGTAGCCGGCCAGCGGGCTCTTGTATTCGTGGTGGCGAAGCGCGTAGTGCCAGTGGCCGGCGAGCCAGAGCAGAGCGCCGATCGCGAGGACGAGGATGCCGCTCGCGTTGCGCTGAAGCCCGACGCCGAAGCTACCGGCAAGCACCAGGAGCAGGCCGCCGATCCGCAGCAGCACGCCGCCGAGCAGCCAGAGCGCCAGCAGCCCGCCGAGGATCGTCACGCCGAAGGTGAGGATGTTCATCGCGATGCCTCTCTTTCTCGTTTCTGTGCCTCTGCCTCAAGCCGCCCCAGCTCCTCGATGCCTGCGTCGGTCAGCTCCCACAGGCCGCGCCGCGAACCCGAGCGAAGATGGCCGCGCTCGATCAGCCGCAGCCGCGCGAAGCCGAGCCGGTTCTCCCAGCGGATCTGGCCGTTTTGAAGCGGCGCCCGATCGAGCACGGTGAGCTGGTCGGTGAGTGCGGCTTCGACCGCGTCTCTGACTTCGGCTCGCCAGGCCGAGCCGCCGGCTTGGGAGACGGCTCTCAGCACCGGAAGCTCGTACTCGGCCATCGGCAGCAGTTCTCCGGTCTGGGCTCGCGCGGGACGCGCCGGCGGCTCGGTGGTGGGCAGCGGGGCGCAGCGCCCCTCGCTCGCCGGCCCGAGGCCGAGGAGACCGCGAAGCGCGTCGTTGGGGCTGTCGACGAACGGCTTGGCCTGCGCCTGCACCTTTGCCATCACCTCGTCGTCGATCTCGATCCATTGCGGGCTCATGTCTCGGCTTCCTCCAGAAGGGCCTCGCGCGTGTCTTCGATCAGGGCGTCGGCGATCGCCAGCCAGTCCTCGCTGGCGGCGGCATCGAGCACGTCGCCGATCAGCTCGGGCAGCAGGGCCGAGAGGCTGTGGGCGTCGAGCCGTCCCGCCTCGGCGCGGGAGACCATTCGCTCGATCAGGACATCGGCGATCGCGTCGTGGCGAAGCGCCTGCAACAGGAAGTCGCGGAGGGTGCGAATGGGGATCGCGTCGTCGCGGGCGATCCAGCGGAGGTCTTCGGGACCGTTCATGCCGCGATCGCCTCCCGCTTGGCACCGGACCGCTGTCGGCTCGCATCGCCGTTCAGCCGCACAACGTCCGAGCCGCCCAAGCGTTCGATCCCGGCCTCAGCAAGCTCCCACACGCCACGCGGGGAATCCGCCCTCAGGCAACCCGCCGCCAGCAGCTTCGAGCGCGCCTTGTCGAAGCGCGCCTCCCAGCGCGGTTCGCCGCTCGGCAGCGGCTGCCGATCGAGGTCGCTGAGCGCGCTCGCCACCTCGGTGGCGACGGCGCTTCGAACCTCCCCGCGCCGCGCGCTCCCGCCGCGCTCTTTGAGCGCCCGCAGGATCGGCAGCTCATAGGCCGCGCAGCCGAGGACTCGCGGCGGCTCCTGCGGCGCAGGGACCGCGGCGACCCGTTCGCCGTTGACCAGCGCCTTCAGCCGTGCCCGCTCGCCCGGCTCACGGCTCATCAGGTGGGAGTAGACGCGCAGAGTGAAGGCCGGGTCGGTGTGGCCGATCTGCCTCATCACCGAGATCGGGTCCTCGCCGCAGGCGATCAGGACCGAGGCGAAGGTGTGGCGCAGCTTGTGCGGGGTGAGGCCCTTAGGCAGCGGAACTCGGCCGCGCCGCTCAAGCAGCTCGCTGGCTCGCGCGAAGACCTGAGCCAGCACCCGGGTGCGCAGGTTGTCCTTGTCGCGGCGCCCGCCGGTGCCGGTCGGGAAGACGAGGTGGTCGGGGCCGCTTCGGTAGGCCTGCGCCTTGTGGGCGGCGAGGATGTCGCGCAGGATCGGCAGCATCCTGATCTCCCGCAGCCCGGCTTTCGTCTTCGAGCGGCCGACGAAGAGGCGGCCGTTGGCGAGGTCGACGTCGCGCCAGAGCATGTGGCCTACCTCGATCGCCCGCGGACCCGCGAGGACGACGGTGGCGGCGATCGCCTGGCGTTCGGTCAGCTTCAGCGAGAGGTCTCGATCGAGTTCTGCGGCCGCGTCGAGCAGCGCTTCGATCTGCTCGGCCGTGTCGAGGTGGACCGGCGGTTTGGGCGACTCCTTCAGTCGGCGCCGTTTGCCGACCGCCGGGTTCTCGGCGATGTACTTGTATTCGAGCGCGACCGAGAGCACCCACTGCAGGACGTCGATCGATTTGTTGATCGTGGACGGCGCGAGCGGCTTCAGAACTCGGTTTAGCTCGTCGCGTAGCGGCTTGCGACGGTCGATCGCCCGCTGGCGCACTTCGCCTTCTTGCACCTTGTGGTGGCGGTAGGCGTCTACCGCTTGAACGTCGATCTCGGCCAGCGGCCAATCGCCGAAGAACGGCAGCAGGTGCATCAACCCCCAGCGCTCGTAGCCGTGCTGGCTCTCGCTGACCTGGCCCTTGCGCGAGGCGACGAGGCGGCGGGCGAAGGGGCCGAAGATCGGCGCCTCGCTGTCCTCGTCCTCCTCTTGGGTCTCAGCGCGCTGCTTTTTCGGCCGCACCCAGATGCCGAGCCGGACTTCGGCGAGGATGTCGGCGAGCGCCTCCTCGGCGCGCTTGCGGGTCCAGTCGTCGCGCTCGAAGCCGAGCGTCAGGTACTCGCGCTGCCCGTTGACCCAGAAGCGAAGGGCATAGCCGCGCCCGCGCTTCCAGGTCCGCTCCAGCACCTGCCCTCCGGTCTTGTTCGCCATCACAGCCCTCCTCGCGTTCCGGCGTTGGTCGGAGGGTGGGCAGCGAGATGGCCTGGCGGGGCTAGGCTTCTCATTGCGCCGGAGGCCCTCCTTCGGCGCCGGGCCGGGGGGCGCTACTACGTCGCCCCGGCCGCTTTTTTGGTTGCCGACCGAACATAGCTCTGCTTCGCCTGGAAAGCGAGTCGGAGCCGCAATCGCCGCGCATCCCCGCGAATCGCCGCGCATTTGCGCCGCCGGCTGGGTGCCCCGGTGCCTCGCCGAGTTGCTCGGCCACCTCGTCGGGGTCGAAGCGCAGCCGAGGCCGCGATCCGGCGCCGATCCGGCGCGCGCCGAGGCGCTCCGCCTGTTCGTAGACCCAGCGTCGGCTGACGCCCCAGCGCTCTGCGACCGCCTCGGCGGAGATCAGGCCGCGCTCGGGCGGCTCGGGCTTCCGATCGGACAGCAGCTCGGCCGTGCGACGGGCAATCGCCTCGACCGACTCCGGGTCGAGCCGGACCTCTCCCTCCTCGCCGGCCACCGGATCGACGCTCACCGTCGCCTCCCTAAAGGGGCGCGGCTCACCTTCGGCCTCCCCGGCGCTCGCCGGGAATGGTGGGCGATGCGCGCGGCGGCGATCTCCATATAGGCGGGCTCAAGCTCGATGCCGATGAAGCGCCGGCCCTCCAGCACCGCCGCCGCCCCGGTCGTCCCCGAGCCGACGGTCGGGTCGAGCACGAGGCCGCCGGACGGGCAGAGCAGCCGCACGAGCCAGCGCATCAGCTCAAGCGGCTTCACGGTCGGATGCGGGTTGCGGGCCTCGGCCGGTTTCTTACCGCCCTTCTGGGCGTTCGGAAAGAGGTCGAGCACTCGGGGCGGCAGCGACTCGCAGCCCGCGTCGCGCTCGCCGCGGCTCGCCTTCGGGCAGTAGAGGAAGCGGCTCGGCGCAAGGCGGGCGCGACCTTCCCCGGCGCAGGCGTCGGCCGCCGCGACGGGACAGCCCGGCGCGCAGCGCCTCTTCTCGCAGCCGGGGTCGTGGCCGAGGATCACGTTCGCCGGATGGCGCCCCTCGACCTTGCAGTCCTCGGTATTGAGGGCGCCGGTCCCGTGGCGGGCGATCGTCTCCTCGGTCGTCCCGTCGAGCGCGCGGCGGGCCAGCACGATCGGCTCGTAGGCCGGCTTCAGCGTCGTCGACCGTCCGCCTGGATAGTGGCGCGACTTCGACATGCCCTCGGCGTAGAGCCACATCAGCGTGTCGCGGACCTCGAGTCCCGCGTCCTCGACGCCACAGGCGAGCCGGTGGTAGGTGCGTGGCGAGCCGAAGGCGGCGAGGAACGCGCCCGGCTTCAGCACCCGCTGGCACTCGGCAGCCCAGATGCGACACCAGGCCTCGAACGCCTCGTTGGGGTTCAGCCGGTCGTGGCCCGCTTTGGCCGCTGCCTCGCGGATCGCGGACGAGTCCCAGCGCTCGTGTTGGAAGCCGATCCCGTAGGGCGGGTCGGTGATGATGGCATCGACGCTCTCGGGCTCCAGCACGCCCAGCACCTCCAGGCAGTCGCCTTCGAGCAGCCTCGCGCCGTTCCGCGAAGCCTCTGCCCGGCTGGGGCTAATCCGCCTCGGCGCTCGCCGATTTGCTTTCGTCGCCCGACTCACCCAGACTCCTTCCTCGCATCGAGATTCCCGAGCCAGTCGACGGGCCGGCCCGGATCGCGCACGTCGCGAAAGATCGGCGCGTAGGGCCCTTCACTCCGCAGGTCCTCCAGCAGGCAAAACGAGACCGCCACCTCGGGCGTGCGCGAGAGCAGCGGGTCGCTCGCCAGGAGCACGCACGCGGTCGAGCGGCGGCGCGCGAGCGCCCGGCGCGGGCCGCCAGCGAGAACGCAGTGGACCTTTGGGAAGACCGGGTAGTGCGCCCGCCACAACGGTTCGCCCCCTTTGGCCTCCTTGGCCCGGTACAGCTCCGCGTAGCGGGCCAGCTCGGCGGCGAGGCGGTCGACCGAGAGCGTCGCGCGGTCGACCTCGAGGAAGCGCTGCTCGATTGCGATCTCCTCGCCGTCCTCTCGCAGGTAGGTGAAGACGGCATCGGCGACGAGTGATCGCTTCCGTCGCCTGCGCGAAATGGGGTGGAAGACCTCATGGCGCCAGGCGAGCGGGCCGAAATCGTCGCCGCGCTCCTCGGCGACGCGAAGGAAGCAGATCGCCGCCTCGTTGACGGCGAGCGCGTGGGCCGCCAAGGGGCCGGCGGCGAGCTTGCCGGCGAGTGGCGGATTGCCCTCCAGCGTTCCCGCCTCTCGCGCCAGCCGAGCGCCGCGCTCGGTGGCGAACCACAAGCGCCGCCGCCCATGCGCCGATCGGACGTAGTCGGCGAGCCCCGCTGCCCGCAGGCGCCCGAGCAGCTTCTGAACCCAGCGCAGCTCGGCGCCGCCCGAGTGAATCGCCTGGACTTGGGGCGTCGAGAGCACGCGATGGGAGGCGAGCGAGGCGAGGATCTCGACCGCCTTCGCGGGCAGGGACTGGACGAGCCGCCGCTCACTCATCGCGCCCGACTCCCTCCTTCTGCGCGCGTGGCGTGGGCTCCGGGCCGCCGTTCGATCGCGCGTCCGCCTCGCTCCCGCCACGCTTCTTTTCCAGCGCGGCTTGGATGCGATCGTCGAGGCCGTCGAGATGCGCCGCGATCTCCTTCGCGGAGCGACGGGGCGCCGAGGTGCCGTGATCAGACCCCCCGGCCGCCGGCTCCCCGAGGACGTCCTCGACCCGCACCCCGCCCAGGGCGAAGGGCGCGCTGAGCCTGCCCTTGTGAGTGACCTGGGCGATGAAGCGGAAGCGCTCCAGCTCGGTCAGCGCCTCGGGATTCACTCGTTTGCCCCACTCCTTCGTGACCAGCCCGGCGGCATGGGAGTTGAGCGTCGAGGCGAGCAGGTGCGAGCGGTTGGTCAGAAGCGCGTTCAGGGTCGCGGCGCTGAGGCGCTCGGGGTTCTGATTGAGGAGCACGGCCCGCAGCCCGAACTTGGCGCTCTGCTCAAGGAGGGCGGCGAGGTTGCCCGAGGCGGCGCCGTCATAGCTCTGCACCTCGTCGAGGAAGACCCAGAACGGCTTGCGCCGCTCGGGCGCAAGGTCGGCCCTCCCGCGCGCGGCGTGCAGGAGATCGAAGAGCAGCAGGTTGGCCACCAGCCGGTCGCGGGTGCCGCCGCTCCCCGGGCAGGCGAGGACGATCTTGCCCTTGTCCATCGCCTCGCGCACCCGGTAGGTGCTCTTGCTCTGGCCGAGCAGCGCTCTGATCGAGGGAGCCCGGCGCAGTCGATCGACCATGTTGGTGACCGGGGTGATCGCCTCGGAGGCAAGCAGCGGGAAGCGGTCGGTCCAGAAGCGCTGGTCAGCGCGCGGCAGGAAGGGCAACACCGCTTGGCGCCACTCCGCGTCGCTGAGCAGCGTCGGGATCTGGAAGATCGTCGGCGCCAGCTCGGCGTCGAGCTTCTGCGCGATCGCCGCCAGCGCCGCGGCGGCCTGGGTGGTCAGGTTGATCGCGCGGGTGGAGCGCTCGCCCCATTCGAGCGCCGAGGCGAAGGCGTCGACGACCGCCTCGATCCGTGCCTCGCTCTCCACGGCATCGCCGCCGAACTCAAAGAGGTTCCAGCCTGGCTGGTCGGCCGGGGAGCCGCCGGGGCCGAGGTCGATCCGCACCACCCGCTCCCGAACCCCGGCGAGGTAGGGATCGATCCGCTCCAGGCCATCGCCGTGGGGGTCGAGGAAGAGGCCGCCGTGCCCCCTCCTGACGATGTGAGCGAACTGCGCGATCGCCGCCTCGGTCTTGCCGTAGCGCGAGCGGCCGGCGATGTAGGTGAAGAAGGTGTCGGCGGCCCGGACCGCGACGATCTGCTCACCCGACTCGGTGTTCACCTTCCCCAGTGGGATCAGGTCGTCGCGGTCCTTCTCGAAGGCCGGCAGATCGGGCGGCGGGGAGAGCAGGGCGCCTGAGCGCAGCACATCGCGCTCGCCGCAATGGACGGTTGGTGGCTTGAGGAACCCCGACAGCTCCCGCGCCGTGAGGATCGTCTTGCGAGCCGGGCGAAAGAGGCCGGTGGCGAAGCGGCGGTCGAAGCGCCCGCGCCGCAGGGGCATGTCGGAGCCGAGGAACTTGATGCCGGGGATCGGCAGGCCGGAGGCCCGCAGGTAGTTGCGCTCGGCCAGCGGCCGGAAGGCGGCGAGCAGGCCCGACATCGCCGCTTCGGCCCGCCCCCGGCTCGGCGCCTCCGAGCGCAGGAGGATCTGCGCCTCGAACAGCTCGCCGGACTCGCGCAGCTTCGCGTCAACCGCCTGCACCGCCCCGCGGCGCTCGACCTGTTCCTGCGGGTCGGGCCTCGGGCGACGGCCCTGTTCGCCGTTCAGGATCGCCGCCCAGTCGCGGCGCTCGCCGTGGATGCGCCGGGCCTCCCGTCGCAACCGCCGTCGCAACCGAGCCGCGCGGAAGCCGCTCGCGGGAAGCAGGTCCACGCAGACGCTCGCGTTCTCGCCCTTGGAATGAAGGCGGCCGATCGCCGCGGCGAAGGGCTGCAGCGGATCGGGCTTCGGGGAGAGCCGAGCCAGCGGCTCGACGCTCGGTCGTGCCAGCACCAGCTCGGTGCGAAGCACCGTTGGTTCGCCCTCCTCGCCCTCACCCTCGCTCTTGCCTGCGCTCAGCACCTCGTCGGCCGGGCGCTCCTCGACGCCCTCGAAGGCGGCGAGCGCGGTGCGCAGCGCCTCGCTCGCGCGCTCGGGAACCTCGATCAGGTAGACGAGTCGCCGCTCGGCGTCTGCGGCGAGCCGGATGCGGATCGAGGAGGCGCGGCGGTCGACCCAGCCTGCGACCCTGCGCTCTGAGGCGGCGAGCTGGGCGGCGAAGCGGAGCACGGAATCGGGCTCGGCGTCGAACTCGTCCGCAGGCACGATCGCGACGCTGCGGCGCGATCGCAGCGTGCGGCGGGTTGCGAAGAAGCGATGCGTAGCCAGCGCGGAGGCGATAGCGATGGCGCCGAGAGCGAGGGGCGCGAGCGAGAGGATCGAGGCGAGGAGCTCATCGACGCGGATGCTCGATATGAGCCGCCAGAGTGCGAACAGCACCGCGGCGGCGAAGATCGCCAGCACCGGGCGAGGATCGGAGCGATCGCCGCCCATCACGCACCACCCTTTGAGTGGCGTAGGAATGTCGGCAAAACACGAGGTTCGCGATCGGCGGTGGGCTGCGGAATTCGGGCGCTGGCGCGCGCCGCCGATGCGGCGCGACGATTGGCCTGACAGGTGGCCGCACGGGTGGCCCGAGGGGTGGCCGGCGGCTGGGCGGCGCGAGGGCCGTCGTCGCGGGCACTCACCGGGCGTCCTCCCTCGCAGCTCGCTGGCCGGCCTCCTGCAGCCGGCGCCGCGCCATGCGGGCGTAGGCGCCGCTCAGCTCGACCCCGAGAAAGTCGCGGCCGTGCCGGGCGGCGACGATGCCGGCGGTCGCGGCCCCTGCGAAGGGGTCGAGGACCGTGCAGCGCCCGCCTGGCTCGTCGTGCTCGCAGCTCGCCTCCCAGCCGACCGTCTGGCGCCTGACTTCGACCCGCCAGTGGCCGACGCCGGTCGCTTGCAGGGCGCGGCCGGAGTGCAGTTTGTCGGCCTGGGTCCAGCTGCCCCTTATCTCCCGCTCGCCGTCGAGCAGCCGCCGCGCATCGACGATCCGCCGCCAGGGCGCGCCGCAAGACCGGCACGAGACCGGCGAGGAGCCGGCGAGCAGGCAGGGCTCGACCAAGGCCTCGGGGAAGGTCGCGAAGTGCGCCTCCTTGAAGCACTGAGTCGGCACCGTCCAGACACTTCGCCGGTTGCGCCCAGCGCCGCCGACCCACTCAAAGTCCTGGCCACGCGCCTCCTCGGCGCCGCCGTAGCTGAGGCGCTCGGGTCGCTTGTAGCCGTTGCCCGAGCGGCGGCCCTGATCTCCTTCGCGGACCGCCTCGGCGTCGTAGAAGTAGCGCCGCGAGGGGGCGAGGAGGAAGACGAACTCGTGAGCGCGGGTCGGGCGATCGGTGACCGACTCGGGCATCGCGTTGGGCTTGGCCCAGACGATGTCGGAGCGAAGCCACCAGCCGTCCGCCTGCAGGGCGAAGGCGACCCGCCAGGGGATGCCGAGGAGATCCTTCGGCTTCAGCGCCTGCGGCACACTCGCCGGCAGCGGCCCGCCGGGCTCGCCGCGCTTTCGGTCGCGCACCTGGTGGGAGCGGTTGGCGGCGAAGCTGTCGCCGAGGACGAGCCACAGCGTGCCGTCGGAGCGCAGCACCCGGTGCACCTCGCGAAAGACGGCGACGAGATGGTCGACGTAGAGGTCGGGATCTGGCTCGAGGCCGAGGCAGCCCTTCCAGGCGCCACAGCGCCGGCAGAAGCAGCCGCCCTGAAGGCCGGCGGCTCCCTGGCGCCCATCGCGACCGAGCCTGGCGCGCGAGCGGCTCTCCTCACGGGGCAGGAGGTCCGACCGCCGCCCCCGCTCGCCGGAGCCCCAGCGGTGCCGGCAACCCGGATCGCCGCCCCATACCCTCGGCGCCACCCCGTAGTCGCGAAGGCCCCAGTAGGGCGGGCTGGTGATGCAGGTCTGAGCGAGCCCGTCGGGCAAGCCCGCCAAGACGTCGAGGGCGTCGCCACGAAGGACGCGGGCGCTCGCTTCCCCGCGCGCGGGCGGAGGCGCGGCCCCCTGCCGCTCAGCCACGACGCTCGCCTCCCCGAAGCGTCGGGCGCATCGCCTCGGCCAGCACGCGAGCGGCGAGTGGCGGCGGCACGGCGTTGCCGACCTGGGCAAAGCGCTGCGAGCGAGTGCCCTGCCACGGGTAGTCGTGGCGGAAGCCCTGCAGGACCCCCGCCTGCTCGACGCTGACGCGGACGGGCCTGCCACGAACGATCTCCGCCCGGCGCCCGCAGCGCGGCCAGCTACCCGGAGCGGTGATGCGTGGGTCGCCGAGCAGGGTCGTCGCGGGACGGCGGCGGGTCCAATCCGGCGAGGACTCGATGCGCCAGTTGCACGAGCCGACATCGACGACCTCGGAAGGGGAGTCCAGCGAACGGCCGGGGCGGGCGCCATCGCGGCGAAGCCGGGCCGGGGCGCGCCGCCGGCCGAGAGCCTCGGCCATGCTCTGCCAGCGCGGGAGGTGGGCCTCGTCCTCGCGCGCCTTGTGGCGGCGCGGGTCGAAGGAGCGATGGGTCGGCGCGGGCAGCTCGACCGCGCCGTCGAGGGAGGCGAGGAGGAAGGCGCGCTTTCGGACCTGGGGCACGCCGAAGCACTCGGCCGACTGCAGGCCGACCGCGCATCGATATCCGTGGGCGCCGAGCAGCTCGGCGAAGACGGCCCACAGCTCGACGACGGCGGGCACCTGCTCCATCGCCAGCCACCGAGGCCGAGCGGCTATCGCCCAGCGCAGCGGCTCCACGGTGAGAAGCGAGCGCTCGTCCTGGCAGCGCACCCGATGGCGTGCGCGCGAGTCGCGCCCCTCGTTCAGCTCGCGGGCACAGGAGAGGACTCTTGGCTTGTCGAGCTTGCCGAGGCCCTTGCCAACCTTCGAGTAGGCCTGGCAGGGCGGCGAGGCGACCAATCCCCAGGCCTCTGAGAAGTCGGTCGGGTCGAGAGTCGCGACGTCGGCGAGAAGCCGCTCGTGTCCGGCGGCCCGTCCGGTCGCGCAGGCGATCGGGTCCGAGTCGATGCCGCGCGCCCGGTAGCCGAGCCCGCGAAGGCCCTCGCTCCATCCTCCCGGCCCCGCGAAGAGGTCGAGGATGAGGTGCGCCCCCGAAGACGACGACATCAGCTCACCTCCTCCTCCGCGCCCTGCTCGTATTCGACGATGCGGCGGCCGATCCACTCCGCGATCTGCGGCAGGAGGGCGTTGCCGAGGGCGGCAAGGCGGTCCACCCGAGCGGGAACCCCATCAGCCACTCGACCCACGTCGGGTTCAGCGCCCCAGCCCTCGGAGGCGGGGAGCCGCCGTGCAGATCCTGCCGCCGCACCGCCTCGCGCAAGGTTCGCTGCGCCTTCGCTCCGGAGGGCCGCTGCCCGCTCAGGATCGTCTCGTCGGGACTGATCCGCCCGCCCTTGCCGTCTGCGGCGTTCGGCGTCGGCCAAAGCTCCTCGCGCGCCACCGCGGTTGCGAGGTCGTCGCCTCCGCTTCCCCGGCGCTCCGCTCGCGCGAAGTCCGGCCCGCTCGGGCTCGCCTTCGGCGTTGGCCACAGCCGCGACTGGACAGCGCCCGAGAGCGTCTGCCGTCCCCGCCGGTTCTCCGGCCCGGGCGCCGAGGCATACCCCTTGCGGGCATCCGTCTCGGTCGGCGTTGGAAAGCTCTCCCGCTCCGCCTTCAGTACCGCCCGGCCCAGCTCGTTCCCGCTTGGACCTGGCCGGCGACGCTGGCCCCGCTTCGGCATTCCGTGCGGGGTAGGCCACGAGCCAGATCCGCTTTCGCAGGTGCGGTGCCCCGAACTCTCTAGCGGATAGGCACGCCCACTCCGCGTCATACCCAGCTTCGGCCAGGTCTCCGAGAACTCGGCCGACCGGCGCCCGGTCCCACCTCTTCCCCTTCCCGGTGAGGAGGGCGGGGACGTTCTCCACGACGACATAGCCGGGTCGAAGCTCGCGAACGATCCGGGCGAACTCGGACCAAAGACCCGAGCGGGCTCCGGCCAGCCCTGCTCCTCTTCCGGCGGCACTGAGGTCTTGGCAGGGGAAGCCGCCGCAGATGAGGTCGACCGGCGCGAGGTCTCCCGCGCCGACCTGGCAGACATCCTCGAAGCGCCGGGCTGCGGGGAAGTGCCGGGCGAGGACCGCCCGGCAGTACGGGTCGAGCTCGACCTGCCAGGCGACTTGCATCCCGGCCCTTTCGAGACCGAGGTCGAAGCCGCCGATGCCCGCGAAGAGCGACCCGACATTCACTCCCGACCTCCTGCGGCCTTCGCCGCCGTCGGTTCCATGCACGAGCAGGCACCCCACTCGCCTCGCTCGAAGGCGCCCGCGTCGCATTCGAGGCGTCGGCGGAAGCTGCGCAGGGTCAGGGGACGGGTGACGCCGCCGCGGCGGTCGCGCAGGATCGCCACGTCCTTGCCGAGCCGGCTCCGCAGCTCCAGCTCGCGGCGCTCGTGGTAGCGGTAGCGATCAGGATGCCTTCGCAGGAGGAGGGCGAAGGAGGCCTGACCTCCCTTGACGCAGAAGCCGCCACAGTTGTTGTGTGGGAAGCCTTCGCCGTAGAGGCGCGGCGGGCGCAAGCCTTCGGCGGTCATCCAGCCGAGGACGTCCTCTTTGGAGAGGTAGGGCTTCTCGCAGAGCGGCGCCTCGACCCGCCACGGCTCCCAGTGGCGCTGCGCGCGCTCGAAGCGGTGGGTCTCCGACCAGTCGTAGCCGATGACCGCGACCGTCTCGGCGGGATCGCGATGCTCCTCCAGCCAGCGGCGCATGAAGCGACGCTTCAGCACCGCCGAGCAAGGATCGACTCGCGTGTTGCCGAGATAGCGCACGTCGGCGAAGACCTGATGTGGGTCGCGGCCCTCGGCGATCCACTCCAGCGCCGGGCACCACCGGCTCGCCTCGGCGCCGAGGGCGAGAAGGTGCCGGCGGCGGTGGCGGCCTTCCTCGAGCGAGGGGATCGCCACGGTGCGTGCGAGGAGTTCCTGTGGGAGTCGGCGGCCGGTCAGGTTCGCCGCCGCCTCCAACACGAAGCGGTAGAGGTCGTCGTCCTCGATCAGGGTGTCGGCGAAGAGCAGCGTGAGCCCCTTGCGCCCGTGGTGGTCGACGACCCGCCTGGCCGCACCCCAGGAGCCCGCGCCGCCGCTCAGCATCACCACCCGCGAAGTCCGAACGGCGCCGCCTGCGCGCTTAGCCATTGGGCCCTCCGCTCGCTTCGAAGCGCGGCAGGTAGACGTGGCCGGTGTCGCGGTAGCGGCGCAGGAACGCCCGCCAGCCCCGGTGGGCGGCGGCCGTCGTCGGCGCGCGAACAGCGAGCACGGCTCGGCCTCCCCGCGCTCCGATCAGGCGGACGGTGAGACGGTCGCGCCGGTAGGGAACGTGCTGCAGGGCGCGATGCGAGCGCAGGGCCTTCGCCGCGCGGGCGGCGGCTGGGCTGCCCGCCTCGTCTTGGGGATCCTGCCGGGGGCGGTGAGCTGCGTTAGGGGCAGGCGGAGCAGCATCTGCCTGGGCGCCGCCGAAGGAGCGGGCCGCCTGCGGCTGTGTCGGCACGGCCTGCCGGCCGGGGGCCGCCGAGCGGCCAGGCTCGCCTGCCGCGAGGGCGAAGAGGGCGGCGAAGCCGAGCAGGATCGCGCTCGCGAAGACGACCACCGCACGGGCGGCCAGCGGGTCGAGCGGCCGGTCGAGCAGGAAGCGGAGCCGGTCGATCATCGGACCGCCCCTTCACTCGATCCCCCTACGCCGGGAGGTTGGGCGTAGCCGAAGACCGACGCCGGCTCGCCGCCTTCAACGGCCCGCGAGGGCAGGAACGGGCCGACGCGGGCGACGCGGTCGGAGTAGTTCCCGTCGATCGTCGTGATCTGCCCGCCGGGAAAGACGCGCTCGACGATCGCGATGTGGTCGCTCGCCTGCGGGCCGGAGCCGAAGAGGACGGCGTCGCCCGGCGCGGGCGTAGCGCTCGGCGGCAGGACCCGGGCGCCATTGGGCTGGGCCTGGGAGAACGGCGATTCGCCGGGAGCCGATTCGCCGCCCAGCGACGGCCCGCCTTCGTGGGCCTTCGCCCATTCGTATATGGACCCCGAGTAGGCGTAGGGGGCGGTGCCGCCTTTGAGCGGCACTCCCGCCTTCTCCCAGACCCAGGCGACGAAGAGCGAGCACCATTCGACGCACGGCCCGTAGGGGGTGCAGTTCGATCCCGGCGGGCTCTCGGCGCGCCCCAGCTGGCTCTCGGCGATGCGGACGATCTCGTTGCCGCTGGCGCTGCCCGCCGAGGAAGCAGAACCACACGAGCTGCCGCCACCGCCCGCGCCACCGCTTTCGGCCGCTTCGGCCCGCTTGGGGTCTTCGGGCGGCGGCGAGCCTTTGCCCCGGAACCCGTACTCGACGGCCCGGGCCATCACTTCGTCGGCGTAGTTGGCGACGCTGTCCCCGCAGGCGCCGTAGTAGCCACAGGCCGCCTGGCGATAGGCGGCGTAGGAGCCGCCTGCCGGCGGGGCGCCGAGATCCTTGCGCAGGATGCGCGCGGCGGTGAAGATCGCGTCGGCGGGGTCGAAGATGCTGGTTCGCCCGTCGCCGTCGCCGTCGACCTTGAAGCGTTCCCAGATCGTCGGCCCCGAGCCGGGGCTGCAGGCCGACCCCCGCACGTAGGCGATCTGCATCGGCCCCGCGCAGCCCGAGGCGCTGACTTCATGGCAGGCGCCCTGGCCGCACTCCTGGGTGCCGATCGAGGCGAGGAACGTCCAGTCGATGTCGATTCGCCGGCCCGCTTCCTGGTAGATGCGCAGGCGAGCGGGCGGGATCTCTTCGACCGCGGCTCGGGTCGCCGGGGTCGCCGCGAGGGCGCCGCCGCCTCCCCCGCCAAGGCAAGCCAGTTCGCCGCCGAGGATCGCCATCACCGTGCCGGCCAGCGTCGCCACGACGACAGCGGCGACGCCGCAGGCGCAGACGGCAAGGAGCGAGAGGCGCGAGCGCCGGCCGCTCATCGTGGGCCGCCTTTCCGCCGCCGGGGACGCCGCGGAGGACGAGTCTCCTCACGAGGAGGCGGAGGTGGCTCGGCCGGTTTGCGGCCTGGCGTCTTCTTCTTCAGTCGCCCGCGCTCTGCCCGCAGCTCCTCGCCGAGGCTGCCCCGCGAGTCTCGCGGCGACTCTTTGCGCACCGGCTCGACATCGCGCTGCGGCTGCTGTCGCTTTGGCCTTCGCTCGCTCGAGCGCTCCCCGGCGGACTTCTCGCCGCTTGCTTTTCGCTTGGGTTCACGATCGGGCTCGGGCCGAGCACGGGCGGAGCGCCTACCGGCTCCTTTGGCCGACACAGGCCCGGTGGCAGCGGTGTCCGAAGCGCCCGCCTGGACCGAGCGCGGTCGCGACCTCTGCGAAGGCTCGGCCTTCTTCTCGGCCGCGCCCGCCGGCTCGGCCGGCCCCCGAGCGTCGAGGCTCGGCTCGGCGCGGTCGACCGGGGCGCTGTGGGAGGTGCTGAGGCGCGGCGCGCCCGAGGGGCTCGGGCTATCGGACCGACTGTCGCCACGGGAGCCGAAGACGCCGCCGAGCAGACGACCCGGGGTGTGCATCGCCGAGCGCGCGCCGCGCCGCAACGGTCGCAAGGCCCGCCCGCCGACGCGGGCGCCCGCATAGATCGCGAGCAGCCGCACGGTCGCCTCGCGCCCCGGCGCCGCCGGTCCGGTGGCGATGCCGATCAGGCTCTCGGCCAGCGACTTTCGCTGGATGAAGACGGCCCAGAAGAAGAGGGACTGCAGGCCGAAGGACATCAGCCAGCCGAGCTGCGCGGTCGCGCTCTCAAGCGCCCCGCTGACCGCCAGGAGCGTCGCCAGGATCAGCGAGTAGGCGGCCTTTCGCAGCAGGTAGCCGGCGAGCTTCTCCAGCCATCCTTTGAAGAAGGCGTGCCCCCGACCGGGGATCGCCGCGGCCACCAGCGCGACCGGCGCGAAGGCCAGCAGCAAGAGCAGCAGTACCTGGGCGAGGATGATCCCGACCGCGAGCGAGCCCAAGAGCAGGATCGCGCCGAGCTCGCCGAAGAACAGGACGCAGGCGAGGCCGAGGCGCTGGAACTGGCCGCCCTCCTCCATCGCGTCGGTGGCGGGCTTGTCGGCGACCCCCAGCCGGTAGCCCCGCCTTTCGGGGTCGGCTTCGGGAAGCTCGGAGCTATCGCCGTCGTTCAGCGCTTCGTACTCGGCGTTCCGTTCGTCCTGGCCTCCGGCGCCGAGGCCGAAGCGCAGGAAGTGCGAGCCGTACTTGTTCGCGTTGTTGACGCAGGTCTTGCCGTCCGCGGCGACCTCGGTGCCGTTCGCCAGGCGGCGCGCCAGCGCAGCGTCGCGAGCTGCGTTTGATGAGAGCGGCCTGACCGGCGCCGATTCGGGATCGGAGTCGCTCGACCCGGTGCCGTCGACCGCGCAGTGTTCGAGGCCGCCGAACTCGAGGACGACCCAGGGCTTGAAGACGAGCAGATCGAAGAGCTGGTTGGCCGCGTCGTCCCTCGCTCGCCCTCCGCCCGAGGGAGAGCCGTGGTCGGAGATCGAGAGAAACGCCTCCGACATCTGGTTGGTCAGCTTCGAGGCGGCACCAATGGTCGCTCCCGGCTGCACGACGAAGAAGAGCGCGAGGACGACGTAGAGGAGCGAGAGCGCCAGTGCCCCGGCCGTCTCGGAGTGGCGGCGCTGCACCAGCGAGCGCCACATCGCCCAAAGGCCGGCGATCGTCACCGCGAGGACGAGCCAGGGGGCGCCGAAGACGTTTGCGTAGATCGAGTGGATCGCCTGGGCGACCGGCCCCAGCGCCCCCGCCCCGTCGGTCGCCTGTGAGCCGTTTACGAGATCGAGGCTGAAGGCGAAGCTGAAGAAGGTGATCAGCAGGTTCGCCAGGAAGCTGGTGAGCAGCCAGAGGATCGAGGCGAGGAAGTAGGCGATCATCGGCGGCACGCCGGAGACGTCGACGCCGCCGGTCAGCGAGGCCGAGACCGCGTCGAAGTGCTGGTCGAGCGAGTAGTTGGTGAGCGGGTAGCGGCCGAAGAGGCCACCCGAGCCGAGCGGCGAGGCCGGGCCGACGTTGCTCCAGACGTCCGTCGCCGCGCCGGCGAGCGGGTGCGCCGCCAAGATGATCGGCACAGCGAACCCGAGCCCGATCAGCACGGCCCGCAGCCAGCGGCGCATCCCCAGGGCCTTCACGCAGCCACCGCCTTCGGCGTGTTGTCGAGCGCCGCCAAGAGGTCTCCGAAGACGAGGTCGATCTGCACCTCGCCGACCCGCCCGTCGAGGTCGCGCATCAGGCAGAGGCCCTGGCGGTATTCGGTTATCCGATTGGCGAGGGGCGCTTCGGAGTCGAGGCCGACCTGGACGAGCCCCATCCGCGCCTCCGCCTCGGTCTCCTGGCCGAAGAGGAGGTAGACGCCGAACAACTCGGAGAGATCACCCAGGTCGGCAAGGCGCTGCGTCGCCACCAGCACGGTCGCGTTGAAGGCGCGGCCGAGCCGGATCACCCGGTTCAGAAGGGCGCGGCCCTGAACCGAGCTGAGGAAGAACCACGCCTCGTCCAGCAGCACGATCTTGTGTCGTTGGCGGTTCGTGCTGACGAGGCGCAGAGCCTGGGCCGCGACCAGGGAGAGGGTCGCGACGGAAACTCGCTCCCGACGGGAGTAGGTCTCCCGTGAGGCGCCGGGGTCGGGCAGCGAGAGGCCCGGCGTGCGGATCGTGATCACCGAGGCCTCGCTCGCCGCCGGCTGCGTGCCCTCCCGGCTGCCCGGCGCGAAGCCGAGCCGCGCGAGGCCGAAGTCCGAGAGGACGTCGAGCGCCTCACCGGCCTCGCGCGCAGCGTCGACCTCGCTGCGCCGCAGCCGCTCGACGACGCACATCAGACTGCGCTCGCCCGCTCGCACGGCGTCGCGCACCGCTCGGTCGACCGCGTTCTCCCAGGCCGGCGGCGGGTCGCGCAGCAGCTCGATCAGGTAGCTCGCCGCCAGCTCCTCGCGCAGCTCGGGCAGGCCGATCGCGAGCGGATCGAGCTTGCCGCGGTGCTCGGGGTCGCCGGAGAGCTCCAGCACCTCGACCTCGCCCGCCAGCTCAGACACCCGGTCGAGGCCGTGGTCGGGCTTGGGATCGAAGTCGACGACGAGCGAGCCGCGCCGCTGGGCGGCGAAGGCGATCGCCTGGGCGGCGATGGTCTTGCCAGAGCCGAGCGTGCCGGCGAGCAGGACGCCTGAGGGGCGCGCGGTCCGCGGCGCCTCGGTCGGGTCGTAGCGAACCGGCCGGCCCTGGGGGGTGTGGCCGAGGTAGATGCCGTCGGGGGAGCCGACCTCTGAAGTTGCAGTGGGGACCATCGCCCCGAACTGCTCGACCGTCATCTGCTGGCGGTAGTCGGCCACCTGCCCGTCGCCGGGCTGGGGGAGGTGGTCGGCGAAGAGCGCGTGCTGCAGGCCGCGGGGGCGGTGAAGAGCCACCTCGCCGAAGCGCTCGCGCAGCGCGGTGACCCGCCGCTCCAGCTCGGCGCGGTCGGGGGCGCCGACCGCGAGCGAGAGCGAGGCCCGCAGCATCGGCGGATGCGAGGAGGATTGAAGGATCGCCTCGTACTCGCGGGCAAGCTCGCGGTCCTCCTCGGCCAGCACGCCAGGGCCGCTCGCTCCCTCGAGCTGCTCGCGGTAGGCGTGCTCGACGTCGAGGATGCGCTTCCGCACCTGCCCGAGCGCCTCGCGGTTGCCGATCCACTGGGCGTGCAGGACGGCGTCGACCGGGAAGCCGCCTTCGAGCGGGTCGAAGAGCAGCTCGGCGGCGCCGGGGAACTCGGCTTCCTCAGCGAGAGAGCCCGCGCAGAGGAACGCCTGGTAGGAAGTCCCCTCCTCGGCCTCGACGGCGAGCGAGGGGGGCTGACCGGGGTCCTCTCTGGCGGGCGCGTTGGCGCAGCGCCAGAGG
>Ga0207702_10001191_pt1:0-20000 | contig 26401 bp, 27 predicted proteins | sample KBSCornC62_FD_184302 | JGI IMG/M metagenome (GOLD analysis project Ga0207702, IMG submission 184302) | Corn rhizosphere microbial communities from Kellogg Biological Station, Michigan, USA - KBS Corn C6-2 (SPAdes) (version 2) | ecosystem: Host-associated > Plants > Roots > Rhizosphere >...
ATCGGCGCTATTCTCGACCGCTGTTTTTGCGCACTCCCAATCGCCCGCCGGAGCGAGCAACTCCGGACGAACCGACTCAGTGCGAGTTGGTGAAGGAGCAAGGTTGGTTGAAACGCAATCGGCCATCCGACCACCGTTGCGTTTTCGACGCGGCCTCGCAAATCGTTTCGATGGTCTGCGCGCCGTCCCGTGAAACCCGGCATTCTCGCTCGCTCTTACTAGGCCGGCACGAGGCCTGACGCGGTTTTGAAGAGGGCGTCACGGAAGGTTGGCTTTCTTTGCCGCAGCCTTGGGTTCGTCTTTCTCCTTTGCTGGCGGAGTTGAGGCGACCGTTTTCTCTATGACGGCTACGGGCACCGTCGCTGCCTTCGTCTCCGCGGGGATTCCCCAGCGATACGATCGAACCGCCGCTCGCAGCACCCGCAAAAATGCTTCGCTGCCCCGGCTCTGGTATCGTTGCAGGTGTCGCACGATCGCGATCTCGCGGATCGGCGCGCGTCCGCTGAGGTCGCGATAAAACAAGTCCCGATCATCGCTCGAACGTGTCACCTGGGGCAGAATCGAAATACCTAATCCAAGAGCCGCCATCGCCTTCACGGTCGTCACCTGACTGCAGCGATAACCGATCTTGGGTTCAAAATTATGGTCCCCACAGAAACGCTGAACTTGGGAGGTGAGGCTGCTGGATTCCCCGAGCAGAATAAAGGTCTCATCGGCCAGATCCGTAGCCGCCACTTCCTTGGCTTTAGCCAGTCGATGCTCGCGACCGACCACCAACATCAATTTCTCGTTGAAGAGCGGTTCGACCGAAAGTTGAGGGTCCTTTACCGGCAATGAGACGATGGCGAGGTCGATGTCCCCATCGGCCACCCCGCGCGCGAGGCCGGTGCGAAAGTCTTCGCGTAAATGAACCATCAGCTTCGGGTATTCCACGCGGCACCGTTGGATCACGGGCGGCATGAGGTAAGGGGCAAGGGTCGGGATAGTCCCCACGACAATGCGGCGTCCAAGCTCGGGGTCATCGCGAACTTCGCGGGCCGCATTTTCTACGTCGGCCAAAATACGACGCGAGCGCTCAATAAATGCCATTCCCGCTTCCGTCGGCACCGCGCGTCGCCCGAGGCGGTGGAAGAGCTTATGTCCCAGTTCATCCTCCAGGTTAATGATTTGCTGGCTCAGTGAAGGTTGAGAAACGAAGGAACGTTCAGCGGCACGGGTGAAGTTTCCGGTGTCGGCGACGGCGATGAGGTACCGCAACTGCTGTAAATCCATAGGCCCAGCCTATTGAAAGGATAGGAACTGATTATTTCAACTATTGAAAAATGGGGGTATTATCCTGGTGTTCTCTAAGATAGTTTTAGAGGACCTAAAACAAAACAGGAAATAACATGAATACGAAACGCATCACCTTCGCGCTGATCACCGTAGCGGCTGGAGCCGCGATGGTGGCGGTTGCCACCCTCTGGGGTGTCGATCGCCTCATTGGCTACGGAGCCGTGATCGCGCTCATCGCGCTGGCCGCTAGCGAATACGGCTTCGGCCCGCGTCGGGTGTTCGGTCACAAGTAATTGTTACCGCTCACTCTGGTGAGTTCGTGGGCCCGAGGGAACAGTCCCTCGGGCCCTTTAATTTTCAAGTGGTCAGAGCGCTTAAGCAATCGGAGGCGGAGTCGCCATCATCGGCGCCTTGGCCTCCCGGCGAAAAAAAATCGCAACGATCAGTCCGAGAATCACGGACAAGATCGCAGACATGATCATGATGAAGATCGTCTGAATGACCGGCTTCAGGAAAAAGCCCGCCATTTTTTGGATGGCTTCGATTTGCTGCGCGGTTTTGCCCTGCGCAGCGAGCTTGTCGTACTGCATCTGCGATTGCACGCTGATGAAGTCCGGATTGATGAAGGCGAGATAGCCGAAATAAAGAATCGCACCGACTACGCCGGAAATCACACCGGTGAGAAGCGCGGTAGCAAACGCTTTTCCGTAGCTAAATGCTTCGCCAGGCGGCGTCTCGGCCCGTCGAGCCCGGACGCTTAAGGCCATGCCTGCAATCATGACCACCAGAGGCAGAATGTTCGGCGCAATGCCGAGGCTTTCCAACTTGGCTGCGTCACTGTGGTAACCAAGAAAAAACAGGGCCAGAGAAAGGATCGTGTTTACAATCGCAATGAGAGCACCGTAGGTGAGGGGAATTTTCATGCGGGGATGGTTGTAGCGAGACTCGGAGAATCATCAAGTTTGAGAACGCAGCCGCACCCAGGTTGCGCCCCAGCCACCGTTAGCTTCATCGGCATTCCAGAATTTTTCCACCGCGGGAAATCGGCGGAGTTCGCTGTGCACGCTTCGGCGCAATGTCCCGATTCCTTTGCCGTGAACGACCCGTACGGTAAAGATCCCTTTATCCGCGCAGGCCTCAAAATAGGCGCTCAAGACTTCGCGGAGTTCTCGCGGCTGGAAGTTGTGCAGATCGAGTTCGCCATTGATCGGGATCGCGACCGGTTCATCGGGCTGATCGTCCGCGCTCATGAATGTGTGGGTTGATCGCTCGACCAATCCGGACATAAAAAAAGGACTGAGAAAATTCAGTCCTTCGTGATTTGTTTTCCAGAAAGCCGTTAAGCTTTGTGTTCCGTTGTCGTCGGCGTCGTTGCCTGCGCTACGGGCGCCGGGGTGGCTGCAACCGTGGTTGGGACGGGCGCTGCGGCAACCGGGAGCACCTGTTGAGCGGGTTTCGTCGGTTGCTCGTCCATGGCACGCTTGATTTCTTCTTCAACACCGGCGGTCGCCTTTTTGAATTCGCGAACCGACTTGCCAAGACCCTTGGCCAATTCAGGGAGGCGCTGGCCGCCGAAAAGCAGCAAGATCACGAAGAAGATCAGCAGCAGCTCGGGCGTGCCGACATCAAGAATAGCGAATGGAAGAGAAGTTGTCATGACAAGGCGGTGAGAGGAAGACGGTACCCGCAGTTTAAAGTTTCGTCCAGTCTTTGCGAGTCGCCTACTTTATTCTCACTTCCACCACGAAGCTCTGGGTCTGTCCCGGTTGGACCCAAGCAAGGCCCGTTTTTGTACCCGCAGCATTGGGCGGTCCCATCCATGGCTCAACGCAGTAAAATGGGGAATCTTCTGCCTGGGTCCAGGTTACAAAAGCTGCGTCCGGCGGAGGCGTCTTGTCGGTTCCCAGGCTGACCGCCACTTCGCCTGGCGCGTTGGGTGGCCCGAAAACGACTGTATTGCTCTTCAATCCGACGTGGACCGTGTCCAATAAAGCCGGGTTGGTCAGCTTTTCTTGCGGTTGAAGCGCCGGCCCAGGCAAAACCGCTCCATTCGATTGGTCCTGTTTCTGCGTTCGTGCCGCAGGAATGCGGATCGCGTAATCGGCGCGCTTGGCGCCCTCGCTCCACGGCACGCTAAAATAAAAATGATGACCAGCGCTCCACGGAATGGGTTGTTTATCCAAATTCTTCAGCGTGAATTCGCAGATTAATGCGAGCGCTTCGAAACGATACGTCACCGTGAATTCGTAGTCGAAGGGGAAGATCGTACGATCCTCTGGCGTCGGCATGAGCAGCGCCGCAAAACCGCGGGGATCTAATCGGGTGATCTTGAATGTGCCTTGCCGCGCAAAACCGTGCATCGGCATCGCCCGACGTTTTCCATCCGGCGATTTCCAGAAATTGATTTCGCCGCCTTCAAAGGAGCGCCCGGCGAATGGAAACAGAATCGGATTCCCACCGCGGACGCGGTGAAACTCGTCCAACGTTTTCAAATCGGGCCAGTGAATCACATCGCGTACGCTCCCGTCTCCGAGGGTCAGGTGCCAATGCATCAGCCGTGCGCCTTTTTCCGGCATCGCCAAAAAGGTCGAAGACCCAACCTGCCAACGAATCAGTTGTCCACCGAGATAGGGCACCTTTTCCATGCAGGTGGAATAGGCGTGAGCCAGGTGGAGAAGCAAAGATTTTCTGCGTTTGTGACCTCGAAATGGCAAAGCCTCGCGCCCCGCACGCTTGCATGTGCGCCCACGCAGGTTCACGCTCCCTCTCGAAACTCATGCCGCGTCTTTTGCTTCTCTGGTTCGCGTTGGCTGTGCCGGCGCTTTTCGGCGCCGTCGAAATCGCGAAGCCTACGACAAGCCGACCGCATCACCCGGTAAGGGCAGTCGTGATTCCGGTTCGCACCGAAATCGGAGAACCTGCTCTCTATCTGCTTCGGCGAGGTTTGAAACAGGCGGCGCAGCAAAACATTGACGTCGTTATACTGGATTTAAAGACGCCAGGCGGAAGCGGTGAGAGTGCGTTCGCGATGATGGACGCGATTGATAAATTCCCCGGGCATACCATCGCCTTTGTCGACGATGAGGCGATGTCCGCCGGAGCCTTCATTGCCGCGGCCACAGATGAAATTTGGTTCGCGCCACGCGGTGTGATCGGAGCCGCGGCTGCCGTCACCGCGCAAGGACAGGACATTCCCGAAACGATGCGTCTGAAAATCACGAGTTTTCTTCGCGCGAAAATTCGGGCCGCGACGCAGGGCAAAGGCTACCGCGGCGAAGTGATCTCGGCCATGATCGACAAGGATCTCGTGCTGAACATCGACGGACATTTGTTAAAAAAGTCCGGCGAACTTCTCTCACTCACGGCCACCGAAGCGTCGCAAACGTACGGCGAACCACCCACGCCTCTGCTCGCAGCGGGCATAGCGGATGACATCGATTCTCTGTTGAAACAGCGCTACGGCGAAACGGCTCACGTGGTGGAGCAGTTTGCGCCAACCTGGTCCGAGACGGCGGCGCAATATCTCTCGAGCATCTCGCCGATCTTGCTCGGTCTCGGGCTGCTCGGACTTTTTCTCGAGTTCAAAGTCCCTAGCTCCGGACTCTTCGGCATCGCCGGCCTCTGCCTGCTCGCCGTCGTTTTTCTCAGCAGTTACGTGCAGGGTCTGTCCGGTCACGAACCGGCCTTGGTGTTTGCCGTCGGCCTGGTCTGTTTGCTCGTGGAAATTTTCGTTTTTCCTGGCGTGCTTTTACCTGCGCTTATCGGAGTGATTCTGATGCTGGGGTCCTTGGTTTGGGCCTTGGCCGATTTTTGGCCAGGCCAACCCTCCGTCGATCTCCACGTTTTCCTGCAACCATTGGCGAGCGTTGGCCTGGGGTTGCTCATTGCAATCGTGCTCGGGGCAATGCTCGTGCGTTTTCTGCCTAAAAGCTGGTTCTTCAGCCGCATGGTCTTGACCTCGACCGTGGGCTCATCCGCGCAGATCGCAGGGCTGGCTCCCGAGGTTGAAATCCGTCCGCTGATCGGACGCCAAGGTGTAGTGCTAACGCCACTACGCCCGTTTGGCCAAGTGGAAGTCGATGGGAATCGTTACGAGGCGCGTTTGAGTTTTGGCTCTGCGCCCGCGGGCACGCGCGTGACGGTGGTGGCGAGGACCGAATTCGGTTTGGCCGTGGAGATCGCTGCATGATGCCGATCGCTTTTCTTTTTCTCCTTGGCCTGCTTTTTCTCGCTGGCGAGCTGTTCGTTCCCGGTGTCGCGATGGGGGTGATCGGTTTTCTCTGTTTGCTCACGGGATCCGCGTACGCGTTTGCACACTTCGGTGTTGCGGTCGGCCTGGGAGCCGTGGTCGTCGCCGGGGTGCTGACGGCAATAACCTTGCTCATCGAATTCGTTTGGCTTCCGCGCACGCGATTCGGCCAAAAACTTTTTCTGACCAAAGCTGTTATCGGGACTAGTCAGCCGGTCGTCGCCGATGTCGATGCCATTGTGGGCAAGGAAGCGGAGGCGCTCACGATTCTGGCCCCTTCAGGCTATGTCAAAGTCGGAGGCCGATCTTACGAGGCATTTTCCGAAGACGGGCATGTCGCTCGCGGAACGCGTTTGATTGTTCGCGGCGTCGAGCGCACGACGCTCAAAGTTTCTAAACTCAACCCTCTTTCATGAGCACTGCTGTCATTGCTATCTCTGTTATCGGCATCATCGCCGTTCTGATCATCGCGGGAATTTTCCTGTCGTTTTTCACCGTGTGGTTGCGCGCATGGCTCGCAGGAGCCTGGGTCAATCCTCTCAACCTCGTTGCGATGCGACTGCGGCAAGTGCCTTATGGTCTCGTCGTCGATGCACGCATCACGGCGCGAAAGGCCGGCATCGATATTTCGATCGACGAAATCGAAGCGCACTACCTTGCGGGCGGTAATGTCGTTCCCACCGTGCAGGCGATCATTGCGGCGCAGAAGGCCGGTATTTTGCTCAACTGGCAGCGCGCGTGTGCGATTGATTTGGCCACGAAAGGCTCCGGGAAATCGGTCGTGGAAGCCGTGCGCACTTCCGTCGATCCCAAGGTCATCGATTGTCCTAATCCAGAAAGTGGTCGCACCACAATCGACGGCGTCGCGAAAGACGGCATTCAAGTAAAAGTGAAAGCGCGCGTCACGGTTCGAACTCACCTGGACCGTTTCGTAGGCGGTGCGAAGGAAGAGACAATCATTGCGCGCGTCGGTGAAGGCATCGTCACGACCATCGGCTCGTCGGAGAGTTACAAGCACGTCTTGGAGTCGCCGGATGCGATCTCCAAAACTGTCCTTGCCCGCGGTCTCGATGTTGGATCGGCCTTCGAAATTTTATCGATTGATATAGCGGACGTCGACGTGGGCGAAAACATCGGCGCAAAGCTTCAGGAAGCACAAGCCGAAGCGAATAAGAACATGGCTCAGGCGCAGGCCGAAATCCGTCGTGCCGCTGCCGTCGCTCTCGAGCAAGAAATGCGCGCACGAGTTCAGGAGATGCAGGCCAAAGTCGTTGAAGCGCAGGCCGAGGTTCCTCTCGCGATGGCTGAAGCCTTTCGCCAAGGAAAACTTGGCGTGATGGATTATTTCCGGATGGAAAACGTCCAGGCGGACACGTCCATGCGCAGTGCGATTGCCAAGCCCGACGTCAAAAAGTAACGTCTCGATCGGTTGCCATTTTCATGAACTGGGCGCTGGAGCATTTTCAGATCGTTCTCGCGATCGCCGTGGCGATAGCAGCGTGGCTCAAGAAAGCGCGTGATGATTCGGCGCGCCGGTCGGCCAATCCCACGCGTCCGACTTTAAAGGAAACAACAAGTTCGCGTAATCCTCAGCTCGACACGGAAGCAACGGAACGAACGCGTCAGATTCAGGCGGAGATTCGGCGGAAGATCGAGGAACGGGCTCGAAGGGTTCAAACACCGTCTTCGACCTCGACGCTGCCCCCGGCATTGCCTGCGGGTCAGTACGATCCGTTTTCGCCTGAAGCATTGCAGCGAAGAGCGCCGGCTGAAATGCCGCGTCCTCCCGAAACGCCCCGCGTTGCCTCTGCCCTCGAGGTAAACCGAAAACTCGAAGCGGCAAAGCGGCGCGCTCTGAGAAAAAAGGAGAACGCCGCGGTCCACGCAGACTCGATTTCGATTCAAGTCGCGCCGATCGACTTGATTCCTTCTGCGGGCGCGCTTTTACCCGTCCATCCTTTGCGCGAGGTGTTGAATGACCCGGAGGATGTTCGCCGCGCAATCGTGTTGAGCGAAATCCTGCGGCCACCGGTGGCGCTGCGAGATCACTGAACTCCAGCTCTCGCCGAGAATAATATTGTCTCTTTAACCCGCAAAGCCCCGGGCTACGGGTTCTTCAGGACAACCCGCTCGGGGAAAGCGGAATCAAGGACAGTCAGTACGAAACAAGGCGAGGGGCGGACAAGGCTGTCCATGTGCCCACGGAGCGAGAACGACAAACCCTAGGTTTTCCTACTTCGGCGCTCCAATAACCGCGGACTTCAGGTACGTGCCCGGCGGGCCTTTCGGATCGATCAGAGGAAATTCTTGGCCACCAATATTAATCCGCAAATTTTCCGGCACGTCCGTGTTGACCTGCAGTTTGACCGTATAGGGGATGGCACGGCGTTCGCCGCGGGTGAGGGTTCCCTGATACAAAACGCGACCGGTATCCGTTAAAACAGAAATTTGCACCCGATCGAGCGCCACGAGGGTAAGGGTCGACTCATTTGCTTGCGCGTGAACCCATGTTTCCGAAGGCGTAGCTGAACTCGAGATGGATGTCGTCGATGACGGTGCCTTCCCGCTGTGACCGACGAATGCGAAAATCAGAATGATGAGCACGATCAACGCGACGACCGCGGCGCCCAGTTTGATCAAGAGACCTTGATCGATTGAAATGCTGTTCCTGCCGTCGCCCTTGGGAACGAACGTCGCCGGATTGCGCGGTGCAGGGGGCTCGATTGCTTCGATCGGCTCAGCGACGGGAGCTGGCTCCTTCGTTTCTTTTTCCGGCTTTGGCGCCGAAACGGAGAGGTCCATTCGACCATACACTTCGCGATTAATGCCACGGGAGTTGCGAGCATCGCCCAAGCCGAGACCGTTATAGTCGCTGACGATTTTATCCGCCGGAATTTTGAGATAATTTGCGTAGGTGCGGATGAATCCGCGCACGTAAATTTCCGGAAGTTTGATGTCGAACTGGTTGCTTTCGAATTTGTGTAAATAATCGCCGCGAATCTTGGTCGCCTCAGCCGCTTCGCGGATGGAGATACCTTTCCGTTTGCGAGCTTCTTCAAGCCGTTCGCCGATCGATTGCATGGAGCGTCAGTTAGTTAAAAAATACCGTAAGGGAAAGCTGAAACGGAAAAGGCTGAAGGACTGAACAATGAAATGGAAAACCTCGAAACTAAAAGCTGAGTCTGAATGGAAATCGCCGCGTCACCATCGCCACGTCGCATGAGACTGCCGCGGTTTGATTCGGCTTCAGTCTTTCAGCCTTCGGCTCTTCAGTGTTTTCTACAGGCTGTCTAAGTCGCCCAGAATTTCCCGCGGTTGCGCACCGTTTTCAGGACCGACGATGCCTTTTTCTTCCATCAACTCCATCAAACGCGCGGCGCGGTTGTAGCCGATCCGCAGGCGGCGTTGGAGCATGGACGTGGAGGCGCGTCGCGAAGATTTGAGAACGCCGATCGCCTGTTTGAGCAACTGCTCGTCATCGCCCAAGTCCATGTCGGCGCCATCGCCGGCATCATCTTCAGCATCTGGATCGCGGTCGATTTGAGCCTGCACCTCTTGGGCGTATTGCGGCGGCCCATTGCGCTTCAGAAATTCGACCAACTCTTGTACTTCCTCGTCGGATACAAAAGCGCCTTGCGCGCGCACCAGGCGCGACGAGCCTGGAGGCGAGAAAAGCATGTCGCCGCGACCGATCAACGTGTCCGCGCCCTTCGTATCGAGAATCGTGCGAGAGTCGACTTGTGACGCGACTTGAAAGGCGATGCGCGAGGGGAGATTGGCTTTGATCACTCCGGTGATGACGTTCACCGATGGACGTTGTGTCGCGATGATCAGGTGAATGCCGGCGGCACGCGCGAGCTGGGCGAGGCGGGCAATCGAGGTTTCCACTTCTGCCGGTGCGACCATCATCAAGTCGGCCAATTCGTCCACGATCGCGACGATGTAAGGGAGGCGATCCGGAATTTCGACTTCTTCCGGCAAGGAAGAATCCACGCCGCCGAGCGTACCTTGAAGCTCCGGCTCGGGTTTGGCCCCACGTTTGCGTCCGTTGAAGCCGAGGATATTTCGCACGCCGACTTTCGCGAACATCTGGTAGCGCTGCTCCATTTCAGCGAGCAGCCACTTGAGGGCGGCCGGCACTTTCTTCGGCTCGGTCACTACCGGAATTAACATGTGGGGAAGCGAGTTGAAGATCTTCAGTTCGACAATTTTAGGGTCGACCATCAACAACCGCACATCCTTCGGGCTCTTTGAATACAGAATCGAAGCCACGATCGAATTGATACAAACCGATTTGCCGGATCCCGTCGCACCGGCGATCAGTAAGTGCGGCATTTTGCTCAAATCAGAAACCAGCGGTTTGCCGGAAACATCCTTGCCCAAAGCGACGGGAAGCTCGGCCTTGCCGCCAGCCCAGTCTTCACTCTCGAGCAATTCGCGCATGCCGACCGGCGTTGGATTTTGATTCGGGACCTCAACGCCGACCGCGGCCTTGCCTGGAATCGGAGCGAGGATACGCACCGATTGAGCGCGCATGCCGAGCGCAATGTTCTTGTCCAGCCCAGCGATTTTTTCAACGCGAACACCAGCGGCAGGAATCACTTCATAGCGCGTGATGACAGGACCCACGTGAATCTCACCGAGCGTTACGTCCACGCCAAATTCGCTGAGAATTCGCAGTAGATTTTCCGCGTTGCGCCGGTGCTCTTCTTCCGAGTTGGCAAAAGCCGGTTTCACTTGCTCGCGCAACAACGTGAGCGGAGGAAATTGATAATTCTCGTCCGTGCTCTGCGGCACCGTGACGCGAGCCGCTTTTTTGGGCTCTTCGGTTTTGACGATGTTGAGCTCAAACCGCCCACCTGCGTTCGCCGCCAAGCCCTTCGTGTCCGTGGCCGTAGCGGTGGTCTTTGATTTCTTCGTTGGAGCTGGGACTTCGTCATCGATGTCCTTCTCCGCGTCCTGATCTTTGTCTTCGTCCGAGATCGGTTTGACTGATTCCTTGCCTGCTCTGGTTGGCGCGGCGCCTTTGCCAGATTTGGCGGAACTGTCCTCGAGCTCTTTTTCCTCGTCGTCGTCTTCTCGTTTTTTCGGAAGCGGCATGGGCGGTGTCGTGTTTCGCGCGAGGGCCAGCTTCTTCCCGGGAGCACCCACCGGTGTTGGCGGAAGCGCGCTTTTCTGGCGCAATTTTTCCGCCCGCAACTGCGCTTTCAATTCAGCCTTTTCCGCTTTTGCCTTGGCGTGATTTTCGCGCCACTCGTTGACGTGGGCAGCGAACCGCTCGAATTCCGAGGAAATATCGCGAGTGAAAATAAACATCAGCGAGATCGTGTAGAGCATGCTGAGCAGTAGTCCTGAACCGAATACGCCGAGAGAATCGGCGAGCACGTTTTCGTAGATCTGATTTCCCATCTGCCCGCCCAGTCCTTCCGAAAAATACAAGCTTTTCGGAAACGTGAACATCGCCGCCAACGATGAAAACGAGACCAGCGCAATGATCATCGCGACGATTCGCGTTGTGGGTAAGCGGCGCGCATTGCGCACCGACACGTAGGCCATCCACAAGAGAAAGAGGGGCAGCAGCCAGGTGCTGATACCGATGAAATGGAGGGACCAAAACGCCATCTCCGCGCCGAAATGCCCGACGAGATTCTTTCCCGTTGGATGCGTCGTGATCTGCATGCTTTGCTCCGGCTCGTAGTTCGCGAAGGCGACCGTCAGGAGCAGCCCTAGGAGCAAGCAAATGCTGAACACGACCCACTGCGGTTGGTAGCGCGGGGCTTTGAAAGGTGAGACGTTTGAGTTTGAACTCGCGGACTTGGCCATGTGTTTTGCGAACGTTTTCGCCCAGTGCAATTCCAGGGCGGGCGAATCAACGGTCAAATTTAATACACTCTCGTTCGTCTTTCACAAGATTCTCACCACTCGTATGCAACAAATCCTTCGTCTGAAGCCGGTCTACCAGGAACGCGTTTGGGGCGGACGTGCCCTCGAAAGCTCTCTTCATCGTTCGCTCCCCGCAGGCCGACCCATCGGCGAAAGCTGGGAAATTGTTGATCGTCCCGAAGCTCAGTCGACGGTGACGAATGGCGCTCTCGCCGGAAAAACGCTGCGTGAGGTCATTGCGACAAACTCGGCTGCGATCATGGGGCCAAGATGGCAAAAGGAGAAAACCTTTCCGATTCTGGTTAAATGGCTCGATTGCCGCGAGCGTCTAAGCCTCCAAGTGCATCCCCCGGCATCCATCGCCGCTCAACTCAAGGGCGAACCCAAAACCGAAAACTGGTACATCGCAGAGGCCGCGCCCCAATCGCACTTGATCGTCGGCCTGAAGCGAGGGGCGACCAAGGAAAAATTTGAAACCGCGCTCCACGATCTCACCCTGGAAAACTGCGTTCATCGTTTTCCGGTAAAAACCGGTGATTCGATCCTCGTGCACAGCGGGCAGGTGCACGCGATCGACGGCGGGAATCTAATTCTCGAGATCCAACAGAATTCCGACACGACCTATCGCGTCTACGATTGGGGACGCGTGGGTTTGGATGGAAAGCCGCGTCAGATGCACGTCCAAGAATCGTTGGCCTCCATCGCGTGGGACGATTTTGAACCGAATCCGGTGCGTGGTGAGGAAAAAGCGGCCGTGATTGCCGATGCAGCGGAGTTTCGGATCCGTCGCGTGCCGCTTGCCGCGGGAGCTTCCTTGGTGTTAAAAGCCAATGAAGAAGCGCGTATTTTGAGTGTGGTGCGTGGCGAGATCGAGGAGGTTTCTGGCACTAAAGAAGTTCTCTCCCGGGGAGATAACGTAATTCTGCCATTTGCGGGGCAGTTCGAATTTCGTGTACGCACGCCAGCGATGTTGCTCCTGACGGAAAAATTCACCTAAGTCAGTCAATGCATTCGACCGTGACCCCCATTTACCGCGGCGGAGCGATCTCCAAGCTTCTGATTTTCCTCGTCATTTTCGCCGCGGTCATCACGGCCTGTTGGATCTTTTTTCTCCCTATGATTCTCACCAGTACGCTGAGCAAGCGCACGGGTTTCGACGTAAAGGTGGAAAAATTGACGTTCAATCCCTTTGTTTCGGAGGTAAATGTGCAAGGGCTGGTCGTCTCAAATCCTTCCTCGTTTCCTCGTCCTGAATATTTGCGGGTAGAAAATTTTCAGGCGCGTGCGCCTTTCAAAACGCTTTTCAGCGATCGCCCGGAATTCGACTACGTCCTGGTCGATATCACCCACATCACTTTTATTCGTAATACCGATGGCACGCTCAACGCGGGGCTTTTCTATGACCGGCTGTTTCCGCCGGATCGTCTGCCGGAGTTCGATGAAAATGGGAAAAAGATCAAAAGGCCGTCCCCTGCGCCGACACCCGCAGTTAAGCCGCTCGCCGCACCGATTGCTCGCCCGATGCCCTTCCTCATTCACCGACTGGAACTGAAAGTGAGCCAGTTGAGCTGGAACGACGAGTCGGTCAAACCCCCGATCCGAAAGAGTTTTAGGGTGGGAATCGATCAAACGTTTCAGGATGTGACAGATGCCAAACAGCTTTTCACTGCGCCTGTCATGCGAACCATCGCACCCGCCGCGACCGCCATTGGCGGTTTGATCCCTGGCGAACTGGGCCAGGTTTTCGGCGCTGCTGCTGGGACACCCGCATCTCGCGACGCGGCGGGAAAAACGGGAGATAACTTAAAGACCATGGTGGACACGCTTGAAGAAAGTAAGAAGCCGTAGTTGAGTCATCGGCTTCCTATGACCGATCAAGTCGATCCATTAGATAACCCTTCCTCAGCTGACGCGAGCGGCCCAACCAATTCCGCCGACGCGGCTGGTTTTAACGCGGCCGAAGATGTGGCCGATTTCGAACAGCAAATTGCTGCAGCGAAAAAAGAAGCGGCGGATAACTACGACCGCTTTATCCGCGTCACGGCAGATTTGGAGAACTTTCGCCGGCGCGCCGTTCGGGAAAAAGACGAACTCCGCCAGTTCGCGGCCGGGCGTGTGCTTGAGGACTTGCTCCCCGTCATCGACAACCTTTCGCTCGCACTCGCTGCGGCCAAAACGCCGAATGCCGACCTGAAGAATCTCGTCGGTGGCATCGGAATGGTGCAGGACCAGTTGAAAAGCGCACTGAGTGGTCACGGCCTGAAGGAAATCAATCCCGTGGGCCAGGTCTTCGACCCGAACCTGCATGAGTCCATTTCTTCGCTGCCGAGCAAAGAGGTGGCTGAGGGGTCCGTCGTCCAAGTGGTGCGCACCGGCTACACCTTGAATGGGCGTTTGCTTCGCCCCGCCTCGGTCGTGGTTTCCACCGGATCCTCGAAAAGCTGAGTTCTCGTATTTGCAGAAGCACTACGGTTGAGCCGCGCTTGGTCTCCAACGACTCGCGGCTCGGGCCGATCACCGATTTAAATCAATGGCTAAGGACGATTACTACGAACTGCTTGGCGTGGCAAAAGGCGTATCCGACGAGGAGCTGAAGAAGGCTTATCGAAAAAAAGCGGTTCAATATCACCCGGATAAAAATGCCGGGAATAAAGAGGCTGAGGAGATGTTCAAAAAAGTCTCCGAGGCCTATGAAGTGCTCAAAGATCCGCAAAAACGTGCGGCTTATGATCGCTATGGCCATGCCGCCTTTCAGCAGGGTGGCGGGCCGCGTCCAGGTGGTATGGGAGGCGCGGGCGGTTTCCACGATCCTTTCGACATTTTCCGCGAGGTATTCGGCGCCCAAGGTGGCGGCGGAGGTGGCGGAATTTTCGATGAATTTTTTGGTGGCGGCGGCCAGCGTGGCGACAGTGGCCGCGAGGGCGCGGACTTGCGCTACGATTTGGAAATCACGCTCGAAGAAGCGGCCAAAGGCGTGGAAAAGGAAATTTCCTTTCGTCGTGCTGCGGTTTGTGAACGTTGCGAAGGCTCCGGAGCTGAGCCCGGCTCAAAGCGAGTGACCTGTCCCACCTGCCGCGGCGCAGGGCAGATTCGTCGCTCGGGCGGGATCATTACGTTCACGCAAACCTGCCCCACCTGTGGCGGCGCGGGCACGAAAGTCGAAAAACCATGCACCGCTTGCCGCGGTGAAGGACGCGTCGCCAAGAATACAAAGCTGAACGTCCGCATTCCGGCAGGGGTAGACACAGGATCGCGACTGCGTTCGGTGGGTAACGGCGAAGCAGGCTTGGCCGGCGGGTCTCCGGGGGATCTCTACATCGTGATTAGTGTGACCGAGCACGAGATTTTCGAACGCCAGGGCGACGATCTTTTCTGTGAAGTCCCGATCAAGTTCTCTCTCGCGACCCTCGGCGGCACGATCGAGGTGCCAACGCTTTCGGGACGCGCTTCGCTCAAGATTCCCACCGGCACGCAGAGCGGCACCACCTTTCGCCTGAAGAATAAGGGCATGACGAGCCTACGTTCCGGTCACCATGGGGACCAGCTTGTCCGCGTGCACGTGGAAGTGCCCACCTCTCTCAACTCGGAACAGCGTAAAAAACTCGAGGAGTTTGCCCAACTGAGCGGCGAAGCCAATGAACCCATGGCCAAAAGCTTTTTCGAAAAGGCGAAAAAGTTCTTCTGATTGCTCCATCGCTCACGCGTAAGGTGAAACTGGATACACGGCGCGCCGCTTAACCGGCCAACGAGTTCGCTTTCTATTATGCTGCCCAACGCTAAGCTTTTTTCGCTCGAAGCAGCCGCGACCTGGCGCGAACAGTTGCGAGCCGAAGGCAAACGCGTGGTCCTGACGAACGGCGTGTTCGATCTGCTTCACACAGGTCATCTGCATTATCTGCAGCATGCGCGGGCTCTGGGCGATGCGCTCGTCATTGCGTTGAACAGTGACACCAGCGTTCGCGATCTAAAAGGGCCGCTTCGGCCCATTCAAAACGAAGATCAGCGCGCCTTCGCCTTGGCCGCGACCTGGTTCGTCGACGGCATTGTGATTTTTCGCGAAAAACGCCTCACGGCAGAAATTCTTCGCCTTCAGCCCGACGTTTACTGCAAAGCTGGCGACTACACGCTAGAAAAACTGAATCCCGAAGAGCGCGCAGCTTTGGAAAAAGTGGGCGCTAAAATCGAATTCATGCCGTTCCTGGCAGGTTTCAGCACGACCGACCTGATTGCGAAGATCAAAGCCGCGGGATCGGTCTGATCTCGCGCTGAAGCATTGCTAAACGCGTTTTTCCTAGGCGAATGACGGCATTGTGGCCTACGGTGACACCGATGAACGTCGTCATTCTAGGCTCTGGCCGAGGCAGTAACGCTGAAGCGATTCTCGAGGCGCAGGCGCGAGGCGAACTCGGTCATGCACGAGTCGTCCAAATCTTTTCGGATCAACCGACAGCAGGCATTCTCACGCTCGGCGCCCGTTATGGCGTTCCGGCGACGTTTTTGAATCCGGGGGTTTTCAAAACCAAATTCGATGATGCCGGCGAACAACGCTACATCGATGCAATCACTCAACTGAGTCCGCAGCTTGTCGTGCTGGCCGGCTTCATGCGCATCCTCAAACCGCGTTTCATCGAAGCCTTTCCCAAACGCATCGTTAACCTCCACCCGAGTCTCTTGCCGAGTTTTCCGGGACTCGACGGCATCGGCCAAGCCTGGCGGCGAGGGGTGAAGATCACGGGTTGCACCGTTCATTATGTCACGCCGGAGGTGGATGGCGGTCCCATCATCGAGCAGAGCGCTGTTCGTATCGAGAAAACCGATACGCTCGAATCCTTGGCCGTCAAAGTTCACGCTGCTGAGCACGCGCTACTCCCCGCCGTCATCGCGCAGTTGAGTCAAACCCTCTAATCGATACGTTGTGATCGAAGTTACTTTGCCCGTGCCGGCGGATCAGGTCGACATCTTGGACGAATCCCTCCTCGAGTTCGGCGAAACCCGCTGGATGTTAACCCAAGATTTGCCCACCGCTTCAGCGAAGCTGGTCGGAGTTTTCCAGTCGCTGACCGAAGCAGAGGCGGCGTTTTCTGCCCTTGCCGCGGCTGAACCGCGTTTTGCCGCCGGGGTGGCTCCCGTCTTCAAAGAACTCGTCGATGCCGATTGGCGCGACAGTTACAAAGCGCACTTTAAAGCGTGGAATTTCGGCACCCTGCATTGGGTACCGGTCTGGGAGCGCGAAAAATTCATCCTACCTGCCAGTCATCAAGTAATCTGGCTCGACCCCGGTTTGGCTTTTGGAACAGGCAATCACGAAACAACTCGGCTCTGTTGTGAGCGTCTGGTCGCGTTAGCCCAGACGACAGGCACAAATCGAAGGGTGGTGGATGCAGGCTGCGGTTCGGGCATTCTCGCGCTGTCGGCTGCAGCGCTCGGCTTTCGTGAGGTAGTGGGCTTTGATAACGACCCTGTTGCGGTTCAGATCAGCCAGGAAAACGCGGTGGTCAACAACCTCGCGGAACGCGTGCAATTTCACGAAGGCGACTTAATCACGGGTTTAACCAACCGGAACACCGACATCCTGTTGGCGAATATCCAGGCCGACGTTCTCATGCGTTTCGCGAACGAGCTGATCAGCACGGTTAACCGAGGAGGGCACCTCGTTTTGAGCGGCATTCTTGCCCGGGAAAAGGAGCAAGTCCGCGACGTTTTCCAGAAAGCAGCTCCTGGTTGGACCTGCGAATTTCGCTTCCTCGGCGAGTGGTCCGACGTGTTCCTTCGGAGGCCTGCTTAACGCTCGCTAAACTGATCAGCGGTCCGAACGACACCGACGACTTGGACGTGAATGGGACCGACTTGGTCAGCTAACCCTAAATTGTTGCGATAAATCAGCGCAATTTCCTCGGCGAGGTAGCCGCGAATGGCGTCCAGTTTGGCGTTAGGACGCACTTTCAAGCGCAGCGTGGTGCGAAATTTCCCACGACTGCGGCTCACGTAGGCGCGGGCAGACGCGACGCCGCTCAATTGCTCGCAACACGCTTCCAACAGGCGATTCAGGGCGTGACGCGAAATTTCCAAACGCCCTTCTTTGCCCTGCGTGAGGATGAGCGTTTTAGGTTTTCGCAGCGCGAGAAGAAGCGCGACGAATCCAAGAGCGACCCAAACGAGGGTCCACTGCACAAAAGGACGCGCTAGATAATCGAGGATCGCGGCCATCTCAGTCGTTTGAAGGCAACTCCGCCCACAAATCTTCTTCGCTTTCAGGCTTCGCTGCACTCGGTAAGCGGACGCCTTCCACAACCACGTCGACGCGTGAAATCCCTTTTCCCGTCATCGCCATGACTTGTTTCCGCACGGCGGCTTGCACGTCGTAGGCAGTCTTGCCGATCTCGGCGCCGTATAAAATCACCAACCGAAGTTCGATCGCGTAATTGTCGTTCTGATCTTCGGTCACTCGCACGCCTCGACGGTCGGCTTCCTTTTTGGAAAACAGCTCGGTGATGCCATCAACAAGGCCGCCACCGACACCCGCTACGCCCGGAACCTGTGCCGCCGCGAGGCGAACGATGCTCGCAACGACGTCATGGTTAATTTTGATTTCGCCTAGCTCGGGTTGATCGTCCAGCCGGGTGGGCGCCGTGTACTCATTCGCTTGCATGACAACTCTGTAGCGAATCTCTGGGGAAAGTTGCAACGAATACTACAGACGCTCGCCGCATTTAACCCCTAGGAAAAAAGGTCCGTCGGCGTGCGGCTCAAAAAGTCTTCCATATAGGCCGTCGTTGCGCGCCCTTCCATAAAGGTTGGATCGCTCATGATGGCCTTGTGCAGTGGAATTGTCGTTTTGATTCCGCGAATGAGGTATTCGTTCAGAGCACGATAGGCGCGTTCGAGCGCGGTTTTGCGGTTCGACCCATAACAGATCAATTTACCAATCATCGAATCATAGTACGGGGGAATCGTGTAGCCGCTGTACACGTGGCTATCGACCCGAACACCATGTCCACCGGGCGCATAGTAGAGCCCGATCGTTCCGGGCGAAGGTGCGAAATTACGCGCCGGGTCTTCCGCATTGATCCGGCATTCGATTGCGTGCTTGGTGAAGGTGATATCGCCCTGGTCGAATTCCAGCTTTTCGCCATTGGCTACGCGGATTTGCTGCTTGATCAGATCGATGCCGGTCACCTCTTCCGTGACCGGATGTTCGACCTGAATACGCGTATTCATCTCGATGAAATAGTAGTTTCCCTTCGCATCGACGAGAAACTCGATCGTGCCGGCGTTCTCGTAAGCCGCGGCTTCGGCGGCGCGCACGGCTGCCTTGCCCATTTTTTTGCGCAAATCAGCCGTCAAAAAAGGCGAGGGCGATTCTTCGATCAACTTTTGATGACGACGCTGCACGGAGCAATCGCGCTCACCGAGGTGAATGACCTTGCCGTGACTGTCCGCGAGAATCTGAAACTCGATATGCCGAGGCCGTTCGATGTATTTTTCAATATACACCGATCCGTTGCCGAACGCTTTTTCAGCTTCGTTGCGGGCGACGTGGTATTCCTTCGCGAAGGACACGTCGTTGTGCGCGATGCGCATGCCCCGACCGCCGCCGCCGGCGACGGCCTTGATAATGACCGGGTATCCGATCTTGCGGGCGATCTTAACCGCTTCGGTTTCACTTTCCACCGGACCATCGCTCCCAGGCACGATCGGGACGCCGGCTTTTTTGACCGTGTCCTTCGCGATCGCCTTGTCGCCCATCATCTTGATGCTTTTCGATTTCGGCCCAATAAACTTGATATTACAGGTCTCGCACTGCTCGGCGAATTTCGCGTTTTCAGAAAGGAAACCGTAACCCGGGTGAATCGCGTCGACATCGGCTATTTCAGCCGCGCTGATAATTCGGTCCGACCGAAGATAACTGTCTGCGCTTTTCGGTCCACCAATGCAGATGGCTTCGTCGGCGAGTTGAACGTGAAGGGATTGAACATCCGCTTCGGAATAGACGGCGAGCGTCTTGATCCCGAGTTCGCGACACGCGCGCACGATGCGGAGGGCAATTTCACCGCGATTGGCGATGAGAATCTTTTGAATCATAAAAACGAAGAAACCACTAATGCACGCGGCGGGCGCTCATTTCGCTAGAAACGAGGGAGAAAGCCGCGCGAACTAGTGGCTATAAAGACCGTTAAACTTGCTTGAGCTTGAAAAGGCGCTGTCCGTATTCGACCGGTTGCCCGTTCTCGACGAGGGTTTCGAGGACGGTGCCCTTCACTTCGGCCTGGATCTCGTTCATGATTTTCATCGCCTCGATGATACAGACCACGGTGTTTTCCACGACTTTTGCCCCGACTTCTGCGAACGGCTTACTTTCGGGTGAAGCAGAACGATAGAACGTACCCACCATCGGAGACTTGATGTAAACAACGCCGGCTTCTTCATTCGCGCTTGGTGGCGGAGCAATTAATTGAGAAGGCGCTTGGGTGCTGGCGGGCAAGGCCACCGGCGGCGTCGTTTCGTTCCCTAAGGAAAAGGGTGAATTGGAACCGCGGCCCGTTGAAACGATAGGAAGCCCGTTGGTGCCCCTCCGAATTTTCAGCTTAAAGCC
>Ga0207702_10001196_pt1 | contig 26322 bp, 19 predicted proteins | sample KBSCornC62_FD_184302 | JGI IMG/M metagenome (GOLD analysis project Ga0207702, IMG submission 184302) | Corn rhizosphere microbial communities from Kellogg Biological Station, Michigan, USA - KBS Corn C6-2 (SPAdes) (version 2) | ecosystem: Host-associated > Plants > Roots > Rhizosphere > Soil ...
GCAGAAATTGAAAGCCACCGTCAAGGCGCTGGCTGACCGCGATTACCCCAGCCAGTTTCCCAACGCGCTGGATTACGTCGTGCTCTTCGTGCCGGCGGAATCGCTCTTCAGCGCGGCGCTGGAAGGCGACCATGATTTGATCGTGTGGGCGGCGGAGAAGCGGATTTTGCTGGCGACGCCAGCGTCGCTGATCGCATTGCTGCGTTCGGTGAGCGTGAGCTGGCAGCAACACGCGCAGACGGAGAACGCACAGAAGATCGCCGAGGCGGCGCAGGAGCTCTTCGTGCGCGTGGTGACGTTCACCGAACATCTCGAAAAAATCCGGGGCGGTTTGGAGACGGCAAACAAGGCATTCAATCAAGCCGTGGGCAGTTACGAATCGCGCGTCCGCCCGGCAGGGGAAAAACTGCAGAAGCTTGGCGGTTCGGCGGCCAGCAAGGAATTGACCGACGTCCAACCGCTGGAGGCGACGCTGCGTCTGCCGTCGGTGTAAAATCTTCTGCGGCGCGCAAGTGATTTACAAAAACAGGCTTGCCGAGTCACAAGCCAGTCATTATCAAGGGGCATGGATTCCCGCGAAGCTCTCATCGCGCTGAATATGGTGGAAGGCGTCGGCCCGGTGCGCGCCCGTTCGCTATTGGAACATTTTGGCACCGCGCCCCAAATTCTCTCCGCCTCGAAACACGAACTCTTGCGCGTCCGCAACATCGGCGAGGACACGGCGGAGAAGATTTCTTCGTGGGAAAAGTCCGTGGACCTCGCGGGTGAATTGAAGCGCATCGGCGACTTCGGCTGCCATGTTCTGATTTCCGAGGATGAAAATTATCCCCCGTCCCTCCGCGAAATTTATGATCCGCCGCTCGTGCTCTACGTCAAAGGCGAATTGACGCCGAAGGACAAGAACGCCGTGGCCATGGTCGGTTCGCGCATGACGACGCATTACGGCATCGAGACGGCGCGCAAACTGGCGTATCAGCTCGCCTACGTCGGCGTGACGGTGGTGAGCGGCGGCGCGCGCGGCATTGATACGGCGGCGCATCAGGGCGCGTTGAGCGGCAAGGGCCGGACGATAGCCGTGCTCGGCACTGGGATCAATCTGGTCTGGCCGACGGAGAACGCCGAACTCTTCGAGCGCATCGCCGCGAATGGCGCGGTCATCACGCAGTTTCCGTTCAACCGGCCGGCGGACAAGCAGAGTTTTCCCATCCGCAACCGCATCGTCGCCGGCATGACGTTGGGCACGGTGGTCGTAGAGGCGAACCTTACGAGCGGCTCGCTCATCACGGCCAATTTTGCCACGGAATACGGGAGGCAGATTTTTGCGGTGCCGGGAAGAATTGATTCGCCGCGCAGCAAGGGCTGTCACGATCTCATCAAGAAAGGCGCGAAGCTGTGCGAAGGCGTCGAGGACATCCTGAGCGAGTTTGAATACTTGTTTCCCGCCAGCAATCGTCCGCCCTCGGCCAGCGAAACCGGTGTTTTACCAGCGCTGGAATTGAATGAGAGCGAGCAAAAAGTTTTTACAGCGGTAAAGCTGGAGGAAGAATCGAGCATTGACGAAATCATCCGGGCGAGCGGTTTGCCGAGTTCCGCCGTGAACGTGGCTTTGTTCAGCTTGGAGATGAAGCGTTTGCTGAAACAGCTGCCGGGAAAACTGTTTGTGCGGGTCAAGTAGCCGCCGTTCGCGATGGGCGCGGCTCCGCTCCCTAAAAATCCGGTTGGAAAGCGCCCGTTTTTGGAATCAGGTTGGGCGACTGCCCCTGCAAACCATCAAACTATATGCGCAGCTGGTGGAATGGCTGACACGTCAGACTTGGGAATCAGAAAATTGCAGTTTCACAGCGTTTCAAACAGTTTCAAAAACACATAGATAGTATTGTAAATTTTGGTCGGAAGTCATTTTCAGGTCGCCAGCATGGATGCTTCATTCCAAAGGCCAACGTGTAGCAAATTTTTATTAGGTTTTAGCCGACTGTCTTTCGCCGAAATATAGATTTGTGGCGTGAAGACCGACTCATTGCCGAGCCACTGAGCGAGGTCAACATCTGCCAGCATAAATGGCTGGCTTTGCCGTCAGAACCGAATGAGGAAAGAACTAAAACCAAGTAAAACTTTCCGGCACATAAACAACGTCGGACGCCTTCAGAGGAAAGGTTCCGCCGGACTTTCCCTGCATTTCGAGTTTTAAGTTCACCGTGTAACTCCGGGTTTGGCCGTTTTCATGCCGGATGACTTTGACCGACTTCTGGTTGGCCCTGGTATAATCAAATCCGCCAGCCTCCATAACGGCTTCCAAAGCTGTAAGCGGGCGGTTGGATAAAATTTTTCCCGGGCGCAGCACCGCCCCGGTTACATAGACCACAAAGGCGGAAGATTCGACGGCAACCGTGACCTCCTTCGAGAGCAACTGGGTGGAGTAACGGCTGACCAGCTCCTTCTCCAATCCGGCCGGGGTCATGCCGACGACGACCATTTCCCCCACCACGGGCAGGACGATCTTGCCGTCCGTCCTGACCTGTTGGGTGGTGTCGAGGTTGGAGGCGCCGGGGAAGGAGATTCTTAATCTGTCCCCCTCGTGCAAGACCGTTGCTTCCGGTTGCAGCGCGGACGACTCGCCAACGGTATTAACTCCCGGGTTCTGCGTCTGACAGCCTGCCCATGCCAGCGTAAGCATCAGGCCCAGCACCGGCAGCATCGCACGGGAAAGGTGGACAAATCTAGTTTTGAACCCAGGGACGATCGAGGTGGCGATTATGTTCATAAGCTTCTCCTTTGGGAACGGTTCGTTTGTATTTTTTCAAAATATTCAAAGCCGGCATGTCTCCAATGAACCGGTTTCAGCCCACGCAGATTTTTTGGGGATCGTTTCTGAAGATTGGGTTGATGGCTTAACTGGCTGGCCGGCGGTTGCGCGAGGGTCAGCCCTTAAAAAACTCATGGATGACCGCCGAGACCCGCGTGATTTGTTCATCCGTCAACTCAGGATAGATCGGCAGGCTCAGGCATTCGCGCGCCGCCTTTTCGGCGACCGGAAAATCGCCGGACTGATAGCCGAGCGAGGCATAACATTTTTGCAGGTGCAGCGGCACGGGGTAATGCAGGGCGCAGCCGATCTTATTGGCCTCCAGATACAGCTTCAGTTCGTCCCGGCGCGGATGGCGGACGACATACAGGTGATAGACGCTCTCAGCGTAGTCTGCCTCCAACGGTAATTGCAGCGGGGTGTCTGCCAGCAGTTCATGATACCGCCGCGCCACCCGCCGGCGCGACTGGGTCCATCGGTCCAGGAATTTCAGCTTCACGCCCAACACCGCACCTTGAAGTCCTTCCATCCGGTAATTATATCCGATTTCATCGTGATAATAACGTCGGGTGGAACCATGTTCGCGAAACGACCTGGCGCGGGCAGCATAGATCTCATTGTCCGTCACCAGCGCACCGCCTTCGCCGCAGGCACCGAGGTTTTTTCCCGGATAAAAACTGAACCCGGCCAGCGCGCCAAAAGTTCCGACGACTTTGCCGCGATATTTTGCGCCGTGCGCCTGGGCGGCATCCTCCACCAGGATCAGTTTGTGCCGACGGCAAATTTCCAACAAAGGATCCAAGTCGCAAGGATGACCATACAGGTGAACGGGCATGATGGCGCGCGTGCGCGGGGTGATGGCGCGTTCAACCAGTTTGGGGTCCAGGGTGCAACTCTGATCGTCAATGTCCACAAAGACGGGGCGGGCGCCGACATAGGAGATCGCCCAGCTGGTGGCCACAAATGTCATCGGCGTGGTGACCACCTCATCGCCGGGACCGAGGTCCAACAGGCGCATGGCGACATGGAGCGCGGAGGTGCCGCTGTTGAATCCCACCGCGTATTTCGCCTGGCAATATTTGGCGAAATCGCGTTCGAACTGGGCCACGTCCGGCCCCAGACAAAAGGTGCAGTTGTCCACCGTCCGGTTGATGACGGCGTTCAGTTCACTTCGCAACGGGCGCAGTTGCGCGGCCAGATCGAGATAGGGGATGGATAGAGATGTGTTCATGGCAGTTTGTTTTTTCGATTTCGGGAGTTAAAAACGATAGCCGACCTCAAAGCCGACCTGATTGCTGGTAAAGGTGAAGCCGGGGGCGGTGGAAGAGTTGTCGCTGTATTGGTAAAACACCGCAATCGTCCCCCGCTTCAGGAAAGGGCAGCTCAACCTTGTGCCAAAAGTGTAATAGTCATCCGTGCGGTCCGACGTCGAGGTGCCGGAGGTAACATACCGGATGGTGTGATAGCCGCCCGTGAGGTCCAAATAGAACCTTCCAAGCAACCGCTGGTTCAAGCCGCCCACGGTGTCGATGCTTTCGGTCACTTGGTTTTCGAAGTAGGAGGCGGCCACGGTGCGGTCCACGGTGGCTGAAAGCTTGGTGAATTCAAACGGCTGGTATTGAATCAAGCCGCCAACGACCGGGTTAAGCACGTTGCCCCCATCCAGAAATTGCCGGACTTCCAGTCCGCCGCGGACCTGAAAACTTATCTTGTCCGTGGCCCGCCAACCAACCCGGCCCTGAAACTGTTCATAAGTCATGTCCGAGCCGGAGCTGACATTGACATAGCCGAACCCCGCGCCCAGGCCGGCCTCCAACCGCGGCCAGAACTCATAGTTCAGCCAGTCCAGGGTTGACCATTCGTCATAGCTGTTAAGGTCCTGGGCGGACACGATGTTTTGGTTCACCGCCAGATCCATCGTCATCTTGGTGTTGAAACGATAGTTGGCCTTGAGGCCGGTCAGCCAGGATTGCGTGTCAGTTTGCGTGCCGGTTTCGACCAGCGGCGAGGAGGTGGAAATATAACTTTGTGATAGTCCCAGCACCCAATCCATATAGGTTGTCTCGCCGTTTAAGCTGACATTGTTGTCAAAGCTGTCTTGGAACTGATTGTTTGAATAGATGCTCCAGGTGGGCGTGTAATCCACGGCCCAATGGTTGCCGAGATTGATGAGCAGCCCCGGCGAGATTTGCTGAATGACGGTGGAGACATGGTTCGATCCCGCCGCCGGGATGCCGTCGCCTGACAGAAACCGGTAGAAGGCATGGGGCCGTATGTCCACCGGCCCCCATTTCAACGGCGGTATTTCCGGCTGTGCCCCGGCAGCGAGTTCCGGCGGGGCAAACACGTCCATCTCATTCGTCTGGAATTCGCGCATGGCCGGCGGCACCACGGAATATTCCGGGCGAGGCATCAGCACTTCCTGCGCCCGGCTGTTGCCGATCAGGGCGGGAAAGCACAAGCACAACGCGGCCTTCATGGGGGTGCGGAACCTGCCGCCGGCACCGGCAAAGCCTTGGCGCCGATATGATTTTTTATTTATGATCCGGCCCATAATATTATGGTTTAACGTCTGGCCAGTTCCATTGGCCGCGCGGTTGCCCGCCACTTTCGCAATGAATCCTCGATGGCTTCCGCCACCGGCCGCATCTTCACGCCGGCATTCAGCAGCTTGGAAACATCGAGGAGACAGCCCGAACGCGGCGCCCGGACCCCGAGCCGGTAAAACTCATCGGCGCTCTCCCAAAATTCAAACCGGCGGTCCGGCTGGAGAAACCTATGAATCAGTTCGGCCACCTGCTGGTTGGTGATCACGCCGGGATTCACGACGTTGTAGATGCCGAAGGCGGCCTGCTGCTCCCAGAGATTCAGGCAGGCCCGCACGAAATCCCCGACGTGTGAAAACGAGTTTACGGTGTCGTAAATCTTCGGGTATTGCTGGATTCGCCAGAGAAAGTTTCTTGGCTCCTCGCATTCGTTGATCGGTAGTCCCGCCCTCCAGATATAATTTCGCCCGATGCCGTGGATCACCTCCTCGGCCAGCGCCTTGCTGCCGGCGTAGAAATTGCACGGAAGGTGCCGGAAGGTGAAGTTGGGTTCGTCCCATTCCGTGAAACCGCGGATGAATTCGGGATGCTCTGCCAGCAGCCGGCGCAGGTTCGGATGGTTGAAATCCTTCTCTGTGCGCATTTCACCGTCGGCATACACCTTGGCGCCCGAATAGATGGCGGCCGAAGACACATGGCCCCAGGGCGTGTTGGTCATCAGACAGACGCGCGAAATAGTCTGGGGCAGCAGCGTGTTGGCGGCCAGGGTTTCCTCGTGCGCGAGATCGCAGGCGTCCAGATTCGGCTGGCCGCCATAGCCGGCGGCATTGATCAGAAATTCCGGCTGCATCTTCCGGACATAATTGAACAAGATGTCGAAGTCGGCATAGTCAATCGCCTGGCGCGTGAGCGGAACCACCGTGTGCCCACGGCCGCGCAGCTCGTCGGCGAAAGCGTGGCCGAGATAACCGCTCGCTCCTAATAGCAGGATCATGGCAATGACTGGGCTGTGTTTCTAATCCCCCCTGTTATCTTCAAGCGGGCCAGACCTGGCCGTGGGTGGTCTTTAATCCGGCCATGGCATTCCGCGTGTCCACGATGCAGTGCGCCCATTCCGCCAGTTGCTCGCAACTGACAGATTTGTGATTGGTGGCAATGATCACCGCGTCAAATCCGCCAATCGTTTGGCGGTCCCAATTCACCGAACGGGTGCCCGCCCAATGCGCGTGTTCGCGGGTCTTGCGAATCACCGGCACGTAAGGATCGTGATAGGCCACCTCCGCCCCCAGCTTCTGGAGCAGGTTCATGAGCACATAGCTCGGCGACTCGCGGTCATCATCCACATTGGGCTTGTAAGACAGGCCGAGGACCAGCACGCGACTGCCGTTCACGGATTTTTTCTGCGCGTTGAGGGCCTCGGTGGTCCGGTTGATGACATACTCCGGCATGGCGGTATTGACTTCGCCCGCCAGCTCAATGAAGCGGGTGTTCTTGCCAAACTCGCGCGCCTTCCAAGTGAGATAAAACGGATCAATGGGAATGCAATGGCCGCCCAGGCCGGGGCCGGGATAGAACGGCATGAACCCGAACGGTTTCGTTTTGGCCGCCGCGATCACCTCCCAAATGTCAATGCCCATGGCCGCGTAAACGACTTTGAGTTCATTGACCAGGGCGATGTTCACGCTGCGAAAAATGTTTTCGAGCAGTTTCGTGGCCTCCGCCGCGCGGCAGGAGGACACCGGCACGACCACCCGGAGCGCCCGGGAGTAAAGCGCCGTTGCCTTTTCCAGGCAGGCCGGCGTGTAACCGCCGACAACCTTGGGAACGATCGCCACCTTGCTGTCGGGATTGCCCGGGTCTTCGCGTTCGGGCGAGAAGGCCAGATGGAAATCCGTGCCCGCTTTTAGTCCCGACCCCGCCTCCAGCACTGCGCGCAGTTCTTCGTCGGTGGTGCCGGGATACGTCGTGGATTCGAGCACGACCAACGAACCTTTTTGCAGGTGCGGCGCAATTTCCCGGCCCGTTTCAATGATGAATGAAATATCCGGTTCGCGGTTTTTGTTGAGCGGGGTCGGCACGCAAATGATCGTCGCCGCGACCTCGTTGATGCGGCTGAAATCGGTGGACGCCGCGAAAGTGCCGGCCTTAACCGCATCGCTTATGACCTCAGACGGGATATGATTGATGTAGCTCCGACCGGCGTTTAAGGCTTCTACCTTGTCCGGGTCAATGTCCAGGCCCAGGACCGTAATGCCCGAACGCGCGAATTGAAGCGAGAGCGGAAGCCCGACGTAACCCTGACCGACGACGGCGATTTTTATCGAGGAATTTTTTTTCATAAAACTCGTTCTTTAAATGTGGTTTTAAAGCGGGGCTGAAAATTGCCGGCCAGCGGCAGGTTTGGTGATTGGCCTGTGGTAAACAGTGGAAGACGGCGGCTGAATTCAGGCGCTGGTTTTCACCGGGGCCAGCCGCAGGAATCTAAATAGATTTTGCGCCAACCGTGGACATTGCTCCAATGGAATGAGGGTGAACAGCGATTTTAAGGAGTAAATCCCCGCCAAAATTGTGGCGGCCACCCCGAAGGCGGTAAAGGCCAGGCGGGGGAGAAAATACCAAGCGATAAAAACGGCGGCGATCACGGGGACACCCCAGAACGCCAGTTGTTGATTGGCCGCGGACAACTGAAATCCGCTGACTCTACGAACTACCAAGCTAACGCTGATGGCATAGGCCACATACGAAACGAAGAAGGCGATGCCGGTGCCCGGGAGGCCAAATGTGTTCACGCCCGCCCAGACCAGCGCCACATACGCCACGCCGTTACCAAGCTCGAGCCAGAAGAAAATGTTTCGCTCGCCTTTTGCCAGCAGCACAAAGCCCATCGGCCAACTGGCCACGCGCAGCACCATGCCGAGACAAATCCACCGCAAAATTTCCACGGCTGGACCAAATTTTGCCGAGTAAAACAATTGCAGCACCAGCGGCGCAAACGTCAGGGTGGCGAGGATGCCCGGCACGGCCAGCAGCAGGCCGACCTCCATCTGCTCGTTCACCAAGCGGTTGCACTGCGGGTGGTCGTTGGCCGCCGCCGTGAGGCGCGGATAAAAATCCGCCCCCATCGCCTGCACGATGAACCCGATGTAAAGGCCGCCCACCACCCACGCCGCCTGATAGAAGCCGGCCGCCTCGATGCCCATGGTGCGCAATAAAATCAGGCGCACCAGATACATTGTTCCCATCGCCATCAGGCCGGTCAGCATCAAGATTGATCCCAGTTTCAGCAGCTCGGAGGCCTGGGAAAATGTTTCCCGCCAGGCCGGCGCCACCCGTTGCACCCGGATTTTTCGCGCATACCACCACGAAGTAAGCACGCCCATCGCGGCCACGCAGACCAGCGCCGGCACCAAGCCCTGCTCGCCGTAGAAATAAATGATGGGGATGCTTAAAACGGTTCCGTAAAAAGCTCCCAGCACATTCATCCATGCCAAGTGAGTGATGCGGCGCATTCCCTGCACCAGCGCGGCCTGGCCTTGCGAAACTTCTCCGAAGAAAACCGCCAGCGCCAGCAAGGCCACCGCACCGGCCTGCTGGTCGTTGCCAAAGGTCAGCGCGGCCACGGGGCGGCTGAAAATCAAAAGCAGCAGCGCACCCAAGGCGCCGGAGTAAAACGCCACGCGCCGGAGCGTCGTCACCGTGCGGGCCAGATGCGCCGTGTCGCCCTTGCCTGCCGCCTCGGCAATCTGCCGCACGCCGCTGGTGTTGATGCCCAGACCGGCGACGGTCCGCGTCAGCTCGGAAATGGAATCAAAAATGCCCAGCAGCCCCACGCCCGGAGCGCCCAACAGCAGCGCGATGGCTTTGGTCCGCAGAATCCGGAAACCGATGCTCAACACGGAAGCGCCGCCGATCCATACCGAAGACTTCAAGATTTGCCCATAGGAATGCATGTGGGTTTTGGTGAAGTTGTGGCTGATTTCAAGCACTGATGCTGGCTGCGGGTTCATCCAGCATCTCGATGGCGCCATGGACCTCGCCAATTACCAGTTCCGCCTGTTCCGCCGTGAGGTGCGGTCCCATTGGCAGGCTCAAAACCGTGTCCGAAAAAGCTTCGGCAATGGGCAAATGGCCGCGTAATCTTTTGTCAGCCGCATAAGCGCCGGACAAGTGCGGCGGCACCGGATAATGAATCAGTGTTCCAATTCCTGCCGCCGCCAGTTTTTGTTGCAAGGCATCCCGTTTGGGATGGCGCACGACAAACAGATGCCACGCCGGTTCCGCCCATTCAGGGACGAATGGCAGCGTCAGATTTTCGGCACCGCCCAATTCAGTCAAATAGAGCGCCGCCAGGCGACGGCGCCGGTCATTCCATTCATCCAGTTTTTTCAACTTCACGCGGAGAAAGGCGGCTTGGAGTTCATCCAGCCGGGAATTGAAACCCTTGACCTCGTTGTAATATTTTTTTTTCGATCCGTAGTTGCGCAGCGTCCGGACCCGGTCATCCAGTGCTGCGTCATTGGTCGTGATGGCGCCGCCGTCGCCGAACGCGCCGAGATTCTTGCCGGGATAAAAACTGGTGCCGGCGGCGTCGCCGAGCGAGCCGGTGCGCCGGCCTTTGTAGCGTGCGCCTTGGGCCTGGGCATTGTCTTCGATGACTTTCAGGCCGTGCTTGCGCGCGATGCCGTTAATCGGATCCATGTCCGCCGGCTGGCCGTAAAGATGCACCGGGAGGATGGCCTTGGTGCGCCGGGTGATGGCCACTTCTATCCGGTCCGGGTCCAGGTTGAAAGTTTGAGGGTCGGATTCCACCGGCACCGGCACCGCGCCCGAATATGAAACCGCCAGCCAGGTGGCGATATAAGTGTTCGACGGGACAACGACCTCGTCACCTGCGCCGATGCCATAGGCGCGCAGAATCAGGTGCAGCGCGTCGAGTCCATTGCCCACCCCGACACAATGTTTCACGCCGCAATAGGTCGCGAATTCCTGCTCAAACGCTTCCACTTCCCGGCCCAGAACATACCAGGCAGATCGCATGAAGCGGAAGTAGGCCGCGTCCAGTTCGACCTTCAACTCGGCGTAAGGGCCGACAAAATCTAGAAACGGCACGTTCATGGGTCGGCCTCTCCCAAGGCGCGGAGGTATTCGCGATAGTCGCGAAAGTAGTCTTTTTCGTTGTAAGGTTCGGAAGCCAGCACCAAACACACCGAGTTGGAGGAGAAATTATCCATCTCGCGCCAGATCATCGGCGGCAGATACAGACCGTTGTAAGAACGATTCAGGTGGATGCGCTGGGTTTCTTTCCCGCTGTAAAGGATCACATCGAAACTGCCCGACATGGCGATCAAAAACTGCTCGCAGTTTTTCAGGGCGTGGCCGGCGCGCTCCGAGCCGCCCGGCACGTCGTAAAGATAAAACACGCGCTTGATGTTGAACGGCACATGGCGCTTGCCTTCGATGAAGGTCAGATTGCCGCGCGGGTCGGCGATTTTCGGCAACTCAATGAGCTTGCAGTTTTTCAGGTCCATAAGTTGGTGGCGCGGGTTCACGGTTTAAGCCACGGCGTTTCCGGGTGCTGGTTTTGAATTTCTTCCCAGGCACGGAGCTGGGTTTCGGCCAGCCGCGCCAACGGGAGCAGCCGGGCTTGCGCCTCGTCCCAAGCGGCCGGGGTCAGAACGAAGTGGATTAAATCCACCGGTTCGCCGCCGATGATTTGCGCCGCCGTTTCGACGCGCGTCTGACGCCAGCCGAATTTGCGGTTGAGCGAAAGCACCGGCAGATTGGTCGCGACTGTGGTGCCGATGAGTTCCAAAAGCTGAAGTTGGCGGAATGCGATGTCGGAAAGCGCGAAGCCGCTGGGCAGCGCCGCCGTCACGCCGGGCCGCATGATCCAGCGCCCGGCCTCGGCAATCCGGCCAACGACGTTGTAAATCCCGTAGGTGCCGACCGGGATTCCGCCCGGCGTCTCGGCGATGAAATAATAATCGCCTTCCCGTGCAAAATAGGCTTCAAGCCATTGCTGCTGGCCGGCAATGTCGGTGGCGGAATCGCCTACGCGCCCGATGGCATGGCTCAAATTGCGCAGCCAGACGATGAACGCAGCGTCGGTCAGGGCTACGGGCCGCAGCCGCACGCCGAATTTTTCCGCAGTCAAATAGTGCCGCATGATTTGATTTCAAAACGCAACCACGACTCGGTCACAGACGTAACACCACTTCCTGCCGGTAAAAAAAGACGACGCGCTCTATGCCGACAATGCGTGCCGCGATGGCTTTGACCTGCTCCACCAGCGTGATGCCCAAGCCGCCGCCGGGGTCGCTGTAGAGCGCGTAGTCCGGATGGACGGCGACGTGCAGGACGGTCATTTCCGCCGGCGAGGTGCGCGAAAACACAACGATGCCGACCGGCGCGTCACTGACTTGGTCCCGGTCGAAGGCGAACAAATTTTGTGCCTCCAGCTTCCCGATGCGAACCCCCAAACCCGTGGCCGTTTCCACCACCTCCGGATGGCCAAAGCGTTCGAGCGAGCGGACGATGCCAGCCCGGACCCGGTGCTGTCGCGGATTCAGGAAAAGCAGTTCTTCCAGTTCGCCACGGCTTTCTTTCGGGGCATGGGAGGAAAATGCCAGGTTCACACGCGTTTTTTGGCCTCAACCACCCGCCACAAATCGCCGACGGTGACGGCGGCCTGCACTTCGCTGGCGTGCAGGTTCACGCCGTGGCCGCTGTCAATCATGGCGATGGTGGATAGCACGGACAGCGAATCCCAGGCAGCAAACGATTTCAACTCGTCGGTTTCCTGCACGGCTTCCACCTCCAGCACGCCAGCCATTTTTTTTAGGAATTCATTCATAAACCAGCAGTCAGGGATACTCGATCATTTCACAAAAATTCAGGCCGCCCAGTTGAAGCAGCATGGCGGACCAGGTCAAACCCACGCCGTAACTGGCCAGCACCACTTGGGAATGGTTCTGGCGTAAGTGTTCGGCGAGGTTGAAGGTGATGGCCATCGGAATGGTCACGCCGCTGCTGTTGCCGAAATGCTCCACGACGTTGCTGGGCATCTTTTCACGGGGCAGTTTCAATTTGTCCGCCAGCTTCTCCAGCATGAAGCGATTGGCCTGATGACTCAAAATGTAATCCACCTTTTCCAGCGGCACGCCGACGGTGGCCAGCAAATCTTCGATCATCTCCGGCACTTCCGTCTGCACAAAATTGAAAACCGCCGAGCCGTCCATCCGCAAATGATCCTTCGCTCGGAGGTTGCCATCGCCCACGTCTTCCAGCACGGCGGTCGCCGGACTGCTGGGCAGGCGCAGGCCGCCGGCGGGAATCATGAGCGTCTCGTTGCGCGTGCCGTCCATCTTGAGGCGGACGTGAATGACCGAATCCTCCGGGTTGCGTTCGACGACGGTGACGGACGCGGCGTCGCCGACAAGCGGGAAGCTGTTGCGGTCCTGCGGCGAGGTTTTCCGGCTCAACACGTCGGCATTAATGAGCACAACGCGCCGGACGCTTTCCTGTTCCAGCAGCATGAAGGCTTGAATCAGGCCGATGATAAAGCCGGCGCAGCCCTGGTTGATGTCCAGACAGAGCAGATCGTGTTTCAGGTTCAGCCGGCCCTGGATGATATTGCTGGTGGGCGGCATGAAATGATCCGGCGTCTGCGTGACCAGAATCAGGGCGTCGAATCCGTCGCGTTCGAGCAAACCGGTTTTGAATAAATGTTCCAAACCGGCCACGGCTAGGTCGGACACGCATACGCCTGGGGTGACCACCCGGTGCTTGTCAAAGCCCATCACCTGCTTGAGTTTGAGCGACCGCGCCTCGGGGAAATTGAAGTTCTTCATGTCGTCCACGAACAATCGTTCGTTGGCGGGCACGACGGTGAGGATGCCGCTGATGCGCTTATTGCGAAACGTGAAGTTCATAACTTGATGCCGTGCTTGCGGAGAAGCGTGGCGATGGATTCCAGATTCTGGAAGTTTTCCGGGATAATGTCCGCGCCATTGATGGAAATGCCGTAGTTTTTGTCGAGCGCGGCGACCAGCGTGATCATGTCGAACGAATCCAGCATGCCGTCCGCCTTGAAATCAGCCGAGGTGGTGAAGTCAAATTCGGGCCGGATCTCCTTGAGAATGTCAGCGATGGTTTTCATGGTAAATGGGCGCGCCGACCATGACATGGTCAACCAATCCATCGGGTGCGTATCCGTAATGGCGATATCTTTGAACTGCCTTGTCGTTGCCAACCATCACCCAAAGCAAAAATCGGCGCACGGCGCTTTGGGTTGCCAGGTAATGGCGCATCAACGCCGCCCCGACATGCCGGTCGCGAAAGCCTTCGGCCACCAGCCAGTAACGCAACGTGGAGGTCATGCCTTGCGTCTCAAAAAACAGCAGGCCCGCCAGCGCTTTGTCTAGTTTGACAACGAAAATTTGCCCGGCGGCCACGGCGCCATCAATTTCCGATGCCGTGGGTAACTGTTCTGCGTAGCGGTCAAATGCACCTTCCAGCAAATTCATAATTGTTGGTGTGTCGGCGCGGTCAGCCAGCGTGACCGGCATTTCCAAACCAGCAGCCGGTGGCTCGCTGGATTGTCCCAGCCGGGCCATGCGGTAAAGTTGCTGGTAACATCTGAGGCCGGCGGCTTCCAGTCCGGCGACAATGCCAGTCAACGCAGTTTCTGCCCCCACCACGTCAGCGACGATGCGTTCTTCGGACAAACTAGGCAGCGTGGCAAGACCGTCACGCAAGGCCGCCGGGTTGGCGGCACAAAAATACAAGCGCGAAAAATCATGGTCGCGCCGGAATAGGAACAGCGCTCCGGGGCGGGATTCACCGTGTAATTCATTCCGTCCAACCCAATCCTGAAGCTTCTGGCCGTCAGGGAAAAAGTTGGTGCTCAAATCCGCCGCGCCCGCCTTGACCGTCTGGATGGCGGTCAATACCTCGTTGACTGTGCGGAATGGCGTCATCACGAATCAAGCCAGCCTGTTGATCAGATTCTGCCGGTCAATTTTTCCATTGGCGTTCAAAGGAATGCGGTCCAGCCGGTGAAAAGCCGTCGGCAGCATATATTTCGGCAGCGATTTCAAGAGCCTTTCTCGGAAGACCGCCGGCGACAATTCATTCGCCGACTCGTAAAACAGAACGATCTCTTTCTGGTTCTGGTTATAGACGACGCAAGCATTCCGAACTCCTGCAACCTGAAAAATGGCGTGCTCGATCTCGCCGAGTTCGATGCGGTAGCCAAGGTGCTTGATCTGAAAATCCTTGCGGCCGACATACATGATTTCGCCGCGACCGTTGCGAAAAACCAGATCGCCCGTCCGGTAAATCAATTCCGGGTGGTGCGGGTTCAGCGGGTTTTGCACAAAGGCCGCCGCCGTTTTTTCCGGATTATTCCAATAGCCCAGCGCCAGCGAACTGCCGCGCACACACAGCTCGCCCGGTTCGTCCGTTTGGGCCGGCTGATTTTTTTCGTTAAGAATCAAAATGTCCGAATTGCGGCAGGGATATCCAATGGGCAGCGGCTCATCATCGCTGAAGTCGCGATCCACCGTGTAATACGTGCAATCCACGGTGATTTCCGTCGGCCCGTAAAGGTTGGAAAACAGCGCGTCCGGATAATGCCGCCGCCAGTAGTTGAGCGTGCGTGTCGGCATCACTTCGCCGGCGAACAGAATGTTTTTAAGTGGCGGTCGTTCCGCCGCCTCCAGAATCTTGAAGTTGGCCACGTTGGTCATCACGGATGGCACCCAGAAAAACGTGGTCACCCCCGCCTGCCGCACAAACTCGATCAACTTGACTGGGTAGGCGAAGAGATCTTCCGGAATCAGCGTCAGCGTGGCGCCACAGGCAAGGCACAGGTAAATATCGAGCGTGGAATTATCGAAAAAGAACGGCGCCTGATTGCCGATGACGTCATTCTGTCCGATTGGGTAGGTCTTTCGCGCCCAGTCAATGTAATCAATGATGCCGCGATGCGGAATAACGACGCCTTTCGGAACGCCCGTGGAACCGGACGTGTAAATGATATACACCGGGTCGGTGTCAATCACCTGATGAAGCCGCGTCAGCAAGGCGGCGTTGTCATAATTCGCCGTGGGTAACAACGCTTCCTCCAACAGCAGGATCCGGTTCTCTGCGACATCCAGCGAACGCAATGTTTTCAGTTGGGCCGCCATGGTGATGATCAGACCATCCCCCAGATTTTGCAGCATGTTTTTCAGTCGCTGGGGCGGCGACTTGATGTCCAGATTGGAGTAGCAATTGCCTGTATAGAGAATACCCAGGTTGGCAATGATGGCCTGGGCGCTCTTGGGCAGAAACACCGCCACCGGCTGGTTCGCCGTGGAAGTGCGCTTGAGAATCAGCGCTGCGCAATTCTTGGCGAACCGCTCGATTTCGGCAAACGTGTGGGAATAGTCCGCCCCCTGGATGGCAATCTTGTCCCGACATTGCCGGAGCGGCCCGTTTTCAAAGTATTCAAGAACGTTTATTTGCATAACACCCTTAAACAAATTGGCGCAGCCAATAAAAGTTTTACCTATTGCACCCGCAGACGGAAAAACCTCATCGTCGGCGCATCCGTAGGAATGCTCAACGACGCCGGATTGCCGTCGCCAAAAAAGTTCGTCATCTCCTGCCAGTCATTTGGACTGGATATATCATCCTTGAATTCGAGGTGATAACTCAGCCCGTTTTGCGTTGGAAACGTGAGTCCGAAGGTGTGGTTCAACACGTCCGCACCAACGGTAATGACGGGTGCCACAATAATCACGGACAGCACCGCGTTGGAACTGACCACCACACCGGCCGGATTTTCGACAATGACGGTGTAAATTCCCGCCTGCGCCGGCAGCACGTTTGTCAGCGTCAGGGTGTTGGTTGTCGCACCAAGAATGTTCGTGCTGTTAAACTGCCACTGATAACTCGGGGGCGGATTGCCGGTCGCCGTCACACTAAACCCGGCGAGCGCGCCCGCCAGATTGGTGGCGCTCTGTGGCTGTAGGGTGATCACCGGCGGGAAGCTCACTGTCAGCACCGCCACCGCGCTGGTCACCGATCCATAATTGTTCGTCACCACCACGCGGTAGTCACCCGCATCAGCCTCCTGCACGTTCGCCAGCGCCAGCTCGTTCGTGTTCAACCCCACCGCGTTCGTCCCGTTGAAATACCACTGATATGCCAGCGGCGCGGCGCCGCTCGCTCCCACTGTAAACGTCGCTGCGTTACTCACCACCACTGCCAACCCCACCGGCTGGTTCGTGATCACCGGCGGATTGCCGAGGATGGGTGATCCCTTGCATTTTCCGCTCGCACCCGCGAGGTAAATGGCGGCGATTTCATTGGATGCCAGGGCGCGGTTGTAGAGGGAAACTTCATCCAGCAGGCCGTTCAGTTTGCCGTCGAAGAATTGCGACCGGCCGGTGGTGCCGAAATACAGCGAGTTCGTGCCAAAATCCTGCGGGAAGCTCACGCCGACCTGTCCCTGCAACTGGCCGTTTACGTAAAGCTGGAGATAGTTCGACCCGCGCACCCCGGCGAGGTGATACCACACGTTGGTGGTCACAATAACCGTGGAATCCACCTCAGCGGTATCGCCATTGGCGGAACTGACGTTGAAATAAAGCACATCCCCGTTGGTATTGGGGACATTGGGATAGCGGTCCTTGCCCAGTCCGAAGCCCTCGAAGCCGGGCTGGTCGCCGCGGCTGTTTTGCTTGAAGACGATGTATTGGTGGCCTGGGTTTGATGAGTCGCTGTCGAGTGAATTGAAAAGGACCCAGGCTTCAATGGTCAGGTTGGTAGGGTGCAGCACCGGCGAGTCGGGAATCTCGACGTAGCCGTTGGTGCCGTCGAAGCTGAAACACGAGTCAACAACGCCGGCATTTGTAGCGGTGGCATCGCCCTGCAAAATTCCGTTGTTGGTTCCAATGATGTCGTGCGCCGTTCCGTCGCCCGGCCACCAGCCGACGTTGCCGTCAGGTGCGGTAATGCAATCCAACACCATCAATACGGCATTGGAACTGATAACGGTGCCAAACGCATTGCTGACGATGACGCTGTAAATAGCCATGTCGCCCAAGGCGAGGTTGGTAAAGGTCAGGGTCGTGTTGGTGGCGCCGGCCATGGGGCTTGTGTTTTTCAGCCACTGATAGTTCAAACCATTTCCGATCGCTTCAACTGTCAGGGTGGCGGTTCCGCCGATGACGGTGGTCAGTCCCACCGGCTGGGTGGCGATCACCGGGATGGTTGCCACCGTCAGCACTGCGTTGGAACTGGTCGCCTCCCCGGCCAGATTTTGAACTACGACGGTATAAATTCCCGCCTGCGCCGGCTCCACATTTGTCAGCGTCAATGTGCTGGCCGTTGCTCCAAAAATGTTGGTGGTGTTAAACTGCCACTGATAGCTCGGGGGCGGATTGCCGGTCGCCAACGCGGTAAATTCAGTGGTCGTGCCGGCCAGAATGGTGGCACTCTGCGGTTGCAGGGTGATTGTTGGCGGAACATAAACCGTCAGCAGCGCCGGCGTGCTCGTCACGCTCCCCGACGCATTCGTGACGATCACCAGATAGCTCCCCGCCTCCAGCTCCGTCACCGGGTTCAATTCAAGAGTGTTCGTGTTGAATCCCACTGCGTTCGTCACGTTGAAATACCATTGGTAACTCATTGGCTCATCGCCACTGGCTCCCACTGAAAACGTCGCCGTGTTGTTTGCCACCACGGCCAACCCCACCGGCTGGTTCGTGATCACCGGAATGCCTGTCATCGTTAGCGTGGCATTGGAACTGGTAATGGTGTCACCGAAGACATCGGTCACCAGCAGACCGTAAATGGCTTCATCCGTGTTGGTGGCGCTGTTGATGGTCAAGCTGGCAGTGGCCGAACCGCTGATGTTACCGCCGTCGCTCAATGGCGTGCCGTTCTTGAACCATTGAAAGCTCAGCGGCGGCGTGCCGCTGACCGTCGCGGCAAATGTGACGTTACCGCCAGAAAGGCTGTTGGCGCTGGCCGGCTGGTTGATGATGGTGAGCGGAAAATCGCTGACGACCACGTTGCTAACCACCATGGCTTGGGCGGGCGAACTGGCCCAGACATCGACGGTGATGCCGCCGTAGGCATAAGGTGACAGGTTGTCGAAATCGTTGTCCAACACATCCACTACTTTCGCACCGTCGTAATACACCAGGATTTCATTGGCCTTGAAAGCCAGATTGACGGTGTGCCAGCCGGTGCCCACGCCGTTGGTTAATGACACTAGTTGCATGGGCGTGAAGCTCCAGTTTATCCAGTCATAAAATTTGACCAATCTCATCACTGCGGGGCCACTGGGTGATCCTTCCGGATAAATCCACGCCCCGTAATGCGCGCCGGTCGCTGGATTCAAGCGACCACCGATGCCGCCACCATAGGCGCCGGCATTGCCGGCGGCTGGAAAACAAACATTTGCTTGAAAAGAGTAATCGACCCAGTTGGTTCCATTAACATACGCGCTTGCGAGGTCCCCGGCCAAACTCGTGGAAACAAGCGTCTGGCCCGCAACCGTCCAGTCGCCAATCGCCGCCACCCACGGTAAAATCAAATCAGGATCGGGGTCGCGCACAAAGTTATCATTAAAAATAGCGCCGGAAGCCATAAACTGAAGCACGTCCACGGTGCCAGTCACACTACCGATTGAATTGCTTACGACGACACTGTAAATGCTGCCACTATTGGTGACGCCCGTAAGAACGACCAAGGCCGAATTGGCCCCGGGAATGGGCAAGCCGTTATAGTTCCACTGATATGTGAACGGACTGGTGCCCGTGGCAATTACACTTAATTCTACGGTGCTGCCGCCGTTTTGCACAAAGCCAACCGGTGTCCCGACGATGTCCGGATCAAGTTGACCGGTCACCGTCAAGGTGGCGGGCGGCGCGCTGGTCACACTGCCAACGGGATTGGCAATGACGACCGTGTAAGCGCCGGAATTAACATTGGACACGCTGCTGATAGTTAACGTGGCCGTAGCCGCGCCGGAAATACTGCCGCCATCGGTCAACTGGTTGGTGGCGTTCATAAACCAGATGTAGGTGACCGGAGCGCCGCTGGTTGAACCCACAGTAAAACTGGCGCTGGTGCCGGCGGTGTTCGTCTGGCTGATCGGTTGGCTGGTGATGACGGGCGGGCTGATGATGGCAATACTCACAGTAGCAACAGCGGAATTAGTCTTTCCATCATTGGCTAGGTAAGTAAAAGAGTCAGAAGTTTGGCTGTTGGTGGGCGTATAGATAAAACTGCCGTTGCTATTCAAAGACAAACTGCCATTGGTTGGGCCGGTTATCAGGACGGCGGTAAGGTTGATGCCTGAACCGACGGTATCATTGGCCAACACGCCCGGCGCGGCAACCGTCAGGGTCGCAGCGGGCTGGACAAAATAAGCATCGTTTTGCGCCACGGGCAAGAGGGCGTATGAAATCTGGACGTTGGTCACGGTTGTGCCGACCAGAACGCGGATCGTCTGGCCGACCATCCGGTAGCTAGCCAAACCGGCTTGCACGCCATTGGTAAATACTTGAAGGTTGGAGTAATTGGTGCTGGGCGCAAATATTTCCACGGCGGTATTCGTGTTCTGGGACCCGGAAATAAAGAAAGTGGTCGTTGACAGGCTGACGGTCTGGACGTTTGTGACCAGGATGATCGCGTTAGACCGGGCGACCCACCATGAATATAGACTGTCGGCATTGGCTGGCCATACACGCGGTTTGGCCATGCTATACACTAGATATTCTTGTTGCAGCTGCGGTGACGTGGTCAAAATACCACCAGCTCCATTATTGACTTGGATACTTGGGCCGGCGGCGGCACTGTGGCCGTATAGATTTATCAAAGCTCCGAGATTGTAGTAATAATCCACCAACGCATCAACGGAGGCCAGAGATTGGCCTTCGATGGCTTGACCGACCAACGTCCCCACATACCAGTCGCTTACCGGCAGACTTAATACCGGATAACGCAGCCCGGAGGTTTGCGACGAAAGCGTCCAATGGGGAAACGGCCCCAGCTTTTCCTCGCCCGCCGAGGCGATACCCAGTTGCGCCAGAATCTGCTTGGAAGCCTCGCGCGTCGCATTGAAGGAGGGGGACACCCACTCGCGCAAGCTGGTATTATTCGTGAGCCCCCAGCCTCTAATATCAGAAAAGGAGTTGGAAATGGAGGTAAAGGCATAGGCCGCGCCATTGGCAAAACCTGTTGGAGGAGGGTTAGTCAGGTCCAGCGCTTCGTCCGGTCCCCAATGCCAGTAATCATAAGCATTTGTGGCCAAAGTTAAATTTTGGGCATTTGGCAGGCCTCCATTATGTGAGCCAATGGTCGCGCCATAGAACGTAATCGCGCGACTCAGGCTCGCAATTTTATTGTTTTGATCCGCTGGACTATATTCAGTTCTCAACGTTCCGGTGCAAAAGTAATAATCACCTTTGGCCGGCTCGCTAAACGCGTTGGTAACCGAATGTTCAAACTGGGCCGAGGCCTCGATGGTGTTGATGAAATTCGTGCAATTTTCAAAATCATGGCGGAACATTACTGCCGCATCATATTGATAAGGCCAGGGACTGAGCCGAGGCACCGGCAGGTTTGCCGTTTGAAACGCCCATTGAATGGCGTTCCGAAATATTCCATAGGCATACATGCCGGAATCATTCCCCCCATGCCCGATCAGCGGCTGCATGCCGGCGTGGTAAACGAAGTAACCTTTGCCAAAGGATTTTACCAGGAGGTAGGGGAAATTCGTGGTGGTGTCCCCTCCGCTGGCAACCACCGTGGCGTCACTCGCCTGAACCTGCCAGCCCAGGTGATAGTAGTTAATCGAATGGCTTGGGGATATTCCCCAGTTGATGTTCTCTGCGGCAAGCGGCATCCGCCACCATAGTTGGCCACTGGGAATATGACTGACGATCGGGTGGGCCAGCGTCACGGTCAGGAGCTCGTCCGCATACCAGTTTGCGAGGTCTGGGTTGACCATATGTATACCCATAGCGTTGGCAAAGGCGAAATCACCACGGGTAGTGCCATCGGCATTGCGGGTGAAGGCCGAGGAACCGACAAACAAAAACCCGCCGGCAGCGACATAGTTGGTGAATTGTGCGATTTCATCATTGCTGATGGCTTCAGATGCCAGGCTGATAACGATCGGAAATTTGGGTGTGCCGTCCGCATTCATCAAGACCCCCGACAAAATGTTGGAATCGCCGACAACTTGAAACGGAGTGCCATCCGACCGCAGGGCTTCCTCGACGGATTCGGGCATCACAAAGTAATGCCAGTTCAACGGCCACCATTGTTTTCCGGTAGTTCCTGAGCCAGTAGGTGTCGCGCCATTCGCGGGCATGGTTTCCAATGCCCTAGTCAACTCCGAGTCGTGAATCGCCACAACTGGCAATGATGCCTGCGCTGGCGAGAGTAGGCAGCGGACATAAACGATTAGGAGCAACACTAACATCCGGAAAAAGTCTTTATGGAGGTGTGGTTTAGTTGGAAAAGATGTTGTGCGAGTGATTCCAAAAGACGATGAGATACTCGCAAGTTTTATAATTGCTTTGCTTTTCATAAACTTATGAATGTTATGGCGGCAGATTGAAGGTTGTTTTGCTCCACAGGGCTGCTAAGCAAAATTTCAGCGAGAACTACCACGGCTAGATTTCATTTTAGAATGCTGAACCAACAAGAATTCAAACTGACTCCTTTAATAAGCTTCCAAGAAGAGCCGGTGGATGGCGGTCTGCTGAATCGCGGCGCATTCTTGATAATACTCGCCGCAAAAACCACAACGAATAATTGGCACAATATAACCGCATTTTTTGCTTTATGGGACTGGCTTCGTTAACCAGTTTAAGAAACCGGCTCATAGAGGCGTCCATCGAATGCACCCGCACATGATTGCAAACCATTTCCTGCTCCACAGCGTAAGCTGCAGAAGTCAACCGCAAGATGCGCTGGATCTCATCAACTACCTTAAAGGCCGGCGGAACTGAACCCACTTGTCCAAGACTGCCTATGGGCAGCTGATACACCGGCCCCCATGTAAGGCCGTCACGGTCATAGGCCGCCGCCGTTACGTTTGGCACCTTGAACAAAGATGCCTCGAGATTCGCCGTGCCCATGCCGACAAAGATGTAGGCATCTTCCAAAACCTTCCATAAGCGATGATATGGCACCGTGCCGGCCAGCGTAACGACCTGATCCAGTCCGTGTTTTTTGATCGCCTTACGCATTGGCATTTCATACTCGCCAGTTCCATAAACCACCCAGGAAACGTCGTTTCCACGATCTCTCAATTCTTTGATCACCCCGATCATGTAAAGGTTGTATTCCTTCATCGGGGACAGTCGGCCCACAGAAACGATCTTGCCCCATTTCGGATGGCGCGTAGCGCAATCAAACTCACCCGTATCAATTGGTATCGGCCACAGCACACCCTGCCGGCGATGAACCTGCTCCAGTTCTTCAATCTGATCCACACCGCAAAATAGCCGGGCGTTGGCGGGAATGTTTTCAAGGAAGTTGTTGACGTATAGTTTTTTTGCATCCCAGAACGGCAGTGCTCCCGTGGCGTAATACCAATTGAAAACATTCGGATTGTATATTCCCGCAAGCACTTTGCCGAGGTCGCCGGTTATAGACGCCAATTGACACGCGATCCATGAAGAGCCGATGTCAAAACTCTTTATCACATCCGGCTTGGGTAGGTTCAAACTTTTCCAGAGTCGTTGCGCGTGAAAATAATAATACAATTCCGGAAATCGCTTGCCCAAAGCCATGCATTTGACTTCTTGTGGCAAAAGGTGCGCCCAGTTCTCGGGCGAGTCAATCAGCAAGGAAACACGATGTCCCTTGTGAACCAGCCACCGAGACATTCTCACAATAAGCGTTTCAATCCCTCCCAAATAGCCGGGTGTGGAATAAATAAAAAGGAAATGCATGTGAACCTGGTTGAATCATTAAGACAGCCGATGGGCGCGGATTATCCAATTTTCACCTGTGAGCCATCCCAGATGCTTTTTATACTTTATCCAACAGCCTTTCTGCCAATCCGGTTCATTCCACCACTTGACGACATCCAATCGGAATCCGGCGCGGCAAAATATCTTTGCAATTGAACGGGGACCGCAGGCAATGATACCACTTTGCTCAAAACTCCCCAGCTTTCGGTAATCTCCATGGCCCAAAGCGCGCTTGATTAAAATCGGCAGTCGTTTGAAATTCGGCCCAACTATTATCAATGTTCCTCCCGGGGCAACAAATTGAATACATTGTTCAAGAACGGATCCTGGATCTGGCTGCAAATGGAGCAGGTTTGATATGAGGACGGAGTCAAATCTGCGATCGTCCAAACTGGTCAGACCTTCCGCCAATGTTCCATAAACCACCTCGATTCCTAACCGCGCCGCCGTCGCGCCAATAACCGAATCCAGTGGGAGCGCGGTGACATTAGCCCCTCGCTGTTTCAAGGTGTATTCGGTGGCCCCCCAACCACATCCGATGGAAAGAATGTTCTTCGCATCGTCGGGCATCAGGTTCAAGACGTCTTCGCACGGCTTCTCGTAATAATTTTTAGACCACTTACGGTGCAGGAACTTGGACTCAGTTTTGCACAGGGTGCTGGCTGGGTGGGTGCCGTTACTGATGTCCATGAGGGTTTTGACTTGTTCTTGAAATAACGAAAATGGCAAACCGACCTGTCCCGCATAGCGATTAGACATATGGTGTATTAGAAATTGGTCCAGTGCGGAGATGCATAGAACCTTGCGAAAACCACAGTTGATGTATGGATCTGTCGCAGCCGTGCAGGCTAGGTCGTGCCGTCCTTCCTGCGGCGGTCGTAGAAAGCCCCCTGAAGAAATTGCTCGTCGCAATTGGTCTTGGGTCAGAATGTAGAATGCTGCGTGTTCGTTTGTAAATTCGGCAATCGTGCTGGCACCCCGCCGCCGTGCAGACTCCGCATTCCAGTGGAAGCATCCATGCACATCGGGAAAATGGCGTTTCTGATGCTGATCGATTTCATAACGAAGGAATCCGGCTATTTCATCCGGCTGAAGCAGATTTTGAACGCGCACAAAAGCCTTGATGAGTTCATGGGTAACCTGAATATCATCCTCTGAATAAATAAACAGATCGCACTGCTCCAGTTTCTCCACAAATATGGGTTTGTGTGCGAAAGGAAGCGACCATGGATCTTTCGAGGGAAGCCCAACAATCACCTTAACCTCGCTGCCGAGATTTTTTGCCGCTTCAGAGATCACGATCACCTCAACCTCCATGGGCATACTTAGATATGTTTGGATAATCCGCCTGAGGAAAACCAAGTTCTTCTCGCCGTAACTTGCGATGACAACCAGAAGCCGAGTAGCGCCACCATTTTGTTCAGGAGCAGCCACCTCTAAGCAGGGATTTAATTTCATTGCAACACCACTTTTATGCCGGGCTTTATAAGCCTCAAATTCCTCAACGTTTAACTATCTGCTTACAATTCACACTTTCCGAGATGCTCTTCCTGCATTTTTTGATGGTTCAGTATTCTGGCCTTTGTCAACTGAATGCGACGTCGTGTAGTTGATTGCGCTAATTTGGTCGGAGGATGTGGCCGCCCTCGCCATTCCATACAAAATTGTTTATTAGGGAAAAGACCGGCATGGCGGTCTTTATTTGTGCAAGGTTGATCACTGGCATCTCCAGATCTAATTGCAGCATTTATCAAATGATAGATTTTTACATTGTTTTCAGCCCTGTCGGCGGTTGCGGCGCCTGTAAAATAGAGAAACTACTCAATTGTGCGTTAGGTTCTCTTCCGCAGAAAATGATCTGGTGTGGACCGGCGGTGAGATTAAAATACATGGGAATAAACTGGTTGGTGCTGTCGGTGCCGGCCCCACGCCAGCTTACGAGCCGTTGCTCAAAACCCAAAGTGATCGGCACATCCCATATCATGGCAGGGTCTTGCGGTTGGGCATCAATGTTTACGTAAAATGAATTTGCCCCGGTGTTCGGCGCATTCACCAACGCCTGAATGCCATATTTCCCCGCATTGGTTATTGTGAAATTGAACGTCGCACTGCCAGCGTTGCTAACCACGGTCGTTTGCACAGGTTGAGAAATATAACTATTGGTAACCCCTCCAACGACCGAGCTGCCGACGACAAACGGTGGCGTAATTATACCCGAGGCTGCCGCAAATGTGAGTCCCGACGCAGCCGCAGACGATGCTAATACATTTAATGTGAATTGTGACTGAGCCGATTGCTGGCCATTGCTTACGGTCAGCGTCCACACATAAGTGCTGCCAATGGAGTTTGTGTCGTAGCTCATGATGGCATTGGAAACAGACCCGGAACCACTTTGGAACACTAGTGAACTCCCGCCGTTTATCGCATAACTCCATTGCCAGGTCAGCGAATTGGTTGCCACAGCCGACAGCGCAACCGCGGTTCCTGCATAGATAGAAAGCGGGCTAGCGTTCGTCATGTTCGCACTGATAGCGGAAACGGTTGGGACAAGACTGGTGCCAATTCCAGAAACGGTTAGGTTTGTTCCAACGCCACCGGTAGCCGTGAACGTTACAATCTGGTTAGTTAAACCTAGTGTTGTCGGTGAAAAAATTACAGTGATGGTTTGACTCTGGCCTAGTCCTAAGCTGTAATTCCCATTGCTAATCGTGAAAGGGGCTGACGCGGTCGCTTCTCCCGTCAGGATGCCGCCATTTGCATTCTGAATAGTGACCGTCTGACTGCTGGTTTGATTGGTAAGAACCGCACCAAATGCTAGGCTGATTGGTGAGACTGCAATAATGGGGTTGGCTGTTAGTGCGCTAGTATACTGATAGGGACCGATATCCCAGCTTCCGGTTAACGGTCTGGGATTGCCGTCCTTGTCTGTCGTAGGCCCATTCACATTCCCCGTAAGATTCATTCCAACCCCCCTGAATACACT
>Ga0207702_10001198_pt1 | contig 26315 bp, 15 predicted proteins | sample KBSCornC62_FD_184302 | JGI IMG/M metagenome (GOLD analysis project Ga0207702, IMG submission 184302) | Corn rhizosphere microbial communities from Kellogg Biological Station, Michigan, USA - KBS Corn C6-2 (SPAdes) (version 2) | ecosystem: Host-associated > Plants > Roots > Rhizosphere > Soil ...
CTTCGAGGAGCTCGATCCGCGCATGTTTTCGTTCAACTCGCCCCACGGTTGGTGCGAACACTGCCGCGGCTTCGGTGAGGTTTGGAGACATCGTCTCGATGCAGAGGATTTCGACTCGCAGCTCGAGGCCGATCTGGCAGAGGAAAAGAGCTTCGAGCAGATCGATGATGGCGAGGCGGAGATCTGCCCGGTCTGCAATGGCGGCCGCATCAATGCCGCTGCTCGCGCCGTGCGCGTGAAGGATCGCACGATCATCGACTTCACGAGCGCCCCCGCCGCGCGCGCACTCGAACAGCTCGGGAAGCTCCGTTTCGCCGGCACCGAGCAGCAGATCGCCCATGACATCCTCACCGAGATCGAGCAGAGACTCCGGTTCCTCAATATTGTCGGGCTGGACTATCTCAGCCTCGACCGATCGGCCCGCACGCTTTCTGGCGGCGAGGCCCAGCGTATCCGTCTCGCAGCTCAGCTTGGCTCGAATCTCCGAGGGGTACTCTATGTGCTCGATGAACCGACTATCGGACTCCACCCCCGCGATAATGGACGCTTGCTCGATGCGCTTGTGCAATTATCCGCAAACGGGAATTCCCTCGTAATCGTCGAGCACGATGAGGACACGATGCGTCGCGCAGATTACCTCATCGACCTCGGCCCACGCGCAGGCCGCAATGGAGGCCGCATCATCGCGCAAGGCTCGGTGGAGGACGTAATGAAGCACGACGAGTCGCTCACCGCCCAGTATCTGCGCGAGCCTATGCGACATCCTCTCGCAGGCCGGCGACGCAGTATCAAGGATGTCCCGGGGTGGATCGAGATTACCGGCGCCTCGCTGCACAACCTCAAAGACATCGACGTACGCATCCCCGTTAATCGGCTGACCGTCGTGACTGGCATCTCCGGCTCGGGCAAGAGCACCTTCGTGCGAGGCGTGCTGGCGCCCGCGGTGCGGGATGCCCTTTCGCGTAAATCCACGCGTCGCCAGACTTCACCCGATTGGAAATCCGTCTCCGGGCTCGAGGGTATCGGAGCCGTGCTGGAGGTGGACCAATCTCCCATTGGCAAGACATCCCGATCGACGCCGGCAACCTATATCAAGGTGCTCGATGAGATCCGGAATGTGTATGCCCAGCTCCCCGAGGCGCGGGTGCGAGGTTATTCCGCCAGCCGCTTCTCCTTCAATAACGAGGGCGGACGATGCGAAAACTGCACCGGCCAGGGCGTAATCAAGCTCGAGATGAGCTTCCTGCCAGCGAGCTATATGCCCTGCGAGGAATGTGGCGGAAAACGCTACAATCCGCCCACGCTCGAGGTCACGTATAATGACCGCTCGATCGGCGACGTAATGGAAATGACCGTCGAGCAGGCAGCGGAATTTTTCGCCGCGCATCCGCGCATCAAGCGTTCGCTCGGTCTCCTGGTCGAAACGGGGCTGGGCTATCTACAGCTCGGGCAGCCAAGTCCGACCCTCAGCGGCGGCGAGGCTCAGCGGATCAAGCTCGTCACGCAGCTTGCCCGGCGCGGCACCGCGAAGTCCGAGGTGATCCGGACGACCCGCGTGGGAAAATCCACTCTCTATGTCCTCGAGGAGCCCACTATCGGTCTTCACACTGCCGATGTCGCCAACCTCATCGCGGTTCTTCATCGCCTCGTGGATGAAGGAGGCACGGTAGTTGTCATCGAGCATCATCTCGATGTGATCGCCGAGGCCGACTATGTGATCGATATTGGCCCGGAAGCCGGTGAATCCGGAGGATCGGTCGTCGCCGCAGGCTCACCGGAGCAGGTGGCAAAGAGCAAGCGGAGCCGCACCGCCCCATTTCTCGCCGAGGTGCTCGGCCGAGGGACGCCGGGTTCGTGACGCGACTTGCTTCACATTTCACGCGAGCCGTCAGAGCTGGCTTATGTCGCCAGCGGCAGCGCTCGCATTCGATCGCACCCGCCTTCCGGAGTGGGAGCACAGGTGTTTCTCACCCAACAACAGGCATGCTGTGCGGTGATCGAGCGTCTGGAATTCCACCCAGACGCCCTCGTTGAGCCGATTCTGCCGACCCCGCTTTTACTGCTGCGGGAGCGGCGGATTGGTGGTCGGAGTCGTATTGCCCGCCGGCGTCGAAGCTGCGGGAGCTGGCGATGCCGAGGCATCGGCTGGGCCGAAGCCAAATCCCGTCTCCATCGCTGCCGGAGCGGGCGTTGCAGCCGGAGCCGGAGCTGGCATCGGGGCCGCCGGGGCATTTGGCACAGTCGGGGCGGCCGGTACGGTCGGGCTCGTGGGTACGGCAGGAGCTTGCGGAGCAGCAGGTTGCTCGGTCGCCGCCTCTGTCATCGGAGGAAGCGGGCGAAAGGCGACCATGTCATCCGGACTTCCGGGCGGAATGATGAGACTCTCCTTGATAAAATCCGGATTGATCTTTGCGATCAGACTGTAGCCACCCTTGCCGTCGGGCAGCATCGGAGTTCCCCATCGGTTACGACAGACCACCTCCCGCGCCGGAATTTGTTCTCCGAGCAGCGTGTGGTTCATCATATCCGGCCATGCGAACTGGGTGGAGGATGCTGCGGCCGCCGAAATGCCGCCAGCGATGATGAGGGAAATCATGGCCACGAAATACGCGCCGGGCCGCGCCGCTGTCAACGCAGTATTGCAATCATCTTTGCCCAAATTCCGATCTTGCAAGATATCGCGTGGGATCGCTGAATACGCCGGAGCATGAAACGGTGGCTTCCCCTCGCCTTTACTTCGGCTGCAGCGTTCGCCGTAGGATACTGCGCCTCCCTCCTTGCTCCCGCGTCGAGCCGCTCGTTTTTCGCCTCTCATACCGGGTCGTCCGCGGGAATCACCGGCGGACTTTCCAGTTTCTTCGGAGCCCATTCATCAGGAGCCTCCGGCAAGGCAGGTGCTGGTCTCCCCTTCGCGACAGCTCCCATGTCCGCCGACGAGGTCGCCTCTGCGATCGAATCGGAAGTTCACGAGCCGGATCCAGCTGAGCGCTTCGGCCAGACGTGGTTGCTGAGCAAGCGCATCTCCGCCAGCAATGCACGCCAGGTCGCAGATGCCCTTGTCAAACAGTCCGATCCCGAATCGCGGTACAGCGTCACTTTCATTCTCCGCGCCTGGGCTCGCCTCGATCCACAGGCTGCCATTGCTTATGCCAAAGCGCTCCCAGCGGAACTTCGTAACCAGGCGCTCTCGTCGGCCCTCGGCGGATGGGCGCAAAGAGACTATGCAGCAGCCAGCGCATGGGTGAATAGCATGCCGGAGGGTAGTCAGAAGAAGGAGGCCGAAAGCGCTCTGATCGCCGCACTTGCGCTTACCGATCCGGACCGGGCGCTCCAGGCAGCCATCTCTCATCCCGCCAATCGCCAAAATGTCTTTCAGACCGCATATCCGATCTTCACCCAACTCGTAAGCGAGGATCCGCAGCACGCCGCCGAACGCGCGGCAGAGCTTCCTCCGGGACAGTTTCGCCGCACTGCATTGGAGGTCGTTGCCTCCCAATGGGGAGCGACCGATCGTGATGCTGCGATGAAATGGGCGCAGGAACTCACCGATCGGCCCTCGCGGCAGAATGCGATGTCGACAATCGCCCAACAATGGGGACGCCAGGATTTCGATTCCATGTATGCATGGCTCGCGAAGCAGCCCGCCTCGGGTGACCGCACCAATCTCATTCGGCAGCTCAGCTTCAGCGTCGCCAATTTCGATCCGGAAAAAGCGCTCTCGCTCGTGGATCTGGTGAGCTCTAATCGCGATCAGGATAATCTGCTCGAGAATGTCTCGCGGAACTGGGCCGAGCAGGATCCCCAGGCCGCCCAGCGCTGGGCCGACGCCCAGACCGATATTGGCGTGCGCAAGGCTGTCTATAATGGCCTCGTCTCCGGCATGGCGGAAAGCGATCCCGAAACCGCCGCAAAGATCGCCGGCAAACTCACGGGCGACGCCCAGCGTGAAGCCATGTCCCGGATCGTGGGAAACTGGGCGGATACCGATCCGGCGGCAGCCGCGAAATGGGCCCAGAGTCTGCCACCCAGCAGCAGCCAGGCCGAAGTCGTCTCACAGGCCGTGTCGCGATGGGCCGAGAACGATCCTGCCGCAGCCGCGAAGTGGGCTCTCGAGAATCTGCCCTCGGGCGGAGCGCGCAATCAGGCGCTCTCGAACATTGCCGGAAGCTGGGCTCAAAACGACCCGGCATCCGCCGCTCAATGGGCGCTCGAATTGCCGCAGGGCGACGTGCAAAACTCAGCACTCAGCAATATTGCAAATTCGTGGGCAAACTCCGATCCCGTGGCGGCCGCTCGTTGGGCCTCGCAGGTAGCCTCCCAACTCCAACCTGGAGCGATGGGTACGATTGCCCGCCAGTGGGCAAACTCCGATCCCGCGTCGGCAGCCGCATGGGCCGTATCACTCCCCGCCGGAGATGCACAATCCCAGGCTCTTTCTTCGGTGATGCCTCAGTGGGTGGATCAGAATTCCGATCAGGCGCTCTCCTGGTTCACCAGTAATGTCGGCAATGGCCCGGCGCGTGATCAAGCCATCGGCCAGTTTTGGGTTCACGCCTTCGACAAGGATCCAAATCTCGGCATTCAGTGGGTCTCCTCTATCAGCGATCCAAACACCCGCGCCTTTCACTTCCGCTACGTGGCGAAACATTGGATGCAGAACGATCCCGCCAGCGCCAAAGCGTGGATTCAGCAGACGCCCTATCTCACCGACGCAGTCAAACAGCAGCTACTCTCCTCGCAGAATTGATCTGCGGGATACGGGCCAATGGCGAGCGCTAAATCGCTGCCGATGCTTCCGATGAAATCACGCATCTTCCAAGCCGCAGGATCGGGAGTGGTCGCTTTTTTGTGTCTCGTGATTCTCGTTGCCATGCTCATCACGCGGAATGGCATCGTTGAATGCATGCTGGCCGCCAAATGGTACGTGATCACGATCTGCCTCATGGCGGCGTCGATACGCCTATGTGTTCCCCGTGGTGGTATCTGGGGCTCGCTTGCATGCGGCGCCACCATTGCTACGGGCGCGTTTTTCGCGATCCTGTTTTACGCGACCTCAAATATCTGAGAGCAGAGACGGGCGACGCACCTCGCATCCCGCACTCGCAGGAGAGCTCGACCGAGCTTCACTCAGAGGGGATTCGTTCCGAGGTCGCTCCCTCTATTCTTGCCGAAGATACCAGGCCATCAGGGCAGCAGCCCCTGCCCGAGCGGCGACGAGAGATCCTTGCCACCTTTCACCGATTTCCATGGCTCGTCATTCGGGGCGACAGGTGGCGCTTTCGCGCCGTTCGGTAATTGGAAATCCGCTCCTCCAGCAAGCCGAAAGACCGGGAGAATCGGAGTGCCGTGTGCATCCTTCTGATATTTCCCACCAGCTTTCTCGATGTAAAGGTAGGCCATGAATCCGCCGCCGGGGCGCTCTCCGATGAGTACTTCCATCGGATATGATTGACCGGCCTGCACGGTGATCCAGTCTCCAGGCATGATCCCGTAGTTATTCGTATTCGGGAACATGTATGCTTTGCCATGTGGTCGCCAGTTGCTGAGCTTACCGGCATCCGGCTGGCTCCAGTCGAGCACGACGCGGTTGTTGAACCGCACGATCATGATGTCGTCGCCCTTGCCTACAAATCGAATATTTCCGCTGTAAGGCGGAATGACTGTGGCCTTGTACACGGCGACCCACATCTTCGGCTGGACCAGCTTCTCGAGATTGAACGCTTTCGGCCCCTCTGCCGCCGGCATGGACGGGACAAAAATTTGCCGGGTGTAGAGCGGATCGGGAGCTTTGAAATATTGCGAAAAATTCCCTTCGTTCCAGGCCCCCGTCGTGAACCGATAAACCTCTTTCGTATACTTATCGGGATCCATGCCCGTGGGCCTGCGTCCCCGGTTTTGTTTCAAGTCGTAAAACGTCCCTTCGAATCCATCGCCAGTTCGCAATCCAAAGAATGGGATGCCGGTGCCGCCGCCAGAGCCGCCCCCCATTCCACCTCCCGAGCCAAGTCCCAGCCCAGGACCTCCCATCCCCGTCATCGATGCCATCTCGCTTGGCGCCGTCGAGGGCATCGGTGGCATCTCCGGCAGGGCAATTTTCGAAAGGCCGGTCGTCGTGATTCGCTTTGCGGGAGCGGGCGCGCTCATCGACTTCTGCTTCTTCGCCATCTGGACGTCGTGTTGCTGGGGCTCCTTGGATGGCGGCGCGGATGTGAATACGACCTTGCGCTTCGGGCTGATCACCTGCACCACGAATACCACGGCAATCAGTGCAAACAAGATGTGCACCAGGATGCTGACGTAGAGGAATTTTCCACTTGTCAGCTTCTTCCAAATCCTCCGCGGCAGAGAGTCGGGGGCGTCTTCCGTCATATTAAATTCGTTTCGAAAATTCGTATTCTCGTTTGCCGGTCGGTGGAGAGTTATCTCGCATAGTGTCTGCCGAGGTACCGTGTATTTGCTCTCTCTCCATTTTCCTCATCATGCGCCCATATCGGCTCCAGACTCCGTCAATAGACGGGCCAGAAGGGAGTTGCTTCCAAGCATTGTTCCAAGGGTCGTACGCTGAGGGTCGGGTCGCCAGTAGAACCCCAATGACGTCGCGTGGGGATTAAAAAATCCATCATAACCGAAGGTCAACCGGTTGAACTTTGAAATTTCTTCAGCCCGTCGGCTCGCCTCCATCCTACACCGGAACTAGAGCGATAAATCCCTTCGATCAGAAAAAGCATTCAGCGCGGGAGCGCCCCACGGAGTAGCCGCCCGCGCAGCTTGATCGCTTAGGTCCGAGTATCTAGCCCAAGCGTGCCTCGGCTGCCCCGGCATTGGCTGTATGGCCACTCAATACTTTGGTAATTGAAACGTTTCTCGAGGCATCTCCGCTTATCTCCCCGACAGCCGGTGAGTTGCCGCCGGCATCAGAACCAGATGTTTTCCGATCTACGGATTAAGCAAATTGGCAGATAAATCGCCCGGCTTGGCCTGATCGCTCAGCATCCAGACCTTGCTGCTATTTCTCGCGAAATCTGCGGCTCCATCCACTCCCGGCTTGAGTGCCGGATCCGGAACTCTGGCGACTTTGAAAATTGGCAGAATTGGCGTACCTCGCGGAGTCTTTCGATAGGCACCGTATTCCTTTTCGATAAAAAGCTGCGCATAGAATAATCCGCCCGGCTGCTCACCGATAAGGATCTGTATGTCCACCTCTTGTCCGGAGTTGACTCTGAACCACTCGCCTACGCGGAATCCCACCGTCCGATCCTTGTTCAAAGTGTAGGGATAGATTTTCACCGGCTTCCACCCCGTGACATTGGCCAGGCTGCCATCCAGCACCATTTTTCCATCCACGCGCACGACAAGAATATCATCTGCAAAACCCACGAATCGAAAATTGCCCGCTTCCGGTGCGCGCACCTTGCCTTCATAAACAATCATCCATCGACTCGGCTTAACCTGCTTTTCGAGGTTGAAGGCTTTCGGCCCGTCCTGAGCGTCGATTACCGGAATGAAAATCTGCGGCGCATAGATGGGATTTGAACTTCTGAAGAAGCGCGTGAGCACGCCCTCGGAGAAATGCTGATTCACGAATTTCGCAACAGTATCGTGATAGTCCTGCACGCTTACTTTCGCGTCCTGGTGGCTGCGGGTTTGTTTGAGATCGTAAAATATCCCGGGCAATCCCTGACCCTTGTCGCGCACGCCGAAAAAGGGAATACCTCCCGATCCGGTGCCGGAACCACTGCCCATTCCACCAGCCGCTCCGAATCCCATGGTGGGTCCGCCCATACCGGCCATTGAGGCCGCTATGCTCGCGCCCATGGAGGGCATCGGAGGCATCTCGGGCAGCGCGATTTTCGAGAGTCCCGTGGTAGTGATGCGCTTCGCTGGAGCTGGCGCACTCATTGACTTCTGTTTCTTCGCCATCTGCACCTCATGCTCAACCGGCCGGTTCGCAGGTGGTGCCGAGGTAAAGACAACCTCCCTTTTCGGACTGATTACCTGGACTACCAGCGCTACGGCGATCAACGCGAACAGGATATGCACAAGGATGCTCAGATACAGGAACTTGCCGCTCGTGAGCCTCCTCCATGCACGTCGCGGCAGCGATTCTTGGGGGAACTCTACAGTCATAACGATCTCGAAGGTCCGTAGCCCCAGGAGCCGCTACTCACAAATCCCGCTGCATTGAAGCGCTTCAATTCAGCAGACCCAACCCAAGTTCATTGTCGAATCGCTGCCACGCTGCGGTGCTCTCGGCCTCACGTGGAGAGCCTATGGAAATAGCGGCCGAAACTTTGAGGACGGCCCCCCTTGGATGGCGTTTCGGGTGATCGATGCGGCCTGCCTAGGGAAGCAGTCCGCCCAAGCCGCTCGACGTTCCGCTCACCGTCCAGACAGGGCCGTCTGGAGCGACAGGAACACTGCCGTTGCTCTTCGAAACATCCGGTGGCGGGACATTCGCGACTCGGAAAATCGGTAGAATCGGATTTCCCGCCTTATCCTTGTCATACTTCTCTCCCACCTTCTCCATGAGAAGCTGGGCAAAGAAGTCACCGCCCGGCGACTCGCCGATCATCACTTCCACGTCGTATGCCTCACCTTTCGTGACCGAAACCGGATCGCCTGCGACAAATCCTTCATAGGCAAACCCTCGGTGCCGGAAATCATAGTGATACACTTTCTTACGCCTCCAATCGCTGACGTTGGCGAAGCTTCCGTCCAAAACGAGGTTATGGTTGAACCGAACGACGATGACATCGTCGGCCCAGCCGACGAATCGATACGTTCCGGAATCGGGAGCAATGACTTTGCCTCGATACACCACGATCCAGCGACTCGGGCGCACATCTTTCTCGAGCCCGAATGCCTTGGGACCGTCGTCGGCCTTGATCCCCGGGACGAAGACCTGCTGCGCATAAATCGGCACAGATCCTTGGAAATAGCGCTGGAGCCCACTTGGGCTGAAACCACTTCGGACGAACTGCTTCACGACGCCCTCGTATTGCGTGTCATGGTACGGGACCTTCCCTGGATTGGTACCGATCCCGGTCGGCTTGCGATCGGGCGTTTGTTTGAGATCGTAAAATGTACCTGCCAGGCCGGCCGCATTTCGCACGCCAAAGAATGGAATGCCACCTCCACCACTACCGGAGCCACCTCCCATGCCGCCGGAGCCTAGTCCCAATCCTGCCCCGCCCATCCCTGCCATACTGGTCGGCAAGCTCGGTGCTGCAGCGGGCATCGGAGGCATCTCGGGGAGCGCGATCTTGGATAGACCTGTCGTCAGGACGCGCTTGACCGGAGCCGGCGCGCTCATCGACTTCTGCTTCTTCGCCATCTGGATTTCGTGCTTCTCGGGCGCCTTGACCGGCGCCTGAGCGGTGAAGACCACCTTCCGTTTCGGACTGATCACCTGCACGACCAGGACCACCGCAATCAGCGCGAACAGAACGTGCACCAGGATGCTCACGAACAAAAATCTGCCGCTCGTCAGCTTCTTCCAAATCTTCTGCGGCAGGGATTGTTGGGATCCTTCGGTCATACAAACTCGGCAATGCTCACTTTGAAAATACGGTTCGGCAGGGAATAGCCGACCGAGAAGAAATGCGCCGACTAGAAGGAAAAGTCCGCCATCAAATCATTACGTCCAATCCCATTTTTACATGACAGTAATGTGACGCATGGAATGGTGATGGGCATTAGCCAATGAATGCGACATACCTGCGCTGTCGCATTTCGACTCACAGGTGATTGAGAAAAGACGTCATTTCGTGATGTAAAATGTCTGCTCGACCGGCTCGGCGGTCTTCAGCTTCGGATCGACCGAACGCCCCCATTGCCATGCCACGACTGTCACGGCTACGGGAAATTTCGCCCGCGGCGGGATTGGAATAAATTTGAGCATATTGTTCCCCTGAATCTCGGCCGGGCCTTCGCGCACGTAAAACGAGACCGGAACATGTGCGCTGGATGTCGCATGGAGCGGAATCGACTCGGTTCCAAGACGCTGGTTTGGAATCGGAGAAAACTGGATCTTTTGGTCGGCCCCGACCGTATTCGTGAGCGGGAGGTGCATCACCGATTGCTGGACGGCGCGGCGATATTCCGCGTCGCCAGGATGCGTCGCCATTAGCCAGATCTCATTCGACCGCTTCACATTGTTGGTTCCCATCCGGTAAAAGCGGATCGCCCATGTATCCGGACCGATCTGAGCCACCGGTCCACAGATTCGACTAATGATGACCGGGCCACCGCTCGTGGCGTGGTCGATGTGAGATCCTCGCGGCAATCCTGTCCATCCTTCGGGGCGTCCCGGCGGGACGGCATCGATAAATACGCCCTTCAATCGGAAGCTCGTTCCATCGGCAAGAGGATCGAATGCGAGCGTGACCTGCTGATGCGTCGCAGGGTTCTGCGGAACGACTTTTCCATTTTGCACGTAGCCGAGCAGATCCGCCTTTTTGCCGCGATATTCGGTTTCGAATGCCTCGGTCGCTCGAGCAAGTTCCCCATCGAAAAACCAGAAAGCATCCTTCGGATCGCCGCGATAGCTTCCCACGGCGGCGGCGGCCGCCTTGGGCGGATGGTCGCGATGCCACCTTTCGGCGAGCCATCCCTCGCGCGTGGGATCGATCGGCTTCAATTTCACCGGCCCATCGAGCGGCATCTCGGCTGGGAGGCGGTACTGAGCCGCCTTCTTGAGGTATAATGCCAGATAATCGATCTTTGCATCGGTGGCATCGAAGTGGCCGGCACCTGGATTCGCCAGCATGCTGAGCGCGGTTCGCGGGTGCGCCTGGCGCTCGGCGAGTCCCTCGCCTGCCCGGCTCTCCGCCGCCTCGTATTCACCCATCGAGACCAATCCGGGAATCCCGTCCACGACTCGCCCCCCCCAGTCGGGGGTATTCTGGTCCTTGTAGTATGGCCACTGGCCGCTGATCGAGAGGATGGCCAGCGTACGGTCGGGATTCCACGCCGCAAAGTTCCATGGAAAACTCGCCGCAGCGGAATGCCCCATTGGCACGATGGGCGCATATTTCAGCTCGGAGTAGCCGGACACTTTCGCCAGCGAATCCATCATCTCGTTGAACGCTTCGCCCGCCCCTCGGTCGAATCGGAAGAATAGATCGAAGCCCGGCGTCACCCATACCTCTGCAAAGTTTAGATCAGCCAGAGCGGCACGGAATCGCGGGCTCTCGAGGATCGGCTCCTCCTCCATGTTGTGCTGCGCGAGAACCACCGCACTCACTCGCTGGCAACCCGGAGGAATCCATAGGAACGCGCGGGGATGGTCTTTCGTCTCGGATGAGATCACCGACCTCACCGGCGCCGACCATTGATATTCGGCGCTCCAGGCCATATTCGACGCGAGAAGCAGGGCCAGGGCAGCGACAGCGACACGCAACGGGCCGTCGGAGCGTGGTCGGGCGGAGGAAATGCCGGATCGGGGGATCATGTCCACGAAAGTATCACGGGAGACAAACCACGGCGCCGCGTAAGGCAGCAATCGCCTACGTCTTCCAGGGGAGGCTCTTTCCGTCCACCCACTTTCCCGCAATGAGAATCTTACGGCCAATCTCCGCCTCTCCCTTGTCCCCGTCCTTCATGAGCGACATGAGGGTCACAATGGCAGCGCGACCGATTTCTTCCGCATTCTGGTGGATTCCTGCATCGGCGCCGGTATCGAAGACGCTGGTGACTGCCAGGCCGATGTCGGCAGGCACACGCAACCCCGCGCTCCGCAAGATGATCGGGACCTCTTTGAGATCGGTAAAAATCGCATCGGGGCGCTGACTCTTGATCCAGCGAAGAAGCTCCCGCTCACAGGAAGCCATATCGGGCTCTTTCATCACGTGGATCGCCAGTCGCTCCGCCTCGTCGATGAACTGCTGCGCCTGCAAAAATCCGCCGCTCCAGGATGCGCCAGCCTCCAGATTCCTGAGTCCAGTCACAAGGCCAACCCGCCTGTATCCCCGCCGCCGGATTTCGTTAAGCGCGAGCAAGGCATTCCCCGGCTGATCGCTCGTTACAATATGGCTCTGCGGAGTATTCGAGGAGTTCCCCAGTCTCACGACGCTGAATTGGCTCCAATCGAAATCCTCCCAATTTGGAGTAAAGCCCGGCGGCGGAAGAACGATGCCATCGATCCCCCGCGTTTGCAGCACCGACTGGAGCCTCTGGAATGATCCCAGCTTCGATACGCAGAACTCTTCAAGCCGATACCCGTATTTCTCCGCGCAAGCGAGGGCGCCGCTCCAGTACAGGCTGAACTCCCGCATCTCGTACATGCTGGATGCGTCGGGCCGGACGTTCAGCCATGCGAGCGCGGCATGGATGGGCTGCGTGGTCGAGTTGCGTTTGTAATGTGCCAGCGCCGCCGCAGCCGCGTTGGGATGATAGCCCATTTCCTGCGCTGCCTTGCGAATCCGCTCCCGCTGCTTGGGAGCGATCTTCGGACTATCCCGTAGAGCCAGCGACACCGTCGAATACGATATGCCGAGCATACGCGCCAGATCGCGCTGCGTCACTTGATTGGGAGGAATCATAGCGTGGATTTATCGCGCCAGCAGTACCGATCTCGTACGAAATTCGCCCGTTCGATCCCTTCTCTGCAACCGTCGTGGAAAGCATGAAAGCAGCGCATGTATGGGGGGAAATGCGACACATGTAAATGTACACGGAATCCCAAATCGTTCAACCGGTTTAATTTAGCCCACGGAACTAGGAAAGTTCAGCAAACTCGGACAGCATCTCTGCTTGGCGATTCAGAGTCCGGTTCAGGCCCCCATGCCTTCCAGAATTTTCTCAATAGACTCGAGCTTCTACCTAAAGGAGTCATCAAGCTCGCTCTCCTCTGAAGAGTTTTCAACGCTTCAGCCGATCGGATGGCGGTGTCGCACGGCTTCGCGATCACTGCCTGTGCGTGCGTTTGCCTGGCTGTTCGTTTTCGCAGCTCTTATCTCAGCTACTCCGGCCCAGGCATTTGTGCACCCCGGAGGTCTGCACACCCAGGCGGATCTCGATCGCATGAAAGCCAAGGTCGCAGCGGGAGCGCACCCTTGGATCGACGACTGGAATCTGCTGATTACGGATTCCGAGGCGAGGAACACCTATACCGCAGCACCGCAGGCGGATATGGGCGCAAATCGGCAGCGGGCGGATGCGGACGCGCACGCGGCCTATCTCAATGCGATCCGCTGGTACATTTCGGGCGACACCTCCTATGCCGATTGCGCCGTGAGGATCTGCAATGCATGGTCTTCGACAGTCACCCAGGTGCCATCGAATACGGGACTCGTTGGCATTCCCATTTTCGACTTCGCCCTGGCGGCCGAGGTTCTGCGCGTCTACAGCGGCTGGTCAGGCACCGACTTCGCGCGATTTCAAAACATGATGGAGACTTATCTCTATCCCTCCTGTCACGATTTTCTCACGAATCACAATGGCGCGTGTCTCACGAGCTACTGGGCGAATTGGGACGACTGCAATATAGGCGCCCTCGTCGCAATGGGGGTACTCTGTGACGACTCGGCGAAGTTCAATGAAGGAGTGACTTACTTCGAGAGCGGCGCCGGCAATGGCTGCATCATGAATGCAGTGTATTACCTGCATATGCCGACTCTCGGCCAATGGCAGGAAAGCGGGCGCGATCAGGAGCATGCCCAACTCGGGATTGGACTGTGCGGGTCATTTTGCCAGATCGCGTGGAATCAGGGAGTCGATCTCTTCGGCTATGCGAGCAATCGTTTGCTGGCAGGCGCGGAATATGTGGCTCAGACGAATCTGTGCCAGCTGGTGCCTTACAAATATTACACGAATTGCTCGAGCGCGAATCAGGACTGGGTGTCGATCAATGGCCGTGGCCGTCTCGATGATCGGCCCGTGTGGGAATTGATCTACAACCACTATGCGGTGCTCAAAGGATTAAGCACCCCAAATAGCAAAGCCATGGCCGAGCTCATGCGCCCGGAACATGGCAGTAATGATCATTTCGGCTATGGCACCCTCACCTTCACGCTCGATGCCAGCGCCTCCTCCTACCCACCATCTTCCGTTCCAACTGCGCCGATAGGCCTTACTGCCACGGCAGGCGTCGGCCAGGTCGCGCTCCAGTGGTCTCCCTCCCCCACGAACTCCGCGCAAGGGTATACGGTCCTCCGTTCGGCAACCAATGGCGGTCCATACACCAGCATCGCAACGTGGAGTGCCAATACGAATCCTCAGTATGTCGACACCTCGGTCACTAACGGGACGACCTATTATTATGTGATCCAAGGCGTCAACCAATCTGGATCCAGCGTCAACTCTCCACAGGCGAGTGCCACCCCGCTTGCGGCGGGTGCGCTTCTCTCCGGATGGACGAATCAGGATATAGGGACGGCCAGCACCAGCGGCAGTGCAACCTATTCCGACCTTGGCAATGGCTCATTTCTGCTCAGCGGCAGCGGCGCCGGCATCGGAGGCACTTCCGATGGAGGCTTCAACTACACTTACACCACAGCAACGGGAAATTTCACCCTCACTGCGAGATTATGGAATGTCGCCTGGAATAGCGGAGGTGGTGAAGTCGGCATTATGATGCGTGAAACCATGGCCGCGAACTCGCCGGAGGTTCAAATGACCCTTGGCGGATCCGGATTGCGCGAAGCAAGATTCGGAATCCGCAGCTCGGCCGGAGGAAATTTAAATCACTACCTTGGCAACGACTATACCTGGCTACCGGCATGGTTTCGCCTGAGGCGATCCGGCAATACCTTTACGGCATACGAGTCTTCCGATGGCGTGACGTGGTTTGTCGTGGGTTCGACAACCGTTGCGATGTCCACGACGTATTACGTGGGACTCGTGATGGCGAACGGCTCAAGTACCTTGAATACGGCTACGCTGGACCACGTCATCTCCGCCGCGCCGGCCGCGCCGACTGGCTTGATAGCTGCACCACAGACTGGTCCAGTGAGCCTGAGCTGGATAGGCTCGACGGGAGCGACCAGTTACAGCGTCAAACGTGCGACGACCAGCGGCGGCCCGTACACTACCCTCGCCACCGGGGTCACGACGATCCAGTACAACGATACGACCGCTCTCAGCGGGACGACATATTATTACGTCGTGAGCGCGAGTGATCCCGCCGGGGATGAAAGTAATGATTCGACAGAAGCCATGGCTGCCACCGGGATGGTCACCATTACCGGGTTCGCCCCCTATTCCGGCTCGATCGATGTCGGCCATGGAGGTGTCCTCGATATCGACGGTTCTTCCGGTACCTATGCTACTTCCGTTATCCGCTCCAGCAGTCTGACATTCGATGGAGGCCCGACATTCTCCACCGGAGGGACGGCAAATGAGCCTGCAAACCTCATCGATAACGGGTCCGCCTCCGGCAATACAAATGACTTCTTTGGGCCGCTTGTCCTCGACTCGGGCGCCTGCTTCGTCAAAGCAACGCCAAATGCCGCTGCGAATCTCCGCCTTACGTTCGACAGCCTGGCGCGATCACCGGGCACGCAGCTCATCTTCGGCCACTCCGGAAATTTCGGCGGCATCGGGACGAGCCCCTTTGCGAATGCATCGGCGGGCACGACGAATGTTGCCATCACCACCGCTCCATCGACATTAATGGTCGGAGGAGGCGGCGCAGCGGGCTCGAATACGGTCGGCCTCCTGCCCTTTGTCTTTGTGGGCAACGATCTCACGACTTACGACGGCACCTATGGGCTCAGGGGGCTGAATACGAGCACCGAAATGTCCGCGCTCTCCAACGGCCTGACCGGCTCACGAAATGCAAAAATCACGAGCGGAACAGTCACGCTCAATACCGCGACGACGATCAATGCCCTCTATGGGACGGGTGGTTCGACATCCGGCTCCGGCACGCTCACGATCACCAGCGGAGCAATCTGCTGCGCGGTCAGCTTCACTCTGGGCAATAGCACGCTTGCTTTCGGATCGAGCGAAGGACTGCTCAATATTGCGAATGCGCGTACGCTGACGATCAATAGCGTGATCACCGGCACCGGCGGGTTGACCGCAGCGCTCGAAAACTACAATGGCTCCGCCGCCAGTCTCGTGCTCGGTGGTGCAAACACCTATACAGGGACCACCACCTTCGAGGGCAACGATACCAATCTCAAAGCGAAGCTGACCAATGGCCTCGCCCTTCAGAATACGACTGTCGACTACAATAACTATGGTGCGTCGTTGCAATTCGGAAGCGGCACAACCAATGTCACGACCGCTACGTTCGGCGGATTGAAAGGCAGTCAAAATCTCGCGCTAACGAATGCAGGATCTGCGGGAGGCGCCGTCGCCCTCACCGTAGGCAGCGATGGCGATAACACGACCTATGGCGGTGTACTCAGCGGAACGGGGAGCCTCACGAAGGTCGGCTCCGGCTCGCTCACCTTGTCCGGAGCATGCTCCTATACTGGTTCGACCGTGGTCTCATCCGGCACGCTGAATGTCACCGGAAGCCTTGCATCAGCGAGCATAGTCACCGTGAATTCCGGCGGCGTTCTTTCCGGCACGGGAACGATCGGCGGATTGGTATCTGTCACCAACGGCGGTATATTCTCCATCAGCAGCAGCGGCACAGGAGCACTCACCGTCGGCTCTCTTACCCTCAATGGCGGAGCGATTATTTCCTGCATGCCAGGTTCCGCGCAGGGTATGGCGACAGTGGGCGGAACATATACCGCTCCCACGAGCGGAACGGTGACGATCAACGTCTCCGCCGCAGCGGGATTCGGAGCCGGGTCGTACCCCATCATCACAGGCGCGACTGGCATCAGTGCAGGCAGTTTCACCCTTGGCGCTGCCCCGTCGGGATACAACTATGCGCTTTCCGCGAGCAACGGCGTGCTCTCGCTCGTCATTTCCGCACCGACTCCACCGACTGGGCTCTCAGCAACCACCGGCGATGGCACCGTCCAACTCGATTGGAACCCATCCTCCGGAGCAACGAGCTATAGCCTGAAACGCAGCTCAGTGAGTGGCGGCCCCTATACAGCGCTTTCCAATGGACTGACCGCTACCAGCCAAACCGATACGACCGTGATCAACGGCACGACATATTATTACGTCGTATCGGCGCTGAACTACGCAGGCGAGAGCGCAAACTCGAATGAGGTAAGCGCCATACCCAGCCAACCGATTTCCCAACTGGAACAGACCGCTCCCGCTTTGGTAATGCCCTCCGATTCAAGTTCCGGCGGCAATACCACGATTACGGTTTCAGGTTCGGTCGCAGGCCATACTTACCAATTGCAATACGCGACAGATCCTCGAAATGGTCCATGGCAGAATGTCGGCTCACCTCAGACTGGCAGCGGCGGTGTCTTGACGTTCACTGCGCCACTCCCCCCCTCTTCGACGAGCGGATTTTACCGTATCCTCATCCAGCGATAGCGATCGCACTTTCCGAAGGTAACCCGGCCTCCAGACCAGGTCGTGTCGTCCATCCGTTTTCGTGAATCCACCGGCTTGCGGAAGGTGGAATATTTGGCCATTAAATTTCGGCAGAAAAAGGCCGCGGTCCTGACCAACCTCAGGACCGCGGCATTGAGATACCAACCCAAATATATAGGCGTTGAAAACGCTCGGGGACCTTACGCGGCGATCAAGCCTCCAGAGTATCGTCGAGCCAATTCAAAAGCGAAGTCATCGTCTCTTCGGTTTCATCTCCCATGTTGGAAATGCGGAACGACTTGCCCTTGATCTTGCCGTAACCGCCGTCGATCACGCAATGGTACTTCTCGCGCAGGCGCTTGATCCATTCCGCCACATCGACTTCCCGATTGTTCTTTACGCAAGTGAGCGAGACGGACCGGTATCCCTCCGGCGCGAAAAACTCGAAGCCACGGCTCTTGGCCCAATCGTGCACGATACCGTTGAGCTTCGCATGGCGGGCGTGGCGCGCCTCGACGCCCTCGGCAAAGATGTCTTCGAGCTTCGAACGCAGGGCATAAATATGCGAGATCACCGGAGTGCTCGGCGTCATGTCCTGCTCCTGGTTCTTCTTGAACTCGAGAAAGTCGAAGTAATAGCCGCGATCCGAAATGGTCGCCGCACGCTCGAAGGCACGCTCGGATACGCTGAAGAGCGCCATGCCCGGCGGCAAGGCGAGAGCCTTCTGGCTCCCCGTGAGCAGGACGTCGATACCGAGTTCGTCCATTGGGATCGCCTCGGTCGAGAATGACGAGACAGTATCCACGATCAGGAGGACATCGGGATACTTCCGCACGACGGCCGCGATTTCCTTGAGCGGATTACGCACACCCGTCGAAGTCTCGTTGTGGATGAGCGTGACCGCGTCAAAGCCGCCCTTGGCGAGCGCCTCGTCCACCTGCTCGGGTAGAATCGGCTGCCCCCATTCCACCGAGAGCCCTTCCGCCTGCTTGCCGCAACGCTTGCTCACATCGAGCCATTTATCGGAGAAAGCACCGCACATCAGGTTGAGCACCTTTTTGCCCACCAGATTACGAATCGCGCCTTCCATGACTCCCCATGCGGAGGATGTGGAAATAAAGACCGGCTGCTTCGTGCCGAAAAGCGTCTGGAGCTGGGGTTGAATGCCGCCGTAGAGCTTTTTGAAATCGCCACTTCGGTGGCCGATCATCGGGGTACGGAAAGCCTGAAATGTTTTTTCCGACACCTCGATTGGGCCGGGGATGAATAGCTTGATGTGATCAGTCATTGGGACGGGTTCGGGAGAGTCAATCTTCCCAAATAAAGTTCTCCAGCCGCAAGCGCTTTACGCGCTCGCTGAATTCCGCAGCTCTGGGTCCGGGCGAGTCGGCCATTTTCTGATAGATTGCAGCCGCCTCCTTGTAATGCTTGCGGGCGATGAGGATGTTCGCCGCCTCGAAGCCAGCTTTATAGTACCAGAAATACTCCGGCTGCTTGTCTCGGGGAGCCGAGAGCACCTCGTAATATCCTGCAAGCGCACCATCAATGTCGCCTCTCTGCTCGCTCGCCGATGCGGCGAGTGTGAGCGCCTGATTTCGCTCCGAAGGCTGGGCAGCTGGGTCTGCCGCGATGTCGCGCCACGTTTGGATAGCATCCACCACGCGGCTGGGGTCTTTCGCTCCCAGCGCGAGCAGCGCCTCGCCCCTTTTCATTCGAGCAGCGATCTGCATGCGCGGGTCTTTTGTAGATGCAATGAGACTATCGAGTGTCTTTACGCTATCCCCAGGCCGGTTGAGCGCACTCTGCAATATTGCCTGTTCGAGCCTGGCCTCCGCAGCGAGTGGGCTCGACTTGTCCTCGCCAGCGACCTCCTCGAGCAGGGCGATTGCATTGTCCAGTTCGTCGGGATCCATGCTCCCGGCGGCCGCTCGCGCGGCCAGGAAAAGCGCACTCTGACGGATCCCCGGATCGTCCGTGCTCCGGCCTGCCTGGTCGAACTGTACCCGCGCCCCCCGATAGTCGCCCGTGCGCATGAGCACCTCGCCCCATTTCATTCTTACAGCCGCCTCATGCGGCGAGTCTGGGTGTGCGTCGAGAAAAGCCTGCGCCGCACGAGCGACCTGATCGCTCACCCGCGTCGATCCATCGTCCGCCAGATAAACCGCGAAATAATCCTTTTGTTCGCTCACACCTGAGGCAGCCGGATTGGAGATTTTAAGCACGGCCGCCTGGGCCGCGGGAATTTCGCCGCGGCTCGCATGCCATTCGGCGAGGGCAAGCCGCGCTCGATCCCCCGGGATGCCGCCGGACTTCGCGACGGCTCCCAAACGCATGCCTGCATCGGTTCTGCCCGTTTTGGCACTTGAAAGGGCGTCCGCCAGACTCACCCGCAGAGCGGCCTCCGCATTCTGTTTATGAAGAGCATTCAGGATCTCCGCTTCGAGCGGCTCGTTCCCCGTGGCGATCGCGCCAAGTGCCGCATTCGCCAGCGCCTGCTCGGCAATCGAGGAATCGAGGTCGGCGGCCGCGATAAAATTCTTCGTCGCCGTGACGCGGTCGCCCAAGAGGTATTGTACCGAGGCTTCCAGATACTTCACCTGTGCCATCTGTGCCGGAGTGACTGCGCGAGCTTCCGCTCCGTTCAATGCGGTGGCCGCATCAGCAACGCGATCCTCGCTGAGGAGCAGGCGCGCCATGCGAATGGTGGCGTCAAGATGCAGGAGATGGTCCGGGTACCTGGCGATGAACTCGCCATAGCTTCGAATCGCGTGATCGATGCGACTCTGCCTCTCGTCGTTCCGGGCAAGATAGTATGTCGACAGTGCCGATCGCGCGCGATTCTGCGTATCGTTCTCCCATTCCTTGAGAGCGGAATTGGGGGCATCCTTTTGTTGCGCGCGCACTTCATCGAGCTTCGCAAATAGGGCCAAAAGCCATGGACTATCGGGATGCTCGCTAATGAAGCTCTCGAGCTTCGACTGTGCCCGATCCTGCTGTCCCTCGTGGGCGATGGCGTCGGCCTCGCCGATTTCCGCACCCGCGGCCAATCTGTGATCAGCGGGATGAAAATCCGAATAATTGCGCAACTCCCGATCCGTATTGCCATCGTCCAGAGCGATTCGTCCCTTGAGATAACGCTGCATCTCCCGATCAACGCGCTGCCGGGGACGAATGCTCATGAGCAGCTTCATCGCGTCCGAATCGCGCCCCATGCCGATGAGCACCTGCGCGGCAGCGAGCCGTGCCGTATTTCCAAGCTTGCTCCCAGATGGGACATCGAGATACGCAAGCTCCGCGCCCCCAGCTTCGCCCAGTGCATCGAGCATGCGAGCACGTCCGATCCTCGCCTCGTCCTGCAGGGGAAATGCGGTCCCGGCAGCGACGGAGTAATTGCGCAATGCTCCTGAATAGTCGCCCTTCTGCGCGAGAGCCTGGGCTGTCCAGAAAATCACTGTGGGATCCGTACCATAGGGAGAATGCCGGAGCCACTCGAGAGCTTCCTCCTCGCGCCCCGCGGCTAGGAGGCACCGAGCAAGCTCGACCAGCGCATCGGGTGTCTTCGACTGGGAGGCAACGCGCTCCAGGTCGTAGACTGCGGCTTGAGGAACGCCGTCCGCACGAGCCGAGCGGCCGACCGCAATGGCGTTCTCGACGTCGTCGGCCCGTGCCGCGCATTGCGTGGCAGCCAGCAGAAGGAGGATCACACGCGTCTTCATCGGCTCAACATTGCCTTGAGGTATCGTCCGGTATGGCTGCTCTCGCAAGCCGCGATCGCCTCGGGCGTACCCTCGACGACGATCCGTCCCCCACCCTCGCCTCCCTCGGGGCCGAGGTCGATCACCCAGTCGGCCGTCTTGATTACCTCGAGATTGTGCTCGATCACAATGAGCGTATTTCGCGCATCCCGGAGCTTCAGCAAGACCTCGAGCAGCTTATGAATATCCGCGAAGTGCAGCCCGGTGGTCGGCTCGTCGAGGATGTAAATGGTGCGACCCGTGGCCCGCCGGGCGAGTTCACTCGCCAGCTTGAGCCGCTGCGCCTCGCCTCCGGAGAGCGTTGTCGCCGATTGGCCGAGCCGCAGATACCCCAGGCCGACCTGCAACATGGTATCCAACTTGTCCGAGAGTCCCGGGATGTTTCGGAAGAATCTCGCCGCTTCATCGATCGTCATATCGAGCACGTCTGCGATATTCTTGCCCTTGTAGGTAATCTCGAGCGTCTCGCGATTGAATCGCCGCCCGTGGCAGACCTCGCACTCGACATATACGTCGGCGAGGAAATGCATCTCGATCTTGATGAAACCGTCGCCCTGGCAGTGCTCGCACCGTCCCCCTTTCATGTTGAAGGAAAATCTCCCGGAGTTGTAGCCGCGTACGCGGGCACCAGGGAGCTGCGCAAAGAGATCGCGGATTGGCCCAAGCGCGCCCGAGTAGGTGGCGGGATTCGACCGTGGCGTGCGTCCCACGGGACTCTGGTCGATCACGACCACCTTGTCGAATTGCTCGGTGCCCACAATGGAATCGTGCGCGCCAGGTTTCTCCCTCGCTCCGTTCAAATCCCGGGAGAGCGCCGCGCGCAGGATGTCGTTCACCAGCGTGGACTTTCCACTTCCGGAAACTCCCGTCACACAAGTCATGCAGCTTACCGGGAACGCGGCACGGACGTTCTTGAGATTGTTCTCACGCGCGCCGATGACAGTAAGCCAGCCATCGCCAATTTCTCCGGCGAGTTTGCGCTCCTTTCTCGGCGACACGCGCACCTTGGGCACGCGAATGCTTAGCCGGCCGCTCAAATATTGGGCAGTAAGCGATTCGTCGCTCTTGAGCACCTCTTCGAGCGTACCCTGCGCGACCAGGCGGCCGCCACGAGGTCCCGCGCCGGGACCGAGATCGAGGACGTGATCCGCTGCCCGGATCGTATCCTCGTCGTGCTCGACGACGATGACGGAATTTCCCAAATCTCGCAGGTTGCGAAGCGTACCGATAAGCCGGTCGTTATCCCGCTGGTGCAGGCCGATACTCGGCTCATCGAGCACATAGAGTACGCCGGCAAGGCCGGAACCGATCTGGGTGGCAAGTCGGATGCGCTGCGCCTCTCCTCCCGAGAGCGTCCCGCTCTCGCGGTTGAGGCTGAGATATCCAAGCCCTACCTCGTTGAGGAAGCCCAGCCTCTGCCGAATCTCACGCAAAACGTCCTCTACCACCACCCGCTCAGTCTCGCTCAGTCCGATTCGATCAGCGACGCTCAGCGCACGTTCAATGCTCAGATCGCAGAATGAATGGACGTTCCATCGCGCCCCGTCACCTTCCGAAATGGTCACCGCCAGAATCTCCGGTCGCAGGCGTGCTCCCTGGCAGGCCTCGCATTTCTTCCAGCCGGTAAACGCGCGGATGCGGTTTTTCGTCAATTCGCTCTCGCTCTTCTCGAGCAGACGCTCCATCTGGGAAACCAACCCTTCAAAAGGCTTCTCGATCGCCTTCCCTCCGACTCCGATCGCAAACGAGATCGCCCGACTGCCCGTACCGTAAAACAAGGCTTCCTTGAAGCGCACCGGTAAATCGCGAAAAGGAATTCCCTCATCGACACGGAAGTCCTTGGTCAACCCGGTCAGCAGCGCGCCGTAATATTGCCGCATCCGTTTGTTCCCGGTGCGCCATGGCTTCACCGCTCCATCCGCGAGCGACTTTGCCGGATCCACCATCAGCTCTGGGTCACAGAACATCTGTGTGCCAATGCCATGGCATGCTGGGCAGGCCCCGAGGTGACTATTGAACGAAAAGTGCTTCGGCGTGAGCCGTGGCATCGTGAAGCCCGTCTCGGGATTGCAATAGTCTGTGGAAAACCGGTGTTCGCCCCACCCCGATCCTACATCGCTCTCCTCCTGACTCTGCCGGAGTACCGTGATCTGGTTGCCCCCCCAGCGCAGTGCAGTCTCGATCGAGTCGGCGAGACGCTGGGCGATGCCCTCGCGCACCACCAGACGGTCCACTACGGCTTCGATCACGTGCTTCCGGTTCTTTTCCAGCTTGATCGGGTCCTGTCCGCCCAGCTCGATCATTTCTCCATCCACGCGCAGGCGTACGAATCCCTCGCGCCTGGCCTTCTCGATCACGTCGCGGAACTCGCCTGCCTCGCCTTTCACCAAGGGCGCGAGAAGGATGAATCGGGTCCCCTCCGGCCAGGTCGTGATGGCGTCCGCGATCTGCTGCGGCGTCTGTCGCACCACGGGTGCTCCCGTCACGGGATCGTGCGGACGCCCGATCGCCGCAAAAAGCAGGCGCAGGTAATCGTAAATTTCGGTGGTCGTCGCAATCGTCGAGCGGGGGTTCGCCCCGCTCGTGCGCTGCTCGATGGCGATGGCCGGAGACAATCCCTCGATGTAATCGACATCGGGCTTTTGCATCTGGTCGAGGAACTGCCTCGCATATGCCGACAGGCTCTCGACGTACTTTCGCTGACCTTCGGCGTACAAGGTGTCGAACGCGAGTGACGATTTGCCCGAGCCACTCAGACCAGTCACCACGACGAGCTGGTTGCGAGGGATCTCGACGTCCAGGTTGCGCAGATTGTGCTGGCGCGCCCCCTTGATTCGGATGACGGAGTGGTTGTTCGTCCCCATTTGGTAAATCGCGCACTATAACCCATTCCTCGCATCGAGTGCCCGCGAAATTGTGCAATTGCGGAAGAAACCACCCCATGACATATTCCCAGTACGCCACCTGGCAGGCGTTTCCCTTCCTCCATCCGCTCGCATGAATCTCTCTCGTGCTTTTCTGGTCGGCGCAGCAGCCGGTCTCCTTCTTCCGACATGTGCATTCGGAGTTGTCCGGCGCGCGGACGTTCCCGACTCGAGCTATATCCATCTCGGCAAAAGGGCCGCCTTTACTCCTGTGGGGCGAATTGAGGTCAATTACGGCAGCGGATATGAAGCCATAGGGTCCGCCACCCTCGTGGGTGGAAATCGCCTCGTGAGCGCGGCCCATGTATTCGACTCCGAGGCTCTCAATGGCGCGGTCGGCGTGCGCGTGAACTTCGGCCACGGTCGGATCGAGAATATCGATTTTCAAACACCGGGCGTCATCAACATCGCGCCCGGCTGGAACCCGACCTCCCTCCGGAATGATGTCTCCGTCATCTTTCTGTCACAGAGCTTCAATATCGCTCCTGCCAATCTCTACGCGGGCCGGCGCATCCATCTAAGTACTCCGATTACGTTCGTAGGCTACGGAAACACCGGGACTGGATTCACGGGAAGCAGTCAATTTTCGATCCTCAAGCGCGGGGGGCAGAACGCCCTGGATATTTACAAGATGCGCGGCCGCGACTTCGAAGTGGACTTCGATCAGCCTGGCAATCCCTCCGCCAGCAGTCTCGGCAGCCCTTACCCGCTTCCTCTCGAAGGTCTCCTCGGCCCGGGCGATAGTGGCGGCTCCGTTTGGGTCAAGCGCGGCCACCGCTGGATCATGATGGGCGTGAATTCCTACGGCATCGATTGGAACAACAACGGCATCCAGGATGGCTATGGTGACCGAAGTGGCTTCGTCTACCTTCCTCGATATGTGAGCTGGATCCGCTCGCTCTCCGCTCCAAGCTCCAACTTCAGTGCGGAGCGGGCAGTCTCCGCTGAGTCATCGGTGGGCTTCGTCTCGGTCCCGCTTGCGGCCGTACCAGAGCCCTCGGCGACCCCGGCGCTGCTCACCCTTTTCGCTGCCATAGCAGCGCTGGCTCATCGAGTGCGCCGGCAGCAGATCTGATCGACCGAATCTTATCTCCTAAATAAGCGGGAAAGCGTATCCGCCGGAGATTGGGCACCCGATCATGTTCTCCGCTACGCCGCGCCTGCCCGTATCGCCGGCGCGCGCATTTGCCAGAGCGGATCGCCTTTGATAATTCTGCCGCAAGGCCCTGTCAGCCTTCGGCCCCGCAATCTTCTCCGGCATGTCTTCCCACACAGTCACCGTCCATTGGATTAGCAAAGACGCCGACTTTCTCCGCGGCAAATATTCCCGCGAACACACATGGACGTTCGATGGCGGCATGGTCGTGCCGGCATCTCCGTCTCCGCTCAATGTACCGCCTCCCTATTCGAACCCGGCGTTCATTGATCCCGAGGAAGCTCTCGTCGCAGCTGCATCGAGCTGCCATTTGCTCACGTTTCTCTACCTTGCAAGCCAACATGGCTTTCAGGTGGAGAGCTACCGCGACGAAGCCGTGGGTGTCCTGGATCAGACCGCATCCGGGGCACGCTGGGTGAGTACGATTACCCTCCACCCGCGGATCACCTATGGCGGTCGGAAGATGCCGACATCCGATGAGGAGTCGCATCTACACCAGCTCGCTCACGAGGAATGCATCATTGCGAATTCGATCAAAGCCACAGTCGTCATCGAATGATCCGAAACTAAATCCCACTCGCATCGAGTTCCCTCCTCCCATGACTCCCTCAGATTCGGCCACATCTTTCATGTCGCTAATTTGGATGCCTCCCCCAAAAGATTACGAGTATGGCATGCGTGATTTCGTGATCGAGGATCCCGATGGCAACCTCATTGGTGTGGGACAGGAAACTCGCAAATGCGACATACCGCACTCACCCACGCATCCATGACCCTCGCCAGCATCAATCACGTCGCGATCATTTGCTCGGATTACCCGCGGTCGAAGCGGTTCTATACCGAAATCCTCGGACTATCGATCATCGCGGAGACCTATCGGGTAAACCGCGATTCCTATAAGCTGGACCTTGCGTTGCCGGGAGGCGCACAGATCGAGTTATTTTTACTGCTCGGCTCTCCACCGAGAGCCTCCTATCCGGAAGCGCGCGGGCTGCGGCATTTGGCATTCTCGGTGCGCGATTTGGACAATGACATTCGCGAGTTGGAATCGAAGGGTATTCCGGTCGAAGCAGTCCGCGT
>Ga0207702_10001201_pt1 | contig 26292 bp, 17 predicted proteins | sample KBSCornC62_FD_184302 | JGI IMG/M metagenome (GOLD analysis project Ga0207702, IMG submission 184302) | Corn rhizosphere microbial communities from Kellogg Biological Station, Michigan, USA - KBS Corn C6-2 (SPAdes) (version 2) | ecosystem: Host-associated > Plants > Roots > Rhizosphere > Soil ...
GTCTGCCCGATCGCGAGGTCCAGGCGATGATCGCGGGGGCGCGTGCTTTGCTCCTCCCCTCCTTCGCCGAAGGCTATGGCATGCCCGTGACCGAGGCGCTGGCGCTCGGCGTGCCGGTCCTGTGCAGTGACCTGCCAGCCTTGCGCGAGGCCGGTGGCGCGGTGCCCCTGTTCCTGGATCCGCTCGACGGCCCGGCCTGGCTGCGCGCGATCGACGATCTGACAGCGCCCAGCTCGCAGGAATATGCCGCCCAGCGCGCGCGACTGACCGGCTGGCGTGCGCCAACCTGGCCGGAACATATCGCCATCGTGCTAGAGCTGTTGCATAAGCTCGCCGCATGAGTACCGCCCCCATCGCCGCGGCGCCTGCCCGCGGTTCCTTCATGGTTGCGCTGAAAGTCCAGCTTCGCGTCATCGGCGCGCTGATCCTGCGCGAACTACACACGCGTTACGGGCGCGAGAATGTCGGCTATCTGTGGATGTTCCTGGAGCCAATGCTGCTCGCCTCCGTTATCGGCCTGCTTCACTATGAAACGGGGCACGAGGCCTATGGCGGCGATATTAAGCCGCTGCCCTTCGCGGTGATCGGTTACACCACCTTCATCCTGTTCCGGGGGATCGTGAACCGCGCCGAAGGGGCGATCGAGGCCAACGCGCCGCTCCTCTACCACCGGTCCGTGACATTACTCGATCTGGTGCTGGCGCGGGCGCTGCTCGAATTCGCGGCCGTGTTCATGACCTTCGCGACGATCATGACGCTGATCGTCTGCACTGGCCTTGCCAATCCGCCGGCGCGCCCTCTTTACCTCATGCTCGGCTGGGCTTTGATGTGGTGGTTCTGCCTTGCCCAATCGCTGCTTATCACCGCCGCCACCCACGATCGGCGTACGCTGGGCCGGTTCGTGCATCCTTATACCTATTTCATGACCGGGCTCTCCGGCGCCTTCTACATGATGAAATGGCTGCCGGAGGGCGTGCGCGAATGGGCAGCCTGGCTGCCGAGCACGACCATTTTCGAGACCGTGCGCTATGGCTGGTTCGAATCGGCGAAGGACGATTATTGCTATTATGGATATGTAAGCGGGTTCTGCCTGGTCTTGACCTGGATCGGGCTGGTCCTTTTGCGGCGAGCACGCAGCCGGATTCACCTGTCGTGAGCCGCCACCTCAACGCATATTTCCGCACTGGCGACGCATCAGCTAGGATTGATCGATGAACATGCACGGCTTCATGGCGCCCGCCGACCAGGCGGAGGAGCGCGAGACGACCCTGGCGGACCGCCTCCGCGGCCTGTTTCGCTCTTATCGCTGGTTCCTGGGCCTCGTGGTGCTGCCGACCCTCGTCGTCGCACTCTATCTCTACACCTACGCTGCGGACCAATATGAATCCGAGGCGCATTTCCTCGTCCGGTCCGCCGCCAATCCCCAGATCTCGTCAAGCGGAACCAGCGCGGTCGTGAGCCTGCTGACCGGCGGAAGCTCAGGCCAAAACGAAGCGATGAGCGTCGCCGATTATCTCACCTCGCACGATGCCGTCGCCACCTTGCAGAACAAGGATCAACTCGTCGAGCGCTTCCGCCGGCCCGGCGTCGACCTATTCAGCCGCCTGTTTCCTGCAAACCCCTCGCCCGAGCGATTGCTGCGTTACTATCGCAAGCAGGTGAAGGTGAAGTTCGACACCGAAACCGGCATCACCACCATCAAGGTGCACAGCTTCGCACCACAGGATAGCTACGATATTGCCGGTCGTCTGCTGGATATCGGCGAGCAGCGCGTGAACGAGATGAATGCGCGTAGCTATAATGACGCCATTGCCAATTCGCGGCGCGCATTGGCGGAGGCGGAGAATGCGCTCGCCGGATCGGATGCGCAGATGACGGCCTTCCGTCGCAGTCATAACGATATTGACCCGCAGGCATCGGGTCAGGCGCAGCTGACCCTGGTGACGACGTTGAAGGGGGAGCTTGCCCAGGCGCGCGCCCAACTGGCCGCGATGAACGGCGTGATCAGCCCGTCGAGTCCGCAATATCAGGCCTTGGCAGGGCATGTGCAAGCGTTGCAGGCGCAGGTCAATACACAGGCGGGCCAGCTTGCCGGCAGCGGCAGCGCCATCGCCAATGACATCAGCGGCTATCAGGCATTGCTGGTCCGCCGCGATTTTCTCGCCAAGCGCTACGAGGCTGCCGCCGCGTCGCTCGAAAAGGCGCGCGAGCAGGCGCTTCAGCAGCAGCTCTACCTGGTGCGCGTGGTCAACCCGAACATGCCGGTCAAATCGACCTTCCCGGAGCGCGGCCGGATTCTCGGCACGGTCCTGGTTGCATCGCTGCTGATCTATTCGATCGGCTGGCTGATGGTTGCGGGCGTAAGGGAGCATGCGGCCTGAGCGGGATGCTTTGCCGCTGGCACGCATCCGTTCCGATCGTATGACCGACAAACGCCCTTCCCGACCGGCGGCCTTCCTCGACCGCGATGGCGTCATCAACGTCGATCATGGCTACACCTATCGGCGTGAACACCTGCTGTTCACGCGGACTGCCATCGACGGGATTCGCCTGCTCAACCAGTCCGGCTATCCGGTGCTGGTGGTGACCAACCAATCCGGCGTGGCGCGGGGCCTCTACGGCGTCGCCGACGTCACCGCCTTTCATGCGCACATGAATGCGATGCTGGCGGAGCATGGCGCGCATATCGACGATTTCTATTATTGCCCCTTTCACCCGGACGGAACGGTCGCGGAATTCGCGATCGAGCATGACGACCGCAAACCGGGCACGGGAATGATCCGCCGCGCGATGCGCGACTGGAATGTGTCGGCCGAGGGCAGTTTCCTGATCGGTGACAAGCCCAGCGATGCGGGCGCCGCAGCCGCAGCCGGCATAAGATCGCTGCTGATCACGCCCAACGAGGGAGACCTCGCCGCCGCGGTGCGGCACATGCTCGCGCGACAGAGCGACATCGGCTGATCCATGGGCACCGCATCAACCCGCTGCCCCGTTGCCCCGGCAGCCGCCGCCATCTAGGCCCACTCAGGCTATGTTGAATGATTATGTCCGCTGGATCCGGGAACGGGCCCTTCCGATATGGGCAGAACGCGGCTTCGATGCCGGTGCGGGACGCTTTCGGGAACGACTGGACATGCGCGGCAACCCGCTCGCGGTGCCGCACCGCGCGATGGTGCAGGCGCGCCAGATCTTCGTCTTTGCCGAGGCCGCCGCGGCGGGCTGGCTCCCGGAGGGCGGGCCGCTGGCCGAATTGGCGATGGCATCGCTGCTGCGCGATTTCGGCAGCGACGACGGCACCCGGGCGAGCGTCGCTTTCTCGATCGATCCCGCGACGGGGAAGACACTTTCGCCGATACGCGACGCCTATGCGCACGCCTTCCTGCTCTTCTCGATCGCCGCGCTCTATCGCCTCAACGGCGATGCCCGCTTGCTTGCGCTGGCTGACCGGACCATCGCCTTCGTCGAAAACGAACTGACCGATCCCCTTCATGGCGGGCTTTTCGATGCGCTGCCGGCGCCTGCCGAGAAGCGGCAGAATCCGCACATGCATCTGCTTGAGGCCTATCTCTTCCTCGCGGATGCCGCGCCCGAGGGCGGCTATGTGGAACGGGCCGCAAATCTGGTCCGGCTGTTCCGCCGCCACTTCTACCGCGACGGCCTGCTGCTCGAATATTTCACGGCCGACTGGCGGGTGGCACAGCATGCCGCATGGGAGCCGGGGCACCATTTCGAATGGGTCTGGCTACTCGGCGAATATGCAAGGCTGACCGGGGATAAGCTGGATGACGAAATGGAGGCTCTGTTCGATTCTGCCCGCCGCCACGGCGTGACATCGGAAAACCTCATCCTCGATGAGCTTTCACCCGGACTTGCCGTGCTCAAGCCTTCGCGGCGACTCTGGCCACATACCGAGGCGATCAAGGCTGCGGCGACCCGCCATGCCCAGGGCGACATCGCGGCAAAGCGCTGGGCCGATCTTATTGCTGGCACTCTTTCCGACAATTACTTGGACCGCCCCTTCGCTGGCGGCTGGATCGACCATCTCTGCCCGGATGGCGCCCCGCTGATCGATTATGTGCCCGCCAGTTCGCTCTATCACCTGCTGCTTGCCGCCCGGGTCGCAGCGGAGGGCTTTGCACCCGTGCCAGAGCCTGCCAAAGCCTGAAGGCGATGACCTTCTATCTCGACAACCTCTCCACCTGCCGCGTTGCCGTGATCGGCGACGTCATGCTCGACTGTTATTTGTCGGGCTCGGTTAGCCGCATTTCGCCCGAAGCGCCCGTACCAGTGATGCGCGTGACGGACGAGCACGCCGTCCCCGGCGGCGCCGCCAACGTGGCGGCCAACCTCGCCAGTCTCGGCGTGGCCGTCAAACTGGTCGGCCTGGCCGGCCAGGATTCGGCCCGCGAGGAACTGGTTTCGCTTCTCTCGCGCATGGGCGACATCGATTGCACCGGCATCGCCGCCCTACCCGGCCGACGCACGACCCGAAAGCTGCGTGTGATCGGCGCGCACCAACAGATCGTGCGCGTCGATCACGAAGACGATTTTCCCTGCTCAGCCGCAGTCGAGGCCGATTTTCTGAAGACGATGATTTCGGCAATCGACGCTGCCGAGATCGTGATCCTCTCCGATTATGGAAAGGGTGTCTGCTCCGACCGCGCGATTAGAGCGGTGCTCGATCATGCGGCTGCGGCTGGCAAGAAGGTGCTGGTCGATCCCAAACGGAATGATCTGTCAGCGTACCGGGGCGCCTTTGCGATCACGCCAAACCGCAAGGAATTGAGCGACGCAACAGGCCTGCCTTGCGAAAGCGATGAGGAGGCGGCGCTCGCCGCCGCCGCCGCACAGCAGGTCTCAGGCGCCAACATCCTGCTTACCCGATCGGAAAAGGGCATGTCTTTCTTCCCGGTCGAGGGCACCCCGATCCACCTTGCCACCGTCGCGCAGGACGTGTTCGACGTGTCCGGCGCGGGCGATACGGTGGTGGCGGTGCTCGCTGCCGCACTGGCGGCGGAAATGCCGATCCGCGATGCGATGCGCATGGCGAACCATGCTGCGGGTATCGTCGTGTCCAAGCTGGGCACGGCTAGCGTGACGCGTGAGGAATTGGCGGCGGCGCTGACACCCGAGACGGTAAGCTCCGACATCAATGACGGTCGCCTGCTGTCGCTCGACGATGCGGTCGCACTGCGCCGCGTCTGGGCGCGCGATAAATTGTCGGTCGGTTTCGCCAATGGCTGCTTCGACCTGATCCATCCTGGCCATGTCTCGCTAATCGCGCAGGCGGCAGCCACGTGCGATCGTTTGATCATGGCACTCAATTCGGACGCCTCGGTCCAACGATTGAAGGGCCCGTCGCGGCCGATCCAGGACGAGGCGGCGCGCGCAGCCGTCATGGGCGCGATCAAAGGCGTCGCCGCGGTCATCATCTTCGACGAGGACACCCCGCTGGAAACGATCGAGGCGCTCCACCCCGACGTGCTGATCAAGGGTGCGGATTATACGATCGACAAGGTTGTCGGTGCCGACATCGTCCAGAAGCGCGGCGGACGCGTCGTCCTGGCGGAATTGAGCCCCGGCCAGTCGACTAGCCGATTGGTCGCGGGCGGGCGGTGAACTGGCTCTCGGAATGCCGCGTTCTGGCCGGAAGCCACGCATCCCGAAAAGGACGGCATACCAGATACTGCCGTTGTCAATGTCGCAGTGCCGCGCCGCGCATCAGTCAAAGCGAGTGGTCCGGGTCCCCACCGGCGCAAGATCGCAGTCCGATCATTCGAGCGAGACCCCGCCGAATCGCAACATGCCATGATACGGCTTTCCGCTGGCATATATTCTGAATTCGAACCGCGCCGCTGGTGAATCGTTGCGAAACCGTAGAACAATGCGCCCGCGGCGCAGGCGACTGGCCCCGTCCTCGCCAAGAAGCTCGATGCTATTGAGACGCTCCCCGTCCTTGGCGACGTCGAAAGTTAGTGTGGATGACAAAGCTTCGTGAAGATTTATCGGCTCGACTAAGAACGTCGCAGCATGCTCTCCGTTCGGCAGCTGTAGGTAAGGCCCAAACACCAGGCATCTGAGATCATCACCAAATGATAAGATGCAATCGTCGCCGCCTTCCTCCACGGTGGTTTGGACCGTGAATTGGGAAATATCGAGAAAACCTGGCGTCGGCACCGGCACACTGAAGTCTGTTTCAGATGAAAGGGCCGGACGACTTCCCCGCGCCTCATCGAGTTCATCCTGAATCTTTCTGATCTCTTCTTTCAGCTCGTCGAGCTGCCGCTTATATGTCCAATGTATATAGTCATCAAACCTATGGTCGAATGCCGACATCAGCTCCGGATGCTCGGCAGCGACATACCACCGATTCTGGCTGTCGAATTGAACGAACCGATAGTCGGCACCGATCAGCAACGGATCCCAAGCGTGATGGGTCATCACATTAAGACGCATGGGCTCGGTCGCCTCTATGCAGAGGATCCAAGGCCTGAAGCGGGAAAAATCCATCCCTCGTATGACCTGCTCTTCGAAGCCCTCCACGTCGATTTTCAGAAAATGCACGACCGGCGGACAATACCTCTCACAAAGGCTGGTCAGTGTGACAGCGTCGACCTCGACCTGCTGCATTGCCACACCGCGCTCGCCCAGGTGACGTTCGGCATATTGTCCCACGACCGTTCCCAAGCCGCCGTCCGGGTGATCGTATAGAACCAAGCTCCCTGGCCTATCCGAGACAGCCGCGCGAATGTTGATGTCCCGCGGTCGCTCCATGACCAGGCGCTCGTACCAATGTAGTGATGGCTCCACATTCAGGCCGTGCCAACCACGATCATAAAACAGACGGGTGACCGAGTCCTCATTGGGATTATTGGCACCAACATCTATGTAAAATCCATCTTCGGGATCGACATGATGCAGCGCACGCGCAAGCAAAACATCTTCCCGATGGATGGACCAGCTTGTCAGTGTCACCGACACATCTCATTTGAGGCCATGATCAACTCTTTCCCTTCCATAGTATCGGTCTCGTGGTCCGATACATGCGGGTTATGCGCGCCGTTCAAGCCGGCACGAAACGCCGCTAGTCGCATTTGGCGAGCTGCACGCCTGCTGAAGACCATATTCTCGCTAGTAATTGGCTTTCCGGCATCCCGCTCGGCCAATCGCGCAGCAATGAGGGGGTCGCCAGGATTAAGCGCCGCTGCCCGCTCAAGCGCCTCTCCAACACCCTCGCCATCTCCTCCGAGCCCGCGGATCTCGCCCAGGCGCCGCCATTCATGCGCATCCAGCGGCCGCCACGCGACAATCAGTCTCTGCGCCTTTTCCGCAACGTGGAACGCGTCCACGTCGAGACAGGAATCGCGGATGCTCATCGCCACCGGATAATATTCGGCCGCTTCGCCAAGCCGGGCCACCATCATGAGAATATGGTCGAGCGCCGTCACCATGGCGCGATCGCCCAATTCCGAGGTGAACGCCGCCAGCAATTCCGCGGACAGATGGGCGCAAAGCAGAACCGCCCAGGTCGTGGAAGCGTCCTGATCGGCTCGGCCGTCCGCCGCTGCGTCGATCAGCGCGAAAATGTCTCGTACGTCCCGGATCAGGCGCGGGACGTTGCTGAAAAAGGGGCCCAGCGCATCCATGCGGAGCCTGGCCACCTCTGCTAGGGCATCCGGCGATGCAACGTGCAGGAGCGGCCGAGTGCGGGCGGCAAAAACGCGCAGCCACTCCACGGCGACAAGGCCGGCGAGGGCAGCCGCATCCAACCCGACATGTGCCTCGACCCGGAGCGGAGCGAGGGTCGCCAGATCGACCGAAAGGTCTTGGACAAGCCCCGCAAGCCGTGCGTCGGCCGCAGCGGGCACGACCTCCCGCAACACATCGGCGGCGCGCGCCAACAGCGGCGACTGCGCCAAGTCCCGATCGCGATAGGGCGGACCGGTGTCCGGCGGAAGCTCGTCGAGGTCGCCTGGAGGCGGCAATGTGCCACAAAGCGGCATCAACCGTCGTAGTGTTTCGACGGCGATATCCACCGAAAAACCGCCGCCCGGCTGATCGTCGGCAGAGGGCAAGGCAGACCAGAGCCTCTCGCGCTCGTTGATGCGGCGAAGATGCCGCAGGAAAACACCGGTGAAACCAAGGCTAAGCCCCGCCACACCATAGAGCGCAGCAGCCAGCTCACGCCGCCCCGTATGAAGGCAAAGCTCTGCACTGTCGATGAGGTCTTGCGGTTGCGGCTTTGCCTGGCCCGCACGAAGCAGGGCGCGGAGCAACGCAACGTCCGGATCCGCGGCGGGTATCTGCAGTGCCATGGCGTCAGGCTCCGGGGCTCGTCGCTTCTGCCAGAAGATGCGTGGCAGCATCCATCACCTCTTCGGGTTGAATGCCGGTGATGCAGACGAAGTCCCGGCCGCAGTCGAGCGATTCGGGATAATGCTGGATCTGGCAGCCGGCACAGGGCAGCCGCCGCGTCATGATGTAGCCTTCATTCTCATGACCCCACTCGGCCCAATTGTTACGGGCATTCTGGATGCCGATCACCTTCGTGCCGCGAAGGGCGGCGAGATGTTTCACTCCGCTGTCGTCGCCGACAAAAAGCGAAGCGAAGGATACCAGCGCGTCCAGCACGTCGAATTCGAGCCTGCGCGAGAGGAAGAGAAACCGGTCCGATGCCGCGGCCGCAGGAGAAATTCGATCGAGCAGTCCCGGATCATTGGCCAACAACACGATGGTGAGCCCGGTCCGCTCCAGCAGCAAATCGACCAGAGCCGGATAATGCGGCCATTGGCTGAAGTCCCAGCGCCCGCCCGCATGCAGCACGACATAGTTCGCGGCGGGATCCAGCCCGACTGCTTCGACCAGATTGCGGTCCAGATCGCGCCGCACGATATTGTCATCGCTGCGCATCATCGCCCCGAGCCATTCGACGAAGGCCAGCGCCTTGTTGGTGTGGGGCACCATGTCATGGCCGTTCCAGGCGTCGTTGCTGCTGCCGGTCACTTCGACCGTCAGGCCAGGCAGTTCGCCGCAACGGAAACCGACGAGCGCAGGGGCGCCCGAAAGAGGCAGTAGCAGGCGGGATTCGCCGGCCGCGCAAAGGTCGATCGCCAGATCGAACGTCCAGCGCGAAAGATCCCGCGCGAGCGCAGCCTGCGCTTCCAGCGTGACGACGCGACGCTGCTCCCAATGGTTGAACGGCATCTCCGTCTCGACCAGCTCGTCGAAGAAGCCGAGCGTCTCCGCCAGGTCCCTGTTCGCCTTGGAGACCACGCCGACGAAAAACGCCTTGGGGAAAAGTTGACGAAGCCGCTTCAGCGCCGGGACGGATACAACCAGGTCCCCGAGCACGTCCGGCCGCTGGATCAGGATCGTACGCGGCGTCTCGCGGAACAATGCTCGGCGCGCCGGACGCACCATGCTGGGACGGGAGTTGATCTGCTCATCGAGGGAGCGCGGGTCGTTCGGATCCGGAGGGGGAACATCGGTGTCGCTTTCCGGAAGCGTTGGCCGCTCGATCGGTGGAGCAATCACCACCCATTCAGTGCGCGAAATTGGGCGGCCGTCGATATCGATACCGCGATATTCCAGTTCGTAGCGACCCTCGGCGAAACCGGTGAGGTCGAGCCAGATGTTGAAGACATATTTGCGCGTACGTTGATGAATGTCGTGCACCAGGGGATAGCCACCGCGCACGCCGCCCCGATAGATCGTCTGGCCGTTGAGCAGCAGCATGATCGTCAGCACGGGCTTGTCCGAAACGCAGAACCCCTGGATGGCCTCTACGCCCCGAAGCGTCTGGTAGGTTCCCCAATAGGTGCGCTCGCGCCGGCCGAGCTGCCGGATCTCGACAGTCCGCCCAAATTCCCTCAGCCCATCCGCGATCGGGCGTGGCGCCAGTTCGGGCGCAAGGTTCAGTTTATGGATATCAGCCGAAATCACACGTGAAGGCGTGCGCAATCCCGGATCAATCTCAACCGGCAGCAGGTCCTGTTTGGTACCGATTTCCCCGGTCCATCCCGCTGCTTCGATTGCCTCGATCTCACGCTGCGGCTCGCTCCAGCCCGGAGACAGGGCCAGCGCGCGCTTGTGCGACTCCACAGCTTCACGCAGACGCCCCGAAATCTTGAAGAAATGGCCGAGTTGAAGAGCCAGGTCGGCGTCTTCCGGCATCCGTTCGGCAGCGATACGATAGTGGCGTTCGGCGGACGAAAAATCCCGGGCCTCCTTGAACATGTGCCCGGCCTGGACATGAAGATCATGCCGGGCCGGAAGCAGGGCGGCCGCCTCCGCAAACAGAATTGCAGCGCGAGCAAAATCCGCATGATCGCGCGCAGTTTCACCACGCGCGATCATGTCGCGCGCGATCCGGCGCTGCACCTTGTTGTCCTTGCCGGTGAAAAGACCGAATGGCATCACCTTCGATCCTCCGGTTGAACATAGGCCAGGGCCGCGTCGACGACCTCTTCCACCTTGATGTCCGTCACACAGGCATATCCGCGCCCGCATTCATCCGCATTGTGCAGGATCGCGCAGCCGGCACAGGGCAGCTTCCGGCTGATGACCGTACCCACATTTTCCTGGGCCCATTCAGTCCAATTGATGCGGGCGCTGAACAGCGTTACGGTCGGCGTCCCTCTCAAGGACGCAAGATGCTTCGGACCGGAATCATTTCCGATGACGACCGTGGCAAAGGACAGCAGGGCATCGAAGTCATCGAAGGGAAGCCTGCCATGCACCACGTGCAATCGCGGCTCCCCCGAGATTTCAGCAGCCAGCCCCGCCTCGACGGTCGAATCGTCACCGATCAACACGATGTGCAAAGACGTGCGGCGCAATAGCGCCTGTACGAGCGCACCATAACCGGGCCACTGACTGAAGCGAATTCGAGCCCCGGTATGGATCACCAAGAACCGGTCCTCGGCGGCGAGCCCGTAAGGCGCGAGCCGGGTCCGCGACAATTCCGATCGCCGGATCACCGAGGTGCGGCTGTTCAGCAGCGCGCCGAACGATTCGACCAGCGCAAGGACCTTGGTCGAATGGGGCGTACAATCGTGGAGAGTCCACCGGTCATGCGTATTGGAGACGAATTCCGAAGAGAGCGTCGACCATTCGCTGCCTGCGGTCGCATGTGTGAACTTCGCACCCGTCAGGTGAAGCAGCGGGCGCGACGTGCCCGACTGACCGAGATCGATCGCGACGTCGAACTCATAGGAACTGAGCCGCGCGCGCAATTCCTCCTGCGCATCGAGTGACATGACCCGCCGCCGCTCGGCCCGATCATCAGGAAAGTCCGCGACGATCACCTCGTCGAGCAGGCCAAGCGTGGCGGCGAGGTCGGCGTTGGCGGGCGTGAACAGACCGACCAGATTCGCGTCAGGCATAAGTTCGCGCAGGCGGCGGATGGCGGGAATTGATGCAATCAGGTCGCCAAGCTGATCCATCCGCATCACCAGCGCATTTCGGATGCCCTGGGGCAATAGTTGGCGCCGCGCCGATCGCACCATGCTCGGGCGAGTCCGGATCTGCTCCTCGACCGGCCGGATATCGCCGGGGGCCGCTCTGACGACGAAATCGGAGTCCGGCCAATCCTCCTCGAGCGGAGGCTCGGCAACCGCGATGCGCTCCTTGTGAGTGCGCCTTCCCTCGATGACGTCGACGACCTGGATCTCAAGCGTGTAGACGCCCGGCGGCACGTCGGAAAAATCCACCCATTCATTGAATACATATTTGCCGAGCGGCCTCGGGCCCGTCCCCTCGGGAAGCGCGTGTCCTTCCGAAATGCGGGCGCGATGAATACGCAAGCCGTTGAGAAGCACCTCCACATGCGTCACTGCCACCTCGGAGATCGCACAGCCCCGAATGGCCTCGACCCCTCGAAGCGTCGAAAGCCGACCCCAGAATCCGGCTTCAGGGCGGCCCAACCGCCGCACCACGAGGGCTTCGGACAAGCTTTCTGGCGCAAGCGGACGCGGAGCCGGCGCTAAAGGCGGCACCAACCGGCCGATCTGTTCGGCGGAAAGGTGCGAGAAGGCCGGTGCCGGGGCCGGGACCATCGCGGGTAGTTCCCGTTCGTCGCTGACGCCCCGCTGGATGGCTGCTTCCAGGGCCGCCAATTCCTCCCGTGCAACCGCCCAATCCGGGGCCAGGTCGACGGCCCTGCGATAAGAGCGGCGCGCCCGTTCCAGTCGACCATCGCTTTTATAGAAATGACCGAGCTGAAGGGCGAGATCGGCATCTGCCGGCGTCAGCCGCCAAGCTTCGGCATAATGCAACTCAGCCTGCGCGCGCTGTCCCGCTTCCTTATGCATGTGCCCGCATTGAATATGGATCGCCGCGTTCGACGGATTCAGCCTCAAGGCTTCTTCGTACAAGGCTGCGGCGTCGCCAAAGCGTCTTTCGTCCCGCGCGGCATCGGCGCGCGAAACCAAGTAGCGGAACAGCTTCTTGCTCGCTTGGATCATGCGTCACACATGAGGCAAATCGGCGTCACGATGCCCGCTAACCTCTGGTAAATCCTGTTGAAACTGAGCCTGAATCGGTGAGCTCTGCTTGCTGCCAATCCAGAGCGAGTCAAGCCTTGCGGCCGATCCTATCGATAAGGGTCGTCCTGGCTGAGATAGGCCGAGACATAATCGGCGACATTCTCTTCCAGAGGCTTGAACGCACCCGCATATCCCGCCTGACGGAGACGATCGGTCGAGGCCTTGGTGAAATATTGATATTTCTCGCGAATCTCTTCCGGCATGTCGATATAATCGATCGCGGGCTCGCGTCCGAAGGCTGTGAACGTCGCTTCCGCCAATTCCCGGAAGCTCCGCGCCGTTCCCGTCCCGATATTGAAGACGCCGCTACGGCCGGCGTCGTGCAGGCCGAGCGAGGCTTCCACCGCATCCTTCACGTAAATGAAGTCTCGCCGCTGATCGCCGTCGGCGATGCCCTCACGATGGCTCTTGAACAACGTGATGCGCTCCCCACGGCTGATCGGGCCGGCAATCTTGGCGACAATGCTCATCATGCTGCCCTTGTGATATTCGTTCGGGCCGAAGACGTTGAAGAAGCGCAAGCCAGTGCACACCGGCGGCAGGGCCGCCCCACGCGCGATCCGGTCGGCCACCACGTAATCGAACTGCCGCTTGCTCCAGCCGTAAAGATTGAGCGGGCGCAGCGCGAGCACCGCCTCGGGCGACGTGTCATCCTCGAAACCGGCATCGCCTTCCCCGTAAACCGCCGCCGAGGACGCATAAAGGAAAGGGATCTGTGCCGCGGTGCAATGATCGAGCAGGGCGACCGACAGACGGAAATTGGTATCCATCACCAGATCACCGTCCAGGGCGGTGGTGGCGGATATCGCCCCCATGTGGATGATCGCGTCGACATCCCGTCGCCCGCGCAGCCATTCGACCAGCTCGGCCGGGGGTACGAATTCGACGAAGGCCGACTTGCGGAGATTGCGCCATTTGTCGCCAGTTTCGAAGAAGTCGCAGACCGCGATATCACTTCGCCCCCGCTCATTGAGCGTCACAACGAAGTTGGATCCGATGAAGCCGGCGGCGCCGGTGATCACGATCATGCGGGACTGAGCTCCAGAATTGCCGCCGGGCCGTAAGGACGGCGACGCGCCGAGGTTTGAGGGCGCGATGTCCGATTGCTCGGTTGAATGCAACCGGGTGCCTTCGACAGATTGTTCACAGCAGGCGGCTGGCGGCGTCGAACACTTCTTCAGGGCTGATGTGTCGGATGCAGGCCCATTGCTTGCCGCATTCCTCCCCCCGCGTTGAGATGCCGCAACCGGCGCACGGCACACGACGGCTCATGACCAGCCCGCTTGCCTGCCCCCATTCGGACCAATTGAGCCGCGCCATATGCAGGCTGATGACCGGCACGCCGCGCAATGCGGCGAGGTGCTTCGGGCCTGAATCATTGCCGACCAGCAGAGCACAATATTGGAGCAGCGCATCGAATTCGTCGAACGCCATGCGGCCCGTCAGAGTAATCAGGCGGGGATCATCAGCGGCTCCCGCGAGCGCCTCCTCCCCCATGACCACGACCTTGAGATCGGTTCGTTCCAGCAGAAGGCGTGCAAGGTCGGCGAAACCCGGCCAACGCGAATAAGCGAGCCGCGCACCGGTGTGCAGCACCGCATAATGTTCCCCCGCTGCGATGCCGAACCGCCCCAGAATGGCAGGATCGAGATCGTCGCGGCGCAGCACCATCGGCGGCTGGCCGGCGATCGCGGCGAGCCCCTCGACCATGGCGAGCAGCTTGTGCGGCACGGCTGCCGCCTCCTGGCGGTTGCCCAGATCATGCGTATTGAGTTCGAACCCGGCGCTCAACCAGGGAAATTCACGATCCTTGAATCCATAGAGGAAGGGCGCGCCGGACAAATGGAGCAAAGGCCTGGACCCAGCGGTCTCTCCAAGATCGATCGCCACGTCGAACCGATAACCAGCCAACGTCTTGCGTAGCTCTTCCTGCTTCTCCAGGCTCATCGTGCGGCGTCCGTCCGCGCCCTCGGGAAAATCGGCCACGACGACATCGTCCAGCATCGGAAATGAGCGGGCCAGATCCGCATTGCCCGGCGTCGCTAGCAGCACCAGCCGCGCAGCCGGAAACAGCTCACGTAGCCGCTGCAGCGCCGGCACCGAGCATATCAGGTCGCCCAGCTGATCCGCACGCTGCACCAGGATCGCCCGCGGCTGCCGCGGCAGGACTCCCCGCTCAGCCATGCGCATCATGCTCGGCAGGCGGTTAACCCACTCCTCGATCGTGCCGCCGGATGGAAGCGGGCCGACGATCGCATCCGATCCTTCCCAATCGGCGGGCAGCAGGGCCGGCGCGACGTCGATCAACTGCCGATGGACCAGATCGCTGCCGCGACTGCGCGACGCGCGCAGCTCGATCTGCGTCGGCCCCTGCGCCAGATCCGAGAAATCGTGCCAGAGGTTGAATACATATTTTGTCTGGCCATCGCCTAGGCGCAGTGTTGGCTCGAGAGCGGTCCGGTGCAGAGCCTTCCCATCGGCGAGCAGCGTCAGCTCGGTCAGCTCTGCAGTCGAGACGATGAAACCATGGATCGCCTCGATGCCGCGAAGCACGCGCCGATAGCCGCCGCGAGTCCGCGCCTGCGTCGCACCGAGGCGCCGTACGAAGAAACCCTCGCGCATCCTTTCCGGTACGGGCGGCGCTTCGCTCGGCAACAATTCGGGCAACAGGCGGTCAACGTCCTGCGCTTCGCCCTTCTCGGGCACGAACGAACGGACGCGAACCAATTCCTCCTGCGCTTCGACCCAGCCGGGCCGCAATTCCACGGCGCGGCGATAGGCGGCCTCGGCCTCGTCCGGGCGGCCTGCAACCTTGTAGAAATGGCCCAGCTGGATCGCGATATCGGGGTCATCGGGCAGCTCGGCCGCAACCGAACGGTAGAGCGGCTCTGCGGCGGTATAATCGCCGGCCTCTTTCAGCATATGCGCATATTGGATTCGCAGCCGCGGCACATCAGGCGCCACCTGCAGCGCTTCCTCATAAAGCACCCGCGCAGCTGAATAGCCGCGGGCATCACGCTCCCCATTTGCACGCAGAACGAGGCGGCGCGCCTGCGACCACCTCGACCGTGTCGGCGCGTGCAACCTGATCAGCCGGACTAGGCGCGCGAGCGAAAATGTCCTCATGCGATGGGCATTACGCACATTGGGCGGCCAGGCGGAACAGACTGATCATCCGTTGTTGCTAGCCGATCTCGCCGCACCCCGTCGAGCCGCGCTACCGCGAAACGGCTGGACCGACGGGATGATCGCGGTCTATCCGCCTGATCAGGAGGAGGCAAAGGGTTGAAAGGCGGCCAAGCCATATCCCAGCCGGCGATCGGACGTGCGAAAGTCGGCGATCCGGAATTTTCGGCGCTGGGCATGTTGGACACGCTTCTCGCCGGTGACGACGTCGTGGATGTCGCCAAGGCAGGCAGCGCGCTTGGGGAAAGCAGCCATAGCGCCATCCTCTCGGATAAACTGCTACAGGACATTGCGGACTATCGCGGTGCATTGCGGACCTGGTTCGGCGCCGTGCGTAATGAAGGCCATCTGGTCCTGATCGTTCCCCATGCCTTCCTGGCGGCGCGACAGTTGGCTCTGCCGGTGCGTGATCGCCCCACCCAGCGCCGGCTTTACACACCAGCCTCGCTGCTCGTGGAAGTGGAGGAAGCTTTACCCCCCAACAGCTATCGGATTCGGCTGCTGTCCGACGACGATCAAGATTATGATTATAGCCGGGCGAAGGACTCCTCTCCGAGCGGCCACAGCAATGTCGTGCTAGTGCTCCAGAAGATCGAGCCGCCCGCATGGACGCTTGAGGAAAGCGCGACATCAGCCGCCAAGAGAGGCCCGGACTATGCTTTTGCGCCGTCGCGGACGCGGGTCGAGCGGGCCGAACCCCGCAATCGGCAACGCATTCTCATTCTCAAGCTGGATCATCTCGGCGATTTCGTAATGGGCCTGCCGGTGCTGCACCGCGCCCGCGCGCTATTCCGGGACGCACATCTCACTCTGGTCGTGGGGTCCTGGAACCTGGACATGGCCCAAGGTCTTGACCTGGCCGACGAGATCATCTGCTTCGATGCCTTCCCCCGCAATTCGGCCGAGGAAGAGCCGGACGTAGCGGGCAAGCGTGCCCTGTTCGACCGGCTTTTGCCCGACCATTACGATCTGGCGATCGATCTGCGCACCGATACCGACACGCGAACCTTGCTCGCCCGGGTGAATGCATCGCTGAAGGCCGGGATCGGGAAGAAAACGGATTTTCCCTTCCTCGATATGTCCCTGGCGCTCGAGCTCGACCGGGTCGAACGCGAGGCGGCGCGCGAATTCAGGCTGGATCACCATGCTTTCTCCTCGCAAGACGCGGTGCGCCGGCTCGATCACCGCGCGCTCTATCCGGCTGACGATCTGGATCGCGGCCGTGCGATAATCTGGGGGCCGTACTGGCGGCTTCGCGCCGGCCATTATCTCTTCGAACCCTTCCTGGAGATGGAGTCCTCGCCAGAAGGCCTGCTCATGCTCGACGTGGCGATCGATTTCGATCGCAAGGTCCGCAGGGTGATCCTTCCGGGTGACCCGTCACGCCTGGAATTCGACGTGCCGCGCGATGACAGCGTGTTTGAATTTCGGATCTGGGCGGTCGATGAAGTGCCACCGCTGCCTTTCAGCTTCTATGGCGGAAGGCTCATCCGTCAGGGCATGCCGGGCTTGCTCCACCAGTCCGACTATCTGGAGCTCCTGCTCGACTTCATCGCGCGGCGGCTGGACCGGATCGGACTGCTGACGGAAGCAGCCCAGTCGTGAGCGAGATCCTGATCGCTCCCTTGTCGCATAATCCGCTACGCGACTGGCCGTCCGGACATTATGCCGACCTCATTCGTCTCCTGCTCGAGGGGCTGGCGGGAGATGTTCGCATTTCGCTTGCCGGATCGCCCAATCAGCGTCTGATCTTGAACGAGATCGTCCGTCCGTTCGCTGCCGATCAAGTCGTCAATATGTGCGGCCTGGCTTGGAAAGACGTGGTCAGCCGTATCCGTGGCTCGCTTTGCGTGATCGGCAACAATTCGGGGATCGCGCATCTCGCCGGCTATTTCGGCGTGCCCACGGTCTGCATCTTCGGCGGTTCGCATCAGCGCACCGAATGGGCGCCGATCCGCCCCAACGTCGTCGTCCTTTCGCGGGAGATTGGTTGCTCGCCCTGCCAATTTCATAAGGTCGAAGATTGCCGCTACGATGTCGCCTGCCTGCGCGAGATCGAGCCAGCCGCCGTGTACGAGGCGGTGATCGCGGCAATGGGCCAGCGGGACATCCTCAGCCCCGGGAAGGCAGCCTGATGTTTGAATCGTCGAAGACGGCAAAAAAAATAGAAGAGCTTCGGTTCGAAATCGCTTCACTTCGCGCCGCGCTGGAGACGGAGAGGGCAAGGTCGGCCAGCTTGGAATTGGCATTGCAGCAAGCGCGCGAGGCGATTGCGCCCCTGAATGCCGCGCATCAAAACGCCGTCGAGCAGCTTCGTCGGGTCGAAGACCGGCTTGGCGAGCTGGAAAAGGCATTTGAATCCGTAACGACGGAGGCCGAGCGGCATCTCGAAGAAATCGAGCGCCGTGTTCCCGACCCGAACCGGCTGCTGCGGATGGAAACACGCATGGATCAGCAGGCCGAGGACGTCCAAACCGCAATCGCCGGGCTCGTCATGAGAATCGATGCGCTGACGGGGCCGTCAAAATCTTCCTGAAGCGCGATTGCCGCAGAACCGCCACTGCGCTAGCTGCTCCAGCGGGGCAATATCATCGTTGGTACCGGAGAAGGTGCGGCCATTTCTCGGCAATCTGTCGTTCGTTTCGCGTCGCAAACTTGCGCGCAGACTGATCACGCGCGCCGATACTGCACGCGACGCACGACGTTTTGACGCCGCGGCAGCCCTGTACCAGGAAGCGCTCGATCTCGGCTGGAACAACCCGCACATCCGTGTCCAATGCGGCAACATGCTGAAGGACATCGGCCAATTCCGTGAGGCCGAGCAGCATTATCTGCGCGCGCTGCAGGACCTGCCAGACGACCCCGACATTTCGCTGCAGATGGGCCATCTCTACAAGCTGGCGGGTGATTTCTGGCAGGCGGAGCTTTCCTATCGCCGCGCGCTTGAGCTGAAACCGGGCTGGGCGGATCCGCTAAAGGAGATAGCGACCCTCGCAGGTGAGCGCGATCCTGCCGACGAGAGCAGGCCTCGCCGCCGGTCCGCCAGAATCCCGGCCGACATCGTCATGGAGCTGCTGCCGAGCGCCGCCGTGGGGGCAATAGATCGGGATGAATTTCGGCTGTTCCTGTTCGGTCGGGAACCGAAAGGCCGCCGTGGCTCGCTCAAGGAGCTGCGGGGTGTCGAGTCGATCCGCGGCTTCCGAATGGCGGCCGCCCGGCTCGATGAGGTTCGCCTGCTGATTGACGGCGAATGCGTGCGCCGCGAAAATCTGATCGCCTATCCTCGCGGAGAAGGCGAGCCCGTGAAGCATGTCTTCAATCTCTGGCACGATTTCTCGGATGTTCCGGTCGGGCCGCATATGATCGAGCTGCAACTCTACGACAGCGTGGGCAAGATCGCGCATCGCCACCGCGAGCGCCTGGAAGTCGCACCACCGCTCGATCGGGACAAGGCGGAATCGTCGGACGCCTGGGTTCCATCCTCGCTTGGTGACAATGCCGGGCTGGAGGACAGGGTCAATGCGCTGCCGAGCCTGGTTCGTATCCCCGAGCGCGAGCTACTGCCCGACCCCGTCCGAACGATCTTGGTCCAGCGCGCCGACCAGCTTGGCGATCTCGCCTTGTCGGTACCCGCAATCCGTCGATTGCGCGCCCTGTTCCCCGAGGCCAAGCTGGTGGGGCTGGTCACTCCCGCCAATGCGGGACTGGCGGAGGCGTTGGGGCTGTTCGACGATCTGGTGAGGGTCGATTTCGCCGAGGACCCCACGGTTGGCCGGCGGGTCCTGACGGCGGATGCGCAGAGAAAATTGCGTCGGGCGCTGGAACCCTATGCCTTCGATGTGGCGATCGACCTTGGCGAAGGGGACGATTCGCGCCCATTGCTGCTGCTGAGCGGAGCAAAATTCCTCTACGGCTTCCGCCATCGGCATTTCCGTTTCCTTCAAGCCGGGCTCGATTTCAGCGGATATGACCCCGTCAACGGGAATGATGTGCTTCCGCCGTCGCGCAAGTTCGCCATGCTGGTCGAAGGCCTGGGCGCACTCAGGGGCGAGGAGCCGCAGGCTGTTCCCAACCATGATCGCACAGCCCTGGTGGGCCTTGGTATCCCGTCCGACCGGCCCTTCGCGCTGATCCACACCGGCGCGCGCCTTTTCTTTAGCCGCTGGCCCCATTTCGATACCTTGGCCCGCCGTTTGCTGGAGCAGACGGGGCTCGAGCTGGTGGTGATCGGCGAGCAAGCGAATTTCGCCGAGGGCTTGCCTGCCGAATTGCGAGGGAGGCTCCATATCATACCCGGCATGCTGCCGTTTCCTCAGCTCGACGCGCTCATATCCAGTTGCGCGATCTTTATCGGCAACGATTCCGGTCCCAAGCATCTTGCCGCACTACGCGGTGTGCGGATGGTCAGCGTGCATATTCCGCGCAACAATTGGAGCGAATGGGGCCAGGAAGGGTCGGGGCTGATCGTCACGCGCCGCGTTCCCTGTGCGGGCTGCAGCATCCCCCCCGATGGCGAGGATTGCGGCAAGAATTTCGCCTGCATCCGCAAAGTGACGGTCGAGGAGGTATTCGCGGCCGTCATCAGGGTTCTGGAAGAGCCGAATTGACTTCGAGCGGCGGCTATTCCACTCGCATGCCGCAGGGCCGTGACGCACGGACGCACATCGGAGGGGAATGACGGTGCCGGCCACCACCAGCGGGGGACCGTTGGGCGCATTGCGGCGAATGATCCCGGCCCTGTCGCGGCAGCCGGCGCATCGTCGGCTGGGCAATCGCGCGCGCGATGCGCAAGCATGGGCGAATGCTGCGGACCATTATCGCCGCCATCTCGAAATCCACCCCGACGATTTCGCCATTTGGGTTCAGCTCGGTCATATGCTGACCCAGGTCGGCGACCATGAGGCTGCGGATTCCGCCTATCGGCAAGCCGAACGGCTTGATCCCATTAATGCCGATCTGTTGCTCTGCTGGGGACACTCGCGCAAGCTGGCGGGCGACCTAGAGCGCGCACGCAGCCTTTATGCAGCGAGCCTCGCGGTGGACGGCAATGCCGGCGCCCGCGGCGAGCTCGACGCGCTGGAGCCGCGCGACGCCGCAATCGCTGATGCGGCGCCCGAGCCCGCCACGCCGGAGCCGTCCCGCGATCCGGAGCCGGCACCGCCCCCGGCGCGCCGCCCGTGGGAGGCGCGCTTTGAGGTTGTGAAGCCGTTCGACCCTGCGCGCGGCGCCGAGATCGCCCTATTCGTCACCCATTCCGCCACCGGCGCGATCAAGCCGCACGTATTGCCTTATGTCCGCGCCCTGGCCGACCAGGGCATCGCGGTCTTGCTGATCGCCGTAACCGACCGCCAGCTCAACATCCGTCCCGAGCTGATCGATGCGGTGGCAGCCGTGATGGTGCGCGAGAATGCAGGCTATGATTTCGCGGCCTGGGCCCACGCGCTCCATCTCTGGCCGGAATGCTATGGCGCCGCGACGCTCTATCTCGCCAATGACAGCGTGGCGGCGACGGCCGACGATGCGCGGCTGAAAAAGATGCTCGAGCGCGTCCGTGCGAGCGGCGCGGACCTGGTCGGCCTCACCGAAAGCCACGAATATCGCTGGCACCTGCAGAGTTATTTCCTCGCGGCGAAACCGAGCCTGCTTTCATCTGCTCGGCTGCAGCGCTTTTTCGACGAGGTCCGCATCCTCGACGACAAGGATCGAGTGATCCAATCCTACGAACTGCGCTTTGCCGAGGCGATGGAGCAGGCTGGGCATCTTTACGATGTGCTGTTCCCGAGCGGGATCGCGCTCAATCCGACACTTTACGACTGGCGCGGGCTGATCGACTCCGGTTTCCCGTTCATCAAATTGCTTCCTTTGCGGGGCGCCTTTCCCGAGGTGGACCTGACCGACTGGCGCGAGACTTTGGCCGAGGCCGGCTTCGACGTCCCGCTGATCGAAACCGCCATCCGCGCGGCGGAGGAGCAGGTGCCCTGCGACGGCGACGATCGCCTCTATGCCCACCCGATCCCCTACGACCGGGGGGAAGGTCGGCCACTCAAGGTCGCCTTCTATGGACCCTGGAATTACGACAATGGGCTTGGCGCGGCGTCCCGCGCGATTATCGGCGGCCTTCGGCGCAGCGGCGTCCGGCTCAACCTGCACCCGATCAAGAAACCCTTCCACATCCATAAGCCTCTGGCGCCACCGGTCGATATCGTCGAATTCGGCGGTCCGGCCGACATCGCCATCGTCCATCTCAACCCTGATTGCTGGTTCCATCTGACGGACGACCAGCGGCGGGCGGTGAACCAGGCGCGCAAGCGGATCGGCTATTGGGTCTGGGAAATGGGGCACCTGCCGGATGGATGGCGCGACGATTTCTCGTCGGTGGATCGGATCTGGGCGCCCAGCCATTATTGCGCGGAATTGTTCGCCGCGCAGGACGAGGCGCCGGTGGATGTGATTCCGCATCCCGTTCCGATTCCGCCCGAGACCAAGGTCGACCGTGCGGCGGTGCTCGGAAGGCTCGGGTTACCGGCCAAGGCGCGCATCATCCTCTATGTCTTCGACGGCTCCAGCTATCTCGTCCGCAAGAATCCCGCCGCGCTGATCCGCGCTTTCGCTGCATCCGGCCTTGCTCAAAAGGGCTGGGCTCTGGTGCTCAAGACCAAGCATCTGATGGACCGGCCCGAAGAGGGTGCGGCGTTCAGCGCACTTGCGCGCGGGACGGAAGGCGTCACGCTGATCGATCGCGCGATCCCGACGGACGAGCTGCAGCAGCTTTGGGCTGTCGCCGACATCTATGCCTCCCCGCATTGTTCCGAAGGCTTCGGGCTGACGATCGCCGAGGCCATGGCCGCAGGCAAACGCGTGGTCGCGACCGATTTCGGCGGCAGCACCGATTATCTCGACGCGAGTACGGGTTTTCCGGTCAAAGCACGACCTTGGACGCTGACGCAGGATTTCGGTCACTATACCAGGGGCGGCGTCTGGGCTCGCATCGACGAACCCGCGCTCGCGGCTGCTTTGGTCAAGGCCGCGAAGGCCAAGGACGACATCGGTCAGGCCGCCCGCGCTCGCATCGCAGAGCAGCTTTCCTTTGATCGTATCGGTGCGCTGATCGCGGCAAGCCTGCACGAAACCATGACAGGGCGCGGCGCATCGCCGCGGATTGAGGTGATCCATCCGCGCTTCGACCGCGGCACACCGTTCGAAAGCGCGGATTTCGGCGACGCAATCCGCGCCGTCGCACTCGACCAACATGGCGCGGCGTCGAGCATCCCGGCCGATCTGCCGATGGATCGCGATCACTGGATCGCTTTGGCGCCGGCCGGCAGCGTTGCCGCTCCGGATTTCGAGGACCGCGTGCGCCGGCATGCGGAAGCGCGCCCCGACGTGTCGATCTTTTATGCCGACGATGTTGCTGCCGAGAGCGAAGCGCCGATCGACCGGCTGCGGCTCAAGCCGGAATTCGATCCTGTCCTGCTTGCGGCGCAGGATTATGTCGGCGCGCCCGTGATCGTGCGCGGCGCGGCGCTGGAGGCACTGGGAGGCCTTCGAAGCGAAATGGGAACGGCGGTGATCGCCGACCTGCTGTTCCGCGCGCATGAGGCCGGGCTTGGTATCGCACGCATTCCACATGTCCTGCTCGGCCATCGGGGAAAGCGGGTCCGTCCGCGTGACGCCGATTATCGCATGATGCTCGCGAACCAACCGCCGCTACTGCCCTACGATGTAGTGGAAGGGCCCGAACCCGGCACCCATGCTTTGCTTCGCCGTTTCGGCGACGACGCGCCGCCCGTGACGATTCTGATTCCGACCCGCCGCAGCCCGCTGCCGGAGGGATCCGGCACCTATGTCGAGCGGCTGCTTGACGGCATTGCCCGGACCGACTGGCCGATGGACCGGCTGACCGTGATCGTGGGCGACGATGTGAGGGGCGGGCCGGCCTGGGAGAAGCGCGCATGGCCCTTCCCGCTGCGCAGGATCGAGACCCCACGCGCCAGGGGTGAATCCTTCAACTATGCGGCGAAGATGAACCGGCTGTGGCGGGAGGCCGCGACCGAGCAGATCGTCTTGCTGAACGACGATATCCACCTGATCGAACCGGGCTGGCTTCGCGCGCTGCAGACCTTCGCGGTCGATCGTGACGTGGGAGGCGTTGGCGCTCGGTTGCTGTTCGATGACGGCAGCCTGCAGCACGCCGGCATAGGGCCCCATGGCGACGGGACGACCCATGTCTGGTTGTTCCGTCGCCGCCATGAAGGAACCTATCAGGGCTGGGCGCGGACGCAGCGCGAATGGTCGTTCGTCACCGGCGCCGCCTTCGCGACGCGGCGCTCGCTGCTCGATCAGGTCGGCGGCTTCGACGAGCGGTTACGTCTGGAGTTCAACGACACCGACCTCTGCCTGCGCCTGCGCGCGCTCGGCTATCGGATCGTCTGCACGCCGCTTGCCGAGATGATCCACACCGAAAAGGCCTCGCGCGGCAAGCAGGAGCCGCCGGGCGAAGACCGAGCGCTGTTCCTGTCGCGCTGGAAGCCTTGGTTCGATCAGGATCCCTCCTGGCACCCGCGCCTGCGACGCGATCGGATGGATATGACGCCGCAGGCTGAAGACGGGGCTTGGTATCTTTAGAAATCGGCCGCGCGAACGCTCAGACGGCCCTTTTTCAATATCTGCCGCTTGGGGCCGTTAGGGCCTGCTAAAAGCTCGATCAGACTTTTCGGAACTCGACCTTGCGTAGGGTCATTCGAGCCATATCCCCTGAAATGCACTCGATCACACATTCGAGTGCCCGCGCATCGCTTATCAACTCAAGTAGGATTGGAAGCTCACTCGCAATTGGCGCCTCCATCAACTGATCGCCGAAATTGTCCTGTAAACGACAGACGAAATCCCCCTCCCAATCGGCATCGATCGATACGCGATAGGAACCACGCGGCAGGTGCAGATAGGGGCCGAAAACGATCACTCTTCGATCTTGCTCTTGATCGGGTCGGCTCGTCCATATCACCGCGCCTTGCTCTAGTTCTGCCCCCTTGCCCCGATTGAATTGGATCGGATGAAACGTCAGGTCCGGCAAGTCCGGAACTCCGTTACGACTGAGCACGAGCGTGCATTCCGCGCCAAGCAGCGAATCGAAATCGGCAACCACAAGAGAGCCGTCGTTAAGAACTCGCTGCATCTTGAGGCCGAACTCTTCCGTGATGAGACGTATCATCTCTCGAGCCGCCTGCTCATCACGAAAATAGGAGAAGAAGAATTCCATCAGAATGACGATGTCGGGCGATCGCGCAATGATGCTACGCATGCCTTTTAGCGCATACTCTTCGTGGGCTTCTACATCGATCTTCACCACGTCTATGATCACATCGCTTGGTAGGTGGTCGTCCAGGCGTACGACGGGCACCTCGATGACCTGATGCCCATCGCGCGGTGCATCATCATGCCTCGGAATACGACCTCCGCCGGGATAGCCGGGTTCGATCTCGAACTTTATTGAACCGTTGACGTCGGAGATACCGAAAGGCCGAGCCTCTATAATCCGATCAAAGCCATTCAGATGTATCGAATTGCGGTAGAGTTCGTAGAGGTTGGGATTGGGTTCGAACCCAATGATCTTGCCTGCAGCGCGCAAATAGGGCGCAGCGACCATTGAGTAATATCCATAATTTGCTCCGACATCGAGCATGACGGATCCCGGCCTGAGAAGCCGTCGCAAAACCATGATCTCGGCATCCTCGATAAGCCCGCTGGTAAGCAGGTTCACGGCCCCGCCGTGATCTTGGGGATCGACATAGATTTGATAGCCGTTCACCAGGAGTGCTACGGCACGCCGTCGCTCCAGTATAATTCCGGACCGGCGTCGCACCGTTTCCGAGGCATCGCGGACGATATGAAGATCGCGCTCTATCCGCTGCAATTGCTGAGGCAAAGGAGCATCACGGACCGTGCGCAGATCGCGCTCCATCTGCTCCAGCCGCTGGGATAGCGCCGCAATAGCTTCATGCAGGGATGCCAGAGCGGCCGGCATACGCACGAACTGGCGAACCCACTTCATCCCGTCTCCCCTCGCGAGGTGAGCATCCTTGTTGCCGCTGTTGCGATAGTTCGCATCGGCATCAGCTGTTCAAAGCCTTGTCTCGCAGCCACTGCAAGCCATGGTTTTGTGTATGCGCTTGGTCCGCTTGTCCTGCGGCCGCAAGCGGAGTTCTGCTCAGCGTGTCAGAGCGCGCGCCGTCACGAAGGGCGAGAAGAGCTGGTTGATGATGTTGACCATCTTGGCCGGGCGGTTCGCGGCGGCGTTGGCGATGTAGATCACGTCCTTGTCGCGGATCGCGAAGCGCTGCGACAGAAAGTAGCTGGCCGGCTGCATCATGTTGAGCCGGTAGATGACGGGCTCTTCATGTGCGCCGGGCGCTGCCGGATCGTAGCGGAACAGGAATATTGCCGACGGATCCGCAATCGCATCGGTCGGCCCGCCGGCGCGGGCGACGGCTTCGGCGAGCGACAGGTCGCCGGTTGCGAAATCGATCTGCTCGACCTTGCCGGTGGCGCCGAGCGAGATGAA
>Ga0207702_10001206_pt1 | contig 26199 bp, 28 predicted proteins | sample KBSCornC62_FD_184302 | JGI IMG/M metagenome (GOLD analysis project Ga0207702, IMG submission 184302) | Corn rhizosphere microbial communities from Kellogg Biological Station, Michigan, USA - KBS Corn C6-2 (SPAdes) (version 2) | ecosystem: Host-associated > Plants > Roots > Rhizosphere > Soil ...
CCGTCGCCCGTGAACAGGCCGCAGTTGAAGTCGAGCATCTCGCGGATGATCGGCGAGTACGAGGCGCGGTACTCGACCACCGCCATCTCCTCGGCGATGTGGTGGAACCCGCTGGCCAGGATCTCCATTGTGATCGGATCGATCGTTGTCGCAGTGGACATCAGTCCGCCCCTCGCTGCAGCACCAGGGTGCCCGCCGCGCCGACGATTCCGCTCCAACCGGGTGGGATCACCACGGTCGTGTCCTCCTGCTCGATGATCGTTTCGGCGGCGATCGTATCGTCCTGGGCGAGCTGCTCGCGTCCAGAGGCGGCCCACTGGCGCCAGCCGCCGTGGTAGACGCGCCGGGAGCCGGCGACCGCGGGCCGCCGGCTGTCCTCGGCGACCGTCCAGTCGATGTCGGGGATCCGTGCCAGCGCGCGCAGCCGCAGGGTCACGATGTCGGTCTCGGTGACGGTCGGCGTGTAGTCGTAGAGACGCCGGTGCTCGTCCTCGAACGCCTTCACGGCGGCGGCGATCGCCTCGGCCGTGACCGGCCGCTGCGCGAACGGAACGGTCAGGTTGTAGGCCTGTCCGCGGTAGCGCATGTCCAGCTCGTGTGAGAACTCGAAGCTGCGGGTGACCGACGCCGACGTCTCGAGCAGGTCCTCCGCCTCGGCTTCGAGGCGCGCGAACTCCGCGTCGAGGTCCGCCGGTGAGATGGCGGCGGTCGGCTGCAGCCAGCTGCGGCGCAGGTCGTGTCGGATGTCGGTGGCGAGCAGCCCCAGCGCGGCCGCGACGCCCGGGTAGCGCGGGATCACGACGCGCGGGATGCCGAGCTCGTCGGCCAGGGCGCAGGCGTGCATCGGCCCGGCCCCGCCGATCGCGACCAGCGCGAAGCGGCGCGGGTCGTGGCCGCGGGCGATCGTCATCACGCGCAGCGCGTTGGCCATGTTGGCATTGGCGATGCGCAGGATCGCGACGGCGGCCTCCTCGACGCCCAGGCCCAGCGGCTCGCCCACTGCGGCGGTGACGGCCTGCTCGGCCAGCCCGCGGTCGAGCGGCACGCCGTCGGCCAGCGCGCTCTCGGCCGACAGGTTGCCGAGCACCACGTGGGCGTCGGTGACCGTCGCATCCTTGCCGCCCAGGCCATAGGCGGCGGGTCCCGGCTCGGCGCCGGCGCTGGCCGGGCCGACGGTGAGCGAGCCGAACTGGTCGACGCGGGCGATCGACCCGCCGCCGGAGCCGATGCAGAGCACGTCGATCTGGGGCAGGTTGATGGGCATCCCGGCTGCCTCACCGGAGAAGCGGCGCTGTGGGCTGCCGTCGATGACGAGGCCGATGTCAGCTGTGGTGCCGCCCATGTCGAACGTGAGCGCGGCGCTCTCCCCGACCAGCTCGGCCAGGCGAGCGCCCCCGATCACGCCGGCGGCGGGGCCGGAGGCGGACAGGGCGATCGGCAGTTCGCGGGCGCGGGCGGCCGGGGCGACGCCGCCGTTGGTCTGCATCATGTGCAGCGGAACCGAGACACCCTCGCCGGCCACCTGATCGGTGACCGCCCCCAGATAGGCGCCCATCAGCGGCAGCAGCGAGGCGTTGAGGGCCGTGGTCGAGGCGCGCACGTACTCGCGGAACTCGGGCACCACCCGCGACGACAGCGAGACGACGGTGCCCGGCAGCTCCTCGGCCAGGATCTCGCCCACGCGCCGCTCATGGTCGTCGTTGATGAAGGAGAACAGCAGCATCACGGCCACCGCCTCGACGCCACGGTCGCGCAACGCGGCGGCGGCGGCGCGGACGCTATCGGCGTCCAGCGGCTCCACCTCGTCGCCGGCGGCGTCCAGGCGGCCGCGGACGCCCAGGCACAGATCGCGGGGAACGATCGGTTCCGGCTCCGGCGTCCACAGGTCGTAGACGTGGGCCCGCATCTGGGTGCCGATGGCGAGCACGTCGCGGAAGCCCTCGTTGGTGATCAGGGCGGTGCGGGCCAGGCGGCGCTGGACGATCGCGTTGGTGGCGACGGTGGAGCCGTGGGCCAGGTAGCCGACGTCGGCGGCCTTGGCGCCGGCTCGCTCCAACAGCTGGCGCAGGCCGTCCATGAAGCCGGCCTCGATTCGATCTGGCGTCGAACGCACCTTGGCGATGCGAACGTGGCCGTCGTCGACCACGATCACGGCGTCGGTGAATGTTCCGCCGACATCAATCCCGATGCGACCGCGCTTGTCGCTCACCGGCGTGATGCTACGGCATCGCGACCGATGCGCCAATCCGTCGATCAACGCACTTGACGTGGGGTGGGATTGCAGCGGAGAGCGTTCGTCAGTAGGTTGGCGCGTGTGACCCGCCGGCTTCCCTCCGGTACGGTGACCCTCGTCTTCACCGACATCGCCGGCTCGACCGCGCTGCTGCATGACACGAACGATGGGTATGCGGCGCTGCTGGCCGACCACCGCCGAGTGATCCGCGAGGCGGTTGCGCGACATGACGGTGCCGAGGTGGACACGCAGGGCGACGCGTTCTTCCTCGCCTTCGCACGGGCATCCGATGCCGTGGCGGCAGCACGGGAGGTGGTGACCGCGCTGCAGTCGGGCCCGGTGAGGGTGCGGATCGGGATCCACACCGGCGAACCGGTGTTGACCGACGAGGGCTACGTCGGCCTGGACGTGCATCTGGCGGCGCGGATCGCCGCCGGCGGCCACGGCGGGCAGATCCTGGTCTCACAGCAGACACGCGACCTCGTGGGCGCGGCCGATCTGCGCGATCTGGGACTGCATCGGCTCAAGGATGTGGGGGAGTTACGGCTGTTCCAGGTCGGCGACGGCGAGTTCCCGCCGGTGCGATCGATGGGCCGAAACACGGTCTCAGCACCGTCGCAGCCACCGCTCGGCCGCGACCGGGAACTGGCCGAGCTGCGCGCGCTGATCGAGGGCGGCCAGACGCGGCTGATCACGATCACCGGCCCCGGCGGGATCGGCAAGACGACGCTCGCACGAACGCTGGCGGCCGACATGACCGATCGGTTCGGCGACGGCCTCTGGTTCGCAGACCTGTCGGCGACCGCCGCGGCAGACCAGGTCGAAGCCCAGGTGGCGGCCGCGATCGGCAGCCACAGCGGCGTCGCCGATCACCTGCGAAGCCGGAACTCGCTGCTGGTGCTCGACAACTTCGAGCAGGTGATCGAGGCGGCCCCTTTCGTGGGCGCCTGGATCGACCACTGCGCGGGCCTGGTCGTCCTGGTGACCAGCCGGGAGGCGCTGCGATTGCGAGCGGAGCACGAGTACCCGTTGGCGCCGCTTGCAAGCGAGGCCGCTGTCGCGCTGTTCGCTGCCCGCGCCCGCGCGGTGTCGCCAGGGTTCCACGCCAACCAGGCGGAGCTGGAGCGTCTCTGCGCGCGGCTGGACGGAATGCCGCTGGCCCTGGAGCTCGCGGCGACCCGGACGCGGACGCTCACTCCCGAGCAGCTGCTCAGCCGCCTCGACCAGCGCTTCTCACTGCTGAGCGGGGGCGCCCGCGACCTACCCGAGCGGCAGCGCACGATGGAGGCGACGGTGGCGTGGAGCTACGACCTGCTGGATGCGCATGAACAGGTTCTGTTCAGGCGGCTTTCGGTGTTCAGCGGCGGCTGGCCGCTGGAAGCCGCCGAGTCGATCTGCGACGCCGACCCCGACATCCTCGACTCGCTTGCCGCCAAGAGCCTGGTGCGGTTCGAGGACGGCCGCTTCAGGATGCTCGAGACGATCCGCGCCTACGCAGCGTCACGCCTGGTTGAGGAACCGGCGGTGGCCACCGAGCTGCGGCGACGGCACGCCGGCTGGTTCGCGGAGCTCGCGGCGCGCGCCGAGCCTGAACTGACCGGACGCGACCAGGAGCACTGGCTGAACGTGCTCGAAGCCGACGAGGACAACCTGCGCTCGGCGCTGGGCTGGGCCACGAACCACGCCGGAAGCGATTCAACCGGCCTGCGGCTCGGTGCCGCACTGGTGTTCTTCTGGTACCTGCGCAGTCGCCCCCTCGAGGGGCGGCGCTCACTCGAGCCGCTGCTCGAGGCAGCGGCGGCAGAGGACTCCGGCGACCGGCTGCGGGCGCTTTGGGGCAACGCGTTCTTCATGGCGATACTGGGCGATCCCACGGCCGGGCCGGTGCTCGAGCAAGCACGTGCGATGGCGCGCCGGCTCGGCGACGGTTCGATGGAGGCGCGGACGCTCGACCTGCTGGGGATGCTGTCGCTGTTTCAGAACGACCTCGAAAGGGCGCGCGGCTTGCTCGAGGCAAGCGTCGACCTGGCCCGCGACAACGGCGATCTCTGGTGTCTGGTGGACGCGCTGGGTACTGCCGGCTCGATCTATCCGTTGCTGGGCGAGTTCGGCCGGGCGCGGGCGGCGGGCGGAGAGGCCTTGCGAATGGCTCGTGGCCGCGGCGACCTCCAGGGAGTGCGAATGGCGCTGCTGGGACTGGCGCTGGCCGAGCGGCGCACCGGCAACGCGATTGCGGCCCGCGCCGCGGCTGAGGAGGGGCTCGCGATCTGCCGGCGCCTCGACGACCGCTTCTTCAGCTCCTACTTCCTGTGGCTGCTGGGCTACGCCAGCCTGGCACTTGGCGACCTTGGGCGCGCCGCAGAGGAGGCGGACGAGGCACTGACGCTGGCACGGCAGGTGGGGGCGCCGCTGCTGGTCAGCTGCGCTCTGGAGGTCAGCGCGGCCGTCGCACGGGACATGTCCGATGCGGCAACCGCGCGGGCGTACCTGACCGAGGCCGAGGCGCTCGGCCGCGAGACCCTGGTGCCGGGCTCGTACCGCTCGGAGGCGCTGCGCGCGCTGGCCGCTCTCGACGCCGCCGAGGGTGACACGGAATCGGCCCGCGCGCGGCTGGCCGAGGCGCGCGAGCTGGCGCGGCAAGCGCCCGACCCCTGGGCCGAGCAACGGGCGGCGCTGGATCTGCAGCGGCTATAGCCGCGCGAGCATGCCTGAGTCTAGGGGCTGCTCCAGTGCTCCGACGGCCGACCGCTGCGCGGATCACTCGGCTCCGTGTTCGCGGGGTTCCCCCTCAGAGCCATCCTGGCGTCCTGCAGGCTCTGGGCCTCCTCGTCGAGGCTCCGGCCCTTCTTCGTCCAGCGTCCGATTCCAACGCCGATGACCAGCGCCACCACCGCGACGACGATCTCCATCTGTGAGCCCCATTCCGTTCGGATTCACCGCAGCGACGAGGCGCCGGCGCGGGTTGTGACCGAGAACCTGATCCCAGTCTACGGCAGGCGGGGCGCGATCGCGAGCTCAGGCCGGGTCGGCGTTGCCCGGCTGCGACGTCAGCACAGGCGACGTGAGCGTCTTCTTCTTCAGGGTGGACGGGTCGACCGGCCGGTCGCCGTGCTTGCCCACCCGGATCGCCCGGTGCAGCGCGCTGCCCTGCACCAGCTCCTTCCAGGTCAGGAACCAGACCGTCCAGCCATTGCCCCAGGCGCCGCCGCGGGGGCTGCCGGTGACCGTCACCGGATCGCCCGGCACCGCCCAGTTGTAGTAGGTCTCGGCGTTGGCCGGCGACAGGTTCACGCAGCCGTGGCTGACGTTCGTGAAGCCCTGCTCGCCCACCGACCAGTACGCGTCGTGCATGTAGTCGCCCGACCACGTGAACCTGACCGAGAACGGCACCATCAGGTCGTATCCCGGCCCCTTCATCTCCACCGGGTTGCCCTTCTCGATGGTCAGGTACGTGCCGTTGGGCGTGTCGTCTCCGGGCTTGCCGGTGCTGATCGGCCAGGTCGCGTACAGCTTCTTGTGCCGGTAGATCTGGACGTGGTGCTCGGTGGTGCTGGCAACCGCGATCAGTGAGTCGCCGATCGTGAACACCTGCTTCAGCGTGTGCGTGCCATAGACGCCGGGAGCCGCCTCGACGCCGTCCAGGTCGCCCTCGAAGTGCACGGTCGTGTGCTCCGGCCAGTAGTTCCGGGGCCGGAAGTAGACGGTGCTGTCGCCGTCCCAGTACCAGGCGCCGGTGACGGGCTTGGACGCGGTCACGTGCAGCGCCCGCTCAACCGCGCGCCGGTTCGTGACCGGGTGATCGAACGTGAGCGTGATCGGCATGCCCACGCCGTAGGTGCCGTGGGCGGCCTCGAAGATGGTGGTGTTCACGACCTGGCGCGGCGCCAGCGTGCGGAACCTGCTGGTCGCGGTGACCGTGTGGCCGGCGGCGTCAACCGCCGTCGCGTGCACGGTGTAGCGGGTGGCGGTGTGCAGCGTGGTTCGGCTGATCCAGACCGTGTGGCCATGCTTCAGCTTCCCGGTCAGCGGGTCGCCGGGAGCGCCGGCCGTGACGCCGGTGAGCCTGCCGTTGGTGACGCTGACCATCACCGTCTTGCCCGGAGGCACCCGCCGGTGGCCGTTGGACGGCTTGATCGAGAACTGCACGGCCGGGGTCGCCGGCGGCGCCGAGACGCCCCCGGCCTGGGACGGCCCGCCCGCCGACATGCCGCTGCTGCACGCCCCCGCAACCGCCACCATGCCCGCCATGACAACGGCGGAGACCGGGGCGCGAAGTCTGCTGGTCATGCTGGCCACGCGCCGTAGAGTACCGGCAGTATCGACCGGCACGAAGCCGGCTGGCCCACCGATACACAACCGATCACGACCGCGGCCGCCGCTGATCGCTCTCCGCCAGCCGCGCGAGCAGCAGCGTCGCCTCGGCCAGCAGGCGCCGCTCGCGCTCCGTCAGGTCGCGCTCGATGGCGTTGGCCAGCCAGCCCTCGCGGCGGCGGCGATCCTCCGCCACAGCCCTGCGGCCGGCCGCGGTCAGCGTGACCACGACCAGGCGCCGGTCGACGGCGTGTGGGCCGCGCTCGACCAGTCCGCGGTCGGCCAGCCAGGCGACGGTGCTCGCCATCGATTGGGGCCGCACACGCTCGTCGGCCGCCAGGTCGCTGATCGACGCCGGGCCCAGCCGGTCGAGCCGGCCGAGCACCGTCACCTGGCTCAGCGTGAGGTCGCGCCGCTCCTCCCGCAGGCGGCGGATCAGCTGGCCGATCACGACCCGCAGGTCGCTTGCGAGGATCGATGGCTCGATCATCATTACAGCCTATCTTAACAGTTTGCCTGTAGACTTCGACGCATGGATTCCGACCGCTACAAGTGGATCGCCTTGTCCAACACCACGCTCGGTGTTCTGCTGGCGACCCTCGATGCCTCCATCATCCTGATCGCCATGCCGAACATCTTCCGCGGCATCAAGCTCGATCCGCTGGTGCCGGGAAACAGCTTCTACCTGCTGTGGATGATCCTCGGCTACCTGGTCGTGACCAGCGTCCTGATCGTCAGCCTGGGGCGGCTGGGCGACATGTACGGCCGCGTGCGCATCTACAACCTCGGCTTCGTGATCTACACCGTGGCCTCGCTGCTGCTCGCGATCGACTGGATGACCGGTACCTCCGGCGCCACCTATCTGATCGGGTTCAGGATCGTGCAGGGCATCGGCGGCGCCTGCCTGCTGGCCAACGCGGCCGCCATCATCACCGACGCCTTCCCCGCCAACCAGCGCGGGCTGGCGCTCGGCATCAACAACATCGTCGGCGTCAGCGGCATGTTCGTGGGGCTGGTGCTGGGCGGGTTGCTGGCGCCGATCGACTGGCGGCTGGTGTTTCTGATCTCGGTGCCGATCGGCCTGTTCGGCACCGTCTGGGCCTACCTCAAGCTGGAGGAGCGAAGCGTGCCGCGGCGGGCGCCGATCGACTGGTGGGGCAACGTCACGTTCGCGCTGGGCCTGGTGCTGGTGATGGTGGCGGTCACGTACGGCATCCGCCCCGCCAACGGCCATCCCACCGGCTGGACGAGCCCCAGGGTGCTGGCGCTGATGGCCTGCGCGACGGTCAGCCTGATCGCCTTTGCGATGATCGAACGGCGCGTCGCCCACCCCATGTTCCGGCTACAGCTGTTCCGGATCCGGGCATTCACGTTCGGCACGCTCTCGACGTTCCTGTCGGCGGTCGCGCGCGGCGGCCTGATGTTCATGCTGATCATCTGGCTGCAGGGCATCTGGCTGCCGCAGCACGGCTACAGCTTCGAGCAGACGCCGCTTTGGGCCGGCATCTTCATGCTGCCGCTGACGGTCGGGTTCCTGATCGCGGGGCCGACCTCGGGGTTCCTCTCCGACCACTTCGGCGCGCGCCCGTTCGCGACCGCCGGCATGATCGGCGCGGCCATCAGCTTCGGTCTGCTGATGCTGCTTCCGACGGACTTCTCCTACCCCACGTTCGCCGGCATCCTGCTGCTGAACGGCCTGTCGATGGGCATGTTCGCCTCGCCCAACCGGGCCGCGGTGATGAACAGCCTGCCCGCCGGCGACCGCGGCGCCGGCGGCGGCATGAACCAGACCTTCCAGAACTCGGCGCAGGTGCTCTCGATCGGGATCTTCTTCACGCTCATGATCCTGGGCCTGGCCTCCACGCTGCCCGAGACGATGCTGGGCGGCCTGCAGGCGCACGGCGTCCCGCACGCCACGGCGGAGCGGATCGCGCACCTGCCGCCGGTCTCGATCCTGTTCGCCGCGTTCCTCGGCTACAACCCGATCCAGCACCTGCTGGGCCCACACGCCGTGGCCGCGCTGTCGCCGCACGACAAGGCGGTGCTGGTCGGCCACTCGTTCTTCCCGGCCCTGATCTCGGGGCCGTTCCGCGACGGCCTGCACGCGGCGTTCACGTTCGCGATCGCGGCCTGCCTGGTGGCGGCCGCGGCGTCGCTTGCCCGCGGCGGCGTCCCCGGCCGCGCCGATCGGCCGGCGCCGGCGCGGGAACGCGCGAGCGCGCCCGCGAGCTCGCTCAGCCAGTCGCGGTAGCCCCAATGAATGTCGTCGGCGTAACAGTTCTTAACTAAACCTACAGACAACTATGGATAACCTGGCACGAGGCACCTACCAGGAGGCATCCGATGTCGAGCTCCCCCCACGTCGTACCCGCCCGCTTCCGCTTCGGCCGCGACCCAGAGTCCGAGCTCGTCCAGCCCTCCGTCATCCACGCGGACGAGTTGATGCTGCGGCGCTGGTTCCGGCTGCACGATCGCGGCCGGCCGCTGAGCCGCGCCGAGCTGGAGTTGCTGATCGAGGACATGTCGGCGCACCCCGAGCTGTGGCGGCACCTGCTGCGCCGATCGCCGGACCAGCGCCACTACGTGCGGATGTTCCTGGACGCGCACGTCGAGATCTGGCTGATCTGCTGGTGTCCGACCCAGGAGACGGGCTTCCACGACCACGGCGGCAGCCGCGGGGCGGTGGCCGTGGTGCAGGGCATGCTCTCCGAGACGCTGCCCAACATCGGCGGGGAGCACCCCCGCGCGCTGTACCGGAGGGGCGACTGCTTCTCGTTCGGCGCGTCGCACATCCACGACGTCCGGCACGCCGCCGGCGATCCCGCCGCGTCGCTGCACGCGTACTCGCCACCCCTGGGCGAGATGGGCTTCTACGAGCTTGACGACGGCGGCACCCTGACGCGGCGGCCGGGCGACAGCGACGAGGAGTTCTGCTGACGGTCCTGGTCAGGCGGCCCGGCTGGCCTCCGGCTGCGGCGCCGACGAATCGCCGCGCGCCCGCGCCACGGTGACCAGCGCGATCACCAGGTAGAAGCCGGCCGCGGCATTCGGAGCGAAGATCGCAAGCACGGTGGCGCCCACGTAGAGCCCGATGTTGGGCGTCGACCGGTTCGTGATCGCGCGCACCTCCTCCTGCGTCACCTCCGGCCGCAGCAGCTTGGGGTCGCGCACGACCGTGCGCCACAGCGCTGCCAGCGCCACCGAGACGAGCAGCAGCGACGCGCCGTAGAAGATCACCGCCACCCGCTCGGCGTTCGCATCGCGCACCGCCTGGGCCGCGAGCCCGGTCGGGAAGGGCAGGAACGAGACCGTCATCAGCAGCAGCAGGTTCAGCCGCATCACCTGGGTGTTCACGTACCTGAGGCGCCGGAAGATGGCGTGGTGGGCCAGCCAGATGCCGCCGATCGTGACGAAGCTGGTCGCGTAGGCCAGGTAGTTCGGCCACTGGTGCACGATGCCGTGCAACAGGTCGTTCATCGCCGACTCGGGCACGTGCAGGTCGAGCACCAGCAGCGTGACCGCGATCGCGAACACGCCGTCGCTGAATGCCTCCGTGCGGCCGCCGGCCCATCGGCTCTCCATCTCGTCCCGTTCGCCCCGAGGCACGCGACTCCTCGCCCGCCCCCAGGCGGTTCCCAGGAAACCCTAAGGTTCGGCTCATAGCCTGGAGGCACGATGCAGAACGAGGCACCCCGCATACTGGTGGTCGACGACGAGGAATCGATCACGCAGCTGGTCTCGACCGTGCTGCGCTACGAGGGTTTTGAGGTCGAGTGCGCCGGCAGCGGCCGCGCCGCCGTGAAGCTGACCGACCGCTTCCGGCCCGACCTGGTCGTGCTGGACGTGATGCTGCCCGACCTGGACGGCTTCGAGGTCTACCGGCGGCTGTCGGCGACCGAGCCGCGGGTGCCGGTGCTGTTCCTGACCGCGAAGGATCAGCCCGCTGACCGCGTGCACGGGCTCACGCTGGGCGCCGACGACTACGTCGGCAAGCCGTTCAGCCTGGAGGAGCTGGTCGCGCGCGTGCGCGCAATCCTGCGCCGCACCCAGCCCGACGCGGCCGCAGGGTCGGAGTCGCGCGTCGCCTACCACGACCTCTCGATCGACGACGACGCGCACGAGGTGCGCCGCGGCGACCGGCTGGTTCAGCTGACGCCGACCGAGTACAACCTGCTGCGCTACCTGCTGGTGAACGCCGGCCGCGTCGTCAGCAAGGCACAGATCCTCGACCACGTCTGGCGCTACGACTTCGGCGGCGACTCGAGCGTGGTCGAGACCTACATCAGCTACCTGCGCAAGAAGATCGACCAGCCCGGCGAGCCGCGCCTGATCCAGACGGTGCGCGGGTTCGGCTACGCGATCCGGCTTCGGACCGGCTGACGTGCGCTCGCCCCGGCGCATGACGCTGCGGCTGCGGCTATCGATGCTGGCGGTGGTGCTGGTCGCGGCCGGCCTGCTGGCGGCGGGGATCGCCACCCGCTACGAGCTTCGCGGCTTCCTGATCGACCGGGTCGACAGCCAGCTGCGTTCCGCCGCCGGCCCCGTCTCGCTCTACTTCCTGCGCGGCGACACCGACCACGGTGCACAGCAGCAGGTGCAGAACGCCTTGCCGCGCGGCAGCTACGCGGCGGTGGTCGCCCCCGACGGCTCGGCGCTGGCATCTCTGTACTTCGACGAGGGTCAGGTACCCGCGAATCTGAAGCACGAGGCGACCCAGGCGCCGCTGGGGACGTCCACCCAGGACGACTATCGCGTGTACGTGATGCCCGGCCAGGCCGACGGCGGCTCCACCCCGGTCCGGCTCGCGATCGCGACACCGCTTCACGACGTCAACTCGACGCTCAACCAGCTGGCGATGCTGGAGCTGCTGGTCGGCCTGATCGTGCTGGCGGTGGTGGCGGCGATCGCGTTCTGGCTGGTGCGCCGCGAGCTGCGGCCGCTGGTGCGGATCGAGGACACGGCCGCGGCGATCGCGGGCGGCGACCTCACGCAGCGCGTCCCGGAGGAGGCACCCGGTACCGAGATCGGTGACCTGGCCCGCTCCCTGAACGCGATGCTGGCCCAGATCGAGCAGGCCTTCGAGCAGCGGCGGCAGTCGGAGGAGCGGCTGCGGCGGTTCGTGTCCGACGCGTCGCACGAGCTGCGAACGCCGCTGACATCGGTGCGCGGCTTCGCCGAGCTGTTCCACCGCGGCGCGGCCGGCCGGCCCGACGACCTGGCGCTTGCGATGAGCCGGATCGAGTCGGAGGCGGAGCGGATGGGCGTGATCGTGGAGGATCTGCTGCTGCTGGCCAACCTCGACCAGGGACGGCCGCTGGGGCAGGAGCAGTTCGACCTGGAGGCGGTGCTGGCCGAGATGGTGGCCGATCACGCCATGCTGCACGCCGACTGGCCGATCAGCTTCAGCTCGAGCGGCGGCTCCGACCTGGTCGGTGACGAGCTGCGAATCCGCCAGGCGGTCGCGAACCTGCTGGCCAACGCCCGCGCCCACACGCAGCCCGGCACCAGCATCGCCGTGACGCTGGCGACGGCGGGCGACGACCGCACGGTCGAGGTCAGCGACACCGGGCCGGGCATCGCCGCCGACGACCTGCCGCACCTGTTCGAGCGCTTCTACCGCGTGGATGTGTCGCGCGCCCGCCGCAGCGGCGGCAGCGGGTTGGGGCTCGCGATCGTGCAGGCGATCGCCGAGGCCCACGGCGGATCGGTCGGCGTGACCAGCGTCGTGGGCGAGGGCGCGACGTTCACGATCGCGCTGCCGATCGCGGGCGCGACGAAGGCGACCCATAAGGACACGGGGCTGGCTTCAGCCTGAGCTACAGCTGCGTGGCTCCGTGCGGGGTCACCAGCAAGTTGATCGGCTGCGCCGGATAGGCGGTATGGAGCGTGTGGCCGTTGACCCGCAGCCGAACGCTGGTCGGATCGCCCAGCCGCAGCCACACGCGGCGGCCGTGCAGGCGCACGGCCTGGCCCGGCGCCAGCGTCCGCTCGGCCAGCAGTGCCCCGGTGGCGGAGCCGCGACGCGCCTCCAGCCAGCAGCTGCCCTGCGCCGCGGTCACGGTCATATGCACGCCCGTCGGCTGCGCCGGCGGTGGCGTCTGCGTTGCCGTGGTGTCCGGGCTGGTGACGGGTTGCGTGGCCGGCGCATGCGTGGTCGGCGGGGACTGCGCGGCGTGGTCGCCGCCCGAGCGGCTTGTCAGGTAGAGCACAGCCGAACCGGCCAGCAGCAGGCAGGCCAGCGCCACCGACAGGCTGAACAGCCCGGACGGCGAGCTGCGTGCGACGGAGACCGGCGTCTGCGGAAGCGCCGGCTCGGCCCGGTGCGCCGAGCGGTTCCACTGGTCGTTGAAGATGGCGACGATGTCGTCCCCGTTCAGGCCCAGGTACTCGGCGTAGGTGCGCACGAAGCCGCGCGCGTAGGCCTCGGCCGGCAGCGCGTCCAGGCGGTCGTCTTCGATCGCCCGCAGCTGCGCCGAGCGGATGCGGGTGGCCTGCTCGATCCGGTCGAGCGGGATGTCGCGCAGCTCGCGCTCCTGCCGCAGCATCTGGCCCAGGGTCGGCGCCGACACCACCTCGTCAACGAGGCCGGCGTCGTCGATCACGGGCAGCTCCCGCTGCTCCGGCTGCTCCGGCAGCTCGCTGCCGGCGCCGTCGCGGACTCCGTTCTCACTCACCTGCCAACTCACACGTCCCACCCCTAACGCCGCCGAGTTGCTCGCCGCCGTTTGCCCCGCTACCTATGGTGCCACCCGTCGCGCGCTTCGGCAAACGTCGCGCAAGCGGGCACACCGAGCGTTGATCAGCCGCGGCGTTTCTGCGAGCATCGGAGCCGTGGCCCCGATCACCCGCGAAGGCGTCGAGCTCGGCCTGCCGTTCACGGAGGCGGAGTACCGCGACCGCGCCCGGCGCGTACGCAATGAGATGGCGCGACGCGACGTGGAGGTGCTGCTGGTTCTCAGCCCCGCGAACCTCTGCTATCTGACCGGCTTCGAGTCGATCTGGTACCCGCCGCGCGCGCCGGTAGGGGTGATCGTGGCCCGCGATGACGAGCGGCTGCTGTTCGTCGACTACGACCGCCACCGCACGCTGGTGGAGCGAGTGGCGCTGTTCGACGACGCCGTCTTCTACGACTATGCGACGGCGATCGACCAGCTGCGCGCCGCGGTGCAGGAGCGCGGGTGGTCGTCGGCGACGATCGGCGTGGAGCGATGGGCGGCCTCGCCGGGCGCGCCGCTGGTCGACCGGATCGCGGAGGCGATCGCCGACACCGGCGCGAACGTGGTGGCCGGCGACTGGATCGTCGACCGGGTGCGGCTGGTCAAATCGGAGGCTGAGCTCGCCTGCGTGCGGCGCGCCTCGGAGATCGTCGACGCCGCCGTCGAGTCGCTGGGCGACTACGTGCGGCCGGGGCGCACCGAGCTCGAGATCGCCGCCCACCTGAACTCCGAGATGGCGGCACGCGGCGGCGAGGAGCCGGCCATCCGCACGATGGTCTCGGCCGGGCCGGACGTGTGGTGTCGCACCCACTCGCCGCCGTCGCGGCGGCCAGTGGAAGCCGGGGACGTGATGTACGTGGACGTCTGCGGGGTGCGGAACCGCTACCACGTCGACGTCTGCCGCACGTTTGCGATCGGGCGCGACCATCCCGCCGCCCGCGCTATCCTGGAGCAGACCGCCGGCAGCGTGGACGCCGTGATCGCCGCGGTGGCGCCGGGCGACCCGCTGGAGGTGGCGCAGCAGGCGGCCGAGCAGTACGTGTTCTCGCGCTTCGACCGCGAGCGGGTGTGGTGGGTGGGCGGCTACGCGCTCGGCATCGCGCTGCCGCCCAACTGGGTCGGGCACACCTACCTGGCAAACGACGCGTTCGAGCGGTTCACGTGGGAGCCGGGCTACGTCACCAACTACGAGAACATCCTGTTCGACCGCGACGCCGGGTTCACCGCCAGCTACATGGAGACGCTGCTGATGGGGCCGGAGCGGATCGAGGTGCTCTCGAAGCTGCCCCGCACGCTCACACTGCTTCCCGGGTAGGAGCGCCTCTCTATCTCGGCGTGACGTGGACTTCGGCGACCTTGCCGTGGCGGGTGATGCGGACGGTCACCCACCCGCCGCCGCGAACGCCGGGAGGGTGCGCGCCAACCTTCCAGCCAATGAGCTTGCCGAGCATGAGCGGCCGCGGGCGAACGGAGCGCTCCGGGGGCAGTGTCAAGCCGGACGCCTCGCAGGCCCTCTCGGCCAGCGCGATCAGTGCGGCGCGGGTGGGAGTCGTCATCGAGGGCTCCGGGTTCCACTCGATCGGGCCGGGCTTCCCCGAGTCCTCGTCCACCTGGAGTGACCAGCCCTTCCAGGCAAACGCTTGACGGATGTGTTCGACCACGCGCGCACGATCCTGGTCTGTGGTGTGTTCCCCGGGCGGGTCGTCCCAGATCGTGATCGAGTCACGTCGCAGGCCGAAGCTGATCGTCGGGCCAACGAGTGACTCCGAGAAGACTTCGACGCGCCTTGTGCCCTCCTCATACATCAAGTACACGGCAGGCCAGTGGGGACGCAGCTCTACCCTCCATCCGGCCGTGTTGGTGAAGAGGTTTGGACGGGGTTCCGCGAACTCACCTCCGCTGTCGGCCCCATCCATGGCGCGATTGTAACTTCGCGCCGAGGCTACTCTCTCGGGCGTGGCGAACGGTAACCCCGGCGACAACCCTCTGTCAGTGGATCGAGCTGCTCTCGACACGGCCGCGCGACCTGACCCTGCTGTGATCGACGTCTTCTGGCACCCGGCCGTGCTCGACCACGACACCGGGCGCGGCATCTTCGAGGGTGGGCCGTCAGACCTGCTGGAGGTGCCAGAGCTGCACCCCGAGAACGCGGAGCGGGTGCGGAACATGGTCTCGGTGCTGCAGCGGGGGCCGCTGGCCGACCGGCTGCGCTGGCGCGACGGCCGCCTGGCCGGCGAGGAGGAACTGGCGGCCGTGCACGACCCGGCCTACATCGCGATGGTGCGCGAAGCCTGCGAGCAGGGCGGCCGCGTGTTCGCGCCCTCGACGCTCGTTACGGGCGCGTCGTGGCAACCGCTGCTGGCGGCGGCGGGAACGGCGATGGCGGCCGGCGACGCGGTCATATCGGGTGACTCGCGAATTGCCTACGCCCCGGTGCGGCCGCCCGGCCACCACGCCGCCCCGGCCACGGCTGACGGCTACTGCTTCTTCAACCACGTGGCGCTGGTGGCGGAGCGAGCCCGCGCGGCCGGCTGCGAGCGGGTGGCGATCATAGACTGGGACGTCCACCACGGGAACGGCACGCAGGCCTGCTTCTACGACCGCGCCGACGTGCTCACGGTCTCGCTGCACATGCGCCACGGCAGCTGGGGGCCGTCGCATCCGCAGACGGGGTCGGCCGCGGAGGTCGGCGTCGGCGCGGGGGCCGGCCACAACGTCAACGCCGAGCTGGGACTGGGCGGCGGCATCCGCGCCTACGAGGCGGCCTTCACGCAGGTGATCCGGCCGATCCTCGACCAGTACCGGCCCGACCTGATCGTGGGCGCGTGCGGGCAGGACGCCAGCGGCTTTGACCCCAACGGCCGCCAGAACCTGCTGATGGCAGGGTTTCGCCGGGTCGGCCGGCTGGTGGCGGAGGTCGCAGACGAACTGTGCGACGGGAAGCTGGTGCTGGTGCAGGAGGGAGGCTACGCACGCACCTACGCCGCCTACTGTCTGCACGCGACGCTCGAAGGCGTGCTCGGCACGGGGCCGCTGCTGGCCGACCCGATCGGCTACCTGCCGGACGACGCCGGCCGCGGAGACGGCGACATCTCCGCCCTGCGCACCTACCTGTCGCCGTTCTGGCGCCTGCCCTGATCCGCGTGCGGCGTCAGGCCGGCGCCTGCAGCTCGACCAGCCCCAGCGCATCCACGCAGAAGACGCCGTGCACCTGGGTGATCACCATCAGCAGGCCCTCGCACTCCCGGCACCGCACCACAACTCCCGGCGCCCTCGTGTAGACGACCACCTCCGCCACCGGCCCGCGTGCCCCGCAGTGCCCGCACGTGCCGATCGCTGTCGTCATCTCGCCGCCGAACACCTCCAAAAGCGTGCCCGCGATCGCGTTGCCGTCGAGGGCCTGGCTGTCGGTCATGGCGTTTCGCCTCCCGTCGGTCCAAATCGTTCGGTTCGAATCCTGGCCGCGTCGTGGCCGAGCGAGACGAGCGCGCCGGCCACGGCCTCGACGAACCCGGTGGGGCCGCAGACGTACACCAGCGGCCGCTCCGCCGCCGGCCAGCAGACGTCGGCCGCCAGCTCGCGGTCGACGCGCCGCCCGTATCCGGTCCAGCCCGCCGGCTGCCGGCGCGTCAGCGTGAGCCGGACGTCGCCGGCGGCGTCCGCCGTCAGCTCGTCCCGGTAGATGACGTCGTCGAGCGAGCGCGCCGAGTACAGCAGCCGCAACGGGACGGTGCTGGCGGTGGCGCGGTGATGGCGCAGCATCGCGCGCAGCGGCACGATTCCCGAGCCGCCACCGACCAGGAACACCGGTGTTCCCGGCGCCTCCTCCCAGGCGAAGTAGCCGCCGATCGGGCCGCGCAGCTCGATCTCGTCGCCCGGCAGCAGCTCGTCGGCCAGGAACGGCGACACCTCGCCGTCGTCGATCCGCTCCACCGTCAGCTCGATGTGGCGGTCCTCCGGCGCGGAGGCGATCGAGTAGCTGCGCTGCGCCTGATACCCGTCCTCGGCCGTGAGCCGCACGTCCACGTGCTGGCCGGCCCGGTGCCGGCTCCAGCCGGGGACGTCGAACACGATGCTCTTGGTGCGGGCGGTCTGCTCGATCAGCTCCAGCACGGTTCCCGGCTGCCAGTTCAATCGCCAGCGTAGCGCTGCTCGCGCCACGGATCCCCGTAGTTGTGGTAGCCGTAGCCCTCCCAGAAGCCGGGCTCATCCTCCAGCTGAAGCTCCAGCCCGCGCACCCACTTGGCGCTCTTCCAGAAGTAGAGGTGCGGCACCAGCAGCCGGGCCGGCCCGCCGTGCTCGGGGTGCAGCGGCTCGTCGTCGTAGGCGAACGCGATCCAGGCGCGGCCGCCGGTGAGATCCTCCAGCGGCAGGTTGGTGGTGTAGCCGCCGTCGCTGAACGCGGTCACGTACTCGGCGCTGGTCTCGACGCCGTCCAGCAGCGTGTCGAGCGAGACGCCCGTCCAGACCGTGTCCAGCTTCGACCATTTCGTGACGCAGTGGATGTCCCGCGTCACCGTCTCGTGCGGCAGCGCCTGGAACTCGTCCCACGTCCAGGTGTGCGGCTGGTCGACCTGGCCACGGATCGTGAAGCTCCAGCCGTCGAGCGATCCGTGCGGGGTCGGCCCGGCCGAGAGCACGGGAAAGTCCTGCGTCACGTACTGCCCGGGCGGCACTCGCGCCGGATCGACGTCGGGCCGCCGGCGTCCGTGGAACCCGCGGGTGATGCGCGTCATCAGCGTTGACCTCCCCTTGGTGGATCCGTCACACCGCACCGCGGAGCCTACGCTATGCGCCCACCTGCCGCCCCTCCGCCGCCGGTTGCAACCCGACCGCCGGCGGCACGGCCGGCGTGTCGATGTCCTCGAACCGGTCGATGCGGCGAAGCGCCGGGAACTTCCAGGCCCAGACCAGGGCCACCACGATCGATGCGGCGCCGCCCAGCACCACTGCCGGCACCGCGCCGATCAGCGCCGCCGCGACACCAGACTCGAACGCGCCCAGCTCGTTGGAGGCGCCGATGAAGACGCGCTCCACCGCCCCAACCCGGCCCCGCAGCGCCGGCGCGGTCAGCAGCGGTGCCAGCGTGCCGCGGATCGACATCGACACCATGTCGGCACCGGCCAGGGCGGCCAGCGCGACCATCGACAGCGCGAAGCTGGTCGAGAAGCCGAACACGATCGTGAAGGCGCCGTACAGCGCCACCACCACCAGCAGCGTGCGGCCCACGCGGCGCTTCAGCGGACGCCCCGAGAGCACCGATCCGACCACCACCGCGCCGATGCCGGGCGCGGCGCGGAGCAGGCCGTTGCCAAACGCGCCAACGTGCAGGATCGTCTGGGAGAAGACCGGCAGCAGTGCCGTGGCGCCGCCGAACAGCACCGCCATCAGGTCGAGCGAGATCGCACCCAGCAGCGCCGGCGTGTCGAAGATGAAGCGGACACCGGCCAGGGCGTCGGACAGGCTGGCCTCCTGCTCGGCCACGTGCGCGCGGCCGATCGCCTTGGGCACCAGCATCACCATCACCATCGCAAGCACCGCACAGACGGCGGCGAAGGCGTAGGGCACGGGCGGGCCGACGACCTGCAGCAGGCCGGCCACGGCCGGGCCGGCGATCATCGCCGCCTGCATCACGGACATCAGCACCGCCACCGCCCGGGCCAGCATGGCCTGCGAGACGCCGGCGGCCAGCAGCGGCCCCACGGCCGGGGCGGAGTAGGCATTGCCGATCCCGATCACGAACGCCAGCACGTAGAGCGGCCAGACGGCGGTGTCTCCGCGGCCGGCATCGATCGCCAGCGCGACCGCCGCGGCGGCCACCACCGCCAGGCCCAGCGCGGTCACGCGGCGGCGGTCGTGGCTGTCGGCGGCGTGGCCTGCGGGCAGCGCCAGCACCACCGCCGGGATGAACTCAGCCAGGCCGATCAGGCCCAGCACCAGCGGGTCGTGGGCGCGCGAGTAGCCCTGCCAGCCAAGCGTGGTGGCGGTGGCGCCGAAGCCGAGCGACATCAACAGCTCGACGCTGACCAGCAGCCCCACCGTGCGGTCGCGCATCAGTGCGCGCAGCGGCTGTGTCTCGCTCAACGCTGGTTAGCAGCCCGGCTCGGGCTGCTCGGTGCACTGCGCGGCGACCGCCTCGACGGCGCGCGCAAGCAATCCGTTGAGGGTCGCCCGTTCGCGCTCGCTCAGCACCGAGAGCACGGCGTCGTCGATGCCATGCAGGGCGCGGTCGAGCTCCTGGAGCACGCGTCCGCCCTGGTCGGTCAGCTCGATGATGCCGCGGCGGCGATCGGCGCGATCGCGGCTGCGCGCGATCAGGCCCGCGTCCTCGAGGTCGTTCAGCACCCCCACCAGGTTCGAGGGGTCGACGCGCAGCAGGTCGGCCAGCGTCTGCTGGGCCGAGGGGCCGCGCTCGCGCAGGTGCTGCAGCGCCAGCAGCTCACGCGGCCGCAGCCCGGTGGGCGCGATCGCCTGCTCGATGCGCGGGCGCAGACCGCGGCCGAGCTGGGCGATCAGCACGCTGGATGCGGTCGACGGCAGTGCTGGAGCATCGGTCTTCACGCGTCCAGTGTACAAGGTCGAGCGTTGATCGTTTATGTATCATAAATGATTGGTGCTAGGCTAACGCTCTATCCCCGACCCCTCAAGGAGCAGACGTGACCTTCACCCTTCCTCAACCCGGCACGGCCAACCCCGACTTCGCCCAGCCGGCCGACGCCGAGCGGCTGGAGCGCACCGCCGAGGCGCTTCGACAGCGTGGCTTCCAGGTGACGATCGCCGAGAGCGGCGACCAGGCCCGGCAGCTGGTGCTGGACGCGCTGCCCGAGGGCGCGGAGGTGCACACCGGCCTGTCGGAGACGCTGCAGCAGATCGGGCTCACCGACGTGCTCGAGAACTCCGGCCGCTACGACCCTGTGCGGCCGCGGCTGAAGCAGCTCGACCGCGAGACGCAAGGACGGGAGATGCGAAAGCTGGGCGCGGCTCCGGACTACGTGATCGGAAGCGCCGCGGCGATCACCGACGACGGTCAGATCGTGGTCGGGTCGGGGTCGGGCAGCCAGCTGGGCGCGTACGCCTACGCGGGCGGACACGTGATCCTGGTGGTCGGTCACCAGAAGCTGGTGCGCGACGTGGCCGAGGGTCTCGAGCGGCTGCAGCACTACAGCCTGCCGCGCGAGTGGGATCGCATGCAGGCCGCCGGCTTCCCGGGCACGGTGCTGGCGAAGACGCTGATCATCTCCTACGAGCCGGGCGCACGGATCAGCGTGATCCTGGTACCGGAGACGCTCGGCTTCTAGACCCTGATCCGGCGCAGGGTGCCGTCATCGCTTCGGCCCGCGGCGCCGATCGGCAGACCGGCAGCGCGGGGCCGAAGCGAGTGACTACATCGCGGAGATAACGCTGTTCAGGGTGTTGCTGATCGTGGTCGACAGCAGACCCAGCGTCACGACCACCGCGATCGTGATCACGCCGAGCACAACCGCGTACTCGGCCATGGTCTGGCCGGCATCGTCATGCAGCGTCTTGAGCATGTCCGTCATGCTTCCTCCTCACCGGTTAAAAGGTCGGACAATCCAGGTTGCTATCGGCCGCGCCGGCCCCTGGCCCGCCACCCAAGTGGGTGATTCAGCAACTACTTTCGCCGTCAAGCACCTAGCGGTCGTTGCTCTGGAAGAAGCTCGCGATCGCGCCGGCCGAGCCGGCCACCACGACGACGGCCCACACCTCGAGCAGCACGTCGACCACGCGGCCGGCCGGGGTGACCGGATTCGGGATCTGCGAGGAGACGGTCAGCAGCTGCACGGTGGAGAAGAACAGGGCCTGTCCGATCGTGCGCACCTGGCTGCCCGCCGAGTTGCGCTCCAGCATGAACATCGCGACTGCGCCGATCACGTCGATGATGACTGTAAGCACCAGCACCAGACCCAGCCGCCCCAGCAGACGCCGGTGGTGGTCGCCGTAGGAGGTGATCAGTCGCCACTCGTCGCGGATCGCGCCCATTGCCGGAACGGTCGCAGACGGGGCGGTCGGATCGCGGCCGCCTGCTAGGACGCGTCGAAGGTGACGCCCTTCGCGAGCGCGACCAGGATCGACGCCTTCAGCTTGCTCGGCGACGTTCCGGCATCAGTCCACCAGCCCCTGAGGATGTCGAACCTCATGGTGCCGGCGCGGATATACGTGTTGTTGACGTCGGTGATCTCAAGCTCGCCGCGGGCCGAGGGCTCGAGGCCGGCGATGATCGAGAACGCCTCCGCGTCGTACATGTAGCAACCGGTCACGACCAGATCGCTCTGCGGCCGCTCCGGCTTCTCCTCGATCTCGATGATCTGCTCACCGCGCACCGTGGCAACGCCGAACCGCCGCGCGTCGTGGGGGGACACGCGCTTGAGCAGGATGCGGGCGCCGCCACCCTGCTGCTGGAAGGCGTGGACGTACGGCGTTAGATCGTCCTGGAAGATGTTGTCGCCCAGGATCACGACGGCGTCCTCCCCGTCCAGTTGGGGGCCGGCCTGCGCCAGCGCATCCGCGATCCCGCCCTCGCCCTCCTGCACCGCGTAGGCGATGCTGGCGCCGAGCTCCGATCCGTCGCCGAGCAGCTGCCGGAACTGATCGATCTCCTGACCGGTCACGAGAACGATGTCGGTCACACCGGCCGCGACCAGGCTGCGCAACGGGAAGTAGACCATCGGCTCGTCGAACACGTCCAGCAGGTGCTTGTTGACCACGCGGGTCATGGGGCTGAGACGCGTCCCCAGGCCACCGGCCAGCACGACGCCCTTCACGCTGCGCCTCGTGCGTAGGCAGCCACGGACGTGCGCCAGTCAGACAGCGGCACCCCGAGGCCGCGGGCGCGATCGAGCGACAGCAGCGAGTTGGCCGGGCGCGGCGCCAGGGTGGAATCCATCCGGCGACCGTACTCGATCGTGCTCACGTGCTCGACTGGGACCGCCAGCCCGGCCGCCGCCAGCGACTGCTCAGCCACCCCCGCCCAGGAGGTGGGCGGCCCGTCACCTGTGACGTGTACCAGCGACGGCGGGTCGATCGACAGCAGGTGCACGATCGCCCGGGCCAGGTCGTCGGCGGCCGTCGGCCGTCCCAGCTGGTCGTCGACGACCGCCAGCGCGCGGCCCGCCGCGGCCGCGCGCAGGATCGTACGGATGAAGTTGCGGCCATCGCCATACACCCACGAGGTGCGGATCACGGTGTTGCCACCCGCCTCCAACAGGGCCTGCTCGCCCGCGAGCTTCGTGCGCCCGTACACGCTCAGCGGCCGCGGCCGGTCGACCTCGCTGTACTCGCCGGGCGCGGTTCCGTCGAACACGTAGTCGCTGGACACCCCGATCACGCGGGCACCGGCGGCGCGGGCGGCGGCGGCGACGTTGCGGCTGCCGGCGCCGTTCACCTCCTCCGCGAGGCGCGGCTCCCGCTCGCAGCGATCGACGTCGGTCATGGCCGCGAGGTGCACGACCACGTCCACGCCGGCGATCGCATCGTTCGCCCGGCCCTGGTCGGTCACGTCCAGCTCGTCACGCGTGGCGTAGCGGGCGGACGGCAGCAGCGGTCGCAGGGCGCGGCCGACCTGGCCGTCGCCCCCGGTCACGAGAACGACGGGAGGTCCGGCCATCGCAGCTGGGGGTTTGTGCGATCGCGTTCGCTCAGCACCGGATCGCGCACGCGCCACGCGATGCCGAGCTCGGGGTCGTTCCACGCCACGCCGTGCTCGTCGTCCGGGTCGTATGTCCGGGTCACCGCGTACAGCATGTCCACGTCCTCGACCGCGAGGTATCCGTGTGCGACACCGGGCGGTATGTAGAGGGTCGTGGCCGAGCCGCCCGCGAGCTCGAACACCTCGACGTGGGCACGGTCGCCGCGAAGGTCGGCCAGAGCCACCTGCGCCAGCCCTCGCACGATGTACCACAGGTCGGCCTGGTGTTGGTGGTAGTGGAGCCCGCGCAACACGTTCGCCCGCGAGAACGAATGGTTGAACTGGACGAATGCCTGCGGGTACTCGTCGGAGCGGAACAGCTCCAGGAAGTCGCCGCGCTCATCCGGCCAGGTGCGCCGTTGTGACACAACCACGCCCGGGATATCACTCGTCACGGTAGATCGCCTCCGCCTCCGGCTCCAGCTCCGCCCACCACTCCTGATGGTCTCGATACCAGTCGACGGTCTGCGCGAGCGCAGCCTCGAAGTCGTGGCGGCACGACCAGCCCAGCGATCGTAGTCGTGATGAGTCGATCGCGTAGCGAACGTCGTGGTCGGGCCGGTCGTAGTCTGACAGGACAACGGCATCGTCCTCCCGCCCGGCTGCGGCCGCGACCAGGCGGGCGACGTCGAGGTTGGAGCGTTGCTGGCCTTCCGGCGCGATGTTGTACGCCTGCCCGCGCTCGCCGCGCTCGATCAGCACGTCCAGCGCTGCGCACAGATCCTCCACATGCATCCAGTCCCTGACCTGTCCGCCTCCGCCCCACACCGGCAGCGAGCGGCCCCGCAGCGCGCGCACCGTCCAGCGCGGAATCGCCTTCTCGGGGTGCTGCCACTGACCGAAGCAGTTCGTGGGCCGAGCCACGATCACAGGCTGCCGCTGCGACCGGGAGAGCGCGAGATCGTCTGCGAGCGCCTTGCTGCGGGCGTAGGCGCTCGTGGCCGCACCCTCTCCCTCCAACTTGTCCTGCTCACGGAACGGCTCGGCGGTGCATGGCCCGTAGACCTCGTCGGTCGAGACGTGCACGACCAGGTCCGTCCCCGCCTGCTCGGCCGCGTCGAGCACGCGCCGGGTGCCCTCGACGTTCGTGTGGAAGAAGCGGTCCGGCGCCGACTCGCTGCGGGTCACGTGCGACTCGGCGGCGAAGTGCACGATCACGTCGGGCCGGCTGCTCGCGACGATATCGGTGAACGCCTGATCGGCGACGTCAGCGCGGATTGTCTCGACCGCGTCGCCGACGCCGGCCAGCCGCCGCGGGTCGCCCGCGTAGGTGCACGCGTCCACGTTCACCACGGCCTCGCCTCGGGCGGCGGCACGTCGTATGAACTCGGACCCGATGAACCCCAGGCCACCGGACACAATCAGCCGCGAAGCCACGATGGATGACGAGTATATCGACCGGCCACCGGCCGGGAACCATCACCACGCCAAGGGCGTCCAAGTGGCATGCGAATCGCCCTTGCCGCGTTGCTGCTCGGGTTCCTGGTCGCCGGTTGTGCGGGCGGGCAGGTCGGCGTCTCCTCGGATGGGACCGGCCCGCCCACGCCGAAGACGTCGGTGGTACTGACTCGCCCGATCGGCAACGTGGTGGGATCGCGGCGCGCAGCGCTCGCGCAGTGCCCCTCGGCGTCGCCGACGTGCCGTGCCGTCAGGATCCGCCGCGCCACTCCGGCCGCGTGGGCGACGGTCGTCGACCGGCATCTCATCTGTTCGCCCGACGGGGGCAGCTACAAGAACACCCATGCCGCCTGCCGGGCGCTCACCACGCTGATCCGTGGCCTGCGCGCGCACCGGGTGCAGGTGTGCATGTGTCCATTGCTGATCGGCCCCGGGTTCACGATCGCGGGCCGGTACCAGCAGCAGCAGGTGCGGCTGCGCTTCACCGCGTGCTCGCTCTGCGGCGCTCCCAAGCGCGTCGGCGCAGCGTCCGGCGTGCTGTTTCCGACCTAGCCGTAGGCCGAGATCTGCACCAACTCGCGTCGACGGCGAGGCCGCTTGCGATCGCGCCCTTGCCCTCGATCCGCACGTCCTCGCCCAGCGCCACGCTCGGCCCGCGCTTGGCCACGCAGCGAGTGAGGGTGGCCAGCACCTGCTCGGCGGGCGCCGTCTCACCGGCGCTCTCGAGCGCGTCGTAGACATAGCCGGCCAGCAGCTTCGGGTAGACCCGCTCGAACACGGCCGGGCGGGAGACGGCGTCCAGGCACCAGCCGCGGCCGGCGATCGAGGCGACCATGCCGCACTGGCCCGGCTCAAGCGCGAAGCGCTCGGACACGCTGCGGATGTCGGTGGCGCGGGCCCGGAAGCCGTCGCTGTTGGCGGCGGTCGGCGAGAGCGCGCCGACCGCCTTCAGCTGGATGTCGACGGCCGCCCAGACGGTGCTCTGAGCGGCGCCGCGGGCGAGCGCGTCGGTGCGAAGCGACGCGGCCTTGTGTCGCCGCAGCTGGGGGCCGGCCACGTGCCCGGCCGACCGGAAGCTGCGATCCCGCCACGACCAACGGCCGCGCTCCACGCAGGAGACGGGGATGCGGGCCGTGGAGCCCGCGCCCAGCAGCACCGAGACGTTCAGGATCCGGTTCTGCTTGGCGCCGACCAGCTCCTCGCCGTCGTAGAGCAGCACGCCACGCTCGAGCGGGTTTCGCACCGCGAGCTCGCCCACGTCGCCGGCCTCGTGCACCTCGCTGATGTCCAGGCCGCCGGCCAGCGCCTCGTCCAGCGAGACGTAGTCGCAGACGGGATCGTGCAGCGGAAACAGCGGCGTCATGGTGATGCCGCCGGCCTGCTGCGGCTGGCCCAGCTGGAAGGGAAGATCGAGCGTGGTGGTCATCGGGGCCTCCTCCGAGGGAACGTTTTCGCGGTGAACGTCCCGTCCGGCTGCGGAGGTCTTACAGTTCTAGGATGACGTGGTGCTGGACGCGGTCATCGTGGGCGGAGGGATTGCCGGGCTGGCGTCGGCCTGGGATCTGCGAAACCGCCACATCCTGGTGCTCGAGGCAAGCGACCGGCTGGGCGGCAGGATCCGCTCGGAGACGCGCGAGGCCTACTGGCTGAACCTGGGCGCGCACGTGTTCTCGGGGCCGGGATCGGCGACGGCGCGGCTGTGCGCCGACGTGGGCGTCGAGGTGGCGTCGGTGCCGGGGCAGCTGGCGGCGGTGGAGCTGAACGGGCGGCTGGTGGTGGGCGGACGGCCGGAGCTGTACCCGCTGCGGCTGCCGCTGACGGCGTCGGAGCGAGTG
>Ga0207702_10001207_pt1 | contig 26192 bp, 43 predicted proteins | sample KBSCornC62_FD_184302 | JGI IMG/M metagenome (GOLD analysis project Ga0207702, IMG submission 184302) | Corn rhizosphere microbial communities from Kellogg Biological Station, Michigan, USA - KBS Corn C6-2 (SPAdes) (version 2) | ecosystem: Host-associated > Plants > Roots > Rhizosphere > Soil ...
CCACCGGAAGTCCAGGGCGTGCGGGTCGGTGGTGTCGATCGCGAGCCTGGCCCCGGCGCGTCGCAGCGCGTGTGCGAGGTCCTCGAACTCGGCGCGGACGTTCTCGACCCCGTCGATCGGTGGGAACGGCTGCTCCAACCGGACGTCCAGGCTCTGCACGACCGGTGCGCCGGGGCGGTTCGTGAGGATGCTCGCGAACCGGATCAGATGGTCGATCGTTTCGCGGTTCCGGTTGCGGGCGCGCTCCTCGCTGTTCCCTCCGGCGACCATCAGGTGTGTTAGCTGCTCCGTGTGGTTTGATGTTGCGGTACTCATCTCAGAGACCTCGACTCTCTGTTTGGGTTGCGCGCCCGGCCTAAGCCGCCGGGCGCGTTTCATTGCGGGCGGGCAGCCGGATCACGTCTCCGGTGCCGAGCCCTGTCACGTTCGTTTGGGCGCGCCGCTCTTCGCGGACGGACGCCCGCCGCTGCGACCTGCGCCGAGCGGCCTTGCGGTCATCGAGTACGGATTCGATGACCGCGATGAGGAACGCCGCCGCGACGATGGCGACGACGATCAGCACGGCGATCTCTGCGCGCGGCATTGACGCGGCGTACGGCGAGTGATGCATTACTTCCCCTCCCCGATCTCGATTGGGTCCTGATGCGGGTCGGCGCCCTCGTCACCGAACCGGTCCAGCGGATCGCCGAGCCGGCCGGGGTCAAGCGTGCTCGCCTCGTCGGCGAGCAGCACGTCCGCGAACGAGCCGTACGTCTCTGCGTGCGCGGTTCGCACGGCGAACGGGGCATCGACCCGGTTGCGTGATCGCATCGCTCGTAGAACCGCCGCGGCGCTCATGCCGCCGCCGCCCGGTCGGTGACCTGCAGCAGCTCCACCGGGTAGACCTCGCCGGGTATTGCGTCCGCGATCGCCTTCAGCGTCGAGGCCTGCGGACGGACTTGGCCCTTCTCGATCCGCCGGATCGTCATCCCTGACACGCCGGCGAGCTCACCGAGCTGCTGGCGCGACATCCCCGCGTTCACGCGGAGCTCTTCAAGACGGATCATGCTGCCACCGCCTTGCGCGACCGACGGGATTTGACGGACGCGGGGAATAGATCGTCGATCTCCACCCCGAGCGCCTGCGCGAACTTCAGCTGCGTTGACAGGAACGGGGTGTAGCCCGCCTCGACGCGGCGGACCGTCATGCCCGACACCTTCACGACCTGAGAGCCGTACTGCTCGGGGCTTAGCCCGAGGCGCACGCGGTGCAGGTGGACTCGATCTCCTGCAAGTCGGTTTGAAGCCATGCGAACACCTTAGAACACGTGTGCATGGCTGTCAAGTCACTTGTACAGCTTCCAAGTCACCTACACAAGCTCGAAGCCACGAGCAACTCGCGGGCGATAGGAATGGACCGACATGGCTGACTTATCAGCGATCGACCCCGCACAGATCGCCGCTCGGATCAAAGCCGCCCGCGAACTGCGCGGAATGAGCCAAGACGAGCTCGGCGAACTGTTCGACCACGACGGCCTGAATAAGACAGATCCGGGCCGGATCGAGCGGATGGATGCGCGCGTCCCGTTTCGCCGCGCGCACCTTGACGCGCTGTGCCGACACCTGAGGGTGCCGGAACGGTGGTTCACCGCTGCCGACGTCGACGAGATCGTCGGCTACGGCACCCCAGCGCAGAGCGACCAGTTGACTGAGCTCGCGCAGGGGCAGGAAAAGCTGGAGCGGCAGATGGCCGAGCTCGTCGGGCTGCTGACCGACGGGCCCGAGGCCAGAGCGTCGCTAACCGACTCGGTGCTGCGGGTCATAGACGAGGCCATGACCCAGCGCGCTCAGCAAGTTGGTCTGCGAGGGAAGAAACGATCTCGGCATCCTCGGGATGAAGCGCAAGAGCACGCAGCCTAAGCCGCGCACTAAATGCCCGGATCTCCTCGCCGATCACCTGGTCGGCGGTCAACCGTGCAGGCCGAGCGTCGCCAGCGATCACATCGAACCGCCCCGGCTTTCGCGTTGCCTGAGAGATGAGGCGCCCCTTCTTGGACCCACGCGCATCAGCGTGGCCGATGGGTCCCGGGCTGCCTTGACCATCAGGGGCCGACACGCTGTCGCCCTGGTCAAACACCCGTTCCGGCATGTGTTGTTTGTCACGTCCGTGCATGGAACAGACGTTCGCACGCTACCCGGACCTTTCGCGCCACCGTCACCCGTGGTCGCCAGCCAAATCCCCGCAAACCGAAGAAATGCAAGAACGTTTGCAAGTGCAGGGACAAGGTGGTTCAGACGAATTCTCCAATCCAGAGGGGCTCACATGAAGCGGTTGGCGATTCTGCTTGGCCTCATGCTGGCGACTCCGCTCACCGCTTCCGCGGCTCAGCGGCTGTGGCCGACCGTCACCTGGACCAACTTCCCGGGTCTCGCCTCGACCACCGAGTTCCCGGCCGAGCTGGACATTCACCCGCCGCCCGGCGGCTGTGGAGCCGAGCCCGGCGGCGCGGCGCATCTCGAGATCTCGGGCGGCGGCGTCATCCGGGTCGCCAGCCTGACTTGCCGCGGACATGGGCCGCTCCCGCGACTCCCGGGCCTCAGCCTTCGGGGCGTCTCGTCGAGTGGCGTCGGCATCGGGTTCTTCCCGGACATCGGCCCCTACAACTACAGCTTCACGTATCGAATGACCATCACGCTCGACCACCGGACGCTGTTTCAGGGCCACGTCAAAACGAGCATGTTCTGGGCTCCGAACACGCGCGTTTGGCAAGGCACCGACCAGTTCGTGAACTACTGCATTGATCACAACCGGCCGCTCTACTCGTCCGATCTGAAGCTGTATTGCAACGACCCTGCCGTCGAATACGGGCATGTTGAGATCTTCGGCACGGCTGGGTGAGTGAGCGTGGGGTTTCTGCGTAAGGCGATCATCATCGGCACCGGCGGCCTCGCTCCGATCAAGGCGCAGTCCTATCGTGAGCGGCAGGCGAAAGCGACCGAGCAGCTGGTCAGGATCGAGCGTCAACGAGACGCCGCCGAGGCCTACGCCGCGGCGCCCAAGATCGGCGTCCGATGCCCCTATTGCGGACGAGCGCAGAGCGTCCCGCGCGGCACCTTCAGGTGCGAGAACTGCCACGGGAAAATGCTCGTTTCAGGGTCCGGTGACGTGATCAAAACCCGCTGAATAGAGCGGACCGATGCACACCCGCCCGAGCGCCGCCACAGATAGAGCGGACATTCTCTAGGAATTCTGTCCGCTCTATCCCGGTGCTCACCCAGCGTTTTCGGGGGGTTGGACAACTGTCCGCTTGAGCCGATAACGCACGGGATGGCTCGCAACCTCCCGAAGACCTACACCGGCGCCGAGCTCGAAGCGCTCCTCGCCGCCCCCAATCTCGACACCCCGACCGGCCTGCGTGACCGGTGCATGCTCGAACTGATGTGCCGCGCCGGCCTGCGCGTCAGCGAGACATGCGGGCTGCACCTCCGCGACGTTGACTGGCGCGAAGGCGAGATCCGGCTACGGCCCGAGATCACGAAGGGCGGCAAGGAGGCGGTGGTCTACGTCGACGATCGCACCATGTCGCTGCTCGAGCGCTGGAAGGCCGAGCGCCGGCACTATGCAGCCGGCAAGCCGCACCTCTTCGTGTGCATCCGCTCCAAGCAGCGCGGCGAGCCGGTCGACCGCCGGCGCGTGTGGGAGATGGTGCAGCGCCGCGCGGCGAAGGCTGGCATCGAGCGGCGCGTCTGGGTGCACATGCTCCGACACACGTTCGCGACCGACGCGCTCGGCGACGGCTTCACGCTCCCCGACGTGCAGAAGATGATGCGCCACAGCGACCTACGGACGACCGCCATCTATCTGCACGTCAGAGACGAGGACCTCAAGCAGAAGGTGCGGCGCCGTCGCGTGTAGGCCGGCGGCCGCGGCCGGCGCCGCGGCCGCCGATCACCTTCGAGACCGCCGCCTGGCTGATGCCCAGGGCCTTCGCGATCTGAACCTGCGTCCAATCCTCGCGGACCGCGTCGAGGATCAGCGCGTCGCGGTCCGCGCGCGCTTGCGCGATCCGGATCTGAGCTGCTCGGAGTTGAGGGGCGGTGATCATCGGGTGAGGTTCCTTTCTAGGTGGGGACGTATCGCACGGTCAGGCGACCGTGCGTCAGGTTGCGGATCGCCCAGCCGGCGCGACACCGGCAAGACACCATCTCGGCGACCTCGTGGCCGTCGATCGACCAGGCCTGCGCTCGGTCGCTGAAGGTTGCGGGCTGCCCGTGCGCGATGACGCGCGCCGGCGTGGCCCACGGCGCCGGCACCCAAAGTGCCAGCGCCGCGATCGTGGCCGTGAACATCTCAGGCCCTCGCGTGACTACGCGCTATCGCCATCGCCTCGTCGAAGCTGCCGAAGCTGCGATCGTGCCGCCACCCACACTGGCATGCGGGCTGATGGGTGGCCGGAGCGCCGAGCGAGAAGTTACCCGCAATGGTGACGGCGAACGGCTCATGCGCCGTCTGCGGCCGCGCACCGGGAGCGCACTCGATATGGAACGCGCCCGCGGTGCGCGCGTACCGGATCTCGGTGCCCTTCGCGATCGCCTCGCCGCACCCGGCGCAGCAGCTGTCGAACCGTGCGCTGATCGTGCGGAAGCTCGGGCCGCTCACTGCTTGGCGCTGCAGCTGCTCGAGCCGCTTCTGCGCGGTGCGGATCGTCGCGCCGAGGTTCGTGATCGTGAAGCTCGGATAGGGGATCGCGCGGTCTCGGTGAAACGGGGTCATGGCGGCGAGCTCCGCGCGGTGCTCCTTGCGGTAGGCGGCGTTGGCCTCCTTCATGCGGTCACGCTGACCGGTTAGCGCCTCGACCTTGCGCGTCAGGCGCTGGATCGCGTCCGGGTCATCGGAATAGATCGCGTGCTTGGCCTGCCGCTCGATCTCGTCGGCAGACTCCGCCATGCGTGTCGCCATCGCGGCCGACTCGCAGCTCTGATCCATCAGCGAGTGGATCCGCTTGAGGTGCGCGCGGTGGCCCTTCTCGCTGTGGTGCCCGATCAGGATCGGCTGCCCCTGCGGGATGAGCGACGCTAGATCGCTCGCGCGTTCGTACGTCTCGGCGGAGCGCTCTTCGCGCTTCTCGGCCCAGCCGCGGAGCTTCTCGGCACGGGCGAGCCGGCGCTCGCGGTAGGTTCGGCGCGCGGCGCGCGGCGCCTCGTCTGACTCGGTCACGGCCGGGTAGGTGGCGCCGCCCTCGTCCTCCCAGCGGCTGACGTCGAGATCCTGCGTGGGGGTAGTCTGAACTGCGGACATGAGAGCTATCTCCTCTTGTGTCTCTGGGCCCTGGCGACTAGTCCTCGCTGGGGCCCTCTTTTTGCTTACCGCACAAATATAGCCACCGTTGTATTTGGCTGTCAAGGGGCAGGCCAAATACCCGCGCGCCCGCGCGATACCCAAATCCGCCCGACCTAACCCTAAACTTCAGCGTGAGACTATCCGCGCGCCTGGCCCGACCGAGACCGGACCGATGAGCGAACAGCCCCTCACATTCCTGACAGACCCCGAGATCGCAGCACGGATCCGACGGGCTGCCGACGACCTCGCGGTCGAACGGCAGCGGGCCGCGACCGCGAGCGAGGGGATCGAGGCGGGACTCAGGGAGTTGGCGGATGACATCTCGCCTGCCGGTCATTTCGAGAGTGATCAAACTAAGGGTGTTGGGGATGCGGTTTCAGACCAAGGAAGGCTGCTCTAGGTCGTTGTTCGGTGGCGGTCGAACTGACCGTGGGTGATGTTGACGGGCTGGTCATTAGGCATGTGCGGTTGTGTGAGTGCGGGAAGCCGGCGGGGCATCGTGGGATCTGCCGGCCACCGAGGACGGCGGCGGGGTTCACGCCGGATGATGTGGACCCGATCGAGGCTGAGCGGGTAGAGGAGTACGCGCGTCGCGCTGAGGCGCGGGATGCTCGCCGTCAGCCGGGGTTCAGGGCGGAGCGGCACGCCGGCCGGGCGGGGATGTCCACCCGGCAGTTGCAGGCGCTGGCGGACACGCGCGCGGCGCTGCTGTCGCCGGTGAGCGCGGGGAACATCGCACCGTCACATGGCGCGGCCGGGCATCCGTCAGTGAACCTGGCACTGCAAGCTGCCCGCGTTGATCTCGGATCGGACCCGCGGTGGGCGGCAGCGGCGGACCGTGAGCGGCGCGCCGTGCTGCACCAGCACGAGCTGCTGGACGAGTTCGAGGGCCTCGGGCCCGCGGCAGCAGAGAAGGACCTGACACCCGAGGAGAAAGACGCGCTGATCGTGTCCGACGAGAACGCGCACCTGACCGCGGCGGCGTTCGCCCGGGAGTATCCGGGGTTCGGGTCGCCGAGCACCGTCGCTCGTAAGCGCCGGTGGTTCGCGGCTGGTTATTGCACCTTCAGCGGGTTGCCGCCGCGGACGACGTGCCGGTGCCCTACCTGCAGGAGGCTGGTCGGATGAGAGTGAGATTCAGGCTCTGGCGCCGGCGCCGAGAGCAGCCACCGCCCGCCCCAGTAGGCAGCGAGCTGGCAGAGCTCAAGGTCTGCGAGCACATCGCGCGCCTGTACGCGAATACCGGGATAGCGTGGCACCCGTTCGGGTACGACGTGCGTCCCGGACCGAGCGGGGCGATCAGCATCCGATGCCCCTCAGGAATGACATTCGACTGCCTGAGCGGGTGGGCGAGATGAGCGCCACCGAAATCCCCCGTTCGATCCCCCGTTTGACCCCGGTTCCTACTGTTCCCTCGCTGGGCGATCTGCGCCCGCAGTCGGATCAGGGGGTGCAGATGCCGCGGGACCGTCCCGCCGAGCTCGACGATCCGGACTGGCTCCGCAAACAGGCCGCGGTGCACGGAGACCGGGCGATCGCGAAACAGCTCGGCACCACCCGCGACATCGTCCGAGGCGCCCGCCGCCGCTGGGGAATCCAGACCCAGCCGGGGCGCCGCCGCGGGTTCGTCGTCCAAGCCGTGACCACGGTCACGACCGCGGCACACGAACGGGTCATAGCCCGCTACCAAACCGAGCGCTCCCTACGAGACGGCCCCGCGCCGTCCGTTTTCCTTCTGGAGACCCGCAACAAGGCGCTCCGGGACGCGCTCCTCAGCGGCGAACCAGACCTCATCTGCGAAGCGCTGGAGGCCGCGGCCGCCGGCATGCTGCTGATGCTCGACCACGAGCACGCAAGGAGGGCCCTCTCATGAACGAGGTGCATGCGCTGGTCCGGGCTTGCCACCGCTCCCGGCAGGTCGTGCGCGGCGGGTGGGGTGCCGGCACCGGCACCGACCACTACCCGATCCCTCGCGGCACGTTCGACGAGCTCGTCGCGACCGTCGAGAGGCAGGAGAGCGCCGACGCGGCCGCTCACGAGAAACAGCAGCGGCTCGCACAGGAGCTGTCATGAGCGGCATCTCCTTCCCACGGCAGGAAGGCCGCAGCCGCAACAACACCTCACCCCCAGCCCCCGGGCACCCGCTCCAAGCACAGGGCTGCTGGTGCGTCGGCGGACCGCAACTCTTCACCGGACAGGACACCTGCCAGCGGTGCGGCCGATACCCGCGGCAGACGATCGCGGGGACGTTCGCTGAGCGCGCCAAGCAGATCGCCCGGGTCGCCGAGGGCCGACGGAACCGGCAGGCCAGACGGAAGAAACGGGGCCAGCCGTGAAGCGCGCCTGCTCGCTGGTGATCTTCCTCGCGTGCCTCGCATGGATCGCCGCCGGAATCCTCCTGCATGGTGACGCCGGCGCGGGCTTTCGACACTGGGACACCGCCGCTGCGATCGGCGCTGCGTTCGGGCTGTTCGGGGCGGTCGATGGCTGACGAGAAGCCGGACCCCGGGCCCGAGATCCCCGGGAAGTGCAACACCATCAAGAAGGACCACACCCGCTGCGGGCAACCGGCCGGGATGGGCACCGACCACCTCGGATACGGGCACTGCAAATACCACCTCGGCACCACCGCGAACCACACCGCGCACGCGCACCAGCTGATGGCCGAGGAGGCAGTCTCCAAGCTCGGGCTCAGCTTCGAGGAGCTGCAGGACGTGCAGGCCGGCCGGAAGCGAATCGACGCGCGTGACGTGCTCGCCACAGAGCTGTACCGCTCCTACCGGTACGTCCGGATGCTCGAGGTCCTCGTCGGCGACCTCGGCACCGAGCTCTACGGCGACCTTTACAACAGCGAGGGTGGCCGCACCGGCCGAGCCTTGCCGAACGTCCTGTATTCGATGCTGCTCGAGGAGCGCAAGCACCTAACCCGTGTCGCCGCCGAAACGGCGCGAGCGAAGGTTGAGGAGCGCCGCGTTCAGTTGGAGCAGGAGAAGGGCGCGCTGATCGCCCAGGTCGTGAAGGTCGCGATCGACTCCATCCAGGGCCTGACCCCCGCCCAGCGACAGCAGGGCTTGGTTGGTGCCGCTGGCGCGCTGCGATCCCTCCCGGGTGCGGCATGAGCCGCTGGTTCTGGCTCGGGGTCCTGATCGGCACCGCCGGCGGGCTGCTGACGGCCGTGACTCAGCTTCACGTCCTCGGCTAACAGCCCGCTCTGATCTTCTCCGCGCCCGCCCGACCCAGAACGGGAAGAGCGCACGGACGAGCGCCGGCCGCACGCGAGGGACGCACAGTGCCGACGTGAGCCAGGGCCAAACGCCCGGCCACCCCAATCCATAGGAGGGGCTGCCGTGACCGAGCCCGATGCGTGGCAGCTCGCCGCCGACCTCCTCGACCCACCGAAGACCGGGGCGCTCGCCTACCACGACGACCCCGCCGGATTCGTGCTCGACTGCTTCAAGTGGGAAGGCGGCCGCGGCCCGACGTTCTACCAGCTCGCGAACCTCAAACGGCTCGCTGAGCACAAGCGCCTCGCGATCCGCGGCCCGCACGGCCTCGGCAAAACGACCGGTTCGGCGTGGGTGATCCTGTGGTTCGCGCTGACGCGTGACGCCGCCGGCGAGGACTGGAAGATCCCGACGACCGCGAGCGCGTGGCGGCAGTTGGAGAAGTTCCTGTGGCCCGAGGTGCACAAGTGGGCCAGGGTGCTCGACTGGGACCGGGTCGGGCGTGCACCGTTCACTCGCGACGAGTTGCTCAGGCTCGCGATCAAGCTGTCGACTGGGGAGGCGTTCGCCGCCGCCTCCGACGACGCCGCAAAGCTCGAGGGCGCGCACGCCGACCAGCTGCTGTTCGTCTTCGATGAGTCCAAAACGATCCCGGACGGCACCTTCGACGCCGCCGAGGGAGCGTTCTCCGGTGGTGGTGACGACACCGCCCAAGAGGCGTACGCGCTCGCGTCCTCCACCCCCGGGCCCGTGGCTGGCCGGTTCTACGACATCCACAAACGCAAGCCAGGTCTTGAGGACTGGTGCGCGGTGCATGTCACGTTGGAGGACACGATCAAGGCTGGTCGCGTGTCCCGCGAGTGGGCGGAGCAGCGCGCGAAGCAGTGGGGCGCCGATTCAGCTGTCTATGCGAACCGCGTGCTCGGCGAGTTCGCGTCCAGCGACGAGGACAGCATCATCCCGTTGGCGTGGGTTGAGGCCGCGAACAACCGCTGGCATGAGCTGCCCGAACAGGACGACAACATCGACCCGCTCGCCTCCGTCGGCGTCGACGTCGCTCGCACCGGCGCGGACGCGACAGTGATCGCGCTCCGGTTCGGGCACGCGATCCGGGAGCTGCGGCACTGCCCGAAACAGGGCACGATGGACACCGCCGGGCAGGTGCTCGGCATCCTGAACGCCCACCACTTCCCCGCCCGACAGATCAGCGCTGTGATCGACGTGATCGGCATCGGCGCCGGCGTCGTCGACCGGCTCCTCGAAACGACGCATGAGACCGTGGTCGGGTTCAACGCTTCGGAGAAGACCGACCGGAAGGACCGCTCCGGTGAGCTCGGGTTCGCGAACAAGCGCGCGGCCGCGTGGTGGAACCTCCGGGAGATGCTCGACCCCGACAGCGACCATGACGTGGCGCTCCCGCCCGAGGATCGGCTCACAGGTGACCTGACCTCGCCCACTTGGCGGGTGATGTCCGGCGGGAAGATCCTCGTCGAGAGCAAGGACGAGATCCGCAAGCGGCTCGGCCGCTCCACCGACGACGGGGACGCGGTCGTGATGGCGTTCTGGCCTGAGGGGTCGGAGGTCGCGGCGGTTCAACGGTTCGCGTCTGACCCGGACGCGTCGTTCTTCGCTGATACGCCCGCGTCGTCGCGCTGGCACTGATCTTCCGAGTGTGGCCATGGTGCGCGGGGAGATCCCGCGACAAGGCGAATTAAGAGCGCCTGCATGAAACAGCCACCCCGGAACCCACATTCGAGCAGGCGAGGAGGTGCGCATGGCCACGAGCAGCTCCAAGAGCACCACACGGACCGGCATCCCTGACCTCGTCCCCGGGTTCGACAGCTCCCGCAACGCCAGCGCGGACTTCATGTCGCCACTGCGCCACACGTTCACCAAGTCGAGCGTGACCCGCCAGTCGATCGACCCCTACACCGAGCTTGGCACCACCGGCCTGCGGCAGTTCGGCGGGTTCGTGCTCGAGGAGTGGCTCCCGACCCTGCAGGGCCGCAAGGGCGCCTGGGTGTACCGGGAGATGTACGACAACGACCCGACCGTCGGCGCGATCATGTTCGCGATCCGGTGGCTCGCCAACAGCGTGGAGTGGCGGGTCGAGGAGGGAGCCGACCCGAAGGCCGCCGAGTTCCTTGAGTCGTGCATGCACGACATGGAGCACACCTGGTCGGACTTCATCAGCGAAGCGCTGCTGATGCTCCCCTATGGCTGGTCGCTGCACGAAGAGGTGTACAAGCGCCGCCAGGGATTCCAGCCGGGCCCGAAGCCGTTCGAGGACATGAACGACGCGGGCCAGAACAGCGAGGACGTGTCGTGGGCCGCCCCGTCGAAGTATGAGGACGGTCTCGTCGGGTGGCGGAAGCTCAACAGCCGTGCGCAGGAGACGCTGCTGCGCTGGGGGTTCGACGGGTACAGCACCCCGACATATATGGAGCAGATCGACTGGCATGGCGGGAACCACAAGATCCCGCTGTCGAAGGCGATCCTGTTCCGCACCCAGGCCGTCCGCAACAACCCCGAAGGCCGCTCCATTCTTCGCAACGCGGTCGTGCCGTACACGATGCTGAAGAACCTGAAGGCGATCGAGGGGATCGGCATGGAGCGCGACCTGGCCGGCATCCCGGTCGCGACCCCACCCGAGGGCGTGGACCTGTTCGCCTCCGGGAACAAGCAGCTGCTGCAGAAGGTGCAGACGATGGTCACGAACCTCCGGAACGACGAGTACTCCGGGGTGGTGCTCCCGTCCGCCGGGTGGAAGCTCGAGCTGATGACGACCGGCGGCACGAAGCAGTTCGACTCCGACAAGACGATCCGCCGGTACCGGCAGGACGTCGCCGTGAGCATGCTCGCTGACTGGTTGCTGATCGGCCAGGACTCCGTCGGGTCCTATGCGATGGTTGAGGTGAAGTCCGACATGTGGGGCATCGCCCTCGACGGCATCCTCGACCTCATCTGCCAGCCGCTGAACCGTGTCGCGGTCCCACGGCTGCTGCGGTTGAACGGGTTCGATGTGAACGACCCGCCGGAGATCCATCACGGGTCCGCCCGCAAGATCGACCTCGATCGCGTCGGATCGTTCCTGCAGGCCATCAGCCTCGCCGGCGCCCCCATCCCGTGGAGCGTCGAGCTGCTCAAGGCGCTGTTCGCCGACGCGGGCCTCCCGACGAACTTTGAGGAGCAGCGCGAGCGCGCGGACGAGCTGCCCGCCGCACCCCAGAAGGTCGACCCGCAGGAGGCGCTGCAGGGTGAGCGTGTCGCCGCCGAGCAGCAGCGCGCCGCCCTGGTGCAGAAGTCGGCGGATGACCGGCCGGTATACGCCGTTGACTTCGACGGCGTCATCCGCAAACGCGGGCCACACAAGACCGACGACGAGGGCACGCCGATCAAGGGCGCGAAACGCGGCCTCGCCGAGCTGTCGAAGCACTACCAGGTAGTGATCTTCACAGCCCGCCCGAACCTCAAGCGCGTGAAGAAGTGGCTGAAGGACCACGACATGTGGCAGTACGTCACCGACCTGACGAACACCAAGCCGCAGGCCGTCCGGTACCTCGACGACCACGCCGAGCACTTCACCACCTGGACCGCCGCGCTCGCCAGCATCCGAAAGGCCGAAGACACCGGCCAGGCCGACCGTGACCGGATCGGATACCACCTCGAGCTGCACGGCCGCCAGCTCGAAGCGCAGCTCCAGCAGGAGCTGCAGGGCGCACTGACCGAGCTCGGGGACCGGGCCGCGACAGCGTTCATGTCCGTCGCGCAGAAGGCCTCCATGCCGATGCTGCACCGCCTCGTCGCACGGGTGATGGCCCAGCTGAACCTGCAGCAATGGATTCAGGACACGCTGCTGCCGATCCTTCGCAACCACTCCACCCGCGTCATGGGCGACACCCAGCAGACCCTGTCGCAGCAGACCGGGCTGCGCCTCGTGGTCCCCGAAGAGCACGCCGCCAGCATCCAAGCCAGCGCCGGCGAGGGCCTCGGGATGGCCGACATCGAACCGCAGGTCCGGCAGATCATCCTGACCGCCATCCGCGGTGGCCTGGACCGTGGCCAGAACCCGACCGTGACCGCGCAGTCGATCCGGAACCTCATCCCGCAGGGCCGGTTCGTGCGCGCCGGCGCCGGGTACCGCGCGCAGCTGATCGCCCGCGAAGAGACACGACGGGCGCAGCGCTCCAGCGTCCTGGCCGCCTGCGACTCCAACCCGAGCATCACGCATGTGGAGCTGCGAGACGGGATCTACGGCGAACCCAGGTCGGACAGTGAGTGCATCGCGAGGGACGGCGAAACCGTCCCGGTCGCGGAGGCGCGCGCGGTCCACCCCTATCACATCGCGTGCACGCTGATGCCGTTGCCGGTCGTGAACGTCGCTGCGGGTCAGCTGCCGATCGCCGCATAGCCAGTCACCGCGCTACCCGGGAGGGACCAATGCGGAAACTCAAGCCCGCCAGTGCGGATCCGCGGTGGACCGTGGCGTGGTTCGGATGGATCGCGGCGTTCTTCGTGATCGAGGGCAGCGCGCTCGCCCGGCACCGCCCGCAGGACACGCTCAGCGATCACGTGTGGGCGTGGTTCGACATTCCGCAGCACGCCCCGCCCGCTCGCAGCGCCCGCGGCCGCCGGCTCGCGCTGCTCGCGTTCCTCGCCTGGCTCGTCGGCCACTTCCTCTCCGGCGACGAGGTCTGATGTACCCCGGGCTCCCGACCTACCGGAACGGCTCACTTCAGATCGGGACGATCGATCAGGAGTGCTCCGCGCGGGTCGTGACCCGCCGCGGCCAGCCGTACGGCGCATGGGTCGATGACACCACGTTCAACGCTCAGCATGACCTCGCCTACTACGTCGACCTGACCGTCGCGAAGTACGCGCCGCTCGGCCAAACGGTGTTCGTGTGCGTCCCCCCGGGTGAGCCGCACCATCACTGGCCAGCACCGATCGTCAGCGTGTACGAGGCGTACATCTTCGGGATGGGCTGCCCACCCGACGCGTGGCTGCCGCTCCCCCACTTCGACGCCTACTGCGTCCAGCGCCGCTGGCCAGGCACCCACGGCCGGAAAGCGCCGACCCCCGCCCAATACTCGTGGCTGCTGCAGATGGTGCTCAAGAACCGGCCCCACCACGTCTTCGAGTTCTGATGGACGGCTGCCCCCTCACCCCCAGAGAGCTCGCGACCCTGGAACTGCTCTCCGAAGGCCTCGTGTACAAGCAGATCGCGATCCGGCACGGCGTCAGCCAAAGCACCGTCCGGACGCACCTGCACAAGATCTACACCAAGATCGGTGCGGTCGATCGAGCGCACGCCGTGCTCATCGCCGAGCGCGCCGGGTGGATCCGCCCCGAAATCGGGCCGGTCATGTCACCGTCGCACCAGCTGCTGTTCGACGTCCGCGAGGCGCTGCGACGCATCGAGCGGCGCCTCCCGCTGAACCGGCACGAACGCGCCCGCCTCGCCCGGTTCGAGCACGAGGTCCGAAACCACCCCGACCGCGGACCGGAAGCGGACCGGATGCTCGACGACCTCGGCGCGATCCTCACCTACGTCGGCCGGTACGGCCAGATCCCAAGCCGTGAGCGACCGAGACGCCCAACCGATGGGTGACGACACCCGGTACGCCCGCAACGTGCAGGCGCTCGCCCGCCAGTCGGTGATGCACCACCGCCGCCGCGAAGAGGAGCTCGAGCGGATCCTCGCGGACCTGCTGACCCTGCCGCACCGAAACTGCAAGTGCCGGGTGTGCAAGCACCTGCGCCACCTCGCGCGCGAGCTCGAGGACAACCACTGAGCGTGGCCCCGACCGGGGCGTGGCCGACCCCGATCACCACACCACGGACATGGAGGGCCGCGACTTGGCCGCTGATTCTGTACCCCACCCGTCGCAGGACATCACGGCCTCCGTTGCGGTCATGTCTCACCAGATCGGTGAGGTGAAGAGCGCGGTCGAGCGCACCCACAGCGAGATGACCCGCCAGCTCGACGACCACGGCAAGCGGATCGGGGCGCTCGAGGAGGCCGGTATCCGGGCTGATGAGCGCGAGCAAACCGAGGAGCGGCTCCGCCGGCTGCTGAAGGAAGAGCGGGTCGAGGTGGAGCAGATGGACACCGCCCGCGCCGGGGTCAACCTCGCGCGCTGGCAGGTCTGGATGGCGGCGCTCGCTGCGGTGGCCGCTGTCGCCTATGTCGTCGTGACGTTGCTGCCGCACAACTGACCTTCAAGGAGGCCCCATGGCTGATCTGACCGCCGCGGAGCGTGACGCGCTCCCGGACAGCGACTTCGCACTGCCCGGCCGGCACTACCCGATCCACGATGAGGCGCACGCCCGCGCGGCACTGAGTCGCGGTGCTCAGCACGCCTCGCCTGAGGAGCTCGCGACGATCAAACGGAAGGTCAAGGCCCGCTACCCGACCATCAAGGTCAACAAGACGGTCAGGAAAGCGCAGGCCGCGATCGCGAAGGCCGCCGCCGTCGACATTCGCGTCCCGGTGTGGAAGGACGACACCCGCCAGATCGTGTACGGCGTCGTGCTCGTCCCCGACCAGGTCGACTCCCAGGGCGATGTCATCTCCAAAGAGGAGATCGAGAAGGCCGCGCACCGGTTCCTCGAGCGGTCCCGCAAGCATGATGTGCAGCACGACGAGAACCCCGCCGCGGTCGCCCCCGTCGAGTCGTTCATCGCCCCCACCGACTTCACGCTCGGCACCCAACGCGTCCTGAAGGGCTCGTGGGTGATGGCCGTGCATGTCACCGACCCGAAGGTGTGGAAGCGAGTCCAGAAGGGCGAGAACCCGTTGGACGGCTTCAGCATCGGCGGGACGGGCGAGCGCACCCCAATCGCAGCGTGACGTCATGGGCTGGGGTGGCGGCAAACCCGAGCAGCCGACCGGCCTGTCGCTGCTGCTGACCGACGATCAGTGGGCGGCGATCAACGCCGAGCGCGTGATCGTGGAGGTCTGGTCAGACGGCACGTTCGCGGCGTTCCACCCGGAAAGCACCCGGGTTGCTCACGGCCGGACACCGCGTCTCGCGATCGAAGCTTTGACCACCTGACCCTAACCCTACAGTCCAGATTGACCCCCATGGCCTTCGGGCGTAGGAGACCAAAGTGTCGGTGAACGGCAGCAGACAGGACCCGCTCCAGGCAGCGATCGAGCAGGCCCGGCAGCAGGAGGCGCAGCAGCAGATGCTGCAGCAGATCCTCCAACAGGCGTTCCATCAGCCGCACCGGGTGGTGCAGATCACCGGCCCGTGCATGATCGGTGTCGTTGACAACCCGACCGGCGGGAAGCTGCTGATGATCGCGCAGCCGAACGGTGAGCGGTGGGACGTGCCGATCAACCCGGCACTTGCCCGGAGCCTGATGCAGTCCCTCGCCGAGACCGACGAGGACACGCAGCCGGCGACGGACGCGATCGAGGGTCACCCAGCGTGACCCAGCTGGTCAACTGGTTTCACGTCTGGACCGGCCCCGGGTCCGCGTGGCACGAGCCTGTCGAGGAGCACCTCCAGGCCCTCGCGCGCGCCGGATTTGACGGGCGGTTCAAGGTCGGGATTGTCGGGCCGCACGACACCCGTGTCGAGGCGCTCGACCTGATCTCCGCGCAGCGTCAGCCCGACAAGGTCGTGCAGGCCGAGGAAGGGTGGGAGCAGCTGACGCTCCGCGCCGCCCGCGCTGACGCGAGACGGCACCCGTCCGGGCTGACCTTGTACTGCCACACGAAGGGTGCGACGCATGGCACCGGGCAGATGTCGCACTGGCGCCGGTCGATGACCACCGCGCTGCTCGCAACCCTGCCCGCGAACGTTGCGACATTGGCGATGGTCTACGAGGCGGTCGGCTGCCACTGGCTTGACCAGCTCCCCTCGGGTGGCCGCGGGTTCGCGGGCAACTTCTGGCTCGCGCGCAACGACTTCCTCGCAAGCCTGCCGCCGGTGCCGTCGCGGTCACGGCATGACGCCGAGTCGTGGATCGGGTCCGGTGACCGCTCGCCGGTGCTGCTGGACCTGAACCCTGGCTATCCGGGCGAGGTGTCCTGGGTCCAAGCGATCGGATGGCCACGATGACGCAGGGAGCGTCGGCCCCGTTCCACATGGAGCACCTCACCGGTTGCGCGCGCTGCCACGGCGAGGGGCACGACCACCTCGACTTCCAGCCGCTGACCCACCCATTCACGGCCGAGGACAACGGCCGCCCGTTCTCGTTCACCCACTGGTGCCCGTGCCCGGCCAACGGCGAGCCGATCCTCTTCGGGATCGCGGAGCCCGGGACGGCACCGAACCCAATCGCGGTGACTCGTACATGAGCAAGCGCGCAAAGAAGCCGACGCCGATTCTCCCGAGCGGCCTGACGCACAGCCAGTTCGGGCCCCGCCCACGTCGCGACGGCAACGTCACGAAGAACGACCAGCACGGTGCGTTCATCGTCGGTCTCGGCCAGCGGCTACTGACCCGGTACACCGACGGTGGCCCTGGGACCGAGCCGAAGCCGCGGATCAAGCGCCGCGCCTACGGCGACCCCGCTGGCCGGCTGCCGAAGCGTGGCCAGATCGGCTCCGGTGGAAGGTTCGCTCGCTCGACCCGCCGGAGGGCGGCGCGATGAGCGGAGTGCTGTACCCAGGCCAAGAGGCGCTCCTCAAGTTCTTCGAGTGCGAGCATCTCCCCACCGATCTGCGCGCGGTATCGGAGCCCTTCCGAGATCTCGCACTGGGGTTGAAGGCGGCTGCACTCGCTGGCCGCATCGCCCCGGACGCTGAGTTCACGACCGCGCTCCGGAAGCTGCTCGAGGCCAAGGACTGCGCTGTGCGCGCCGCGCTCGGAGCCCGACGATGATCAGCTACGACTACGGCCGCGTCATCGAGCTCACCGACGCGGACGTCATCTGGCCATTCCACGGCGAGCCGCACATCCTGCTGAAGGCCATACGCCGCGAGTCGATCGACCCCTTCCCCGCCTACGCGCACGATGTCGGGCTCGTCCGCGCGACCCTCGCGCACGTCGACCAGATCGTCGGCGATGGCGTCGTGGTAAAGCCGACGGTCTACGTCCTCCACCACGAGATCCCGGCACGGACCAACGGCTGGGCCTACGCGAGCGTGCCCTACCCGAAGCCCAAGGACGGCGAGCCGCCCCACGAGGGGATCATCTGCCTCCCCGGCAAGCGCATCCCGCTGCACCCCGCGATGACCCGCTACGTGGTCGCGCACGAATACGGCCATCACGTCGAATACGAGATGCTTCGCCGCCGCGGCCTCGACCTCCACAAGAGCGACATCGCGCACGAGTACGCGAAGCTCCGCGGCGCCGATCCCGACATCGCATACGGCGGCCGCACCTGGCACGCAACCGCCGGCGAGCTCTTCGCCAACGACTTCCGGATCGTCGTCTGCGGCATCGAGCAGGAGTACTGGCCACACCCGGGCTTCACCCACCCGCTGAAGCTCGCGAAGGTCCGGAAGTGGTGGGCCAAGCACTTCGAGGCGCGATGAGCGACATCCTGCCGCACGGCCAGATCCGGTTCGAGACCTCGCCCGAGCACGACGGCGCCGTCTCGAAGATCACGGTCGAGGTCAACGGCAAGCCGGTCGCTGACCTCAGCTGGGCAGTCGCGGGGGTCACGTTCACTTCACCGCCACGGACGCTCCCGATCTGGACGGTGGACTTCGCCGCTGATCCGGACGACCCGACGCACCTCACTCTCGGCGGGCCGCGATGACCGTGACGGTCGTGTTGACCGTCTACAACGCTGGGCAGTACCTGCCGAAGGCGATCGACTCCGTGCTCCGCCAGACCTACACGGACTTCGAGCTGTGGATCATGGACGACGGATCCACCGACCCGCTCGTCGCCCACACTCTCGCCGGAATCAACGACCCTCGCGTCGCGGTCGTCACGCACTCCCCCACTGCTGAGGAGCGCGCCGCCACCACCCGGTACGCGACGCTGATCAACGTCGCGGTCGCCGCGTCCGACGGTGAGCTCATCACCTACCTGTGCGGTGATGACTACTACGCGGACGACCGGCTCGAGCGGATGGTCGCCGAGGTCGAGAACGGCCACGACGTCGTGTACGGCTCCCAGGTGCTGCTCAACCAGTACGGCCAGATGTTCGGCATCCGGCCAACGGAGGGTGTCCTCGACGACGCCTACCACCGCGTCGACCACAACTCCGTCATGCACACCCGCACCGCGTTCGAGAAGGCTGGCGGGTGGGATGACAGCCCGGAGCACTGGCGGCAAGCTGACGCGATCTTCTGGCGGCGCCTGACCGCCGCCGGCTACCAGTTCCACCCCGTTGGCGGTGGCCCAACCGACGCGAAGCACTACCGGCCCGACGGCGTCGACCAGTGCGCGATTCGAGGAGAGGACCCCTGGAAATGAAGGTCCTCGTCACCGGCAGCAACGGGTTCATCGGCCAGCACCTCGTACAGCACCTCCAGGAGCATGGCCACCACGTCGACGGGCACGACCTCGCCGACGGCGACCTCTCCCAGCCCGGTGTGTTCGCCGATCGGCTCGAGCGGTCCGCGCCGGATCATGTGATCCACCTCGCCGCCCAGGTCGGCCGGCTGTTCGGCGAGGACGACCTCCTGCACACCATCACCGCGAACGTGGCCATGACCGCGCTGATCGCGAAGGCGTGCGGCGAGACCAGAACCCCGGTGCTGTACACGTCCTCCAGCGAGGTTTACGGCGACCAGGGCGACGCCGTCTGCTTCGAATACGGGCCGGTGACGCTGCCGCACAACCTCTACGGCCTGACGAAGTTCCACGGCGAGCAGATCCTCCGCCTGTACGCCCCGCACGACCTCAAGATCGTCCGGCTCTCAATGCCATACGGCCCGGGCGCGCCCCCCGGCCGCGGCCGTCGCGCGCTCGACACGTTCCTGTGGCAAGCGCTCCACGGCATGCCCTTGACCGTCCATCGTGGCGCGGAGCGCTCGTGGTGCTGGGTAGGTGACACCGTCGCCGGCATCCGCCTCGTGCTTGAGCAGGGCCACGGCGTCTACAACATCGGCCGCGACGACTGCCCCGTCTCGATGCTGCACCTTGCCCTGATGTGCTGCGAGCTCGCCGGCGCCGACCCAAACCTGATCGAGGTCGTTGACGCGCCGGCGATGCAAACCGTCGTCAAGCGGCTCTCGACAGGGCAGCTTCGATCGCTCGGGTGGGCGCCGACCGTCGAGCTCACGGAGGGTCTGCCGATCATGCTCGACTGGATCCAACGCTTCGACGCCGAAGGACGAATGGTCGTCACATGATCGTGTCGATCGTCATCCCCACGATGCCCGGCCGTGAGGATGAGCTCGATCGCACCATCGCCGCGTACAAGTCGCGGACCAGCGTTGAGATCGAGTGGCTGATCGAGCACGACCACCCGACGTGCGCGGCCGGCTGGAACGCCGGCGCAGCCCGCGCGACAGGCGAGATCCTGCACATGGGCGCCGACGACCTCGAGCCGACATCCGACCTGTGGCTCCCGGCCGCGGTTGCCGCGATCGAGCGTGGCTGCATTCCGCTCGGATGGGTGACCGAGGATGAGACAGGCCGGTTCGGCCGGGACTTCGCTCGCGTCCCCGCCTGCCACCGCGACTGGTGGCATGACGTGCCCCCGGAGCTGCACTACTACTCCGACAACTGGTTCGGGGATCAGATGACCCGAAACGGCCACCCTCCGGTCGCGGTGGACGGGTTCGACTTCTATCACCGCCGCAGCATGGTCGGCCGCAACGAGGCCGAATGGGTGGAGCGCGACCATGCCGCCTACCAGCGCCTCTCGACATGTTCGACCCGCTGATCCTCATCACCGTCCGCGACCGCGTGACGGACCTCCGTCAGCTCGTGGAGTGGCTCGAGCGGGCCGGCCACCAGCGGATCGTGCTGCTCGACAACGCCTCCACCTACGAGCCGCTGATCGAGTACCTGAAGGCCTCACCGCATGATGTGCGGCCGCTCGGGGAGAACCTCGGCGCCAGGTGCGCATGGCTCGCCGATCAGGTCCCCGCCGACGAGTGGTTCGTCGTGACCGACCCCGACATCGTCCCGATCGAGGACTGCCCGCTGGACCTGGTCGCGCACCTCCGCGAGATGCTTGAGCAGCACCCGCTGTACAGCAAGGCGGGCCCCGGGCTGTTCCTCGACGATCTCGACGCTGCGCCGTTCATGGACTGGGAGCAGTCGCTGATGGGTGTCGCGAGCGCGCAGGTGCCGCTCCCGTCAGGCCGCGAGCTCGCCGCGGGCGTGTTCGGGTCGCTGATCGACACCACCTTCGCGCTGCACCGTCCCGGCACCCAGTTCACCTACCAGGCGATCAGGACCGGCCGGCCGTACATGGCGCGGCATCTCTCCTGGTATCGCGAGACCGACCCGACCGACGAGGACGTGTTCTACCTGCAGCACGCTATCGCCGGGGCGCGCGGGTCAAGCTGGGCGCAGCGCGTGTACGGCCGCAGCGACTAGCCAGGGTCGTCGGGGAACTCGTAGGCCACGCCGGCGTACGCAAACTCGGCAGCCAGCCGGGTCATGTTGGCCAGCGCCCACAGCTCCTCCCCGGGCATCTCGACGAGACACCACCGGCACACAAAGCCGTACGCGCTCGGACACATCACGTCGCCGAGCACTACCGCCGGCGAGTCGAGCGGCAACTCCACGCCGCACCGGTAGCACGACTCCCACTCCAGAAACGGGCCCGGGCCCCACTCCGACATAACCCCATCTTCTCACGGCCCCGCGGGGCGAAGGGAGGACTCGCGCATGCGTGTCATCGCGTATCCAGCCGACCAATCCGGATGCGGCGCGTACCGCATCGTCAACCCGGTCGGTGCCGCCACCCTCGCCGGCTGCGACGCGCGCCTGGGGTCCGACGGCTCCCCCGGCCGCGGCCTACCGATCGAGCAGAAGATCATCGACGGCCGCCGGTACGCCCGGCCACGCCCGATCGACGCTGACGTGATCGTGTTCCAGCGCCCGGTCAGCCAGGTCATCTCCGAACTCATCCCAGCCATCCAGGCCGCTGGTGTTGCGGTCGTGGTCGATATCGACGACGACCTGACCCGCATCGACCCCAGGCACCCGCAGTACCGGTCGTTGAATCCGACGACCAGCCCGGAGCACAACTGGCGGTGGCTGATCAAAGCGTGCCGGCTCGCGGATCTCGTGACGGTCACCACACCGGCGCTCGCCTCCCGGTACGCCGCCCACGGCCGCTGCGCCGTGCTGCCGAACTGCGTGCCCGCCCGCATGCTCGACCTTGACCGCACCAGCGACGGGCGGACCGTCGGGTGGGCCGGCTGGACCGTCACGCATCCCGGCGACCTGCGAGTCACGCACGGTGGCGTCAGCCTCGCGCTCGACAGCACCGACTCCAGGTTCCTGAAGATCGGGGAGCAGGACGACGCATGGAAGGACCTCGGGCTACACCAGCCCCCGGAAGCCACCGGCCCGCTGTGGGACCTCGACGACTACTACCAGGCGCTCGCCCGCCTCGACGTCGGAATCGCGCCGCTGGTCGACACCCAGTTCAACGCCGCGAAATCATGGCTGAAGCCACTGGAGTACATGGCCGCCGGCACCCCATGGGTCGCATCCCCAACCGCCGACTACCTCCGCCTCGCCGAGTACGGCGCCGGCGAGATCGCGAAGGACCGCGCACGCGACTGGAACCGCGAAATCACCCAGCTGCTGACCAACCGCGACTACTGGAACGCACAGTCCCAGCTCGGCCGGCAGATCGTGCGTGAGCACCACACCTTCGAAGGCAACGGCCACCTTTGGTGCGAAGCGTGGGAGACCGCGCTGCGGCACCGCCGCGGCACCGCGCACCCGTCGCTAGCCGCCTAGGACGGGTACCTACGGATGGCCTGCAGATCGGCTTTCAGGGCTGCAAGTTCGGCGAGGCCACGGCCGACCGGAGTGCCCAGTTCCCGAGCTGGTGGATCGCCGTATTTCCGCCACCGGAACCAATGCTTATTGCACAGTCCGCGCGCCCTAACCACCTGATCGCAACCTTCCACACAACAGCGACTTGGCTGGCGTCGGCACTCTCGATCCCACAGACAAACTGCTTGGCGCCAGATCGCGTAATCGCGCGCCTTCTTGCTTTGAAGTGGATGCTCATCGAGGATCTCCGCCAACGCAACACAAGCTTGCCCCGACATCGTCCAAGATACGGCGGGCTTCCGCGCTCCCTCCCGATGCATGTAGCTGAGGCTGCCCAGACCCGTCCGCTCTTGGACCGCTAACAAGAGAGCCGCATCATCGGCGCGGAGCGCGATCGTGAAACGTGGGGTGTGCCCGCGGCCTTCTCGCTGTCGCACAGGCAACGCCACGATCTGAAAGCTGCCCTCGCCATCAGCGAATCCGGCAAGCCAACACCCGAATGCGTCATCGGAAAGACGTCCGATGCCCTGCGAAGGCTCGATTCCTGCCCAGAAGCTCGCCGATGCGAGCGTGCGAGACTTCGGCATGTCATCACGCTCCTAACGTGGTGGCCACGCCCCGGGCTGTTAGCGCAGCGCCGGGGCAACTAGTTCCGGACCCAGATTCTAACCGTCCTGAACGTGCTTGTCATCCGGTGGCGAAAGGAGCGCGACGCCATGAAACCCCTGCATAGGCTCACAGATCTTGACGTCTCTTTTGTAAGTCTCGTCAACAGGGCCGCTGTGAGAGACCCAAGCAATCCGAGCGAACCCATGCGCTTCCTTCTGACAAAGGGAGAGCAGCCGGTGGTCGATATGACGACGCGCGGCGCCAGTTCAACTACTACCGAAGGAGGGCACATGCCCGATACCGAGGCCGAGCTGCGCGCCGCCCTTGAGAAGGCCGAAGCAGCGAACGCCGAGCTCCAGGCCAAGGTCGAGGAGCTCGAGAAGTCCGCGAGCACCAACCCGGACAAGCCCACCAAGAAGGGCAAGAAGGGCAAGCCGACCGTGGCGAACCCCGACCCCGACCACGACGGTGACGACGACACGAGCGTCTCCGGCGACACCGATCACGACTACCAGAAGGCGCCGAAGGGAGCCAACAAGATGAGCAAGAGCGACATCGAGAAGGCCGAGGAGCGGATCGCCAAGGCTGAGGCCGAGGCGAAGGCCGCGACCGAGCGCGCCGAGAGCGCCGAGAAGATCGCCAAGGCGGAGCAGGACCGGCGTGTCCTGGCCGAGCATGTCGAGTTCGCGAAGTCCGAGCTGCCGCACATGGGCGACTCGACCGAGCTCGGCGCCGAGCTTCACGAGCTCGAGAAGTCGATGGCGGCCGAGGCGTACGAGAAGCACATTCAGCGCCTCAAGGCCGCGAACGAGCAGATCGCGAAGGGCGACCTGTTCCGTCAGCTCGGGGTGGACGGCAGCCCGACCGCCGGCAACGCCGACGACTCGCGCGTCGTCCAGGAGAAGGCCGCGGAGCTCCGCAAGGCCGACTCCAGCCTCTCCGAGTTCGACGCGACCGCCAAGGTCCTCCGCGACAACCCGGAGCTGATCCTCAACAACCGCTGAACCGTTTCCCCCGGTTCTCTGAGAAAGGAAGGACACGGTCCAGATGGCCAGTTCCAAGTCGAACCCCTATGCGGGTAAGTCGTTCCCCGCGGGCTCCACTTCGCTCGCGCAGTTCCAGTTCGTGGTGATCAACAGCTCCGGCCAGATCGTCACGCCGTCCGCGACGGGCGTGTTCGCCCTCGTGCTGTGGGAGGCAGGAAACCTCGCCACCGAGACGATCACCAACAACATGCCGTCCGGCGGGTACGTCGTCGGCAACAACTACGGCGTGATCTCCCCGTTCATGTCGTGGTCGAAGGTGATCACCGGCGCGAACCTCACGGTCGGTCAGGCAGTCATGACCGACACGAGCGGTCACGCGATCCCGCAGACCGGCTCCGGGGTGATCCTCGGGTACGCGCTCGCCGCCTCCAACAGCGGCGACATCGTCGAGCTCGCACCCAACTGATCCCGCATCGGTTGAACGCCCCTCGGGCGGCGGCGTCGTAGCCGCCCGACCAGTTCCAGGGCACGGGCCAATTTGGCCGCAGCCCCCTCCAACGCGCGACCCCGGACACGGGGCGCCGTCTCCACACTGAGAAAGGAGGGGCACGGTGCCCCAGCCAAGCTCCGGCCAGCTTCATATTGATCACCTGCTGACCAATATGGCGCTGATGTACAGCCAGAAGGCGGAGAACTTCGTCGCCGACAAGGTCTTCCCGCTGTTGCCGGTCAATCACAAGAGCGACGACTACCTGATCTACGAGAAGGGGACCTTCTACCGGTCCGGGCAGATGGAGCCGCGAGCTCCCGGCCAGGAGCCGCAGGAGGCCGGGTACGAGGTCACGATCGGGTCCTACAGCGCGAAGGAATGGGCGCTGCAGACCACGATCGACGACACCGAGCGTGCGAACGCCGACAACCCCGTCGACGTGGACATCGCGGCGACCACGTTCCTGCAGACCCAGGCGATGATCAACCGCGACACCCTCTGGACGAACGGTTACTTCAAGACCGGGATCTGGGGCAACGCCGACCAGGCCGGCGTGGCATCCGCCCCGTCGACCAACCAGTTCATCCAGTTCGACCAGTCCGGCGCAACCCCGATCGAGACCCTGCGTGGGCAGGCGCTGGCGGTCGAGTCGACGACCGGTTACCGCCCGAACGTCGCGGTCTTCGGCCCGAAGGCGTATGAGGGCTTCCTGCTCTCGCCGGAGGTCGCCGACCGCGTGAAGTACACCCAGATGGCGCAGGGGTACTTCGGGAACCCGAACGCGGCGATCGCGGCGATCCTCGGGATCGAGAAGATCCTCGTCGCGCGCGGCGTGTCGAACACCGCGGCGGAGGGGCAGGCGGACAGCATCGGCTACATCGCCGACTCGCGGTCGATCCTGCTCGCCTACGCGGCCCCGGCCCCGTCGGTCAAGCAGCCGTCCGCCGGGTACACGTTCGCGTGGACCGGCCTGATCCCGGGTGCCGGCAGCGCGGCCGGTGGCGTGATCATGCGCGGCCGCCGCGAGCTCGCTCACTCCGACGTGCTGCAGATCCGTGGCGCGTACGACCAGCGCGCGGTCGCGACCGACCTCGGGGTGTTCCTCTCCGCGGCCGTGTCGTCCACCTACAACGGCTGATCGGCCGCCTCTAAACCGGCCCGGCTGATCCGGCCAGAAAGGAGCCACTCGTGGCTTACGTTGTGACACGTCCGTGCCTGATCGGTCATTGGCGCCAGCCCGGGGAGGTCCTCACCACCGAGGAGCTCCAGGGCCGCAGTGTCCACCAGATGGAAGAGCTCGAGCGGACGATCCGCTTCGACGCTTCCATCCCGGAGCCTGCGTCCTCGAAGCGGCCCGTTGAGGCACCCGTCGAGGGTGGCGAGGGCGAGGACCTGAGCAGCCTTTCGCTCAAGGACCTGAAGGTCATCGCCACGGAGGCGGGCGTCGAGAACGCCGACAAGCTGCGGTCCAAGGACGCCGCGGTCGAGGCGATCGAGGCTGCCCGCGCCAGCGCCGGCGAGGAGACCGACGACGAGTCGGGCTCCGAGTCGGAAGAGGGTGGCGAGGGCGAGGACCTGAGCAGCCTTTCGCTCAAGGACCTGAAGGTCATCGCCACGGAGGCGGGCGTCGAGAACGCCGACAAGCTGCGGTCCAAGGACGCCGCGGTCGAGGCGATCGAGG
>Ga0207702_10001219_pt1 | contig 26081 bp, 35 predicted proteins | sample KBSCornC62_FD_184302 | JGI IMG/M metagenome (GOLD analysis project Ga0207702, IMG submission 184302) | Corn rhizosphere microbial communities from Kellogg Biological Station, Michigan, USA - KBS Corn C6-2 (SPAdes) (version 2) | ecosystem: Host-associated > Plants > Roots > Rhizosphere > Soil ...
TGTCCTCCTCGTCTACGCAATCGTAGCACTCCCACTCGCCAGACTCGGAGTTGAAGTACTGAGTATCCCCGTGGATCTCACACTCAGGTACGTCGTCGTACTTAACGTTCCAGTAGTCGTCGTCCTCGCGGCTGCCCATCAGTCCCGGTACTCCAGATTCGTGACGGTGTAACGGTACACCGAACCTTCCATCAGGTCGATGTCAGCACAGTGGCCACCATCCCCAGAGTCCAGCACGAGCCTGTACCCAGCGTCCTCGATCTCGATGATCAGTTCCTCAAGGCGACTCGCAAACTCCAGCGCCTTAGAACGGGTAGCCATCTTCCTCGCTCCTGTCGTAGTACATCGCTCGCTCTGTCAGGCCCTTGTTGACCAGGCAGTTGTCTTGCATGAAGCAGAACCGGCAGTCGAAGCCAGCCTTCGCTTCGTAGTGCTTGCCTTGCATCCTTTCTACCACAGCCTGGTACTTCCTGCCAACCTCTGCGGGGTCGACCTTCGAGAGGTCGACGTACCTGGTGTTCGGTGCGCCCGGAGCTAGCATGACGTACCGCCCCTTGAATGGCAAGCTGCCATGCTCAGTGAACGGGTGGTCGTTCCCGCCGAGGGCGGGAACCTTCAGCAGTGCTGCGTAGGTCTCAAGCTGAAAGTTCCCGGGCTTGGTGCTGCCGGTCTTCCAGTCGATGATGATCGGACCCTTCTTGGGGTGCTCGCCGACGATGTCAACGAACGCCTTCACCGGAACCGAAAGCCCTGGAAGCCTACCTGAGGCGTCGTACTCGACCTCCCATACGTCGATGTCCTCCAGCTCCTGAACGGCCTTCTCGAAGCACTCCTGTGCCCTCTGAAGGGCCTTCTCGTGGGTGATGGGGGCGGCCTCGGGGCCGCCTGCCAACCACCTGGAGAGATCAGGTTCGATCTGCATCTGATCCTGGATGAGCGGGTAGAAGTAGTCCTCGGCTTTGATGCTGTCACGCCCCGCGAAGTGGACCTCAGGGTTGATCCAGTCTTCGATCATGTTGTGCACAGCACTGCCTATCGGGATGTACCAGGTCTGCTTTTCCTCCGCCTGCCTGACCTTGCCGAGGTACCAAGCGCGAGGGCACTTGTACGTGTTGTACTGCGAGTAACTGATGTGAGGTAGCATACTCACAGTCTATCAGCTCGACTTGGCAAACCGGGCCTTGTTGCGCTTCTCATACCCCTCCTTCTGGCAATCGATGCAACGACGTCCACCGTCGTTGTGGATCTTCCAGTTGTTGTGACCTCGCTGGCACTCCTCCGGCGGAGGCTTCTTTCTGCCCGGGGCAGCACTGCCTGTGACGAACACAGGCAGCTTGTAGCCGGGCCTCTTTGAGTCCCAGAAGAGGCCCTCCGGGGGCCTGCCACCACGGACAGTCCAGTACCTATCGAGTTCACTGGCGTCCTTCAGGCACTCCTGCTTGACAGGGCAGGCAGCACACACCTTCAGCCCCTTAGACATGAGTTCGTGCTGCGCTTCCAGCGCTGCACCCTTCACGTCCCCTGCTGCATCCGAGAGTTCGAACCACTCGGCGGGGGAAGTAGCACACAACGCCTCGTCAGTGAAGCTACGATACGGCACGGCCGACCCCGAGGGAGGCCGGTACAGAGCTACCTCTGGTCCGTTGTAGCTCATGTCAGCTCCAGAGCTCTCGCCGTTCCTTACACTCACTTCTCCCCGCTCTCTAGGTCCCCCTAAGGGGGACCCTAGACTAGTACTACTAGTTACTCTCTAGTGAGCTAGTAGGAGTACCTTGAACGCCCGGCCTGGGGGCCGTTCGTTCGTTCTCCTGGTTGCTCTTACGTTAGAGGAAACAATCTGATCATGGTGATTGATTCCCGGATCCCCCAGAAAAATTCTGGGAAGTTTTTGTGACCTACGTCACACTGTGAACCACCCGGTAGCGATGGGCTTGCCATCCCTGTTGGTCCAGGTGCGCCGGACGTACCGCCCAACCTTAGTCGTCCAGAGGTAGGCGTGACCGCCGTAGCGGTACGCCTGAAGTTCGCTAGGGTCGCGGTGCCAAAAGCTGTAGACCAGCGCCCACTCAGTGTCTGACATGTCTGCTCCCGTGCTATGATAGTGACATGGCCAAGACTAAGTCAACCCTCATCATCCCCGACGTCCAGTACCCCTACCATGACAGCTTGCTTCTCAGCAAGCTGATCAAGGTAGCCAAGGATCACCAGCCGGACCAGATCGTTCAGATCGGGGACGGCATCGACTTCCCTCAGGTCTCTCAATGGTCCAAGGGTACCGCAGGAGAGTACGCAGACACCCTACAGGAGCACATAAACGGCTACCAGAGGGAGTTTCTTACGCCGCTCAGGGATGCGGCTGCCAACGCCAAGGTCGTGTGGCTGGAGGGCAACCACGACCTTCGACTCCGGGAGTTCGTCCGGAAGTACGCGGCGCCACTGGCGCCACTGAAGGCCCTTGAAGTAAGCAGTCTGTTCGCCCTTCAGGACTTCGACATCAGCTACGAACGTGGTCCGCTTCGCATCGCCACCAACACCCTTGCTATACATGGCCACGAGAGTGGCGGGTACTGCGCCTCGGCTTCCGCTTGGGACGCCAAGTTTGCCAAGAGGTACGGCAGCGACAAGAACTTTGTGTTTGGGCACACTCACCAGCCTTTCATCCAGTCTCGTGCGTTCGGGTATGCGGGCAAGGTCTCCCCGCGATTCACTATGAACGTGGGAAGCATCATGGATCCGGTGGCTGCGACGTACGTCAAGGACGGAGCCGTCTCCTGGGTGCCCTCGTTCGCGTGGATCGAGGACGACGGGAAGAGAGTCTGGCCGGAACTTGTTCTATTCAATGATCGCCTGGCCTATTTTAAGGGGGAACGTCTGTGAGCTGCGCAAAGTGTGGCGGCCCTAAGCCCAAGGGACGGGGCCGTCGCGTCTGCGACAACTGCTCGTATCACTGCGATGAGCACGCCACCATGACGGGGTCATGTGGACCGTGCCGACGAGCATACTACGACGCCAACCCGGAGGCAAGGGATCGGCTCAACTACCTACAGCGCAAGGCTAAGGCGATCAGGGAGTACAACGTACCCGAGGATCAGGTGGAATATGTACTCTCTGTAGAGCGTTGTCAAGTATGTGGGGCCGAAGGGGACATGCACATCGACCACGACCACGAGACCGGAGCGTACCGGGGCGTGCTGTGTGCCAACTGTAACAAGGCCCTTGGGCTGGTGAACGATAACATCGAGACCCTCCAGGGTCTCGTGGCCTATCTCGCATACTTCAAGGGAGAGCGCATCTGATGTTGGACTGGACTCGACTGACACCCGCCGTCAAGCGTGCGGCGGGCATCGCTAAGGCCAATTTCCCTGCACACCACTCCGCCGACGACGTCGAGCAGGAGATCTGGGTGTGGATCATGCAGAACAAGAACACCGTCACCAGAATCCTCACCGAGGAGAACTACGAGGCTACGCTTAACACGTACCTCGTACGTGCCGGGCAGAGTGCACTCAAGACTGAGGACGCCCAGGTCTACGGCTACGATGAGGAGGATGTGTTCCATTTCTCGCTTGAGCTGATCAAGAGCATCCTGGAAGTCGTGTTCGAACACGAGGACTGGCAATCGTTCGCGCAGGCTGCGTCGGACGGTATGCCCCGAGCTAAGTCGGAGCCTGCTACGTCCGGCAACAACCTCGCCAGCTATGCCGATGTCTCTCGCGCCATCACGGCGCTCCCAGAAGATCAGTACAACGTCCTGGTCTGGCGATACAAGTACCACTACACCTTCACCCAGATAGGGATGGATGCAGGCATCACCAAGCAGGCCGCTGCGGACCGCCACAGGGCCGCTGTGAGCGCCATCCAGCAGTTCCTCGGGAAGAGGGACCTGTCGGACTACCGCCGTGGCTACAGCGGGCGCACAGAGGCTCGTGGCAACGCCTCCGGTCGCGTTCAGACGGAGCGCGACTATGAAGGGTGACGCTCTCGCGTCACGCCACGAAGGCTGATAGGTGGACCGGACGGGAATCGAACCCGCCTACCTACGTTCAATACGCGCTCAACCACTGAGCTACCGGCCCTTGGGAGCCCGGCCTTTCGGCCGGGCTTTCTTACATGTCAGTCAGACTTCATCATGAAGATCACGAGTGCAACGATGCACACCCACGCGATGAACGTCTCCAGAGTCTTCATCCGACCAGCCAGCCGATCACGAACGTGGCGAGCTGGACGTGCCAGAATCGGATGACGTACCGCTTCCCGGAGTCGTCATCGTTGATCGTGATGAACTCGGACCGCAGGGACTCAAGAATGTGACGCATCGTCTTCCTCTTCCGATAGTATCTCGTTGACGATGTCGGTGATCCGACATGCCAGGTCCTTCCAGTACTGACCCCAGAGATACACGCCCACCAGGGTTACGCACAGGAGGATGGTTACCATCCGCCCTCCAGTCCCTTCACCTCGCGCTTGTAGTACTGCTTGAGGCTACCGTTGCTGTCGACCGTTAGACGGCCGTCGGTTCCGCGCAAAAGCACGGACTGTGGTGCTGTAGCGATGACCTCGAAGGAGTGCTGGCGCTGGTGCTGAGACATCACGTCCCCCGCGTTCCAGTCCGGGTTGCTCCACTCCTCCGCTATCTCCGCATCCGTTAGCTCCACCATCTTCCCGTCGCGTCTCCGCTTCGGTCGATACTCCTCGCAGTACTCCAGCAAGGGCCCCGTCAAGGGCCCTAGCCAGCCGTAGGAGTCGGTTTCGCCAACGATCCATACCTTTCCCTCACCCTCCCAGACATAGCGCCTCACCTTGCCGTCTAGCGGCGTCTTGAAGAGCATGCCTAGCCGAGCGGGGGAAGCAGGGGACTTCAGTCCCTTCGTCAGGAGGGCGTGGTAGCCCTCCACGATCTGCTTGGCGATCTCTTCAAGTGATCGGCCATCGTTCTCCTCAAGATCGAGGAAGGATGCGACAGCCTTGATCTGATCGCTCTTAGAGGGTATGGGCAGAGCCGACCACCTCCTTGCGGATCTCGTACTTGTGCATAGGCTCCAGCGTCACGCGGTAGACGTACGCCGTCTTCTCTTCGGCCTTGGTGTAGTCCTTGGCGTACGACTTGGCGTCCCCTAGGGGATCCGGGCCGTAGGCGCACGACTCGATGACGTAGTCAGGCTCCAGCGCAAGGGCTACGTTTGCCGACTTGGACACCACGTAGACAGCGTTCATGCGAGTCCTTCCCTTCGATCCCCGCTTGCTGCGGGCAGGCCAACAGGTGGGTGAACAACTAGCTCGGGTTGACAAGACCCTCAAACGCTAGGCCGGTACTTATTTTTCCCGAACCCACCTGTCGACTTGTCCGCCCACCTCCGAAGAGGTGGGTCGGGGGATCAGATCTCTTCTACGATCACTGTGACCTTGAAGAGTTGCCCACTGTAGTAGGTGGGCCGATCTTCCTCCACGTGCCGAAGATCGCTCGACAGGTAGCCGAGGATGTCAGCAGCGTCAGAGCCGTATGTGGTGTAGTATCCCACACCTTCGGCCCTCTTGTTCGCTTCGGCCTGAAGTGGCATCAGTCCTCCTTGAGGGGCTTGGACACGTCGATCAGACCATCCTTGAGAGCCGAGACCGTAGTCTCGTGCTCGCTCTTCAGCAGGTCCCAGTCGTCATGAGTCTTGGCGTACCGGATTGCAGCAACCTGCTCTTCTCTCGGCTTGTTGCCGACGTCGCCGATGGTGCCGTCGGGTCCGACATAGAAGATCGAAGTCTCCCATCGCGGGGGGATGTCGTCCTTCTTTATCATGCCCAGCACCAGCTTGAGGAGGAACGCCGGAGTCTCGAAGACAGGGTTGTCATCGGTGATCACAACGTAGTCGTCCAAGTAGGTGATGAACCGGACGTACTTGTCGTCCTCTCGGACGTACTCCTCGTCCACGCGGTGGTGGACGGCGCACTCCTCACCCTGAGGGCACTGCTCAGCCTGGATAGCCTTGGCAGCCTCCTCAAGGATCCTCTCGGCCTCACGCTCGGCAGAGTTGTCAGTCACAATTCCTCCTAGCCGACACCACTGCGATGCCGGGACTACGGCCACCTTCGGGTGGCCGCACTCCGTGGTCACACTGGATCAGTTCTCTTTGTAGCAAACGCGGACGACTCCGGCACGCCTGACGGTGCGGTGGGATGCATACTCATACGAGTATATGCGAACAGCATCGAACTTGGCAAGGCGGTTCTTCGCGAACTTGACGGTCTGGCTACGCATAGCAGTCGTTCTCCTTCTCCCAACCCTCCCAGCGAACGGATTCCTGTTCGTCCAGGAGCCCGCCAAGCGCACTCTGGCTCTTGAGAAGCCAGATGTCCTCGCAGGTGGCTGAGCAGATGAGCGCCTCAGACTTCCCCATGCACGCCTTGCAGACGATGCATTCGGAGTCATCACTCCAGCGTCCTCGGTCGTCCCAATCCTTGAAAGCCATCTCTTGCTCCTTACAGCGAGCCACCCCTGATGGGTGGCTCTGTGGGTGCTCAGGACTCGAACCTGAGGGTATGCCGTTCACCCCGAGAGGGCTACGCCCTCAGCAGCCGAAGTCGACGGGCACAAGGTACCCGTCCTCGTCCACCATGGCGTTCTCGTCGTGTAGATCGCCGAGGTTGAACTTGATCTCGATCTCGCTCAGCAGCTCATAGTAGTCCCCGAAGGGGCCGTCACTCTTGCCGGAGTCGTACAGGGTCTCACCGTTGATCAGCTCCACCGCGACGACGATATCATCGTCGGGGTAGTACGGGGTGAACTTGGGTAGGCGGCACCCTTCTGGCACCCCCCGCTCCCAAGCTGTCTTCAGGTTGTTGATTTCCTCACACGACTGGTAGTCATCCTCGCGGTGCCCCACCTTGTAGGCGACCCCCTCAGGGGAGCGCCACACGCTGCGGAACGATCCTGCAGCGATGTACTCCCAACCCTCCGGCGCATCACCACGGGTGACGCAAGAGGGGCGGCCGTACATGTCTGGGTGAGAGCGCACCCAATACAGGATCGTCTGGGCGTCGTGCTCGTTGCCGATGTTGTGCATGTTGTTACTTCCCCTCAGCGTCGTCGAGGTTGCGCAGAGCGCGTTCGAGGATCTTGAGGAGGACCTGAAGAGTCCTGTCCTCAACCTCGTACCCGTGTCTGTACCACAGGTTGCGCTCCTCCGACTCAGCTTCCTTGATGAGGAGTTGCAGCAGTTCACGCATGATCGCTGTCCTTTTGTTGTCCGATCCTGTAAGTACTGCGCGGGTGCTCTGGACTCGAACCAGAGTGTATGCCGTTCACCCTTGGGCGTCAATCACCCAGGTCGATCGGGACGACCAGCTTTCGCGCCTCGTCTACAGCCACGTTGGCGTGGTGCGCGTCCCCTAGCTGCATGGTCCACGCAAGCGAGGACCAGGTGGCGATGAGCTTGTGACGGTCTTCACCCTCATACTTGCTGAGGGTTGGTCCGACCATGTCCATCGCGTTGACCGTATCCTCCCCCTCGATGCGGAAATTGCACATCAGCGGGAAGCGGGCACCCTTGGGCATACGGTACGCGATGCGGAGGTTGTTGTACTTTCGGTACTCCCCCTCGTTGGTCTGGTAAGAGTAGCCCCCAGAGAGCTGCACCTTGTACACCACCCCGTCCGGAGACAAGTAGGCGATACGGTAGCAGCCTTCACCAAGGCGCGTCCAGCCTTCTGGGGCGATTCGGGGGGTGCCAAACTTCCCGAACAAGTTCTGCTGTTGGCGAACCCAGTCACGGATGAACGTAGCGTAGCCACGGTTACCGATCATGAATAACTCCTGAGAGCCAAGTAGGATCAGACTTTCTGATCCAGCGGGTGCCGGGGTCTCGAACCCCGGTGACTGCCGGTCACCCTGAGAGCGTCAGCGGCGGCGAGAACCGCCGCTCGACTTGAACCCACTCCCGCCACTCTTGCGGAACGAAAAGCCTCCGCCCGACCTGGGGGCAGGCTTCACCTTCACCCCAGGTGCACCCTTGCGGGGCGCCACATAGACCTTGGAATGCCGGTCGTACTTGGGGTAGTAGTGGTAGTGGTGATGCGTGTCGTAGTAGCCGTAGTGGGTGGTCTGCGGGTAGTAGTAGGAGTCCCCACCACCACTCTTGTCACAGGCCACTACGCCCACCAGGATGAACAGGATGACCAGAAACCCTCCGATGATCACGGAGAGCCCCAACGCATCCTCGCTCTTACGCATGATGTCCTCATTCCCAGGATCGAACACTTGTCGATCCCGTGGGTGTCAAGGACTCGAACCTTGATGTATGCCGTTCACCCTGTCTTGACGCGTAGTGTCAAGCCCTGTCACACCTCGTCTTCCAGGAGGCCCGGGACCTCCAAACGCATGTAGACCACATCCGGACCACCTTCGGTCCAGTTGGGCTCACGCATCCATTCGACGAACCCGAACTGCTTGTAGAAGCCAGGCAGGAATCCGTCAAAACAGCTCAGCTTGCTGGCGCCATCCAGGAGGATAGCCTCGCTGACCAGCTTCTCTCCCCTACCCTTGACGAGTGAGAAGACGCCGATCAGCTCACCCTGACAGGTGACGCCGTAGCCGGACTTGCAGTCGCCAGAGAGGTAGTATTCAGCGTCCTCGCTGAGCAGCTCCTGGGCAGGGCTGGTCGCTGACTTGATTCGCTCCGACTCACCCTGCGCCAGCGCCAGCGCATCAAAATACGCAGCGGGGGATACAGGGCACGTGGCAGCTTCCATCGGTCCTCCTGTAGGCCACCCCCGCTTGAGCGGGGGATAGAGGCGCTCAGGCTTACGCCTGAAGCCAGTGGGTGCCCAGGACTCGCACCTGAGAGTGTGCTGCTCACCCTACACCGTGAGCCTCCGCTCACGCCCACATGTAGCCTGTCTTGCAGAACCGCTCTTCTTCGAACCGCGGCCCATCCTCGCCGCGGTCACAGTACATGTACTGCCCCACCAGGGTGGGGAAGTGGTCGAACTCGTAGCCAGCCTGGTGGATCTTTTCGATCACCCGCTGACGAGTGCGACCGGACGACACGAAGTCATCCACGAAGATCCACCGGTCACCCATCTCGCCGAGGAGCCGACCACGACCGTGGTGCGAGTCGTCCGTCTCCTTTCGGATGAGGACGAAGTTCTTGCCCATGGCGAGAGCGAGGGAGGGGATGACGATGCCGCCTGAGAAGCCAGTGCCAACGATGGTGTCGAAATCGACGTGCTCCAGGTTGGCCTTGGCGGTCTCGATCACCTCAGCAAGGTTGAAGACAGCTTGGTCCATGTAGTACGTACGGAGCTTGATGCTCATAACGTCCTCCGTCAGATAGGGACGCCCCTGTAGCGTCCCAGCGCCCGCCTACGGCTCGAACGTAGGTGCCTGCCTGTCGGGCTGTGATGCTCAGTCGTCTTGCGACATGATCTCCGTGGCGCGGCGCAGGGCTACACCCCACTCCGATCCTTTGTCCTGCTCGTACTGAAGGTTCGCGAGGAACATGACGGTATCGGTGTCGGTGTTCAGGACGCGAGCCTGGGCGAGGTAATTGAGCAGGTTCTCTGCCGCCGACCCGAACACTCCGGTGTCACCTGCGGCGAGGTGCTCGACGCTGACGCCCTGGGCGGCGAGGAACTTGCCAACCAGGCAGTCCGGCTGGCCCTCGTAAACGTAGACACAGCGCGAGGAGCCGTGGCCAAAGAGCCGCTTGGTGTAGACGTGGTCATGACCATACTCGGCCACGACAGCCTTAACGCCAGCGATCGCCTGATCGATGTTGATCTCGATCATGGTATGTCCTTCCCTTAAGCACGCCCTCATGGCGTGCTCGGCAGGCGGGGGAGGAGTTGAACCTCCCGGATACCGTTCCGCCCTGTGATGCTATCGCTTGCCCTTGATGCCGTCGTTCATACGGTTGTAGTACGGGACGGGCGGCATGTCGCCGCCCACCTCAGTGCCACACCAGCACACCTTGACGGGATCTACCGAGTAGATCTCATCCCGGTAGCTAGACACGGTGCTGGCATGGTCGAGGCAGTGAGCCTGCCCGTTGAAGTCGACGATGCCCACCAGCTTGAACGCCATGAGGGTCTGTCCTTACGTAGTGCTGAAATAGTACGCATGGTTGAGGATCACCATCCAGGCCAGGGCCAGGACGACGTTCCTCGTGACAACCAGAAGCACGATCACACCACCTCGTACAGAGCGTTGAACTTGAACGCGGAGTACCACATGATGTTCCTCCCTCTGTGAAGCCAGTGAGTGCCGCACCCTTGCAGTGCGGCGGAGGCTTTGACCTCTCACCCTTGGTGCACATGCACAGGCTTGTGAGTGAACTCAAGCCCGTTCCTGACGTAACGCTGGTTGTTGAACCAGAAGGCGACGTCGGTGCCGCCTACAGCCGCCAAGGTGATCCTGGTGGCCTTGATGTACCCGTAACCGTTGTCAAGGTAGGCCGTGACCTCCTTGCCAAGGTGCGGGTGGAGCATGTCCAGCACATCCTTGGCGGTCTCCGCCTGGTGTGTGTAGACATACGTCGTGCTGCCATCGCTGTACTCAGCCATGACTATCTCCTATCGCCAGTCGTAGTCGTCGGTGGAGTCGACCAGGTCGACCAGGAAGTCAAACTGCTCCCTAGTCAGGTCCCTCAGGTGCTGGAAGCGCTCTGCGGCCCCAGCGCCACCGTCGATGTGGCTGGCGTAGTCCTCAAGCCTGAAGATCGTTAGATCCATCAGCTCTTCCTTTCTCTAGCCTGGCGACGGAGTCGCAGGCCCCGAGACACGGCTTGCGCCGTGTCCCTGCGGAACCAAGAGGACAGACAGAGCAACCATGTCAATCGAGTATCCTACTGAAGTGATTCGGACTCCTACGGTCGCCCTGTCTGCCCGATGGCTCTTACAGGGAATTGGACTGTCCACGAACTTGCTCCTGACCGTTGGCTCGCCCCAGACATCGGGGGTCCATCGCTACGTCAGGACCAGGAGCGTGACGGGCGGACTTCACCCTGCTCATGGACGACACGCTGTTCAGTTCTCAAACATCAGCCCTGGTGTTCTCCGACTCCTCCGGATGCTGTCCCGTCCCACCGTTATGACCGGCAGTAACGTTCACCAGAGGCCCTCCAGGCTGTTACAGCCCTTCAGGAAGGTCCCACCCGAACACTGTGAGTGGCTGAGTGCTTCGCTCTAAGCTAGGCCACCACTCGCCGTGTTCTCGTGCTCAACGTGACGACCATCGCACGCCCCCAGGGGGCGTGTCAAGCGCGGAGCTGTGCAAGCCTCCACTCGGCAGGTTCCTTCGCCTGGCTAGCCGTCGTCGCCTACGTGAGCCGTTACCTCACGCAATAGCTGATAGCGTCCGCGCCCCGGTGATGCTGTGGGTACGCGCCCTTTCGCCTGAGCCCGATTCACTCCCGTTCAACGTCCCAGAGGACGCCAGGGTGGCACTGCGGGCGGGTCGTCACGCTGTTGAGTTGGCGGGATCGCCCTTGCGGGCTCACCCGAGTCGGCGCGGGCTCGAAGGCCCTGTCCCGGCCCCCGTTCCGGCGGGCCGTTGTGCTGACATGGAAAACACTACGGATAGCGGTTGCGAACGGTGAGAGCAACCGTCTTCGAGTCGGGGCAAAACAGACACCCTCCCGAGGGTCGCAGGCCCCTGACCTGCAAGGATGGAGTTCAAAAGAATCTCGGATTGGTTTGGAAGATGTGTACAAAACGACGGTTGCCCCTGGTCAGCGCCCTGTCGGGCGCTCGGAGCGGGGGGAGCAGGGCGCTGGCGGGGCTGGTCTGTGCTGGAGCAAACGCTATCGCAAACGCAGCCCTGTCCGTTCTGTACACCTTTGAGGCATAAGTCTTCCAGGTTGTCCTGGTATGTCCGAATCCTCGGCCCCTACGCGTACGCAGGTACCTGCGCGTGCCTGCACCTCGTGGCTCGTTGGTATCGCGCGTTGTGTGCACGCGCGCGTACGCAGGGCCTATGTCAGCATGTCATGACATAGTTCTCGTTAGGCAGCCTAATCAGTCCAGACTGACAGTCCCCGCCCCCAATCGTAGGCAAACAGGGCGCATCACCTTCATATGCAAGGCTATCAGCCCATATCACCTTGCATCTGCATGGTTCGGGACGATCGGCACGATTCGGACATCATGGCTGGATCTGGTGCATCCTGGGGCAACTCAACGTGCTCGGTTCGTCACTGTATGTCCCGGTTTGCCCTGGTTCGACCCCGGGTTGTTAACTGGCCGCTGGGGGGGAGGGAGTGAGACCCCTCAGAAATCTACCATAAAACTTGACCGTGGCCATGACAAGGATGGTCTACAGAGAGTGACCGTTCGGCTATGCATCAGTCACTCCTCGTAGAACTTTGGTAAAGGTTTGGTAACATTTAGGTCCCTCAGTGGTCCAGGTGCCCAAGATGCACCCCGTACTATATATGTAACTATAGAACATGCGGAGCCGTTCATCAGAGGCCACCACAGGTGGCCAGCCCTCAAGGCTGGCCCAACCATAGTCAACACAAGTACGGCAGCCCTTCAGGGGCTGCCTACTAGTAGCTATAGTACTCACTACCGCTTCGCGGAACCTCCCCCGCTTCAGGGGCACCGCCTCCAGGGCGGTGACCTGGTAAGGGTCAAGACAGACTGACAAGGGAGGTACAGGTGGCTAGACCTGTCAACAGGACTACCCGGGAGAAGAAGGATACCATCCTCACCTACATGAGGAAGGGTATCCCTATGTCTAAGGCTATCCTCGACCTGGGTATCACCAAGCAAGCTGTTCAGTACTACAAGGAGTCTGACAAGGACTTCCGTGCTGAGTACGCCAGGCTGTCCAACATGGAGACGGCTAGTGCCCTCGTAGACAAAATTGAAGTACCTGACTTCCCAGACTTCTGTGAAGAGTACCTGGACACCAAGCTGTTCAACCACCAGCTCCAGTGGTACGACGTCCTTGAGGGTCGCGCTCCACGCGACCTGCACGAGAACCAGATCTACAAGCCAGGCGATCCTGGCATGATCATCGTGAACACCCCTCCGGAGCACGCTAAGTCCACAACGATCACGGTGAACTACACAACCTGGCGGATCTGCCAGGATCCGAACATCCGTATCATCATCGTGTCCCAGACGCAGGAGATGGCCAAGCGGTTCCTGCGGGCGGTGAAGGACCGCCTCAGCGGTGCGAACCCGGCCTACAAGAAGCTCCAGCACGACTTCGCTCCCGAGGGTGGCTTCGACGCGAACAGCGCGTCGTGGACCGCTGACTCGATCTACGTGAACGCTGAAGCCCGAGACTCCGGTGAGGCTACGCCTACCGTGCAGGCTCTGGGTATGAACGGCCAGATCTACGGAAACCGTGCCGACCTGATCATCCTCGACGACACAGTGACAGGTAAGAACGCTCATGAGTTCGAGAAGCAGATCGACTGGATCCAGCGAGAGGTCATCAACCGACTTTCGTATCCCGGAGGGGTACTCCTCCTCGTCGGTACGCGCCTGGCTCCGGTGGAACTCTATTCTGAGATCCAGAAGCCAGAGTGGTACGGGCAGGATGAAGAGAGCCCCTGGACTTACCTCACGCAGCCCGCAGTTCTGGAGTTCGCTGACAGTCCTGACGACTGGGTTGTTCTCGCACCCTGGACCAACCGACCCCCGGTCTCGCTCGGAGCAAGACGCCTGGTGGAGGCGAACGAGCACGGACTCTTCCCCTGGCACTCAGGCAAGGCGCTAGCCCGACGACGCGCAACGTCGTCGGCTCAGAACTGGAAGATGGTCTACCAACAGGAGCAGGTGGTTGAGGATGCGATCTTCCCCGCTGACAAAGTGGCAGCTTCTATCGACGGGATGCGGGCGGCAGGGCTCATGTCCCCGGGAGCACCCGGCCACAGGCCGCACGGCATGGACGGACTCTATGTCGTCGGAGGCTTTGACCCGGCAATCACAGGCCACGCGGCAGCCGTCGTCCTGGGCGTTGATCGTATGTCAGGTATGCGCTACGTCCTGGATGTATGGACGGCCCCCAACCAGAAGCCAGACGACCTCTTCAACAAGCTGAAGGACTGGACCGTCAAGTACCACATGCACGAGTGGGTCATCGAGAAGAACGCGATGAACCTGATGGTCACCCAGAACCGTGACCTCCGGAACTTCCTCGGCAGCAGGGGTACGATCCTAAAGGAGCACTTCACCGGAGCCAACAAGAACGACGCCGACTTCGGCGTCGCTTCGATGTCGATGCTGTTCGACGGGGCGAAGGAGGGGCAGGGCCTGATCAGACTGCCTAGCCGCTCCCAGCAAGAGGGTGTCAAGGCGCTGGTCGAGCAGCTCGTCACCTGGTTCCCGCAGTCCAAGGCCAAGCAGGACACCGTCATGGCGCTCTGGTTCGCAGAGACCCGGGCCCGCGAGCTGGTCAACGACATCGAGACCGTGTTCCACATCAGCAACGACTACCAGTCAGAGCGTGACCGCAAGAAGCAGGTGACAGTCGACCTGGACTACCTGTCGCAGACGACCGAGTTCGGAGGGGGGTTCGGTGGATGGAGCTGAACAGAGGGGAACGTGCAGCCGATGCGGTAGCAACCTTCATGGGATCCTGGCGGTTTGTGATCGCTCAAGCTGTGATCATGGTCCTGTGGTTTGCGCTGAATGCTATGGCCTGGTCGCTATCGTGGGACCCGTACCCGTTCATCCTACTGAACCTTGCCATGTCTGCGGAAGCTGCCTTTGCCACCCCGCTCCTTCTGATGAGTAACAACCGTCAGGCCGCCCGAGACCGGGCGACCCTGGAGGATGACTACTCCCTCGACGCCGAGGCCCTTGAACTTACGAAGAAGATCGCAGACCATCTAGGAGTACCCCGTGACTGACCTTTGGTATCCCGGCGCTCAGCGCCATGACCTTCGCTCCGGCGAGGGCACCATGGATGGTGGCCCGGCAAGGGTCACCCACCACATCACTTCGAACAATCGCGACTGGACCTTCAAGAACGAACTCGGCTGGTTCACCGGAGGCGGCTCCTCGGTGGCGCCCACCATCCTGGCCGATCCGTTCACAGGCGAGGTCGCTCAGTTCTTCCCCGCCGACTACCGCTCGCTGAGCCTCAAGAACGCTGGCGATGTCCGGACCAACCGGACCGGCAAGTACAACATCCAGATCGAGTGGGTTTTCACGGAGGGCGAGGTCGTCGATGGAAAGCGGTACTACTCCCTCAAGGACACGCCGCTCAAGCCGTGGCCTGGTCTTCTTGCCTGGATCCGCAGTCTTGGCATCGTGGATGGTTGGCCTGGTGGAGTTCCCACGAGCTTCGCTCGGGACACCGTCTCTCTGGCGACATGGACTGGTAAGGGCGGACACTACGGACACAACCAGGTACCCGGTAACGATCACGTCGATCCCGGCCCTATGCCCGACCTGTTCGGCGCCAATCCAGCCAAGCCCAAGCCCGCACCTGTCTACGCCCCGTTTCCTGGGGACAAGTACTTCTTCTACGGGCGCACAAGCAAGCTTGTAACCGAGGTCGGCAAGGCTCTGGTTCGAGCTGGCTACAAGGGCTACAAGGTTGGCCCTGGCCCCACCTTCGGCCCCGCTGACCGGCGGGGCGTGCAGTGGTTCCAGAAGCAGCATGCAGAACTTGCCGGTGACGCAGACGGTCACTTCGGTCCACTGACCTGGAAGCTACTCAAGGTAGCCCAGCCCCGATAAGGAGGTGACACATGGCGCTTAGCCTCGAAAGAATCTTCGGTAAGGTCGAGAGCCTGCGCCGTGCTGCCGCTGACCGTGACCAGCGACACCGCGATGTACATGATGTCCGCTCCGGCGACATCGACACCGTGATCCCTGGGTCCATGCCTGACGCATGGCCCAAGCCTATCGTCGCCAACCTGGTGGACACCAGCGCTCGCGACATGGCTGAGACGATGGGTGTCATGCCCAGCGTCAACTGTGCCACTTCTACGATGAGCACCCAGAAGGCTAGGAACTTCGCCACCAAGAAGACGAAGATCGCAGCCTGGTACCTCATCGAGTCTGGCCTGTACGCAGGCCAGCAGATCGTGGCATCAGATCACTACCTGACTTACGGCATGGCGATCTACGTCGTCGAGCCGGACTTCAAGAACAAGCGTCCCCATATCCGGGTCGAGAACCCGATGGGCACCTATCCCGAGCTGGACGCCTTTGGGCGTCTCCGCTCGTACACCAAGGTGTGGCGGGAAGAAGCTATCCACCTGGTAGCCAAGTATCCTCAGCTCCTGCGGGTCATCCAGGGCAACCAGGGCGATACCGGTGGATGGGCTGAACGCGAGATCGAACTGATCAAGTACATGGACAACGAGCGCATCGTGATGTACCTGCCGCAGTTCGGTAACCAGGTCATCGACGAGATGCCGAACGTCCTCGAAAAGCTCTACGTGTCTGTGGGCAAGCGTCCCGGGTACGACCACGAGATCCGTGGTGCGTTCGACGACGCTATCTGGGTTCAGCTCGCCAAGTCTCGCATGGCTCTTCTCGGCCTTGAGGCCACAGAGAAGACGGTGCGCGCTCCGCTGGCTGTCCCCCGCGACGTCCAGAAGATGACCTTCGGCGATGATGCGATCATCCGTACGGACAACCCGGACAAGATCAAGCGCGTAGGCATCGACGTCCCCCAGGCGGCGATGCAGGAGATGCAGGTTCTGGAGTCCGAGCTCCGGACCGGAACCCGCACCCCTGAAGCTCGCTCGGGTAACATGGATGCCTCGATCATCACCGGTCGTGGTGTGCAGGCCCTGATGGGTGGCTTCAACACGGTCATCACCACAGGACAGCAGGTGATCGGCGAGGCTCTCCGTGTCGCTATCAACCTGGCGTTCGAGATGGACCAGGCTCTCTGGCCGAGCGAGAAGAGGACGATCCGTGGAACTGTTCAGGGATCCCCATTCGAAGAGACCTACGTTCCAACTAAGGACATCGACGGCGACTATACCGTTGATGTCACGTACGGTTTCGCTGCTGGTCAGGATCCCGCTCGGGCGATCGTGGGTCTCCTTCAGCTTCGCGGTGACCAGCTCATCTCCAGAGACTTCTTCCAACGACAGCTCCCGATGAACATCGACGTTATGGCGATGCAGACCCAGATCGACAACGAGCAGTTCACCGACGCTATCAAGCAGGGGATCATGGGATACATGCAAGCGATCCCGACCATGGCTTTGCAGTCGCAAGGCATGTTCGATCCCGTCCCCGAGCTTCAGAAGGTGGCCAAGCTCATCGAGCTGAGGGAGAAGGGCAAGTCAGTAGCTGATGCCGTCCTTGAGGTTTTCAAGCCCAAGGAGCAACCGGCCTCAGCGCAGGCACAGGACCCCCTGGCTGCCGCTCTAAGCGGCGCTCAGGGCGCTGGTGGACCTGGAGGACCCCCCGGCGCTGGAGGGGCTGGAGGCGGCCAACCAGGGCCGAACATGGCGGGCGTGACACCGCAGCAAGGTGAGCCTCAGGGACGAGACCTTATGGGTCTCCTCGCCGGGCTGAACAGTAAGGGGCAGGCTCAGATGTCTGCTCAGACGCGGCGCCAGTCGCCTATCTGATAAGGAGAATCCATGGGCCTGAACCAGGTTCACAGTGGCTCCGGCCACGAAGGCAACATCTCCGGCGGCTGGTTCGCCGGTGACCACAGCCCTGAGGGCGAGTTCGGCTCCCTGAAGGGGCGGGCGCTTGAGGCGCCCGAACTGTCGTTCTACGACCAGGATGGCAACATCGGTCCGGACCGACTCAACCAGGAAGTTGCTCCCCACAAGTGGGAGGCTACCGGGCCTGTCGAGTCTGGCCAGTTCGACCCGGACGCCCTGACTCGGGGTACCGACAAGCACATGCCGAAGTGAGCGGAGGGTAGGCTATGGCAAACGTTGCTGGCCCCGGCCAGTTCAGTAAGCGCACCGACAAGGCTGTCGCTCAGGCGAACCGTAGCCTACCCAACGCTGGCTACGGCGAGCAGCAAGAGTATCAGACTCAGGAGTCCGGCGCCAAGATGGCGCAGGCCCCTGATGGTGGAGGGGTGAACTTTGGAGATCTCTTTGGGGACGCTAGTTCCCGCGTGGTACCTTTTGGTGACCCTACTACTCAGCCTGACACTCCCGTCACAGCGGGCGCCGCAAGCGGTCCGGGTGCGGGCACGGAGGCGCTGAACCTCCCTGACCAGCAGTCCGAGGATCTTCAGAAGCTGCAGAACTGGATGCCGGTGCTTGAGTTCATGGCGAACCAGCCTGGCGCCTCTTGGGCTATGCGGAACGTGATCCGACAGGTGAAGGGGAAGCAGTGATACAGGGCGGCCTTGAGTACCAGTACGGTGGCCAGTGGTTCGACGATATGGGCGCACTGGCCCTGACCTTCAGCGACTCACCCACGATGGGTGTAGAGCTGGCCAACGCTCCCGTTGGCCGAGACATGATCAACTCCATGGCGAAGAATCTCATGGGCAGTAACATACCTCCGTACTACGACGAACCGGGGGTTGTCGGACAGGAGGCGTGACATGGCTGGCGATGTTTCCCCCAAGGATCTTCAGACTCTCCAAGATGGTTTGATCGATGGGATGATCACCCCGGAGAACCTGCCTGGTAACGTCCGGGACAAGGTCTACCAGTACATGGGTGGCCGGGGTATCGACATGTCCAACCCGAACTCGCAGATCACCCAGGCCCAGCTTGCCGCCCTGAAGCAGCAGCGCGAGGCCAACGACGGCGGCATCTTCGACTCCAAGATCTTCAAGCCGATCGAGTGGATCGGCTCCAAGCTTTACCAGGCGTACAGCGCCACAGTCTCCCCCGCCGTCTCCTTCGCGGGGATCGAGATGAGCACGTTCCTGAACGACATGAACCCGACCGGGTATCAGGGCAAGGACTACATGCACGACCAGGGCATGGGGTTCTCTGACGCGTGGGAGCTCGCTCACCACATCAGTCCCGGCCAGTCGTGGACCCTGCTCACCCAGACTCCGGGCGAACGCCAGAAGGCGGGCGTCCTGCCCCAGGATATCCTCAAGCAGGAGCGCGAGGTAGCTAAGGGCACCTTCAGGGGAACCGTCTCTGCTGCCGACCCGTTCGGCACGATGACCAACCTTGACAAGTACTTCAGCGACGGACCTGCCAAGTACGTTTCGGGAGCGGCCGACCTCGGCATCTCCTGGGAGGCTGACCCGCTGGTTCTCGGCGGCAAGGCTGCCGGTGCAGCCAAGCTCGGCCTGATCACCCGGCCTGTCGCTGGACAGATCGCCAAGGAGACCGCACAGGTCACCAAGGGCGCTCCGGCTCTTACGCCGGAGATCGCCAACAGCATGGCTTGGGACAACTTCACCTCGAAGCAGCCCTTCCAGAAGCTGACCGATCACTTCATGAAGATCAAGTCTGCAAACTCCGATACAGCGGCAGCAGTGATGCTTCGTGAACCTACGCTTCGGAAGTCTGCCAACGGCCCTGCGGTCGCTTCGCTGCTCTCGCAGGCCAAGGATCAGACCGAGGTTGCCAACGTGCTGCGCGTCACCATGGGTGACAACGTAGCCAACGAGGCTCTGAAGGTTCAGAACGGTGAGCTGGCCTACCAGATCGACCAGGTCCAGTCCCGGCTGTCCAACACCTCGACGTACTACAACGGACTGTCGGACGCTGAGAAGATCAGTCCGATGGGTCTGCGCGCCAAGTCCCTGATGGACGCCCAGACTCGGGACATCGCAACCCTGGACGCACAGAGCCGGATCGTCTCCGACAAGATCGACGCGTTCGGCGCTCTCGGCAACATGAACTTCAACCGGGTCACCACCCCTGCGGGCCTGAAGATCAGGAACGCCTGGGAGCAGTCGCGACAGTGGCAGCCTATGAAGGACGGCGGCTTCATCGGAAGCCGCGTCAACAACATCTACAGCCTCAGCCTCGGCGGGGTTGTGAAGTTGGCTCACACCTACAACGACATCAAGCCTACGCACTACATCGACGTCAACGACGACCAGGGCTACAAGCAGCTCAACGCCAGCCTGACGGATGTCAAGTCGCTCACGCCCCAGGCTCGCGACATGTACGTCTCTCAGTACCTGAACGCTTCAGCGGCTGAGCGTCCGATGGTCCTCCAGACGATCGAGCAGAAGATCGCTCGAAACATCGTCGACAGGTACAACCTGCGGACCGGTGAGGACATCTCTCACGAGGTGGCCGACGGTCTGTACCGGGAGATCGCCGCCAAGCGCGGCGCCGCCCAGGGCTCCATGAGGAACGAGCAGTTCGGTACCACCAGCGTGGCAGACCCGAACAACCCGGGCCTCACTCTGCGGGTAGACGAGATCACGCCAGATGGCGGAAAGACGGTGGTCACTCCACTGCTCCGTAGCCAGATGGCCAACGGTCACTCGATGATGGACTTCAAGCTGTTCGAGAAGGCTATCAACGCCAACGCCTCGACTTGGCAGAAGGCGCTGAACCAGTCCGGCAACGCTTGGACTAAGATCGTGGCGCTTCCTGAGTATGTCGGTACGATCTGGAAGTTCTCTCAGCTGTTCCGCCTGGGCTACGGTCCACGAGCGCTGTCGGATGACGCGCTCGGCCAGATCGCCAGGTTCGGCCCGATGGCTATGATGGACCGAGCGATCAAGGGTGGCAAGTATTCCTGGGAAGGGCTGCGCAGAGCAGCCATGCCGGACAACTACTTCGAGGCTGCGCACGTCACTCGCTCCAACCTGGAGATCCAGATCTCCGACCTGGAGAAGCAGCAGCAGCGGATCCAGCAGGACATGACCCTGGCTCGGAACGAGGGGCGCAACCATGATGTGGTCGCCCACCAAGACGAGCTCAACGTCAACATGGACATGCTGGCCGATGTTCGCAACACCTACGCTGATATGGACTCACTCGTCAAGGGTGGACAGGCCATGAAGCACCAGGAGGTTGGTGGGCAGCTCTTCGCGCCCGCCTATGCGGGCGCTCAGGGTGGTCTCTTCCGAGACCTGGCCAGCGGGGAGAAGAACTTCCAGAACATGATGGGCAGCAGTGCCGACATGTATCTGAACCAGCTCCGTCGCATGAACTGGGAGCAGCTCTCTCCCGCCAAGCACGGGGCTGACGTCCACATGGAAGCGTGGCTCAAGGTGGTCAACCAGCAGGTTGCTCACGACGAGCTCGCTGTTGGATACCTCAAGGGCAAGACTCCGGACCAGCTTGAGCGCTGGCTCAACACGCCAGAGGGTGTCGCCTACAAGCGAGACCATCAGATCGCGCAGCATCTTCCGCATGATCAGCTGGTGGATCGGGTTACATCTCAGGTCGACGAGTGGCTCAACCCTGCGTTCCCCGCTGGGGACGCCATCCGTCAGGCTGCCGCCCGCGGCGAAGTCACCGAGGACATGCTCAAGCAGATCCCCGAGCCCAACCGTCCCCTGGTGAACGGCCAGGCTCTGTCGTACGCTCGTGGCGGTCACGCCGCGATGAAGGCGATGGACCGGTTCATGTCCGGGTTCTACAACATCATGGGCAACATGCCTGCGAAGTATCTGCTTCGCAACCCGCTGTTCGCTCAGCGCTACGGGGTACACCTTCGGGACCTGATGGAGACCTCCGGCAAGTCCGGAGCTACCCACATAACCGAGGATCTCAGGCTCCAGATGGAGAGCGCTGCGCGTAAGCGCGCGCTGGACGACGTGAAGAAGACCACCTTCACGATGGACTACGAGACCAAGATGAGCTACATGCTCCGCAACTTCGGTGCGTTCTTCGGGGCGCAGCAAGAGTCGTGGAACCGCTGGGCTCGGATCATCTCGGACAAACCGGACATCCTGCCCAGGGTCGCTCAGGTGATGGGTGCACCGACTCGTGCCGGTGTCACCACCGACCAGAATGGCTACAAGATCGCCCCTGACGGGACGGTCACCATGCCGGACGGATCGAAGCGGCTGGTTCCGTACAACGAGCGGAACATGGTCATCCAGGTTCCGGACCACCTTGGTGGCAAGGCGTTCAAGAAGTTCTTCGGGCTCGACAAGAACGCTACGTTCAACATCCCGATGTCCACTGCGAACATCATCTTGAACCACGGTGACGGACCGATCCCGGTCAGCGCTGGACCTTACGTCCAGATCGCTGCTGACCACATCGCGAAGAACAGCCCCAAGGTTGCGGACATGTTCCAGCAGCTGGGCATCCTGCCGTTCGGTGTCAACGACTCCGAACTTGAGACGTTCCTGCCCAACTGGTACAGGAAGTCCGAGCAGGGTGACCCGATGTCGGACAGCTACCAGCAGAACCTGTTCTACATCATGCAGGCGGAGAACTACAAGTACATGGAAGGGCTTCGCAAGACGAAGCCTACCTGGACCGAGATCGACAGCAGGGCGAAGAAGCAGAGTCTGATGAAGACCCTGTTCGCTATGACGCTGCCCATCTCGCTTCAGGCTCGCGACCCGTACGACTTCTTCCGTCAGCAGTACCGGGCGATACAGAAGGTGGATCCGAACACGGCGGACCAGCGGTTCTACGACAAGTTCGGTGACGCTGCCTTCGTGTTCTCTCAGTCGCTGAGCAAGAACAACAGCGGCCTTCGGCCTACCGCCGAAGCCGTGCACATGTCCAAGTACTACCAGGACCTGATCACCAAGGTCGGACCCGAGTACGCTGGGCTGATCGTGGGTGCGGACCAGGAGGGTAAGTACTCCAACGGTGCGTACCACTACGAGCTGACCCACGCTACCGACCCCGCTTCCGGCAAGCCGATGCGTGAGAAGATGTCGGCTCGTGATGCTATGGCTCAGGCGAACCTCGCCAAGGGCTGGATGCAGTACAAGTCGCAGATGAACACGATCTACGCCGAGCTGTACCAGCAGGGCTTCCAGTCGTTCGACGATCCGGGCGCTGAAGACCTGAAGCTGCAGAAGCAGGCCGCAGTCGCGGTTCTCTCGGAACCGCAGATCGTGAACGAGAACGGCGATCTGGTGAGCAACCCGTACTACAACGCGGACTGGTCCAAGGCTTACAACCAGCTCGATGTGAACTACTTCGATCGCCAGGCTGTAGCCCTCAAGCAGGTGGTGAACGACCCAGAGATCTGGAGTAAGGCCGTCAACCCTGACGGGTCGATCGGCATGCGCTCCGACATTTACTGGCTCAAGAGCTACCTGGCCTACAGGGACGACGCCAAGCGAGCTCTGCTCCTCCGAAAGGCGGACGGAGGAAGTAGCGACATCAACGCCCAGGAGAACGCTGACATCAAGGGTCAGTGGAACTCGATGGTGGTGGCGATGATCCAGCAGTCTACGACGTTCGGGGACCTCTTCACCCGCTACCTGTCGCGAGACATGGGCTTCGATCAGAACACTGTGCAGCAAGAGCAGACCGCTGGAACTCTCGGCCAGTTCACCGGCAACGTCCAGGATCAGACTGCGAACCAGTCCATCTTCGACGTGATGGCGAACGAGGGCACCGCTGGTGGCCAGAGCGTGGGTGGACTCTCCACCCCTTCGTTCGATAACACGAACACGTTTGGAGGTTGATCATGTCTACACCTGTCGGATCTGACGCTGGCGGCATGGGCGGTATGCCTCCGAGTCAGCAGAAGCAGCAGGACGGTATCGATGCTGCGCGCAACAGGGTGGCCTCCGCCCTCAAGGGCGGTGGCACCGCAGGGCCCACCACTTACTCTGGTGGGTCTATGGGGTCGTTCCCGGTTGTGCCGCAGAAGGCCAGCAACCCGAAGAACCCGAACCTGTACATGGGCGTTCAGTCGCCCATCGCGTTCATGGACTACTCGGACGCCGTCAACATGTACTACATGTGGGATCAGAAGACCCGCAACAAGTTCATGTCTCAGCTCAACCTGGCTGGCTACGACACAACGCAGATGCGTGATGCCGATGTGGCTAAGCTCTGGGCTGGCTATGTCGGCGTGTCGGCTCAGTACCAAGTGGCGGGGAAGAACGTCACGCCCTGGGACGTGCTCGGCAAGGACATCGCTCAGCGATCCAAGGAGGCTTCACAGCCTCGGACCGTGACGGCCACCCAGCAGTCGTACAACATCTCTACCGCAGAGGATGCGGCAGCCCTCTTCCAGGGCGCCGCTCAGACCCTTCTGGGCAGGGATCCGACCAAGGCTGAGCAGTCCCGGTTCAAGTCGATCCTGAACAAGTACGAGCAGGCCAATCCCTCGACTACAACCACCACGTCCACGTATGTGGGACAGGATCTACAGAACCAGTCCAGCACTAGTAGCGGCGGCGTAAGCGCCGCTGCACAGTCCTACATGGCTCAGGAAGAGGCCAAGAAGAACCCTGAGTATGGGGCCTACCAGGCTGCCACCAACGGCATGAACTGGCTCATGGAGATGATCGGCGGAGGATGACATGGCGGTAAACGGACAGGAGATCGTAGACTACCTGAAGCAGTTCATCGGCACACCGTACCAGTGGGGCGGCAACAGTCTCACTTCGGGTGTCGACTGCTCGGGCATGGTGCAGCAAGCGTACCAGCACTTTGGCCTGTCCGTTGCCCGCACCACCTACGACCAGATCGGTCAGGGCAAGGCTGTCGGCATGAAGGATCTCGCCCCTGGCGACATGATCTTCTTCGATACCGACAAGGGCTCAGCCGGACCAGACCATGTCGGCATCTACATCGGTAACGGCAAGTTCATCCATGCCCCGAAGCCCGGCAAGGGCATCGAGATCGATGACCTCAAGTCTGGCTACTACCAGGATCTGTTCATGGGTGGTCGCAGGATCTCTGGCATCGAGGGTGGCGGACCGAACAACGATCAGGACATGACTGACAGCGAGCTTCCGGCTCGCCTGTCACCCGAGGAGCTGGCCTCCGAGTACGGCTTCGCCTACTCGTTCCTCAAGTCTCAGCCCGGTGTGGCTAAGGTGTTCGACGACTACGTCAAGAACAACCTGAGCAAAGAGGCCTTCCAGGCCGAGCTTCGCAACACCAAGTGGTGGCAGGAGAACTCGGACACGATGAGGCAGGCGCAGGCCCTGAAGGCCACCGACCCTGCCACATACGAGGCAAACCTCCAGGCGACCACGGTTATGGTCCAGCAGGAGGCCGCCAAGATCGGCGCCTCCATCCCTCCGAAGAAGCTGAAGTCGATCGCCGAGAAGGCGTACGCCACCAACATGGACGAGGGCGCGCTGGCCAACGTCCTGGGTGGCTACGTCAAGTTCGTCGGCGGAACCCTGAAGGGCGAGGCTGGCGCCTACGAGAACAGCATCAAGTCCTACGCTTCGGCTCAGGGTGTGACCCTGGATGACCAGTCCGTCAAGAACCAGGCCGCCCTCATCGCTAGGAAGCTGGCCACCGAGGACGACTTCAAGAACCAGATCGCCCAGCAGGCGATCAGCGCCTACCCTGGCTACAAGCAGCAGATCGAAGCGGGGCAGACGATGCAGGACATCGCCAACCCTTACGTCCAGATCATGGCTCAGCAGCTGGAACTTCCCCCGTCGACTATCAAGCTGACGGATCCTCTGATCCGGTCAGCGCTGAACGGGGTAAACACAGACGGCAAGCCCACAGGGATGGACCAGACGACTTTCATGCAGCGAGTCAGGAGCGATCCCCGCTGGACGCAGACGTCCAACGCACAGAACGACGTGATGAACGTCGGACTGAACGTACTCAAGAGTATGGGGCTGAGGTGACGCATGGCTATCACGTTCGAGCAGTTCATGCGAGGCATCTCGATCCAAGAGTCTGGTGGTAGCTACAGCGCCGTGAACTCAGGTTCCGGCGCTCTCGGCAAGTACCAGGTTATGCCGAGCAACGTGGCTGGCTGGTCGAGGCAGGTGCTCGGGTACTCTATAACGCCCTCCCAGTTCCTTCACTCCCCGCAGCTCCAGGAGAAGATCGTCTCCGGAATCCTGCACGGCTACTACAACAAGTGGGGGCCGCGCGGAGCGGCTGCCGCGTGGTACGCAGGTCCAGGCAACCACAACCTCGACATGTCCACCAGGTCTCAGCCTGGCGGTCCGAGTATCAAGCAGTACGTCGACTCTGTTATCGGCCATGCTGGTGGTGCAGGGGCTGTCAGCAGCAGCTACAGCTACTCAGGGGCGGCACCTAAGTTGAGCATGTCAGAGCTGGCCGAGCAGTACGGCTTCA
>Ga0207702_10001224_pt1 | contig 25964 bp, 8 predicted proteins | sample KBSCornC62_FD_184302 | JGI IMG/M metagenome (GOLD analysis project Ga0207702, IMG submission 184302) | Corn rhizosphere microbial communities from Kellogg Biological Station, Michigan, USA - KBS Corn C6-2 (SPAdes) (version 2) | ecosystem: Host-associated > Plants > Roots > Rhizosphere > Soil ...
AACGCGCTGTGTTTCAATTCACCGGGCACGCCGGCCAGCAAATCGTCGCGGAAGTTTTGGCGCGGCGGCTGGATTCCCCGCTGGATTCTTTCGTGCGCCTCACGGACGCGGCCGGAAATCAAATCGCCAGCAACGATGATTTTGAAGACAAGGGCACGGGATTGAACACGCATCACGCCGATTCGTATCTCGCCGCTACGCTGCCGGCAGACGGAAACTATTTTCTGCACCTCACCGACACGCAAGGCCAGGGCGGGCCGGAGTTTGCGTATCGGCTGCGGCTCAGCGAACCGCAGCCGGATTTTGCGCTGCGCGTGGTGCCATCGAGCTTGAGTTTGCGGGCCGGCATGAGCGCGTCGGTAACGGTTTTTGCACTGCGCCGCGACGGGTTCACCAACGCAATTGATTTGAGTCTGAAAAACGCGCCGGCGGGATTTTCGTTGAGCGGCGCCCGAATTAACGCGGGGCAGGACAAGGCGCAATTCACTTTGAAAGCGCCGGTCATGCCGCTGGGAAAACCGGCAGCCGTCGTCATCGAAGGTCACGCGCTCATCGGCGGAGCGCGCATCACCCACGCCGCCGTGCCGGCGGAAGACATGATGCAAGCTTTCATCTACCGTCACCTGGTTGCCTCCAAGGAATTGGCGGTCGCGGTGAATGGCGTGCCGCGCTTGTTCACGCGTGACTCCTTTAAAATCCTCAGCACGATTCCGGTCGTGATCCATCCCGGCGACAAAACCCGCATCCGGATTAGCACCCCGACAGCGGCCTTTGCAGACCGCTTCAAGCTGGAGTTAAACAACCCGCCAGAGGGCCTTTCGCTCGCCAGTATTTCGCCAGCCGGAAATGGCATTGAACTGGTGCTTCTTTGCGACGCCGCGAAAATTCAACCGGGCGTCAGCGGCAATCTGATTTTCGATGTGCTGCAACGGCAGGAAAATTCCGGCCCCAACCAGAAAAAAAGTGCCAAACAAACTCGCCGGGTCGCCGTCGCCACCCTGCCGGCCATTCCCTTCAAGTTTGTCACCGATTGATTTTGCCGGTGGAATATTTCTTCGAGCTGGTGTTGGTCAGAAGCCAGGCCGGCCGGCTCACGGCAACTGGAGCTGGTAAAAGGACTGCAGCGTATTCGTGGGAGAGGCATTGGTGAACACGAATGCGCCGAGACCGGTGAACTGGTTCGTCGCGAGCCGCAGCCAGTTGGCGCGCGGCGCGGCGAGGTTAGTGGCGGTCAAAACGTAATAGGACGCATTCGCCGGGCCGCCACTGCCGCTGAATATCAGGTTGCCGCCGGAAAGAGTGATCGTATCAAACACGGGCGGGGCCGGCGACACGGTGGCGATGACGATGATGACGCCATTCGTATTCAACCCATTTGTATCCCACGCCAGCCCCGGTTCGAGTGCCGGCAAAATCACCTTGGCAAAATTGCCGCTGTAGCTGGCCGCCTGGAAAAGCCGGAAACTATTGCCGACCGCCAGCGCATTCACGGAAATGTTCGTCACCATGAGCGTGCCGCCATTGGTCAGCGCGCCAGAAATGTTTGCCGCGTCATTCGTCAGCGGCGATGGATTGATCTCAAAAATATTGGTGCTGCCCGCGGCCAGCGTCAGCGAGTTGCTGAACGTGAGCGTGCCGAGGCTGTTGCTGCCGGGGCTGAGACGGCCGTTGCCTACTGTCACCGCACCCTTGACGGAACCGTTGCCCGACAACGATTGACCGAAGGCCAGCGACAACCCGCCCACACTGGGCGTCGCATCCAACCACGCGCCGGCGGCGATATTGATATTTGTGCTGCTGCCGATGATGCCGGCCGCCCCGCCGCTTTGCAGCGCCAGCACCCCGGCATTGATCACTGTCGCGCCTCTGAAAGTGTTGACGCCACTCAAGGTCAGGGTGCCGGCGCCGAGTTTTATCAGGCCGCCGTCGGGCGTGGCGCCGAGCGCGGCGCTGTGGAGCAGCGGAGCGGTGATGGTGATGGCGTTACCGCCGTCATCAATGACCGCGCCGCCGGTGGAAACATTCGCAGTCAAACCGGGCAGCGGGCCAAGGAAAGTGGTGGTGGCGGCGGTGGCTTTCAATGTGCCGCCGTTGAAATTGATGATGGCATTCTTTCCCGCGCCAATTTGAGTTTTGACAAATCCCGCGGTCAACAGCGCGCCGCCGTTCAGGTTCAGGATGGTGTTGGTAGAGCCACCTGCGGGACCGTTGTGAAGATTGAAATTTGCCGATGCGGTAGAAAGCACGGCGTTGTCTTGAAGCGTGCAGACAATCGAATACGTCGTGCCGGAGCTGGTCTGCCCCAACATGAATCCGCCGCCAAAAGTCAGGCTCGCGTTATCCTTCGCGACGAAAATGGTGCCGGTGCCCGAACCGGAGCGTCCCAAAGCACACACGGTTCCGCCGGCGGAGACGATGCCGTTCGACGCGATGATCACATTGCCGCGCGGAACGATGAAGTTCGCCCCGCCGATGCTGGCATTACCGGTCAACACCACCGTGCCGCTATTCGCTGAGGTCCCCGGACGAAACGAGCCGCCGCTGGAAGCCGTCACCGGCCCGGCCCACGTGCCCGTGCCGCTCGGGCAATCCAGCATCAAATCCACCGTCGAGCCGGGAATATTCCAAGCGTTCGCGACGACTACGCCGTCGGTGAGCTTCACCGAGCCGGCCACAAAGGTCAGTCCGCCGCCGCCGAGGGCGGCGTTTTGGGCGATGACCAGGGTGCCGGTCAAATTCGTGGTGCCGCCGGTGTAGGAATTGGCGTTCGCCAGCGTGACCGCACCGCTGCCGCTCTTCACCACGCTGCCACTCCCCGTGATGATCGGATCAAGGATGATCGCGTCAGCACGATTGAAGGTGAGCACGCTGTTGTTGGTCACAATTCCAAAACCGAGCGTGCCGCTGGCGGCTCCGGAACCCATTTGCAATTTCCCCGCGCTGATCAATGTGCCGCCGGCATAATCATTGGTGCCGTCCAGCGTCAAAGTCCCGGGCCCGGTTTTGGTCAAACTGCCACTGCCGGTCAAGCTTCCGTCCAACGTCAGATTGGCCGCGGCATTGGTCACTTCGATGATGCCACCACCGGTGTTGAGCGTCGCGCCGCGATCCGTCGCGCCGTTGAGGCCGAGATAGCGCAGGGTGCCACCTCCGCTGAAAACCAATTTGCCAGAATCGGACGAAGCTGCGCCGATTGGACTGGCCGAGCCGCCGTCCGCCAGCGCGTTGAGCGCCAGCACACCACCACCGATTTGCGTCGGCCCGGTAAATCCATTCGTGGTCAGGACCGTCAGGGTCCCGGAGCCGAATTTGGTCAAGCCGGACGGTCCGGCGATCTGGCCACTGCCGGCGAACGTGTAGTTGACGCCCGCATTGACCGTGACGGCGGCGGGATATAAATCGCCGGACAGATTCACCACCGGGCTGGTCGAGCCGGTGTCATCGAACATCACGTTGTCATTGAAGGCGAAAATATCCAGCGTTGCGCCGTTGAGCCAGTTGCTGACGCCGGATTGATTCCAGGTGTTCGCCGCGAAGCCGCCCTGCCAAATGACGTTCGTCGGCAGTCGGTCGGTGGTGACCAGCAGGGAAATGGTCTTCGACACATTGGTCAGGAGCACGGATCGGCCCGCCGTCCCGCGCACGATGAAATTGGTCAGACCACCGGTCATGGTTCCGCTGTATTGGATCAGCGGATAAAGGCCGTTGGTCAGCGCGCTGTCCAGCCGTGTGAGCTCAATGATGTTGGTGCCGCTCAAATTGAGATCGCCGACGACTTTGATGAAGTCGTTCGTTTTACTCAGACCGGTGCAATCATCCGACAGATCAAATTGATTCAACACGCCGCCCGGTTCGGTCAGCGCGTTGGCAATGGTGAGTGTGCCGGGCGCGTTGGTGTCCGGCCCCACGGTCAGCGTGCAACCCGCCTGCATGATCAAGCCGTTGCCGAGACGGCCGCCGCCGCCGAATTGCGAAGGACCTTCCGGCGTGCCGCGCCGCTCCACCGTCACCGCGCTGCCGCTCAAGGTGCCATTCACGAACAACGCGCCGCCGCTGACGAATGTGCCGCCGGTATAGTTGTTGGTGTTGTTGAGCGTGAGCCGCGCCCGGCCGGCCTTGACGAGCTTCATCGCGCCACTTAACGAGCCGGAGCCGGCGAACGTGTAATCGTTGACGGAGTGGACGGTAACTTCTCCCGGCGCAAGTGTTCCGGCGAGATTAACGGCGGGTGAATTGGAGCCGGACAAATCGAACAGCACGGATTTTCCGGTGGTGAAAAGCGCTGCGACGTTGTTGCTCACCCAGACGCCGTTGGTGAACCAGTTCGCCGTCGCGCCCGCGTCCCACGTGTTCGCGCCGCCGCCGCGCCAGACGAGGTCCGCACTGGAAACCGGCGGCACGGGCGGTGGAAACATATCCGCGCCTATAAAAAATCCCGGATGCGGCGGCTGGTTGTAACCGGTGTTCTGCCACGCAATGGCGCAGCGATATTGCGGGTCGTGCATCAATGTGTAGAACCGGTTGGTCGCGACCGTGGTCGTGGTGTAGATGCAGAGGTTGGAATTATCCGCCGTGCGCCAGATGACTTCCTCGCGCCAGTCGCCGAAAATGTCGCCACTCAAGCAGGGAGTGGATTTCGTGCCGTTATTGGAGGATAGCCCGGCGGGCGAAAGGATTGAGCTGCTGCTGTTATTGGTCCAGTTCCACTTGGAAATCGTCGTGCCATCGAGCGATTCGCGCAGCGTATCGGCGTCCCACCACACGCAGAAGTTTTTTGGACTGGGCGCGGAACTGGAAATCTGCACCCCGGTCGCGCTCCACAACCCGCCGATGGAGCCCCACATCTCGTAGCCCCGATAGCGGGGATCAATGTCATACGCCACGCCGCGCCCGACGTCATTCCCCTGGCCATCCACGCCGAAGATCAGCGCACCGGTTTTCGCATCGCGATATTCCAATCCGGTCGGGCCATACACCGTTGGTTCTTCATGCACCATCCAAACTTCGAGGCCGGGACGCAGCGGATCCATGTCGGAAAAATGCAGGGCATCGCCATGGCCCAGGCCGGTGGAATAAAACGGCTTGCCGTCATCATCAACGCACGCCGCGCCATAGACGACCTCGTCCTTGCCGTCGCCGTCCGGGTCGCCGATGGTCAGGCTGTGCGAGCCTTGATTGCGATAGGCGGTGTTCGTCGGGTCGCTCGCAAACGTCCAGCGCAACGACAACGCGCCATTCCGCCAGTCCCAGGCCGCGAGATACGCTCGCGTGTAATAGCCGCGGCAAAAAATTCCGCTGGGACGGACGCCGTCACAATACGCCACACCGGCGAGAAACCGATCGAGCCGGTTCCCGTAGCTGTCGCCCCAGACGGTGTTGATGCGCGATGCAGTGGGGTTGTCGTCATTATTGTCCTGATCGCGCTTGGGATAATAGGTCGCGGTGGCCATTTCTTCGCCAGTCAGGCCATTGAACACCGTCAGAAACTCGGGACCGTGCAGAACGTAACCATTAGTCGTGTTGGCGTTGGGATTGTTGAAACGGTAATCGTCCGCGTCATTGAAGTTCGGATGCGGGCCGTTGGCCGTCTGCCATTTGCCGAGGCCACCGACGTAATTGCCGGCGCCATCCTTCGAGCCGGGCGCCGTGCGGCACATCAACTCCGCTTTCCCGTCGCCGTCAAAATCATAGACCATGAAATCCAGATAATGCGCGCCGGAGCGGATGTTCGGCCCGAGATCCATCCGCCACAGCCGCGTGCCGTCGAGTTTGTAACAATCGAGATACGTGTCGCCCGTGAAGCCGCTGAAGGAATTGTCCTGCGAATTGGACGGATCCCATTTCAAAATGATCTCGTATTCGCCGTCGCCGTCCACGTCGCCCACGCTGGCATCGTTGGCGTTGTAAGTGTAAGGCACGCCGTCCCACGCGATGCCGTCGGGCGGTGGCGCGAGCGGGATGTTCAGATATTGTCGAACCGGCGCGGCGGCGGGCATGGCGAACGACGCGCTGACGGCCTGCGTCACGCCGTTGAAAACCGGCTGCACAAACCACGCATGGGCCGAAGCCTGCGCCGCACCGGTGTCCACGTAATTGCAACTGTTCGTGATGCCCGCAACGAGCAGATTGGTGACGCCGCCGGTGACGCGATACAGGTTGAACTGCGTGTCCACCGGGTCCGTGCCCAGCAAACGCCAGCCGACATAGACCGAGTTCGCGCCGGTGCGCATCGCCACCACGCCGCGCCCGAGTTTTTCCAACTGCCGCTGCGCCGAGGCGGACAACGCGAGAAGCAGGCCAAGGCCGAGCGCCATGCTGAATTTTACTTTGAACATCGTTTTACGATTTGCGTTTGCTCCGTTGCCAGACGATCACCAGCAAAAGCAGCGCGGCGATTCCTGAGACTAAAGCCGAAACCAGCAACCTGCCGCCCGACTTCCCGCTGGCGACGGGTGATTCCGGCGAATTTGTCCGGCTCACGGCTGCGCTGGTTATGCTTGGGGTGTTTGACGTGGCAGGTGAAGCCATCGCCGCCTTCGCCGGTGGCGCGATCTCAGCCACGACCATGGGCGCGTCCGCAAACAAGACCGGTTGACCGAGCACCTTGCCATGCACCATATCCAGCACCGTGAGCGCCAAGCCATATTGGCCCTGCCCGGCGAGTGCCTTCAACCCGGCGGCGTCAAACCGCAGCGGACGTTCGGTCGCCGGCAGATACTCGACCTGGAATTCGATGTGGTTTTCCGCCCTGAGCGCGACGTTCACCCGGCGGACCGGCAGCAGGTTTTTTCCGGCTTGGATCTGGCAGAATGATTTTCCACAAGCCAGTAGCGCCGCCTGGTTTTCGACGAACCAGTTCGTCGCGGAAACGCCCGCTGGCGGACGTGGTGCCACGCCGGCCAGCCGCAAGCCCGTCCGAAATTCCATCACCACACTCAAATCCACGCGGTTGGTCCACAAAGACGCGGTCGCCGTCAGCTCATAGGGGTCGTGCGCCAAACCCATGCGACACATGAACAGAGCAAAGGTGAACAGCAGCAATCGTTGCGCGATGGGGAATATTGTTCGCTTCACAAGTGCAGTTCTTTGGTGAGTAAGAAGTGTATCGCGCCGGCGCAAGGTCGGGCATCGGATGTCCATCCGAGAGGCAAAGCTCCAACATCCAACATCTAAGCTCCAGAGAAATTCCAGGCACTAAGCTTCAAACGTGCATCAAGCGGCTTGGATTGGAGGTTGAAGTTTGGAGCTTCTCTGGATGTTGGTGTTTGGAATTTATTTTCCGCCTGTCACCGGCGTCAGCGTGACCGGACCCAGCAGACCGCAATCCGTCAGCGGCCAGTGGGACGCATCGAAAGGTTTGTAATTGATGTCCACGATGTTGATGTCGCGGAAGGTTTTCCACGGCACGCCGCGACGATCCAGATCGCGAATACGATTGGCGGCAACGCTGGTGACTTCCACTTCGAGTGTGTTGCCGGTGGGTTTGAGGTTGTCCACCACCACGCGAAACGGCGGCGTGATGAGCGTGCCGTAATCCTTGCCGTTCACGCGCACGCGGGCGCTTTGCTGGACGTTGCCGAGATCGAGGAAGAATTTTGAATTTTGAGTTTTAAGTTTTAAGTTCTCCGCATCGAACGTGGTTTCGTATTTCGCGGTGCCGGCAAAGGCTTGCGTGTTCGTGTCGGGGAACGTCGTCCAAGAAGCGAGCTTGGCGGTTTGAAAATCGGCCGGCAGCGTCGGGCCGCCGAGGAGGAATTTCACGTTCCACGGGCCGGGCAGGGTCTGGGGTTTGGCGTCTGGCGTCTGGGGCTGCCAATAATTCCAAGCCGGGCCTTCCACTTTTTTGTCGGCGAAAGCGCGGAGAATCACGGATTCGCCGGCGGCGAGCTGAAGGTGAACTTCGGTTGATAAATAATCTTTCTCACGAGCGTCGGCCATACTCGCTATGCCTGTCATTGGATCAAAAACGACAACCGACTTTGCTGGTCGGGAAAGAATAATCCTTCCGCTGAAATTAGTTTCACAGCGATTTGCGATGAAATAGCTCCAACCACCATCGAAAGAGCGACGAACGAACGATAGTCCACTTGCAGCCATTGTTTCAGGTTCAACATGTGAGAATTGGAGCGCTTTACTTATTTGAGCGGGCATCCTAGTAAATAAAACGAGACCGTTTCCACAAGAAATAAGAGCCGGAGAACTTGAATAGTCAAAATTTGCATCAGCCAAAATGTCCAGATGAACGGACTCGTTAAGTTCTTCAAGTTCCTTGCGTTGTTCTTCAAGATAATTCCACCCAGAAATTTCAAATGGGTTAACCCTTTGAAAAACAATCGTTGCTCCTTTTTTCGCCAACGCGAGCAGTTGTTTCAAAGTATCCATTGGAATGTATTTACAGTCCGGCACAACAACCATCCTGTATTTTCCGCCAGGCATTTGGATAAACCTTTTCTCATAGCTAGTTCCATCCGTAACCTTCGCCATTTTCAATTGCGCGTCGGAAACGTAATCGAACGAATAACCTTTATCCCACAGTTCCTTTGCAACTTTACCGATGGGCTGGCCCTCAAACCAGTCGCGGGCGTGGACGGTGAGTTGCGGCAGCAGTTTGTCACCGGGCTGCATCCAGAAATCGGCGGCGTTGTAATAGAGCAGGATGTCGTTGTCGGGCTGGCCGGATTGCAAAATGGATTGCACACGCGCGGCGTAGGCGTTGAGCGCGGGGACGTCGCGCCAGATGGAATTGCGCGGGTTCATCTCCAGCGAGGCGTAAAAATGCCAGCCGGGCCAGCCGGCCTCGTCGGGCGAGTAGCAGACGCCGTGATAAAACAGGTGGTTCACGCCAGAAAGAAACATGTCGTCCATGAGATATTTCACGTCGGACAATTTCTCGGTGAAATGCTCCTCGATCCACGTGCCAGTCTCGGCGCTGACAAGCGGCTTGCCGGTGACGTGCGCGGCGGACGACGCAAACTTGGAGATGAGTTTGTTGCGGTCGGTGTGGAACATCTCGGTCTCGGGAATGTCCGCCGTCGCGTAAAGGTCCAGCCAGTTGCCGGGCGAACCATGCGCCTGATCGCGCGTGATAAAGCCATGTTCGTGCGACCAATTCACCCATTTGGTCAACGACTCGGCCATGAGTTCGGAAACAGTCTGGCGGTAGTCGCACTTCACGCGGTTGGCGCGATCGTTGTCTTCTTTACTGAAGAGCGCGGGTAGTTCGGTCTGCAACTTGTAACCGCGACGTTTCTCAAATTCGGCGAAAAAGTTTGGCGACCAATCGGAACGATACTCGTAGGAATCGTGATACTGGGCGCGCGGTTTTGGGCCGTGATAATTGGCGAAGGCGGCGGTATAGGGCTTGAGAAAATCATCCATTGCGGGCGGATAAATCAAGTTGAGCATCCAGCCTTCGCCGCCGGGACCGGCGCGTTTGACCTTCTGGCCGCTGGGTTTTTGCGAGATGGCGTAAACCGTCCAGGTCTTGGGTGGCGCAGAAGTTCCGTTGCTAAGCCAGCTTCCCGGCGGGACAAATGAAACCTCGCCGTCAGCCGAGATTGAACCGGTCAGATCAATTGATTTTCCGTTTGGACCGAACGCAACAAGCGCCTGTGTCACTTTAGGATCGAATTTTTGCTTAAGCGGTTCACCGATCCCAAGATCAAAGGTTTTCACGACAACACTGGCATTGGCATCCTCATCGGTCACTTGTGGCCCGCCGAAGCACCAGCCGCTGCCAGTGGTCATATCTACGCCCATGCCGAGACGATGCGCTTCGCTGACGGCCCAGCCCATCATGTCCATCCATTGCGGCGAGAGATATTTGATGTATTTGTCTTCAAAACCTTTCGCGCCGTAGATCGGGATGATGTGGATGCCGCCGAGTCCGGCGGCGGCATAGCGTTCGAGTTCTTTCGTCAGATTGGTTTTGTCCACGGCGCTGCCCATCCACCAATTGAAGGCCCACGGCTTGGTCTGCGACGTAATGGGCGGCCAGGCCAGGGGATCATCGGCGGCACGGGCACCGAGGGTTGCCAGAACCAGCGAGGCCAGAGCCAGCGACAATTTACGGCGGAAGTTCATGCTGCTGATTAGACACGGACAATGATTTTTGGCGCAAGCGGAGAGTGTAACAATTTCTGGCGATGCCGACGACGGGTCATGGGTCATGGATGGAGAATCGGATAAAATGGGGGCGGCGAATAAGTTTTTTGGCGGCTTTTATCCCCTTTAAACGCGTTTCAAATAGAACATTTGTTTTACAGCGCCAGCTAACTTGAATCTTGACCTGCACGGACATTTCTTAAGACTCCAACGGATATTCCACATCAACCATGAGCACACCAAATCAATCCACGGGTTCCAATGGCGTCAAAACGGGCATGTTTCGCCTGCCGGACGGAACGAACATGCTGTTCACCTTCTGCCTCGTTTCGTCGCTGTTCCTGCTCTGGGGCTTTTGCAACGGAATGATTGATACGATGGACAAACATTTTCAGGATCAATTGCACCTGACCAAGGCGCAGTCGGCCTGGGTGCAGTTCGCGCATTACATGGGCTACGCGCTGATGGCGCTGCCGGCCGGCCTGCTGACGCGGCGGATCGGTTACAAATGGGGCATCATCTTCGGCCTGCTGTTCGTGGCGATGGGCGGGTTCTGGTTCGTGCCGGCGACGCACATCTCGCAATTCTGGGCGTTCCTGATGGGCGTGTGCCTCATCGCGATGGGTTTGACGGTGCTGGAAACGGTGGCGAATCCCTACACCACGCTGCTCGGACCGAAGGAATTTGGCGCGACCCGCATCAATCTCGCGCAATCGTGCAACGGCATCGGCTGGATTCTTGGACCGATTGCGGGCGCGACGTATTTTTATTCCGAAGGCGGCGTGGAGAAGGCGCACGGCCAGCTGTTCATTCCCTATGTCGGCGTGGGCATCATCGTGCTGATTCTGGCTGCGCTGTTCATGCGTGCCAAAGTGCCGGACATCAAGGTGCAGGATGAATATCACACGGACGATAATTTGCCCGTCAATGCCGAGAAAAACAGCGTCATGGTGTTCCTGATGATGTTACTGAACGTCGGCGCGCTCGGGCTTTCCGTATATCTGGTGCTGCATACGATTCTCCCCGCGTGCGGCATCGGTGAGCAGACCGTCGAGAATAAATGGTGGGTTTTTGCGCTGGCCGTGCTGGCGACGACACCACTGCTGATTGCCGGAACAAAAAAAGTGACGACGCACAGCATCTGGGCGCATCCGCATTTTTCCGGCGCGACGCTGGCGCAATTTTTCTATGTCGCGGCGCAGGCGGGCATTTTCAGCTTTTTCATCAACAGCATGACGGTGGACAAGAACACGGGTTATTGCATGGTGCCCACGCTGCCGGCGGCGTGGAGCAGCGGTTTTCTGAAAGACAAGGGCTTGGTTGAAACCCGCACGATCATTGCCGAAAAAGACCTCGCCGATCTGCCGGTGCTCGCGGCGCGGTTGCAGGATAAATCGGATGCCGTGGCGCAATTCATCAATGGGCAATTGTCAGCCGGCACCCTCGCTCTCCTGGCGGATGTCGCCGCCGAACCCAAAGTGCTGCGGAAGGCGCTGGCGACTGATTTGAACCAAATCATGCGGCAGGAATTGAACAAGAAAGATGGCAAGCCGGCCTTCTACGACACCGGGCGTTTCGGCGGCGTGACCTTGAGCGCGGCCACGCAACAATTGGTGACGGAAAATCCGACGGCGGATAATGCCCGGCTGCGCTTGAACCGCCATCTGTTGGCCGACGCATTCCCCAAGATATTGCCTTACGAAGACGGCGTGCTCGCCATCAGCGACAAAGGCGCGGGGATGTTATCCTCGTTCGCGTTCGGCTTCTTTCTGCTGGGCCGGCTCGTGGGCGCATTCCTGATGAAAAAATCTCCGGCGCATAAAATCCTCGGCCTGTTCGCGCTGTTGAACGTCGGCATCTGCGCCCTGATCATCGGCCAGCTCGGCTGGATTTCTGTGGCGTGCGTTTTCTTAAGTTACTTCTTCATGTCCGTGATGTTCCCGACGATCTTTGCGCTGGGCATCTTCGGGTTGGGCGCGCAATCGAAGAAGAAGGCGTCCGCCTTCATCGTCATGTCCATCACGGGTGGCGCTTTGATGCCAAAGTTCATGGGCCATCTCGGCGACATTTTCAATATGTCCGCGAGCTTCTGGATGCCGCTGGCCTGCTTCGTTCTGATTTTGCTCTACGGTTTCTGCTGGCCGAAGTTGAGCCGGTCGGAAGGCATGGTGGGGATGAAGACCGCCGGCGGGCATTAAAATTGAACTCCGAGGTTGGGGAGCACGCCAGCCCCGGGCGCAGCGGGATGCAGACATCACGCATATTTTCATGAGCGCCTGGGCGGGCGCGTGCTCATGCTATTTCGGAGTTTGAATGACAGTGTGCGCACGCCGCGAAACGGAAGCATAAAAAACCCGGCCTGTGTTTACAGGCCGGAAAGTGACGTTGATTTTTGAACGATTACTGCTCGAAAGAACTGACCAGATCGTTGATGCCTTTAATGTCGTATAAACTCGGAAATCCACCCGCTTTCCAGGCGGCTTTGGCAGCGGCCCCATCCTTTCTAAATTCCACACTGGCGTCGCTGAAGAGAATATTCCAGCCCTTGCTGCGGCTATGGGCAAAATTGGGGCCTTCAGTCAGGACATCGCCGGTGGTGGAAAATTGGGTCCAATCAATGAAATCCATCCCGAAAACGACGCGGCCTTTTAAATTGGCGGATTTTTGATAAACGCGCTTGTGATCCACGTTGTTATTGCCGCCGGCGGGATTGACGACGTGAGGATTGACAATGTAGCTGCCACGGCAATTGGCGGAATCCCCCGGCTGACTGGATGTGGAAAGCAGCGGTGAATAGTAGGTCTTGCCCAAAATGGAGTTTTTGGCATTGAGACTCGGGCAGAAAAAAACGCCGCCGTCACCGGCCAGCTTGCTTTTGAAGAGGAGCCCGAAATCCGTGAACGAGGCGGCGCAACCCGGCGTCAATTTGGTTTGCGTGGTAACATTGGTATAAGCCAGCCAGCGGGTATAATAACCGCCGTTGATCACGTTGATCGGATTGGATCCCGCCTGGGTTATGGGATATTTGGAATCGTTATCCTCGGCATAAATCGTGTAGCCAATGCCCAACTGGCGCAGGTTGTTTACGCAGGCAATGCGATTGGCGCGCTCCTTGGCCGCCGACAACGCCGGCAACAGCATGGCGGCCAGAATGGCGATAATGGCAATCACCACCAGCAGTTCAATCAACGTGAACGCGCGGGCGGGTTGCTTGAAATTACGACGGGTTGTTTTCATATTAAAAATGGGCATCACTTTTGGATCAATGAGTATGGGTTCATTCTTGCATGAGTCGTGGGTTGCCACCATAGCCAGTTCTGGCGATGAATTTTGAACCGTTTGTTTCCAAAGAAATAGCGGGGGCGTTTGCTGACAAACGCCCCCGCTTTTCGATGAATGTTATCGGCTGGACCGTGAAGGTTTAGAGTTTCAGGCGGTAGAATACCGTCGGCTTGGTTGGATCCACCATGATGTTGGTGGAGGTGATGCTCGTGCTGCCGGGCACATCCACCCAGTTCGTGCCCAAGCCGGTGGTCAGGCTGTTGGTCTGTTGCTGGAGGGTCCAGCCAGAGTTCGTCGGCCAGGAGAGCGTCAGGGTGTTGCCGCTGTAACTCACGCCCATGACGGGGGCGTTGGTGTTAACCGGATTGACGACGGAGAGGCTGCCATCCACCGCCAGATTATTGACCCAATACATCTGGCCAGTCAACGCCGGCAGGTTCGTGGCGGTAAAACCGCTGACCGCCGTATTGAACAGTTGGAAGGTTTGGCCGCCCTGCAACGCCGGGCCGAGGTTGTTGACCGTGAGCGTGCCGCCGGCAACGAGCGTGCCGCCCACCACCAGCTTGTCGTTGATCGCGGGGACATTGGTGGTGTTCAATTCCATGATCAGCGTGCCGCCCAGAGTGACGTTGGTGGTCACGGTCAGCGTGCCGATGCCATCGCCGGGATTGATGGTGCTGTTGGCGTAGGCCACCACGCTGCCGCGCAACGTGCCGCTGCCGGTGAGGGTCTGGGCGTTGCCGTTGGTGCAAAGGTCGAGGCGATGGGTCACCGTCGTGTAAGTGTTGGTGACCACGTCCAGCTCGTTGGTTTCAAACACCTGATATCCAAGGCCGCTGAGGTCCAGCAGCGCACCCGATTTGATTTGGATGCTGGAGCTGTTGGTCGGATTGGCCGCACCAGTCAGGTGCAACGTGCCGTTGCTCACCACGGTAGAGCCGGAGAACGTGTATGAGCTAAAGGCGGTGTTTGTGCCAATATAATAGCCGGTGCCGTCCAAGGTCCAAGTGCCGGAACCGGTCTTGTTAATGGAGCCGCTGCCGGTCACGTTGCCGCTGAACGTGGTGTTTTCATTGCGGCCACCGATGATATAGGTGGTGCTGTTAGGGCTCAACCAAGTGCCATTGGTCCCGGAAAGGGCGCCCAACAGGATAGTGTAGCCGGCGCCTTGCGCGGACATGTTGAAGTTGCCCTGCAGATCCCACGCCGCGCTGGCGCTGCCGCCGGAGCCGCCCCAGCGCCAGAACCGGCCATAGGTGGTGGCATCCACCACGCAGTAGAATGTGCCGGTGTAACCGGTCAGATCCGCACTTGAATTCCAAGTGATGGTCTGGCCGGAAGTCGTGGAACCAGCGCAGGTGACGGTAAGATTGCTGCTGCCGGTGATCGGGCCACTCATGTAGCAATTGCCGGCGCTATAAATGCCGCTGTTGGTCAGCACTTGTATCGGGTTGGACAGGGTTGAGGCGTAGTTATTCAAGGTTCCGCCATTCAGAATGATGGGGCCGGTGCCGAAGGCCGCATTCTGCTGACGGGCCTGAACCGAGCTGGAATTGATGACCGTGCCGCCGCTGTAGGTGCTGGGCCCGCGCAAAGTCAATTCGGCGGTGCCACTCTGGACCAGGCGAACCACACCGGGAGTGGTGCCGTCATTATCCGCAATCACCGTATCGCAATCGCCAGCGGTAGCGCCATTGATGGTCAGGGTGTTCGTCGTAGCCGAACCGCTGTTGTTCACGATCAACCCCTGCGTGGTGGTGCCGCTGTAAAGGCGCGAGAGGGTCAAATCATAACCGTGCATGTCATTGGTGGCTCCCGTCCCCAGGGTCATTTGACCTTGGCCTGCATGGGCGTTGGCTGAACCCATGACCAGTTTGCTGCCACCGTAGATGGACGTGGTGCCCGTGTAGCTGTTGCTGCCGGTCAAGGTCGCCGTGCCGGCGGCGCAATTCAAACCGCCAGAGCCTTCAATACCGCTTGCAACCGTGTAGCTGCCGGTCCGGTTAAGGGTAAGCGCGCTGTTGTTAGTGATGCCGGCGGTGGTGCCCAAGGAGCCGGTGGCACCGCCATTGCCAATCTGCAGAATGCCGGAGCTGATGGTCACACCACCAGTAAACAGCGGGCTGTTGGCCGATAACGTCAGGGTGGCCGAACCCGCCTGGGTAAGATTGCCAGCACCGCTCAGGGCGCCTGATACCGTGCGGCTCGTGCTCTGGCCAAAGATCAATTCAGCCTTGTTGCTGATGCTGCCCGAGCCCAGGTGGCCGTTCACCTGCACGGTGCCGCCATTGATGACGACATTGCCCGTGGTGTCGTTCACCGTGTTCACCGTCAGCGTGGAGGCTCCATTCTTGGTCAACGTCGCCGCGCCGCTGAGCTTTCCGCCGCCATCATCGAAAGAATATTGCGTGGTGTCGCTGGTCACGGTCACGGAGGCCGGACTAACCGACGCCCTGAGGCTGACATTCGGGTAAGCCGCACCAACGTCGTTGAACGTCACAAAGTCGCCATTCGTGAAGGCCCACGGCGTGCTCACGCCGAGATACCAGTTGGCGGTTCCAACCACATCCCAATCACTGCCCACGCCCGCCCAAGTAATCGCATCGGTGGCGGTGGCGGAGATCACCAAGTTGATTTGGCCATCCACGGAACCGTCCAGCGTGGCCACAGCTCCCGCTTGGGCAAAGCCGGTGATGGAAAGCGCGGAAACCGAGGCCGCGCCAGTGGCCAAACCGCCGCTGGGATAGGTGATCAGCGTATAACTCCCGTAGGGCAATGTGCCCGTGACGTTCAGCGCCAGAGTGCCGCCGTTCAAGGACAGGCCATAACCGGGGGTGCCGATATTGATCTGATCACGTGACCCGGAGGAAATGTCCATCATCAACGTGCCGCCACTGTTGAGGGTCAGACTGCCGTTGGTGATGGTCAGGGTGCCGATGGAACCATTGGTCAAGGGACTGATGGAAGCGCCGCTGTTCAAGGTCACTCCGCCGAGCACGGTGCCATTGCCGGCCAGTTTCTGGCTGACAGTGCCGTTCAAATCAATGCTGCCCGAGGCGGACACATCGAAGAAAGCGCCGCTGTTCACCACGATCGCCGGGCTGCTGGCAATATAGGCTCCGCCGTTCAAGGCGAGGCGACCATTGCTGACGATGGTGTTGCCGGTGTAGTTGTTGGTTCCGTTGAGAGTAAGCGAACCGCTGCCGGTTTTGGTCAATCCGCCCGCGCCGCCGTTGCCGATGCCCGAGGCATAAGATACATCGTTGGCACCGACATTAATCGTGGCCCCGCCCGCGCCAAGGGTCACGGTGCGCACGGAGATATCATCCGTGTTCCCGTTGTATTGGAGCGTGCCGCCGCCGAAGTTGATCGCGCCCGCGCCGAGATTGTTCAGCGCGGAGAAGGTGGTGGTGCCGCCGTTGAGATTGATGCCACCGGTGAAGGTGTTGGCCGTGCCCAAGGTCAGCGCGCCGCTGCCCGCCTTGGTCAGGCTGCCGCTCCCGGCAATGGCACCGGAGCCGGAAATCGTGTAGTTATGGGTGAGATTACTAACCGTTGTGGAAGACGGCACCAAGACGGTGTTCAGCGTCACGGTGGGGGAACCGGTGCTCAACGAGTCTTCAAACAAGACGCTGTCACCCAGGCCGAAGATTTCCTGATAGGTCGTGGAGCCGATGACGGGCGCGTTCCAGATACTGCCGCCGTTGGTTTGCCAGGTGGCACTGCCGGCGGCCCAGGTCAACGGCTGGTAAATATTCGTGACCACCAGGTCAAGGGACATGTTGGCGACGTTGTTGCTCAAATAGGCGCCCACATGCGGCTTGATGGCGGCCAGGTTGAAGGTGCCGGAAATGGCGTTGGTCCATTTAATCAGCGGATACTGGCCGACCGCAAGACGGCCGGCCAGAATGGACACATTGACCGCGCCGTTAACAGTCAGGTTGTTGGTTACATTGAGCGGCGCCACAGTGTTGGTCGCGGGCACGGTGGCGGAATAGAACTTCAAAGCGCTTCCGGCGTTCAAGGTCAGGGCGCCACCGGTCGTGAGCACACCAAAGCCATTGGTGCCGGCCCAGATGGTGCCGTTGTTGGTGATCGGCCCTAAAACATTACCGGTGCCCGACAGGGTCGCATCACTGTTGATAGTGAAAACCGAGGTGGAAACGCTGCTTCCGTTCAACATCAGTTCCCCTTCCAAAATTCGCGTCGGTCCAGAATGAACGAGCGACGTGTTGAAGATCGCCCGACCGGCACCACGCTTGGTCAGAATATTAGCCAGAGACGCGGTCTTTTGAGAAAATCCATTGTAGAAATAAATTGATCCTGCGGTGTTTTCCTGATCCAAAACCAACTCGGAGTTAGCCGCCGTTTGTCTCCAGCCCATCGTGATACCGCCACTACCACTTGCTTTAAAAATCACATCGCAAGCCCCCACATTCGTTGTTACCAAAATAGTGTTCGGGCCCGAATTCAATTCAAACTGGCCCCGGTATGCGTTCAATGACCAATAATTACGGTTCGGTTGGGGTGTATTGAAACGGATCACCCGGGGATACCAAATGGAGGTGTTCAGATACATGTCATCCGTCGTCCCGCTATTGCCAGAATTCACATCCACATACTGGGTGGAAGGAAGCCCGGTTAAAGGATTGGCAATGTAGCCGATCACTGAACCCACCGAAGAAATATTTTTCGAGGCATCCCATGCTGCGACATCCGTGCCGTTGTAAAGCGCATAACCAATCATCGAACTGGCGGTGCCCCCCGCGATATTGATGATTCCATTAGCATTGACGGTCAACGCCGCTCCGCCAGAGCGGGTGAAAGCACCGGACAAGGAAAGCGTCCGCCCAGCGGGCACGCTCCAATTTTGCACGGTATAGTCCGGCAAGGTAACGCCGGCGGCCACCGTCAAATCTTGTAAAGCACCCGACATGTCAATGCCGCCCGTGCCAAGGGTCAGCGTATTGCCGGCGCTGATTTGAACCGGGCCGGCTGGATCAACGATTTTCACCCCGCCAACGCTTAAATTCGCCCCCAGCAGGTTGGTGGTATTGTTCGGGTCGCTCACGGTAGCGTCCCATTGGGCAATATCAGCCGCACCGGGCACGGCATTGTTGGTCCACGCGGTGGCCAGGTTCAGATTGGCCGCATTGTTGGTTTTGACGAACACAGCGGCGTTCGCCAACGAAACACTGGCCAGAACCGCCAGCATGACGGCCAGACGCAGCTGGGTGATGATGGAGATCCTGCCGATGGCGGCAATCGTTTGGGTTTTGTGGAGGGTAGCGTTCATGAATGGTTCAGGGGTTGGGGACACTTCAAATACCATGGTTGGGACAATAGTTTTTGATTTGGGGACAATGGGCATGGTGAAACTATAGGCCACCACGGATTATCCGCCATCGCCAGTTCTGGCGATTCACGCCAAACCTTTTTTTGCCGACATGCCCCCTTTCCTGCAGCGCCTCGATTGGGCAGCGGCAGAACCTCCGGATAAAAAAGGCCGGGTGATGTTGGTGTATCACCCGGCCTTGAAGTTGACCAAACCGCTTGGTTTACCGTCGGATCACGGATACACCATGCGGAAGAAGACCGTCGGATTGAGCGGATCAATCGTCGCTTGGAACTGGTTCACGTTGGTCGAACCATCCACGTCGAACCAATTGGTGGAGATCCCCGCGCTGATGTCATTAGTTTGCGTTTGCAGCCTCCAGCCGATATGGCTCGAGGGCCAGTCAAGGGTGAGCAAGTTTCCGGCAACAGTCGTGGCCACGCTAAAAGGACTGGTATTCACCGCGCCGCCGCTGACGAGCGTGATGCTGCCATCCGTGGATAGATTGTCCGTCCAGACATAGGTGGCCGTGGCGGTCACATTGGTCACCGGCAGATTCACCGCCGCAAAACCGGAAACCGGACCACTGAACAATTTGAATACTGTGCCGTTCACCAGTTCCGTGCCGATGTTGGTCACCGTCAGCGTGCCGCCGCCGGTGATGGTGCCGGCAACCTGCAGCAGATCGTTCGTCGCGGGCGACGCCGTGTTGAGCTTCATCACGGCGGTTCCAGCCAGCGAGAGGTTGCCCCCCACGGTGAACTGGCCAAGGCCGGCCACGCCAGGTTGCAAGGTCCCACCCGCGTCCACTGTCAGATTGCCAGTTACAGTTCCATTGCCATCCAACCGGGTGCCGCTGCCGATGGTGGCTGCCTGCACCAGGCCGCCATTCAACCGCAGGTCGCCAAACGTGGTCACGGTCACCGCCGAGTTTTGGAGCTGGCCGTCCACCTGCAACAAACCATTGTTAACGGTGGTCGCGCCGGAATAGTCGTTGATGCTGGCAATGGTGAGCGCACCGACGCCGCCCTTGAGCAGGGTGGTGGCACCCGAGATCTTGCCGCTGCCGCCCAAGGTATAATCCTTGGCCGCACCGACCGTCACCGAGGCGGGCTGCACCGTGCCTGAAAGTGCGATGGGAACATTGTTGGAGCCGGCCTCATCAATAACAACGTTCAGGCCGTTGGCGAAAGCCGCAGCGGTGGGCGTGCCACCCGAATAACCGGCATCGCTCAACCAGTTCAACGGACCGCCTACGCTCCAGACATTGGCCGAGCCATCACCCTGCCAGATCAGCGGCACCGCACTGGCGCTGGCCACTTGAAGAACGCCCTCCGAGTAGAGCCGGTTGGTGAGCCACACGAGTCCACCGCCCAAAGTCGGAAGACTGATGGTGCTGAAAGAGCCGGTGGTATTCGCTGCGAGGAACAGCTGGAAGGTGTCGCCCACCGCCAGCGGGCCGCCGACATTCACCACGTTAAGTGCGCCACCGTAGGTTAGCGTGCCGGAAACCGTGGCGCGGTCACTGTTGGTGGCCGCCGCGTTGTCCAATTCCATGATGCTGGTGCCCGCGAGGGTGAGGCTTCCCACCGTCATTGCGCCGACCGAGGCTCCGGGAGAATAGATCGCCCCGGCTTGAACACTGACCGCCCCGGCGATAGAGCCGCCGCCTTGCAGGGTGGCTCCGTTCACGACGGTGACCGCCGTATTCCCCAGCGCGCCGTCAACTTGCAGTGTGCCATTGCTGACGAGCGTGGGGCCGGTGTAAGTGCTGACGCCGGTGAGAGTGAGTTTGCCTGCGCCCACCTTGGTGATGGCAGTCGTATTGGCCCCGCCCGTTTGGACGCCATTGATGATGGCGCCCCCAAAGACCATGTCCAGACCTTGTTCGCCAATCTCCCAAATCACGTCCGACCCCAAACCGCCCGCGCCGCTGGCGTGACCGCTCAAACCGGAACTGGCGCCCCCGCTCAAGTAGCCCAGGTGGAAGGTTCGCGGTGTGCCGTTGCCCACCGTTGCCAAGGATGTGTTCACGTCACCCAGTTCCCAGCGAATGGCGGAAGTCCCGGCGGATTCCACCGTGCGAAAACGGAGGAAGACCGGGCCGGCAAATCCAATGGTGCCGGCAAATCCGGTGTTGGTGCCCGACAGATCTATCCCGCGCTGACCCGGGCTGGCGTCGGTATTAAACATCATCCGCGCGGAACTGGAGCCGGTGAAGTTGCCGCCAAAGGTCGTGAGGGAATTCGCCCCATTGGCTTGGAGCGTATTGGTCGTATTCGCCGTGAAATCCATCGGCGTGTTGATCGTGACATTGTTGCCCGTCGTCTGGAAGGTCGCACCATTCATGGTCAACGGGCCGGCACCCAGAGCGGACGCGACGCCGGCAATGTCCAGGATACCGCCGCCGCTGTTGGTGGTGCCACCCGCATAGGTGTTAACCGTGGTCAATGTCAGGGTGCCATTGCCGCGCTTGTCCAAACTCGTCCCGCCGCCAATCTGACCGGAGCCGGAGATGGCATACGTGGGATTGACCGCGATATCATTGCTGACCACCACGGAAGCCGGCGTCACAATGGTGCCCAGCGTGAGGCTAGGCTGCAGCGATGCTCCAAGGGAATCATCAAGCCGGACATTATCCAATTGGAAAAACCGGTCGTCCGTGGTGCCATTAAACCAATTGGAGGTGGTATTGACGTCCCAAATTCCGCTGATGCCGCCTTTCCACACCAGGTTCCCCGCGCTGCCAAGACTGACATTCAACTGCACTGCGTTGGGCGTGGCCGTGATGGTGGGGGCCGCACCGCGACCGCCCCATTTCACCACCCAGGTCGAGGGATCGCCTACAATGCCATTCGTAGCGTAGATGAGGGTGTAAGCGCCTGCGGATGCGCCACCGAGAAAGTTCACTTCCAAATTGGGGTTGCCGTCCACAAACGCCTGGCCGGCGACATTGATCCGGTCGTTCCCCGAGGTCAACGAGGGTGAAATGTCAAAGCGCAGGGTGCTGTTCGAGGTGACGAGCGCGAACGGCGCGAGGGTGGTGGGATCAATCGAAGGATTATTCGTGATGGTCAGGTTGTTGAGAAAGGTGAGGGTGCCCGCTGCCAAATCCCCCCCCGGCGAGAGCACGGCTTCATCATGCACATAGTCCCCCACGATGGTGCCGGTTCCCTGAAGGATGGTCAGCGGTGCCGTGGTGTTGTTTGTCGTGCCCACGAGATCATACGTTCCACTCGGGTTGACGGTGATGATGGAAAAGTATTCGGTGCCCGCGCTGACAATTCCCCGATTGATCGAGGCGCCGTTCGTCAATGCGAGGACGCCGGCGTTGATGATGGTTTCCCCGCCGCGCCGGGCGGCGGTGGCGTTGCTGGTGGGTTGATAGTTGATGTTGGTGCCGGACAAAGTGAGGTGGCCGGTGCCTTCCTTTTGCAAGGTGAACCCGTTCCCCGTCCCCATGACGCCTTCCCAAAGGCTGTCCGTGTTCAACTGGCCGATGATATAGCGCGCCCGAGATCCGGCGGCACCGCCGTTTAAAATCGCATTGGTCGTTCCATTCAATGCCCCGAAACGACAGTCGGCACCGGACGAAAACGTGTTCAGGAAAGTGGTGACGCTGTCCATATTGACGGTGGTGTTTTGAAAACTGTTCCCGTCAAAGGCGCCGCCATTGGACCGCAAGCGCCAGTTCCAGCGTTCGCCGGCTTCGGCACTGACATTGACGGTGCCCAGGCTGCCAAACCAGGCCCAGTTACGGTCAGAACTAAAGGTCATTCCGTTGCCCTGACACAAAATGTTCAATGTGGAGCCAGCGCCGCCGGAGACACCGTTGTAGAAGTGGCTCCCCGTGGCCACGTCCACCAGATTGCCCGTGGTCCCAGCCGGCACATACATGCCGGACACGGTGGATGATCCCAAAAACGCTGAACTGGAGGTCAACGTCAGGGTGGCACTATTCGTCACGGTCTGCACGCCAACGGAAGCCGCGCGCAAGTTGCCACCGTTGATGACGATGCCGCCCGTCAGGGTCGGCGTTGGCCCGGTTAACTGCAACTCTCCGGGGCCTGTCTTGATCAAGCCGTTCGTGCCAGCGAGCGGGGTTCGGATTTCCGCAACGTTGCCGGGCGCGAGATCATTCACGGTGATGGTGGGCGCACTGCCGGCGAGCGTCAGCGTCTGACCGCCAGGAATATTCGTCGTCAAAATCCAGCCGGCAGCGGTGTTGGTGTCGGTGTCAGCGAATATCAAGTTTCCGTTCGTCCGGGAGGAATCCAAAATGATGGTTCGCGTGGATAACTGATCGACGGTGCTGAAATCAGCGGTGGCACCCGAACCGTCCGCGACGGTGCCGTTCAGCCAGTTGGTGCTGGCGCTCCATACGCTGTCATTGAGGTTCGTCCAAGTGCCGTTTTGAGCTTGGGCGCTCAAAATCAGCGCAAAAACTCCTGCTGCCATGATTGCTTTGCCAATTACTTTTTTCATGTTGGGGATGGGGGTTGGGTTGGATTTAGGACTTCGTCTTGTCATGTGTTTCTGCGCAAACACTAGGACGCCACGAAAGACCAGCTTTCGAACTTGGGAATAATGGGAACGAAAGCACTATATGTTTTTTTCTAATCCTCACCATCGCCAGTTCTGGCGATAAACTCATCACCAGAACTGGGGACAGAAGGGCGGGTGAAAGTAAAGGACCGGGCTACCAGCGGAAGTAAATGCGGAGGAACCAGTATCAACCGGCTCAGGCGGCCGGGGCCAGATCGTGCCGGGGCGACTTCTGCCCGAGATGCTTGGCCACCGCCTCGGTGCGCGAACGCACATGCAGTTTTTCATAAACATGCCGGATGTGCGTGTGCACGGTGGCGTAGGAAACTTTCATCTGCTCCGCGATTTCCTTGTAGAGAAACCCTTTCGCCAGCAGATCCAAAACCTCCGCCTCGCGCGGGGAAAGACTTTCGGCCTCAGCCGCCGCCGAGGGGGAACGCTGGAACGATTGCACGATCTTCCGCGCAATGTGGCTGCTCATCGGCGAGCCGCCGCCGTTGACTTCCTTGATGGCGCTGAGCAATTCCGCCGGCGGCGTCTGCTTGAGCATGTAGCCGGTGGCGCCCGCCGCCAGCGCGTTGAAGATGTGTTCCGTGTTCTGATACACGGTGAGCATGATGATCTGGGTGCCGGGCAGTTGCGGCTTGAGCCGGCGCACGCATTCCACGCCGTTGATGCCGGGCAGGTTGATGTCCATCAGCGTCACGTCGGGCTTGATCTTGGGGATTTCCTCCAGCGCATTTTCCGCGCTGCCATGGCGGCTCACGCAGCGAAAGCCCGGCGCGCTGTCAATCAGCTTGGCCAGGCTGCTCCGCACCTGCGGATCGTCCTCAACGATGGATACGGCAATGCTCATCTAAAAATTCTTTCCCGTCAGGAACCGGCGGCAACCGCACCGCGCAAAGGCACACTGGCGTGGTGTAAAGCTAGTTCACGGACTCCTCCGCGCCAATCGCCACAACTGGTGATGCGGCGCTTTTGAGAAACACGGTCAGCTCCACCCGCGTGCCCCGACCGGCAACGCTGTGGATTTTGCACGTTCCACCCACCGCCGCCAGCCGTTTCTCCAAATTCACGAGCCCTGAGCCGGACGAAAGGCGGCCACCGGGCAGGGACTGGGATTTGGCATCTGGGATCTGGGGTGCCGCCCCGGAACCAAGAGCCGATTCCCCAGACCCCAAGGCCAAGCCCTGGCCATTGTCCTCGATCTCCAGCGTGAGGCTTCCCGGCGCGAGCCGCAGCCGCAGCCAGACTTCCGTGGCCTTGGCGTGCTTGACGATATTGTTCAAAACCTCTTTCAGCGCGAGAAACAAATTGTAGCGCACCTCCGCGTCCACGCGCGTTTCCGGCAGGGTCATTGGCAGATCCATGCGGCAACGCACGTCCGCCACGCGCAAATAATCCTCCGCATACGCCGAGACGTAATCCATCAAACCCGCAATCGTGTCATGTTGCGGATCCACGGCCCAGACGATTTCATCCATCGCCTTCGTCAGCTTCCGCGCGGAATCCGTGATGCGCCCGAGGTTCGTATCCGTCTGGCTCGGGTCGCGCCGCGCCAGCTCGGTGAGCAGCGTGATCTGCGTCAAACCCGCGCCCACGTCATCGTGAATATCCTTGGCGATGCGCGCGCGGTCGCGCTCGATGGCGTGCTGCTTTTCCATCGCGGCCAGCTTCCGGCGGTATTTGCGCGTGGCGGCGCGCCGGACGGCGAAGGACACGCTGCCGATGATGCCAACGCTGACCAGAATGAAAAACCATGTCGTCTGGTAAAAGTATGGCTTCACCGTGAATTTCACCGACGCCCCGACGTCGTTCCAGACGCCCTCGTTGTTGCAGGCGATGACGCGGAACTCATAGCTGCGCGGCGGCAAGGGACCGTAATGCGCCGTGCGCAGGGTATCCGCATCCACCCAGCCGGGATCAAAGCCCTCCAGCCGGTAGCGGAACCGCGCCCGGTCGCCGGCATCAAAACTCAATGCCGTATAACGGAAATCGTATTGCTTGTGCCCCGGCGCGATGTCTATTTTCCCCTCGCGCAAGGGCACCGCTTCGCCGTCCACCCACAACTCCTCCACCACCACCGGCGGCGGCGGCGATTTTTGCGTCAGCTCATCCGGGTTCAACCACACCACGCCACGCACCGTGGTGAACCACAATTTCCCGTCCGGCCCGCGCCAGCTCGCAGGTTGATAGCCGTCGGAACATTCGAGCGCCGGCAACCCGTCCTGCCGGCCATACGCCACATAATCCACCGAATCGGCGCGGCCATCCGCGCAGGCATTTAACGCCGGCTTCGCCACGCAATAAATTCCCTGATGCGTGCCAAGCCAAAGCCGGCTGTGGCTGTCCTGCAAAATCTGGCTGATGATGTCCACCGGCAAACCTTGTTTAGCCGTGATGCGGGAAAATTTCCCGTCCTTCAACCGCAGCAATCCGCCACGGAATGTGCCCGCCCACACGATGCCGGAAGCGTCCACATACATCGAATAAATCGGCTGCCCCGCCAGCGCATCCGGCGCGCGGAACGGCTCCATTTTTCCCGGCGTGCAACGAAAGATGGTGCCGTCATCCGCGCCCGCCCAGATCGTTCCGTCCGGCGCCTCCGCCAGCGCCCGGATCGCCGGCAGCACGCCATTGCTGCTGGTGTTCACGATCTGGCGTTCGTTGCCCGCCCACCACGCGATGCCCGCTTTCA
>Ga0207702_10001226_pt1 | contig 25931 bp, 37 predicted proteins | sample KBSCornC62_FD_184302 | JGI IMG/M metagenome (GOLD analysis project Ga0207702, IMG submission 184302) | Corn rhizosphere microbial communities from Kellogg Biological Station, Michigan, USA - KBS Corn C6-2 (SPAdes) (version 2) | ecosystem: Host-associated > Plants > Roots > Rhizosphere > Soil ...
CAGGCCGGTTGTGTCAGGCTGTTTCCATGAGGCTTTCAGCCTTTTTGGAAGCATGGCGCCCAGCTCTGCTGAAGTAAAAATGGAGCATTCAGGCTCACGGCCATTATTCCATTTTTCCAAACAAATGCGATTGGCACCATAACCATCATAATCTGACCAGAAGAAAAAAATTGATTCCTGAATTATGCCCAGCTCTTTCAATCGTTTCGCCTGAGCTATCGTGCATACCTGATTTTCGAGTTTCATACTATAGCTGATTATTTTTATAAAGAATACCGTGAACAAACGACGGGTCTTTGAACACTATGGCCTCCCTGTTCGGGCGTCGGTAATTCATCAACGGATCTTCAACATAGCGGCCTTTATCATCTTTCAGCTTTACCCAGTAACTACCCTTTTGGGGCCGCCAGTCAATGGTATTATCAAGCTCACGCAGACACTCGGCCATTCTTATCTGCCATTCGCGAGGCATAGCCTGCATAACGGAGCGAGGCACGGTAAGGTACTGAGCATAGGTAAGCTCAAACCATTGATGGATTGGTTCATCCGACTTTCGGTAAATACTTGGTTCAATCGTTTCATCCGGATTGTCAAATGATAACGCCAACCAGGGCGTGGCACCTTCAGGAATAGCATCTTCATTCATGGGTGCAACCTCGATGTCTTTATAGATGCCGAGGGTAGAGCCATCGCCACAATCATCCAATAAATTCTTTTTGTGATCCAGTATTGCGACTTCTGGATCTCCCGGAATGAGTTCGAGTTGTTTTATGAGTTCACTTTTTTTCATGCTAAAGCTTTTATATTTTGTAAATCGGTTGAGCGGTTAATAGCTTACTTTGTCGGACCAGCATATTATCTGACCGCTGAATTGCTCGCCATTCCTTTTTGGATGAATATTGAACCAAGCCCAAAAATCAGCCACATATAAGCCATCATTGTTTGCAAGCGTTTGTAATCCCGTATCAGGGATGAAAGAGCCATGTTGAATAGTATTGATCGAGTAATTGCCGTCGCTGATACTAACATCCCACGTCTTAATAATTTTCACCTTCGCGAACTCTACCTGTTTTGATCGGTATGGCTTATCCGACCAGACCCGAAGGCTCGCCATATCTCCCGCTTTCCACCGATTACCGACTCGAATGGTATGGTGTTTAAGCATTGTGCAGTTATAATATTGATACCAGTCGTAAAGGATAAAATCATCCTTCATTTTCCAGTCGGGCAGAGTATCAGCAAGCCCCGCCATAATCTTTTCCACGAACCAAGTAGGCTGCCCATGCTTCGGATGGCCCTTGGGGAAAAAGCGAGAGAACGTTAAGACTTTCATTGTTCATTGTGTTTAAATAACTCACCTTGAATGCTTTTTTCCGGGATGAGGCTCACATTTTTGTTGACCAACGAATCAAAAAAATACTGCGTTTGCCGATGCGCAATTTTTGCACTCACCCCAGTACCCGTATTTTCAGGAGCCGGAACAAAAACTATTTTATCCTTCAATGCCTCTTTCTGGCAACCGAGGTTAACCGCATACTTACTGATGATATCGAGATCTTCCTGCTTTTCGAATAGAATATCATTGAGATATTCCCATAGGTTGGTTTTCATATTGACTGGCAATGGCACAATCTTCTTCACATTGTCTGCATGCTCATAATCAGGTTTAAAGAATTCTTCACCATAACCTTCCTCATCATACCAGCTGGTATCATAAGAGCCATTTAACTCTGCAAATCCGCTGAACACGCCCATGTGACAGGGCACTACCGTAACTTGTGCCTTCATAGTAAGCGTCCCTGTGCGGAGGGTATTTGAAAGATTAATTTCATGTTCAATGAAAAAATGGCAAACATCGTCAGGCTTAACACCGTGAGGAATGCGAAATATTATTCCAGGTTGCCGGCAATACCGGTACACCTTAAAGTGTGTACACGCCTGAATGAGTTCTGTGTGCTTTATTAATTGTTCCGGAAATCTGAGGGTAACATAATTTATAGTTGCCATCTTAAAACAGTTTTGTTGTGTAACGAAATCCCTGGAAACCTCTTAATGTTCTTTTAAATGGGCATTTTTCAAAAGGGCCAGATAATATGACGAATGGTTTATCCATTAACTTCTGTTTGCCGGTAGCCCCATAACCGATAATACCTGGGCTGGGTTTCCTGTAGAATCCTCCGCAATAAACGCGGCCATATAGTCGGTTCGCTACGATAATGTAAATGTGGTCTACTTCCAACGTCGGCAAATTTGAACATGTGTGCATCCAATAGCTTCCAGCCTCGTACTCATTCATCGTTTCTTGGAAAGCCTTCAAAAAAGTTTTCAGGCCTCCCTGTTCTTCAATCATCTGCTGACCGAAAGTGACCGCAATTCCCTCAGGCATAATTGAAGGGTCTTTTGAGTAGCCAGTTGAAGTGATCATATTTGTAAATTTTCGCGGTTATACTATTGATTGAGGTCTACGTTTCCATCCCTTTTTTCTATATCTGTTCAACCGGTATCTCTCTGCAATGCGCTGCATGGTGCTCATGCTCACCCCGAGGTACGCTGCCATTTTCCTCAGGGTAACCTTTTCGTATTGTTCCTTCAGGTAATCTTCCTGATCTATTGTCAATTCAATTTTCTTGCTCATACCTCTTTGATTATGATGTTGTGAACCTTTTTCATCAGCCGTCGCTTCTTCTTATATTCCTGTGTTCTATGCCCTTTCGCATCTTCCACTACCCTTTCGCCGGTCGCGCTGATCACGTAGACAAAGTCGGCGATGTATTCAAGTGAATGCGTACCACCCTTGTTTAACTCGAATGGTACCTGCAGTTGTAGCAACCCAATCGTGCCGGCTTTGAGTAATAATTTCAATTGCCCGTACCTATTCGCTTCTCTTTTGCTATCGAATTCAATTCCATCAACTTCGTGTTTTTCATTGCCGTACTTCGATTTCTTTTTTTGTTTCTGTTCCATGGGTAACTTTACCGGTACCGGATTATTTACTTTATAACCCTGGATGGTACCAGCGGCGAGTTTTGCCTTTATGTCTTCTATCGTCATGCGTGGTTTCATCAGAAGGGAAGATCTTTGTCTTCTGAATTGTCTTTGTAAGGCATTCTTGGGCTTTCTTTCAGAACCTCAGATAGCGGCCGCAGATTTGATGTTGGTGCCGGTTTTGGAGCAACTTCTACTTCTGCCTCCTCCCAGTCCTGCGTATCCTTGTTGAGCTCAAAATCAAGCGTCAGCAGCATTCCGTTTCTTGCCTTGGCAATTCTGGCATAACGCCGGTTCGCCAGTGATGCGTCTTTTTCAATCTCTTCTTCATCTGGCCCCCAAAGAAATATCACTACATCGGCATCCTGCTCTATAGATCCCGATTCGCGCAGATCGCTCAGCTGGGGTTGTCGTTTTGCTCCAGTTCTTTTTTCCACGTCCCGGCTTAATTGGGACAAGGCAATAACCGGAATTTTGAGCTCCTTAGCCAACAGTTTCAGACCACGGCTTATTCGTGATATCTCCTGCTCACGATTGCCTTTTACCTCATCTCCGCTCATCAGCTGCAGATAGTCTACGAGGATAAGGCCGATGTTATATTTCTTTTTCAACCTGCGTGCTTTGGCCCGCAGTTTCAATAGATTTAGACCAGGTTCATCGTCAATGAAAATCTTAGTACCTGCAAGAGTTTGTATCCCTTTTCTGAATAATGTCGCCATGTCTGTGTCTTCAAGCCTTCCGGTCTGAATGCGGTGCAACATCATTCCTGATTCAGCGGCTAACATTCTTAACGCCAGCTGCACATCTTCCATTTCCAACGACCAGATCGCAACAGGCACAGGGTTAGTTTGATTCAATGCTGCATTGCGGGCAAGCTTAAGGGCGAAAGAGGTTTTACCAACCGAAGGACGGGCAGCGAGAATAATCAAATCCGTATCCTGCCAGCCACGAGTAGCTCTGTCTAAACGTTCATATCCTGAAGGAACACCTGTTACATGCGTATCCTGCTGGCGCCATTCCTCTATTTTCTGAACAGCCTTCACCAGTACCGCATCAATACCTTTCACCTCTCCATGAATGTGTCGTTGCCCAATGCTCATCAGTTCCTCTTCTGCCTGATCAAGCATCTGAAAAACATCTGTCGAGTTCTCATACGCTTCCCTGACGATATCAAGAGAAACGCGAATCATTTCCCTTGCAAGAAATTTTTCGGCTACCACCTTCGCATGATGCTCGATGCTGGCGGAAGAAACGACCTTGTTAGTAAGCTGAACAACATAGTAAGGCCCGCCAACATCTTCCAGCTTTTCCTGCCTTCGCAATTCTTCAACAACCATCCCAAGATCCGCAGGTTGGCCTTTGCGATGAAGAGAAACCATACACCGGAATATTTCCTGATGTGCTGTGACGTAAAACGACTCGTCGGTTACGTATTCCAGAACGCGATCAAGCGCATCGGCCTCCAGCATGATCGCCCCGAGGATCTTTTCCTCCAGATCTTTTGCCTGAGGCGGCACTTTACCGTAAATCGCGTTTTGATCGATTAACTGTGGTTTACTCTGATCCTGCCTTTTGTTATCTCTTGACTTCCGGTCCATCAATACCAAGTTTTTTACGGTTTTCTGCCTCTTCCAGTTGACGCATAGTTGCGCCAGCCTTAGCTGGAGGATCTTCTTTTTTCTGCCCCTTAAACCGATGTTGGTTCTTTTCCCAGGTGATCAAACGAAGTTTGGTGTCCCACGTTTCCTGCATCTCCTTTTTGAATTTTGTACAGCTTTTATTTGGCTCACGCCAGTAATCGTAAAAAGCCCGGATCATTTCCTTTCCATACTGTGGAATGTATTCAACGAGACTATTTCCAAACTCCTGCTGCCGAATGATCATTTCCCTTTGCTTCTCTTCCAAACTTTTTTTTGGAGGCGAAACGGCATCGCCGTTTTCGCCATTACTTACTTTCTTTTCTTTACTTTCCTTTACTTTACTTTGTGGAGTTTCTTCCGACTTTTTCGGGGTTTCTTCCGGAAGATTACCGGAAGAAACCTTTAAAACAAGAAACTTTTCATCTATTACGCAGTCCTTTCGTTTACGTGTAGCATCCAGCCAAGTAGCTTGGATACGTGCCGAAGTGAGAACATGAAACGAATCAAAGACAGTTCGATCAAATAACTCCCATTTGATTAACCTCGGTACAACCTCATTTAAGAAACTCACTGAGAAACCACAATAATCATAGCGTCTCAGGAACCTCAATTGTACATCTTCGTCCCATTCGGTATAGTATCCGTTCGTCTTATAAATCCATGCACAAAGCTTTATGTAAAGAAGCTCACCTTTAACTTTAAATTCACCTACAATCATTCCCAGTTTATCATCCAAGTCAAGATCAACATCATAAGGGAAATAGTCTATTCCTTGTCGGGTCGGCCGCGCCATTCAAATCAGGTTTTTAAGGTTTGGAAGGTTCAGTTTTATAAGGTTCTGAGTTTAGGCATTATCCACGGCACTTTGATCCATTCAAAAAATTCCTGTTCACTATCCCACATAGGAGGCCTCTCAGCGTCAGGGTTAATGCAACGCCAACTGCGCTTATTTGAAAGCTTATCGATCGATTCCACGCAGTCAGATATTTTTCTTAGTCCCATATCACTACCGCACCAGCCTTTTCGAAGCCAGCCGGCAGCAATCGTCTTATGCGCATATTCAGCTGATCCTGTACGTATAGCGTATTGGCGAAAGTAATCGTCCGGATCAGGCATGAAGAGATCAAGATTGATCCGCTGCGGCAGCTCGATCTGCATATATCTCCCATCCGGTTTGCCTTTAATAATTTTACCCAGGGACTTCACCATCCCGACATAATTCACGCTGATAACTTTTTCGACAGCTGTATCGCTGAATAAGGCAGCCTGGTTACCTTCAACATACCGCGGAAGGCATATGATCTCAATATCTTTCACATCCGGCTTTTCGCGGCGTATGCTGCCGGCGATATTAATGCGCGTGGTGAAGGGCATAAGCTTTAGCCCTACCTGCTTTGCAATTTCTTTAGCATCGTTTAGTCTCATGCTGCTGCTTTTGAAAATGGAACATTGGTTAACTGTCGGCCCTCATTGACAATCATGTATAATCCCCGCTCATCGGTGGTGATCTTCATTGTCTCGATCTTTCCAAACAGATTGATATTCCCACCGAGATCAACGATCCATCCTTCCTTCACACTGCCGTCGGCATACTTGAATGGCCGCATAACACGCCCAACAATCTGGTAATATAGAGCAAGCGACATGGTTGAACGCGCAATAAGAACAGCTTCCAGTTCCGGGTAATCGAACCCTGTCGTCAGTACGCCCACGTTTATCACGCAGCGAATCTTGCCCGCTTTAAACTCGTTTAATATTTTAGTCCGAACAGCCATTTCTGTTTCACCGGTAATTACCACGGATCCGGGAATGCCTTTGGCTACCTGCATGGCCTCATCGATCAATGCGCAAAACACCAGCAGGTTATTACGTTTCTTTAGTAGCCGATTGCCATACTCGATCGTGATCTTTGGCATGTTAATCTGCCGGTAATATGCCCTCATTGAAGCATCGGTAAAATCGGTACCTGACGAGTTCATCGAAAGCATGGTGCGATCGATCACATTGAAGGAGAAATATTTCAACGGTGCCAGGTGACCGGCATTGAAAAGCACATCGTTCTGGACGTAATAGAGCACCTTATTAAATATTCTCGGTACTTGACGGGTTATAAACCGCAGTTCTGCACCCTCCACGCCCGATGCCAATCTGTATGGCGTTGCAGTTAAACCAAGGACTTTTGTATGCGACAGCGTATTAATAAAGTTTTCATACATGCCTTGGGCGGGATTCACCAGGTGACAGTTATGGACAATTATGCCACAAGGAGGAGACTTATAGTTCTTGTCATATCTTCCGGGAGAAATAACATAGGTCTCATTATCTTCTACCTGGATATTATATACAGGTTCAATTCCGGCTAATTCTTTTCCCTGTAAGACACATGCTCCACGTTCCTCGAATGAAACATCCCAAGTATAAGTACCTGCTAAGTGTCTCACCGAATCTACCAGCTTGTACTTCATGGAAGGATGAACATATTTTGCGATAAGCCGACTTAAATTTTCGAGGGCTGTCTTTTTGAATTTGATATAATAATGCGGCTTATTACTCAATGTGCTTTTACCCGTACATACCGATCCGGGCGCCCCAAAAGATCTTAATTTGGCGCAAAGCTTTTCGGTCAACTCCTTCGATGTTGCGGTTGAGTAGAGCGAGGCTTGATTTTGATTCTTTGATAAGTAGCCATCATCCATCCATGCAACTGCAAGCATCTTGTGATTCAAATTGTCAATTGCATATTCCTGTGTACACCGATCGTCTTCCAAAAAAAGAACATTGGACGAGAAGCCAAATGCTTCTTTGCCAGCGAACCCATTCTTTTTTATCAGTCGCGGTTTTTGGTTCAATAATTCGGCCTTCCATTGCAAGTATTCTTTTTGATCGGCTCCCTGAATAAAACGAAATCTGTTAATGTTTTTGATTTTCCTCGTCTTATCCAAAGAGCCATCGCCCAGTAAGCTGCCGAGAAGAAAAGATTGCTGATCCTTGTTCGGAATGACCGAATATGTTCCATTTGCCCAAGATGTTAAAATGCAATCACCTATCTGCAATTCACCCGCGGTTCTCCAACCATTGTTTGTTAGGAATGGATGATTTGCAGTACACTTGACATTTACATTCTTGCTAAATTTTAGGTTCAAGAGCTCTCGTTCTCCATTACATCTACCGGTTATAACTGACTTTAACTCCATGCAATCGGCTTTCTCATTATAGCTTAATACTCTTGGCATTTTTTTACCAGCCTTCAACTGCTTCACGTAATATCCGATGCGCATTTTCCCGGTCTCGGTACTGATGAATGCATCATAGGGAAAACACTCATCGATGATTATGTTCTTGAACTTCTCGAAAAGGTGAATTTTCTTAGCCACGCTTCCGATTGTAACAAAGGTGATATCATCGATGTACTTCATACCTGCAGACGCAGAATAGATGCCGGCGCGGTACCCGTACGATAAGAACTTTTTGAAGTTCTGTTCAAGGATCTCTTTCGATGGCTGGAAAACCACGGTTTTACCGGTTAATTCTTTTGCGATATTGGCAATAACTACACTTTTCCCTGATCCCGTTGGCAGGATTTCGATGCCGTTGTATTTCTTTTTCGGATCATGAAAAAAATCAACAGCGGCATCGATCGCTTCTCGCTGATATGGTCTTGGTTGAAAGCTCATATTGGTGAATCAAATTCGTCGTCGGATTCAATTTCTTCAACAGCGTCGGCCTCTTCAGTCTCAACACTGCCATCGGTTCCCGAGATGGAAAGCTGCTTTGGCTTCCTATGCCGACGACCATCTTTTTTTGACACTATCTCTTCCTCGTTTTCCTCATCAATATCAGGCACTATATACTTACCCTCTTTATAGAGTGCCACTTCCTCACGTGCTTTATCAGCCAATTCCTTTAATTCGTTATGCCATTTGTAAGAAGATAAGGTTGAAATATCGATCCATGGCGTAGTAAGAGCCATACGACCGCCTACCATGGCAATGTGCTTGCTTCCTATAAGGCTAATAGATTCCATGTCTTCCCCCCCTTTCACCTTAAAGCCACTCACGTGAAACTCAGCGGTGATATCATCATTGTGGTGAAGATCTATATCCTGTATGTCCAGTCCCTGCAGGGAGAAAACGCCATAGACCGCTGCCATGTGCACGCGAAGGTTCCTGAATACCTCGCGCATATCGTCCACGATGATCCCTTTGCCGTCAACCTTGTGCCGATCGTAAGGACCTTTACCCTCGGTCATTTCATATTTATAATTGCAGAAGTCGTCAACGATGACTGCCTCAGTGATCTTATAAGGCCTTTTGTTTAGGTTAAGTAACGCGTCAGCGATCGCGGCAAGATCTTTTTGTGTTACCGGATTTTCCTTTGTTCCTTTTTTGGGCTTTGCCATAGTGATTGTTTATTTTGAAGGTTATTAAGCGATTTTTCGGTTATGTCCAATAAGGCGGGATGCAAGCGCTTCGGTCCATCTTTTCACCACGAGTGGCACCACACTATTTCCGATGAACTTTTTTTGATCTGTCTGGTTTCCCGCCAATTTGTATTCAATCGGGAAACCCTGTATTCGAAGTAATTCATGTACACGAAGCATGCGCATCTTTATGTCAACAATACCATATACAGCCATGAACTGTTTGATGCGGATCATTACTTCGCTATCACCTTCATAAATTGGGACCAGGAAATTTCCTGTTTCAGCTTGTACAACGTAGAGCGGTGCTTTATCCTGTCGCGCAATTATTACCGGGCATGGACCATCAGTAGACTGGATGTGACCGCCGTGCGACGGATTTACCAGATAATGATATTTCCTGTTGGCCGTTATTGTCGGTGCTGGCTGATCAATTGATACGGGTTTGTTGTCGTAGTTTGTCGGCATAATGAAGGGAGCGCAAGTAATAACGCGATGCTTATCATTCGGCATAACGGTTCCGGCAGGATGCTCGATCGACAGTACCTGAGCAGATATCATTGCTATGCGATCCTTTGTCGGAATCGTTGGAGCGGGTTTGTCTATCGCTGAAATATTATCTCCATTGCCGTAATATGCAGCCAAGAATCGAGCTTGTACCAAATATTGGTTATTGAATGTGGTAACAGTCCCTGCCGGCTTCCCTATGCTAACAACCTTACCGGTAGGCTTCCCGCTATAGTATTTGGTGATAAATGAAGTATCGCCTTTAGCTACAAACTTTACCAATCCAGCATATATCCTTTCCAGGGAGCTATCAACGAGGGGAACCTTTCGGTTAAATATACTTTCCCCTTCATCATCAAAATCAAGAACGTCCTTCACTGCCTTCCATTTCTGAAGATCGCCATGCATAGAAAACTTTGAGGGGTTCTTGGCATGCGTTGGTTCAGGCCAAACGATCGGCAAACCCGGTCGCGCAAATATTCCAAATAACCGGTTACGGCTTGTATAGGCTCCGTAATTGGCGCTGTTCAATTCTTTCCAGTCATCTACATAGCCATGACTACAGATCAATTTTCTCCATCTCATCCAATCCTGACCGTTCTTTCTTGACATCGGTTTGCCTTTTTCGTCAAGCGGTCCCCAACTCATGAACTCTACGACATTTTCTATCTGTACATAATCAGGTTGAAGTGCAACGATATACCTGTCAAGGTGATCTGCCAGGGTCCGGCTGTCAGCATCCCGCGGTTGACCGCCCTTCGCCTTAGAGAAATTTGTGCATTCGAGAGATGCCCAAAGAATTACAAATGCATTGGGGCATTTCATCTTATAATAGCCAACGAGTTTAATCAGTTCTGTTAAATCCAACGTGCGGATGTCTTCTTCAAAATGTTTTACATCAGGATGATTCAACCAGTGTGATTTGATCGCCTTTGGATCATGATTAATGCAGGCAATAACTTTTGCAAGGCTGATATCCTCTAATTCAGCCTGCACAAAGCCCGTGGTCGTTCCACCAGCACCACAAAAAAGGTCAATAACCAAGAATAATGGATCGTTCATTGTAATAAATTTTGTAGTGACCAATTATTCTTAAAAGTTGCTTCGCCTCGAATTTCCATGTCTATCAGGTCTGACAACAATCCCGGGCGGTGCCTGGCGCCAACCTTCAGATCATTCAAACTCCCGAGAATACAAAAAACGCAACTGACCCGATCATTCCCATATGCATAAGCGGGGTGAAAAGGCCACCATCCGGGGACTGAATTATTTAATCTGTAATATTCCCTGGCCTCAGAAAGAAGTTGAGAATTCATGTTATAGGTGCTCCAAACTTCTTCAGTTGAAAAGTTGAATATCGGGTACCATGTTATGGCAAGTCTTTTTCCAGATGTGAAGTTTGCAATGGACTCTTCCACAGTCATGCCCTTATAAAAAGCACTTGTGATACTCCACCTAATTTCAAGAGGATTCTTTTTCGCCCTGGCACGGCTCTCTTCGGCCCTTACACCTTCGCAACTGATAATAAAGTCATGTCCGCATTTCCGAAGAAAAGAATTAATCGGACCTCGCTTTAGATCACTGGTACAGTATCTATTAACCGCACTGCTCCAAAATGGCTTACCTGTACCCGCCAGTTTTCCTAAACGATCTTCCCAATGGTCCAATAAATCGCGGTCGTCTGAACGATGACCAATATATAAAGGGATATCAAATTCTCCTTGCAACTTTTTACACATCATCATGCTTTCGGTCCATTCTATTCTACCGAGATCTGCATGTACCAAAGCTTCAACTGTAAATCCCCAATTCGTTAGCGACTTAACCATAGCCTGACCATCCTTCCCCCCTGATATGCTGCTATAAAGCTTTGCGCCTTTGGAAATAGCTGAGTTTACTAAGTCGATCATAATGAATCCAAGGTTATCGATCCAGGTTAATTGTCTTTTTTACTTACGAGAGGTCTTGCCGATTTTTGATATGTATATCGGCGTGATAAACCGGACATATAAAGCCCGAGGTTTTCTGCTTTGTGCAGCTCTTCAACCATTTTCTTATCTACACTGGGATAGATATACGCCACGCCATGCATAAACTGTATGAATATATCAGTACCATTGGTGCCGTAATACTCTATACTATTCGAGGGCTTGTTGGCGATCTCGAAGCCCTCAAGCTGTTTATCTACGTTATATTCGTCCGGGTTGATAAAATATTTTTCCATGATTATGTAAATTCAAATCGTTCGTTTTCTTTTACTATTGTCGTTTTAAAAGGAAGCTTCTCTCGCGGCACTTTTTCAATCTGATCCATAAGGCCTGTCGAACCTGTAAAAATCACGTGCTTCGTTTGATTCAGTTCTATTTGCAGATGCAGGCATTTTCCTGATGCCTTTTCGAATTTTGATTTCTCAATCTTATAATCGAGCACCACGATCTCCCGATTTAAGATGCGGTCGATCTTTATTTTGTCGCCGGTGAAGGCGACGCGGGAGGATGTTATCTGAAAGTCTTTGAATGCGTTCATTGCTTAGTAAGGTTTTGAGTAAGTGCCCGCAGTTTGCATGACAACACCAACCATAATAACTTGCTATTGATAGTCTATTGGGGCGGCTTGCCACCATGCGAGCGAAATTTTGTTTAATGGATTTTCTAAGTAATGTATGCGAGTGGTAAAATCTATAACCGACAAAGTCGATTCCCCTGGATTCTACCGGAAACACTTGATAGTTTTCTTTTACGGTCAGATTAAGGCGCTCTTTTAAATAACCGGTAATATCGGAAAGCAGAACGTGCAGGTAGGATTTGTCATGGTGAAGGATCACCAGATCATCAGCATAGCGGAAATAATACCGAACCTGCTTCTGCTCTTTAATCCAATGGTCGAAATAAGTAAGATAAAAATTCGCAAAATATTGGCTGAGATAATTGCCGATAGGAAGTCCGCTGGCACTGTCGATGATCTCATCCAGAAGCCAAAGCAGATCCTGATCTTTAAATTTCCGGCGGAGCAAATGCTTTAATATGGGATGATCGACAGATGGATAAAACTTTTTAATGTCCAATTTCAGGCAGTATGTAGTGCCGGATGAATCCCGCAAATCCCGCTTAATGCCCAGAGCGGCCGCATGAATGCCTTTCCCCTTTATGCAGGAATAAGTATCCGCCGTGAACGTGGAGCAAAATACCGGCTCCAATACATTCATTATGGCATGATGTACAATGCGATCCGGAAAATAAGGAAGCCTGAATACCTCGCGTTCTTTTGGCTCGTAAATTTTAAAGGTAGTGTACTTCGAAGTAGAGTAAGTCTTACTTAAAAGAGAATTATGTAACCAGAGTATATTGGTTTCACGGTTTTTGTCGTGAATATGAATCCCATATTGTTTTGATTTCCCTTTTCTGGCTATTGCATCTGCCAGATTGAGATTATCAATACTACAAATTCGCCGATATAAATTTCCTATCCGCTTCATTATACAGGCCTTGTTTACGCGGTCGCTTTCCCGTTTCCGGTACCGGCGCCCTGGTTAAAAGAAACTTTTTTTGCCAAGGGGCAAGGTCTGTACTGCAAAATCAATCAAACAATGTGGGAGCTGACATTCGAATTCGTGTTATCGTAGTTGACATCGTTCAGGCGAAAGCCGGAAAGCGAAGCCGCCAGCCACAGCAGTACACAACCTGTTTTATTTTATTCCAATACCATTAAATCGCGATAAAGAGATTCAAACTGCTTTGCAGCATATTCTGCGAGCTTCCGTGTTCGATATACAAGGCGGGAGCCGACAGACGAATACGCGTCATCGCAGCGGACAGCGTGCAGGCGAAAGCCGGATGGATTATTCTCAGCCTTTTCGAGATCGAACCAAGGATAATATTTGTCTTCCTCGCAATTAGTCCAATCCGGCGTCCAGTCCTTATTGCCATTATCAACGTAGTTCATTGCCTCATTGACAATAATGAGTTTGCTTGTGGCTGTCAATGCTTTTTTGTGCTGCTCAGGAAAGACTGAAAAATCAGGCAGAACCGTTTCAGGGTTATAACCTTTTACCTTACAGGCATCTTCGAAAGTTTTGATTTGTTTCATTTTTTACGCTTGAAATATTGGTGAAAAGTGAAGTTTTATATTTCAAAAAGATTGCTGTATAACCCCAGGAATTGATTAGCCGCATAGCGAGCAAGTTCTTCCGTTATAAAAACAAGGCGGGAGCCGACACCCGAACCCGCGGCATCGCAGCCGACACCGTCCAGGCGAAAGCCGGGTTTATCCATATAGAACCAAGGGTACCATTTCCTTTCATTGGAGTTGTTATAATCGGGTACCCATTCCTTTTTGCCATTTGCAAGGAAATTCAAGGCCCTCACTACTACTTTCAGTTGTTTATAAGCAACTTCGTCCTGTTCGTCTGATTCATGCCAAACGTCGTCAGTATCGATATCAAGGATTTCGCAGGCATCAGCGAAAGTTTTTATTCTGTCAGTGGGCTTTTCAGAGAAAAACGGTTTGCCGAAAGTGTCTTCAAGGACGGCCTTAAAATCATCAGAAGCTTTCGGATAAAGTTTTTTGGCATTGCCTTCGTCAATAACTAATTGTTTCATGTTGAAGTTTATAAGTGTTTTAAAATGGGGTTTTGTTAAAAGGTATTTCCATACCTGCTTCGGCAATATGAACAGTCTTACCGGTAACTTCCTGCACTTCACGTTGAAATCTCAATGCATCACTGTTGCCGTCGGAAAGGTGAATCAGTACGATGTTGTTTACCTGGCTGAGATCATTTGCCTTTAAAAGCTCTTTACAGGTCTGGATGCTCATATGGCCTTCTATGACATGGTCGCGGTATTTCTTCGCCACACCGGCCTCGTATTGCTCCTGTAGTATGTTTTCGCAGTAATTGGCTTCCAGGATGATATTGTTCAGACCTGAGAACTTATACCGGGAATAATAACTGTCTGTGAGGAAAAGAACGCTACCACATTCATCATGGTAGATCAGGTAGCCAAATGGTTGAGCGGCGCCATGCATCACGTCAAATGGAAGCACTTTGAAGTTTCCGATCATCGCCTGTTTACCGGATTCAAGATTCCATGCGCGGTGATGATCGCTTGTACCCATGGCTTTGTGTGTACCTGCTGAAGTATATGCATTAATCCCTGCCCGTAATATATTATGCACCGATTTGCAATGGTCCTTATGTTCATGGGAGATAAGACAGCCAACAACTTTTTTAAGGTTGAAACCAAGTGCCTGCTGGATCCTGTCAAAGCGAACGCCACATTCAAGAATTAACGTCTCCTGATCATTACCCAGCAGGTAACTATTGCCGGCACTATTGCTTCCAATGATGGTCAACTTCATAAGAAAGGAGCTTTGATTTGTCCGTTACCGGTAACTGTAACTGGTTGGGTTTCCTGTTCTATCTGCGCAGCTGTTTCATTTGAATCTGTTGTGACTTCTTCCGGCTGCTGAATGGAATCATCAAAACCAATCTCAGTTCTGTTGGAGTTGTCCTTTATCTCACGCTGAACATTGGCAACAACAGTATCACCAGGAACATCTTCGCTTTGATAAAGGTCCGAATCATCAGTACTATTGATGATCTTTTTGCAGGCACGGTTGATCACTGTTTTAAGGGCCATTTCATCTGTGAAGTTGTTGTGAGCTCCACTATTGCCTTTGGCCGCACCCTGCTGCCATGCCTGCCTGATCTGTTTGATATTCATGATCTCGGTATCAAACTTGCCATCATTATATTCAATGATAGCGTAAGCCCCTTTTACTTTCTCGTGATCTATATTGTCGAGCTTCTGTTCATGCTTTGTAACAAGCTTGGTTCCATCCTTTTGAATCTGAAACTCGAACATATCGTTTTCATAAATGGGAACGCCCTTTATCTCCTTCACATTGCCAACCCGTTTCGCCACAACTTCAGCACCCTGATACGACCGCATCATTTTGAGTTGATCGCCGTAGATGATAAAATAGCATTGTTTCTTTACTGGGTTCAATCCCTGTACGACCATATCGAATAGCGCATTGGCTATCGAATGAGGTTTGCAGACAGCAAGAGCGTAATTGTTGTTACGATCTTTAACTTCCTGTAACATCAACCATGCGGATTTAAGAGCGTTCTCAGGGCTATAATTCGCAGGTAATTTTAATTCCCGGTTTTCGCGGAATTGATTTACACGAGCCAGTACTTGTTGAGCAGTATTATCCTGCATTTTTGCCATTTGCTTATTCTCTTGTTGATTATCACTTGCCATAATTGATTTTTAAAAATTTTATAGAATAAGAATATTGATAACTATACCGCCTCCTGCATTTCCAATGCTTCAATGCGCAGCTTCTTATCTGATGCTGAAACGATCAGATTTATTAACTGGGCTTCTGTATCAGGAATAGCGGTAACGCCTTCACGATTATCCAGGAATATCGGAGCCGACACGTTGTAATGCTGGGAGAGTGTATTAATAATATCAATCCCAGCCCATACCTTACCAGCATTGTTGAGATCGCTAAAAGGCACACCCTTGTAGGTTGTTTCGCACGTTTCAACTTCGGCGCCGTTGATCTGCTCTTCGAACATTTTGAATTTTACGTATTTGAACCGGCCGTTAATACGTTCTTCGAGGGCATCAATCTTGGCTTTCGTAAAACGCTGGATGGTAAACTCAGTTCCTTCGAGATCGGCTATCTGCTGAGCCAGTTTCTTTTCTTCAGCTTCCAGATCAGCAATACGCTGTTTCGTGCGAGTGATCTGGTCCTTAACCGCCAGTTGCTTATTGATGGTATCAATATGAGTGGTGAGATTCGCTTTCCTTTCACGCAACTCGTCCTGTGTTTTGGAGTTGGGCGTTTTCAGCGCATCGATTTCGATTTGCAGGTCCGAGGCTTTTTTATTAAGCGCAACGATTTCGGCGTTGGTTGCGAGTGCTGTTGTTACCTGAGTTGCTTCCGATTCATTAAGCGAGGTGTGAGTAAGTTCTAGGCTGGCAATCTCACTCTGAAGATCAGTGATCTTTGCCTGGTTTGCTTTTTCATCACCGAGTGATGCCAATTTCTTTTTAAGTGATTCAACTTCTCCAGCAATAGCAAAACCACGATCGGTAATTACCTTAATGCGATTAACCTTGCCGGTATTGAATTCGGCCCGCAGCTTTTCCCGATTCGCGTTGAAATTTTCTTCCAGTTGTTTGCGGCTCGATTCGATCGTATCTGTGGGCAGACGCTGTTTGCAGGTTGGACAAACACACTTATTTTCATCAAACTGGAATACATCGGTGAATTGAAACTCCTCTTTATTCACCACTTCCCATTTGGCGCCCAATTCTTCGCGTTCCTTTTCCAGTGTTTCAATAGCCGCATTTGTCCGGGTAATTAATCCAGCATTATTTTGCGCTTCGTCCTGAAGATTACGCAGTTCACGCTTTTTTGAAGCAATAAGAGATTCACGATTGGCGCGTGCTGTATTAATTTCGCTTCTGATCTTATGCTCGATGGCTAGCACCTGGTTTTGGAGTTCGCCACGCTGCCTGATCTTATCAGCAATAATATTATTGGTTTGCTTTGCCTGTTCCGCCTCATTTTGTAGGCCGGCATCTATTACCTGCAGATCTTCCTGCAATTGTTTTAATTGTTTTTCCAGAGCAGGAAAATCGACCGGATCAGGTAAGGAGCGGTTTGCCTCATCGATACGGGTAGGAATAGTATCCAGCTGATCCTTTATTCGCTTTTTATTGGCCGCTGTTTCTTTTTTGAATTCCTCCAAAGTCTTGCGGCCGAGGGTAGCTAATAGCTGCTCAAAGGCGGTATCGCCATTGGCAACGTCGTTATCATTGATCTCACCCGCAATGCCGATCAGCACCTGACGGCGATCCTGCCATTTTAATGAATTGTAATAAAGCGGGTTGGTGATCAATTTGAAGATATTCTCTTTGATCATCTCACCTATCTTTTTCTGGTACTCGCTTTCTTTGAGCGGTACATCATTCCAGAAAAAAAGATTTTCATTGCCGGTAAATTCCGGCTCCAGGGCGCTGCGTTTTTTCTGCCACTTTTCGCGCAACACTTTCTTTAAAGTCACAACTTCGCCATCAACTATGCAGCGGGCAGATACCTCGTGCTCTATTTTCGGGATTACTTTACCCCTACTATCCACCGTCTTTATCTGAAAGTCTGTGCGATCCGTACTGTCTTTGCCGAATAACAGCCATCGGAATGCATCCTGAATAGTTGTTTTACCAGCTTCGTTGGCACCGTATACATTGGTCCAGTGATTAAAGTTTATAACCAGCTCGCGGATGCCTTTGAAATTGATTAGCGTGAGTTGTTCTATTAAGAATTTCATAACTTTATTTTGAATTTGAGTGTTTTTTAAAGAGGCCCCGGTATGCACCGGGGCTTTTGCTGATTCTGAGATTGCGTAATCCTATTCACCTTCGCCGTTGCCTGTTGCTTCTTCAGTGGCTTGCGTATCGCCTGTTGCGCCTTCTGCTACTTGTTCATCCTGCTGTCCCTCTTTGGGGTCGATATATGAAAGATTCATGGCAGTTGTCGACTGATATTGCTCAGTCAGGCATTTAATAGCGTCGAAGAATTTTTCTTCGAATTCTTTTTGAGTTATTTTTTTACCTATTGATAAAGCACTCTGCACTTTTTGCTTGAAATATTCTGAATCAACAGCGGTTGTAAATACGGAGCGTTGCGAGACAGTAAATACAGTGTAATCTGTAATACATGTATATACGCCATACTCCTTATAATAAGCCGGAGTCTCTATATCAGCTACCTCAACCTGTTTTGGTATTACTATTTTCATAAAATGCTTTTTAAAAAAACCGGCGGCAGCTCGACCGCCGGGCACCAACCTTTAAACCTTAGCCTGAAAAAACTTTGGGTACATCTTTAAAAAGCCGGGGCCTCCATGATCACCCCGGCTATAAACCACATCAGAATTGCTACATAAGAAAGATCTTTTTTTTAAACCTTCCCGTAGAAACGGGATGGCTATGATTGATCGTACCCTTTACATAAAATTGTCGGGAGGACAGGATTCGAACCTGTATGGTGTTATGACCTTACGACTGCTTTCACCAAAGGCTGCCAGTTTCCCCCACCTGGCTCCGTATTGCAAGCTGACATCCCTTGCATATACCCGCTATCCCGGGCATGTCATAGCCCTTTAACCTTCGCGTCTACCAATTTCGCCACCTCCCGCCAAACAAGCCCCGACGTAGAAACATGCAGGGCTTAACGATTGCTTACTGTTTAAGAAAAGAACTAATAATCTTTTTAAATACCAGCCCTGGAAAGAGCCGGTGTGAATGCTAACATGACATGATTATGAAAAAAAACTTCATTTGTGATAAAACGCCTCAGTATTCTCATCCAATTCCGGTATATCTATCTTACAGAATAAGCTGATATAAACGGCCATAACAAAATCAATAATGCAACCACTGATGAACTTTACAGTTTCCATGGTTATAGATTTACGAGATTGTCAAAACATTCCTGACCGAGTATATTAGTCATAATCTCTTTGCTGTCATGAGCCTGACTTTTAAGGTCGCACACGAGGCGACGAAAGCGGGACACATCCGGATCGTTTACCACGTTAGATATTGCAACTCCCCAAACACTATTCACGTCGACTTTCTTCAGGCATTCAAAAAACTGTTTTTCTTTTTCTGAGATATCCATATGATCAGGTTGTAGTTTTCATAAAAGCAGCCGGCGGTACGGATTACCAGAACGGCTGCGAACCGTCGCTAATATTGTAAATGCATTATTGCCGGGAAAAGAGCCTGTTCCATGATTGGATGAATATTGCTTTCCGATTTCTTTATTTCAGCCGCCTCTATATCATCTTGCATTTGTTCTACCAATTTGCCTGTGTCGGTTATATGCCGAAGGCAATTGGCAGAAAAAGCTGCATCGCTTATTTCGACCTTACCACCAGTAAGATTATAATTCACCTTTGCGTAAAAGGGTTTTGTTACCCTTACCGAAGGAAAGTATTGATCGGGTATGCGATACAGTATCGTTTTCATGCTGCTCGTTTTAATTAATTAAGTGTTGGATCGGGAACAATGGCCTCGGCCGATATGCCATCAATTTCATCTGCATCGGCCCCGGGAAGAATTGCGAAACATCGTGCATCAAAACCACCAAGCTCATGATGCTCTTCGAAATTGTATACATCATGTTTTCCGCAGCTGCAGGTATGTTGACTCTTTACGGTACAGATATCACCAACTTTTGGCACAGTACCACCCACCCATCGGGCAGCTATTTGCCAGCCGAAAAGACTTTTAATGCACATTACTTTTATCGAGGCCATAACCAAGGGTTTTAGAGGTTCATTATTCTCTGACAGGCTTTGATTGCCTGCTCAGCAGTGAGGGTAACGGATTGGCTTTTCATTGTTATAAGTTTGCCTGGTTGAAGAGGTAATTCACACGGTCCTTCATAGCTTCAAATGATCGCTTTTGGAAGCGCGCTATTTTTATTTCCATGATCACAATCCCGGTGACTGCAATAGCGAGAGAAAAAATAATCGTTGTCATAAGGGTACGTTGATGTATTATTGGAATAAATAATTGATCAGGAAAAGAGCGGCGAAAATTGCCACTGCGATCAACTGGGGTAAATACTTTTTCAAGGTTAATGTTTTAGTGGTTAAGACCAACCCCATGTCTACGTGTTTCCGCTGTCGATTGCCTTCCAATTATTACCTGTTAAAAACAGGGAGGAGTTATTTTAAAGGCGTTCCCCACGGCGCACTGGGTGATGGTTTCGGCTAATTAAGCCTCATCAGTTAACCTTTGAAAAAATAACTGAACCGTTATTGAAAGAATTTTCCCATACAAATAAATCTGTTTCTGTAGCTTTCACTTTGCTGAGAGGTATACATTTATTCTTGACCGCATCATATACTTTCACAATGCCTTTCACATTTTTTAAGCTTAATAAAGTATATACACAAGTGGGGCGATTAAACTTTTTTACCTTATTCCAATCCGGAGAGCTAAAGCCCATAATGATCAGGGTGTTTCCTACTTCGTCTTTGAAATAAGTCCATGACAATTGAGAATAGAATTCACGCATAACTGTACCGGCTGGTATTGTCTTTTCGCCTTGCGTTACGCAGCTTTTCATATCTTCTAATAATTGTATCGTTTGCATGGAACTAATTTATTTTAGGGTGATTAGTTTCTTGTTCTTGTTCTGATTCAACTTCTTTAATCAATCGATCAAACACTTCGTCCACGAAGAAATTTATCAGCCTTTCCTTCGGATCGGCGATGTAAAGAGGTTCGGGAGGTTGTTTAATTACAGACTTTGACATGGTTGAATCATTGTATCGCTTGAATCCATTTCACAGAGGATTTCGATTTCTTTTTAACCTGGTAAATCCATATCTCACCGATCGTTACACTAATGGCGATTAAACCGGCGAGTTGTAATAGTTCTGTCATGGGCTACGATGTTGATTGTTGTTATGTATCGGTTAAGGGTATTGCAGGGACCGGAATTTTTTGCATTCTTTGCGGTTACTTAGCCGCGTGTACCGGTTCGCCTTCCTCCAATATCTCGTCGTCCGTTAAGCCTGTTTCTGCTTTGATAATATTTGTAGCAGATGGCGCCGTAAGCCTTACTTCACCTTCATCAATCCATCTCTTTATTGTAAAAACCGAACAGTTAAACTCTAATGCCAGTAGATTCTTTAACCTGGTATTGCTATTAATCGCCGCCTTTGCCTTGTCCGTGAGTTTCATACTTAGTATATTTGATGAGCATCATTGCCATACAAATATACGAATCAACCAACATAAACCAACAGTTACGAACAGATTTGTAAAATATTCAACAAACACTAACCAACATTAGAAAACGTTTAATGAATAGCAAGCAATTGAAAAATATTATCGAACAGATTCAGAAAAATGAAGGGATAAAGCTCGCCAACATAGCAAAGACTGCTAGTATAAATAGGAGCTATTTAAGCACTTTAATCAATGATGAAGAAATAAAAGAGGTTGAAGATGCTTATATCGGGAAAATATCAAAACATTATCCAGCTTATTTTAACCAACAGAAACAAACAGACAAAAACAAGCTTGATCAAATCCTGGCTAATTTAGACGAGCTCCGGGGATATACCATTGCGATATTGACGGGTCAATCGGCCGGTCATGAGGTAATAATGGGTTCTCTGGATAGATTGGAACAGAATCCCGAAGGATCGCTTTCCTCTGCAGCGGACAAATTAGCATTAAAGCTTGCTGAGAGAATGAACGTGATTCAAAAGGGCAAGAAAGCCGATATGGGCAGGTCATACAAGGATTAATATTTTCCATGGCGAAATAATTCTATTACGCGGTTCTGATTGTCTGATGTGGATTGATAAAAAGGGCGCAGCCTTCATTGCAGCGATTCAGGGACTGGCATCCCCGCGAAACCACAACTACACAGCTGCGCCTTATCGGCGCATACTTGCAGTTACCAGTTTCGCATTGAAAATTGCCAGTTTTGAATCGCGATGGTAAACTAAAGTATCCAATATTTTTACCGGTTTCCCGGCGTGAAGACCGCAAATGTAATGAAAGAGAATCAATTACGAAGACGAAAGGTGTCGGTACATTCGATTAAGTTTTAAGGGAATTAAGGAATCCGGTTAATGCTATCAAAGTTTTACCCAATACATTTTTCGCAGGAAAGGACAGGATTACTAATGTACAAAGTTTGATATACATCAAAAAACTAAAATTGTCATAACGTCCAACAAATTGACCCGTGTCAATATGAAATCTAAAAAACATAAGGGTAATATTTAGTATAGTCAACATCAATGGTCATGCGGTCATTGCTTGAACAAACTTATTGATTGCTGTCAAACCGTCCATGTGCAAAACCTCTGATTATTTTGTTATTTTTCGGGAAATTCCTGTTGTTTTCAACATTATAGCCCGATGTTTTTCCCGGCCATTATAAACCATCACCGTTAATACTAATCAACATGAACCGTTTGCTCATGCTCTTACTTTTCGTTCCTATTTTCTCATATAGTCAACCACAGATGCCGCTTAAAGATGGCAAAGTGTTTTACGAAGAAATAGACACCTTGCCAAATTCGTTGAAAGCAGATCTTTATAATAGATCAAGAATTTGGTTTGTCAATACGTTTAATAGCGCAAAGGCAGTTTTGCAAATGGACGATAAGGAGGCCGGCATCGTTATGGGAAAAGGTGCAACGGGTCTTGATATAGGAAATTTCATTAGTGGGACTATAAAATCGTATATAAATTATACAATAAATATAACAGTAAAGGATAATAAATGCAGAATGCAGGTTTTTGACATCTATGTTTCTGATCTTAATAATAATTCTTATACTCCTGAGTATTGTCTCAAATATCCAAAAATGAATAAAAAGAAATTAGAAAGGATTGATAACAGTGTAAAGGATTTGATTGCAAGCTATAAAGCTGCTGTTTCAAAAAAATCGGAAGACAATTTTTAGTTTACTATATTAAGCTGCAGAGATTCCCGGCATTATTAACTTCAAAACCTCTCAACATGGATTCGCAAATTCTTTTAACCTACGCTGGCTGTGCTCTATTCTCCCTGGTCCTTTATTATCTCATCACTCAATGGGTGCACCAAATCCACAAGCGGAACCGGTATCTCAAAGCTCAGATCGAGTTGCTCTGTAAAATCGCCGAAAAGCACGGAGTAGCTATAGAAGAAATTGAAGCCATTATTTCCGCAGCTGAAAAGAAAGAAAACCCTTTGGCGTTGACATAACCATCCGTTGAACATTCAATGGGTTCCGGGGCCAGTAGGATGTTCCCATTCGTGTAGGCCTTTCCTTGAATTTTAAAGGCCGATCAGACACTTGATCTTGATCAAGGAATTATATAATATCAAATCTATTCTTATATTTGCATGGTCGGCATTGCCCAATGCCTTGAAAAACCCTCATAAAATCTCCAACCAGGTCAATTTTTCAATACATTTTGCGTTACTATTAAAAATTTACCATGTCGTGTAAAGTATCATATCAATCTCATCTTTTCAAGTACTTGACGCCAAGGGAATTTGTTTCATTGATCAAAACAGACAGAGGTTCCATAAAAAAATCTAAGTTCATTCCGCCGAGGTTAGGCACACTTAGCCTCGGAAAAATCTACGTAGAATACAATTATGAACCAAAGTCAAGACACCCAGAAAAATGGAAAAAATCAAAAGATTGAACTCGATCAGGAGACAATTAAGGCGATCATAGCCCAGAAAAATCAAGAGGTTCAGTTAGAGTTTCAAAGGTTAAAACTCGATGAAAAGAGACTTGAGCAGGATGGCAAACTTGCTGAAAAATCAATGGATTATAATAGCAGGTTAATAAAAGACTACCCAAAGCAACATCGTCAAACATTAATCACTTACGGCATTTTTATAACTGTTATTCTTTTTGGTGTATTAATCTTTATTGGTTATTGCCTACAGAGAGGAGATTCAGAATTTGCAAAACAGTTCTTAGCAGTAATAACACATATTATCACTTTGATAATCGGATTCTTTGTCGGAAAACAGGTCAATAAGAAGAAATCTGATAAGGATGCACCTGGAGAACCAGAAGATGCTCAAATTATAGATTAATAAAAGTGACGCTTTTAATATTCGCCTGGCCCTGTCCAGGCTTTTTTATTTGTAAATTCTACGTAAATTCAAAGCCCCCTAATATATTTACAAATGAAAGCCATCGGGTACATACGACTATCAGACGAGGACCAAAGCAACTATTCAATTGAAGGTCAGGAACGGCAAATTAAAGAATACTGCAATAAGAATAATCTCGAACTGCTGAAAATTTATCAGGATAACGGTGAAAATTCTTACACTTTCGACCGTAAAGCGTTTGGCACACTCGAAAAAGAAATTAAGCAGGCTCAATTTCTTATTGTATATCATCTCGACCGGTTCAGCCGTAATATGGCTGAAGCAATGTTAAAAGTCAGTCAATACTTGGAGCGGGGCATTCGGATACGCGACGTCACTGAGGAACTGACCATGGATGACTACGATCCTAATGTTTTTATGATGCGCACATTAAAATTCATGCAGGCGGAAATGGAATTGCACAATATACGCCGCCGAACGAGAAAGGGAATGGTTGACGCAGCGCTCGCCGGCAGGCATGCGAATGTGGCTCCGGTCGGATATAACAATGCTCGCGACGAAAGAAATAAACCAATTCTTACTATTGATGAAGAAAAGGGTTTTATTATCCGCATCATTTTTCGTGAATACCTAAACGGAATGGGTGTGGAGGAACTTAGAAGAATGGCGTCCCGATACGGCTTTAAACATAAAGGAAATAGTGCCATACAACGTATTCTTGCAAATCCTGTATACGCCGGATTCGTGAAAGTTCCAGCAACCAAAACTCAACCGGCCCACCTGGTGAAAGGTCTGCATACTCCCCTCATTAGTGAACAGGATTACTGGTTGGTTCAAGAACGACTTCAAGGAAAAACGATGTCCATTCAAAATAGGGAAGATGTACCTCTTCGTGGAGTTCTTCAATGTTCATGTGGTAGAAAATTTACTGCTGGTAATAGTAAGGGTAAGACCAGGTATTACTGGTACTACGTGTGTCATGAATGCCGCCAGAATCTATCAGCAAAGTGTCTTCATAAACAATTCGATGAGTTATTGGATAACCTGTCTTTCGATCCAAAGGATCTGCAACTACTAAAACAAAAATTATCGGCAAAACTAAATGACTATATAAAAAATCGCGGTGATAAAATCAGGCAGGCAGAAAAACAACTGAAGTTAGTGGAGGAAAAAATAAGTTCTGTAGAAATCAAATGGCTAACAAAACCGGATGTTTCGGAAGCTTCTTATAACAAAGTTATTTCTGAATTAAGGGCAGATCAAAGCCGGCTATATAAAGAAATTACCAAGGCAAACACGAACCAGCAGGCCTATTGGGATAAAATGAATAACCTACTCTTAATACTTTCGGACCTTCGATCTCATTTTGAAAAACTCGAATTGGAAAAAAAGCATCAGTTTATAAATTGGGTGTTCGACAGCAGCTTGAGCCATGATGGAGAAATCTATCGAACACCTTTCATCAATGACCTGTTCGCTCACAACACATTGACATTAAAAGAAAAGGGACTACTGGAAATAGTAGCCCCTGTCATAAAATTGGGAGAAACTCCCATTCGTACCCGGGATGGGAGCTCTATCGAACACTTTCCCGATATTTTAACTCACCTGGACCGCTTACTGGCCATCTTTGCCGCTTAAAAACTACAAACCCCATCTTTCGACGGGGGCCTGTAGTAAGTATGGAAATGCTAAGG